>Ga0335083_10009260_pt1 | contig 11955 bp, 11 predicted proteins | sample Lox_Sample_42_FD_206716 | JGI IMG/M metagenome (GOLD analysis project Ga0335083, IMG submission 206716) | Soil microbial communities from Loxahatchee National Wildlife Refuge, Florida, United States - Lox_Sample_4.2 | ecosystem: Environmental > Terrestrial > Soil > Wetlands | place: USA... | reverse complement strand
GAACGAGAAATCCGCCCCTTCGCGCCCCAGCATCGGCCGCGGCAGTGCGAAAGCGCGCGCGTTTCCCCGCCGCGCCAAGGCCTCGATGGCCGGCCCGCCGGGATAGGGGAGACCCAACAGCTTCGCGGCCTTGTCGAAGGCCTCGCCCACGGCGTCGTCGATGGTCGTGCCATAGAGCCGGAAGCGGCCCACGCCCTCGACGCCCAGCAGCTGGCAATGCCCGCCGGAGATCAGCAGCAGCAGGAACGGAAACGCCGAGCCCTCGGTCAGCCGCGCGGTCAGCGCGTGCGCTTCCAGATGGTTGATGGCGATCAGCGGCTTGCCCGCCGCCAGCGCCAGTGCCTTGGCCGTGGTCAGCCCCACCATCACCCCGCCGATCAGTCCGGGTCCGGCGGTCGCCGCCACCGCATCGACCTCGGCCAGCGCCATGCTCGCGTCTTCCAGCGCGCGCGCTATGAGGGCGTCCAGCGCCTCGACATGGGCGCGCGCCGCGATCTCCGGCACCACCCCGCCATAAGGCGCGTGCGCGTCGAGCTGGCTCAGCACGATGTTGGACAGGATCTCGCCCGGCCCGGGCGGACACCCGCGCACCACCGCCGCCGCGGTTTCGTCGCAGCTTGTCTCCAGTCCGAGCACGGTAAATTTGCGCATGAGCAGGAACGCGCCGTATGAGATCGCCATGGCTCTAACCCGATCCGCATCATGGCGCAAAGCACGCTGAGGCTCGGCACCCGCGGCTCCACGCTCGCGCGCGTGCAGGCGGCGATGGTGGCCGCGTTGCTGGCCGCGCGGGGGATCGCGTGCGAGATCGTGGAAGTCAAAACCTCGGGCGACCGCATCCAGGACAAGACGCTGGCCGATGCCGGCGGCAAGGGCCTGTTCACCAAGGAACTGGAAGAGGTGCTGTTGTCGGGTGCCATCGACTTCGCGGTGCATTCGATGAAGGACGTGCCGGCGGCGCTGCCGCGCGGGCTCGCCATCGCCGCGGTCTTGAAGCGCGAAGATCCGGCGGACGCCTTCCTCTCCAACGCCTATCCCTCGCTCGCAGCACTGCCCAGGGGCGCGCGCGTCGGCACGAGTTCGGTGCGGCGCACGGCGCTGGTCAGGCGCGCGCGGCCCGACATTGAAACCGTGCTGTTGCGCGGCAATGTCGATACGCGGCTTTCAAAGCTCGATGCCGGTCAATACCACGCGATCCTGTTGGCTTTGGCGGGTTTGAAGCGCTTGGGACTGGCGGCGCGCGCGACGCAAATCCTGTCTTGCGACTCCTGGCTGCCGGCGCTGGCCCAAGGCGCCATCGGCATCGAAATGCGCACCGACGACGCGGCCACGCGCGCCGCGCTCTCTCCGCTCAACGATGCGAATACCGAAATCGCGCTGGCGTGCGAACGCGCCTTCCAGGCGGCGTTGGACGGCTCCTGCCGCACCTCGATGGGCGGTTTGGCGGCGGTCGCGGATGGCGTTCTTTCGTTTCGCGGCGAAGTCCTGGCGCCCGACGGCAGCGGATTCGAGGAGATCGATTTCAAGGTCCCGCTCGGCAACGACGCCGCGGCTGAGGCCGCGTGCGCGGGCCGCGAAGCGGGACTGGCGCTCAAGCCGCGCGTGTCGCACTGGCTTGCGTGAATGCGCGTCCTCGTCACCCGCCCCAAGGACGACGCAGACGAGATCGCGGCCAGGCTTCGCGCGCGCGGCCATGACGTGCTGATCGCGCCGCTGTTGGACATCCGTTTCCGCGACGGAGCGAACATTCCGCTCGCGGACATTCAGGCCGTGCTCGCCACCAGCGCCAATGGCGTGCGCGCGCTGGCGCGGCGTACACCCCATCGCACCATTCCCATTTACGCCGTCGGTCCGCAGACCGCGGCGGAAGCGGCGCGGCTCGGTTTTGCGAATATCCGCGATGCGCAAGGCGACGCGCGCGCGCTGGCCGAGGCGGTCCAGCATTGGGCCGATCCGGCGCAAGGCGCACTGCTGCATGCGGCGGGCGCGGACACCAAGGGCGATCTCGTCGCTCGCTTGCGCGCGGCCGGGTTCACCGCCCGCACCGAGACCCTGTACGACGCTCTCGCCGTCGCGGCGCTGCCCGCCCCTGTCCGCCAGGCGCTCGAACAAGACCGTCTTGACGCCGTGCTGCTGTTTTCGCCGCGCAGCGCGCGCATCCTGGCAGAGGGCATCGAAGCGGCGGGGCTTTCCGCCGCCTGCGCGCGCCTGATCGCCGCCGCCATCAGCCCGGCCGCTGCCGCGCCGCTGGCGGGCTTGCCGTTCACGGACATCCGCGCGGCCGGCGCGCCCAATCAGGAAAGCCTGCTCAGCCTGCTCGATTGAGCGGGCCTTGCCTGGAAAGCCTTGGGTTTCCTATAGCTTTCGCGGGTGGCGAGGGCCCGGGAGCGAAGCATGGCCGAATCCGATGGCAAGGAGCGCGAGCGCTCCTTCACCGCGCTGCCCAAGCCCGATGCCGCGGAGACCGAAGCCGCGCCCGAACGCCGCCGCGGCTGGTTCGATCTGCCGGACGGCGCGTTGGGCATTTTCGTGCTCCTGATCCTGGCCGCGGTCTCGGGCGGGCTGATCGCGGTCTACTGGCCGTGGCTGCAAGGCAATGCCGACACCAGCGCGGCCAACGACCGGCTCACCGCGCTCGAATCCCGCGTCGGCCAGATCGCGGCGGGCCAGGCGCCGAAGGCGGCCGCGGCCAGCTACGAAGACATGCGCCGCGACGTCACCGCCCTCAAGGACCGCATCGACGCCGACGAGGCGCGGCTGATGGCGCTCGAGAAATCGACCGGCGCGGCCGAGGGTACCGACGTCGCGAGCCTGAAGGCCGCGGTCGACAAGAACACATCCGATCTGCAGCAATTCCAGGCGCGCATGGCCAAGCTCGAAACCGCCTCGCCCATGGCACGGCTGGACGCGGCCAACAAATCCATCGCCGATCTCAAGAAGGATTTGGACGCGCGCGCGCAAAGCCTGAACGACGCGCTGGCCCGGCTCGAAGCGCGCACCGGTGCCTTGGAGAAGACCGCGCCGCCGGCCGATCTGGCCGACCGCCTCGACAGCTTCGCGCTCAAGAGCGACGAGGCCGGCCTCGACGCGCGCATCGCCAAGCTCGAAGCCAAGGACGTGACCGGCGCGCTGCACCGCGCCGCGGCGCTGCTCGCGGTCACGGGGCTTGCCCGCGCCACCCAGGGCGATCGTCCGTTCACGGATGAGTTCGCCGCCGTCCGCGCGCTGCTGCCGGGCGAGCCGGAGGTGACGGCGCTCTCGGCTTACGCCGGCAAAGGCGTGCCGACCCGCGCCATGCTGCGCGACGCGCTGGAGGCCGAGGCGGGCACGATCCTGGCGGCCGCGCGCGAAGCGGCGGCCAAGACCTGGTGGCAGCGGCTGTGGGCCAATCTCGCGGGCCTGGTCACCGTGCGCCGTGTCGGCGATGTCGGCGGCGACACGGCCGAGGCGCATGTCGCGCGCGCCGAGGATGCGCTCAAATCCGACGATCTGCCGCGCGCCGTGGCGGAAATATCCGCGCTCAAGGGACCCGCGGCGGACGCGGCGCGCGGCTGGCTCAAGGACGCCAAGGCGCGCCAGGCGGTCGACGGCGCGGTGGCCGGCCTGTCGGGCCGGGTCGTGCTGATGCTGGCGGAACCCATGCCGGATGCCGGAAGCCATCCATGAGGCGGCTGCTCGGCATCCTGATCGCAGCGATCCTCATCGGGTTCGCGGTGGCGTGGATCGCCGGGCGGCAGGGCGCGCTGCTGTTCACCATCGACGGATACGAGATCGCGATGGCCGCGCCCACGGCCATCGGGCTAGCGATCCTGTCGGCGGCTTCCGTGGCGTTCCTCACCCGGATCGTGGCATCGGTGCTCGGCACGCCCGACGCGCTGCGCGGCTGGACCAGCGCGCGCAAGCTGCGCCGCGGCCAGGAAGCCCTGTCGCGCGGACTGGTGGCGGCGGCGGCCGGCGATCCCGCCGAGGCGCGGCGGCAAGCCGCCAAGGCCCAGGCGCTTCTGGGCGCGCCGCCGCTGACGCTGCTGCTCACGGCGCAAGCCGCCCAACTGGACGGCGACGACGACGAACAGGCCCGCGCCTATCACAAGATGCTGGACGATCCGGACACGGAGTTTCTCGGCCTGCGCGGGCTCTTCATGCTTGCCATGCGCAACAACGACAACGGCCAGGCGATGGAATTCGCCGCGCGCGCGCATGGCTTGAAGCCGCGCGCGCTGTGGGCGGCGAATGCCCTGTTCGATCTCAAGAGCGCGCGCCGCCAATGGGCCGATGCGCGCCAGGTGCTGGAAGACAGCGCGCGCGCCCGCATCATCGATTCCGGGATGCTGCGGCGGCGCCGCGCCGTGCTGCTGGCCGCGGAGGCGCAGGACGCCGAGAACAAGGGCGACGGGCAGAAGGCGCTCGACCTGGCGCTGAAGGCGCTCGAGCTTGCGCCGTCGCTGGTGCCGGCGGCGGTGTTGGCCGCGCGCAAGCTCGCCAGGCAGGGCAAGGCTTGGCGCGCGCAGGACGTGGTCGAGGCGGCGTGGGCGCAGTCGCCGCATCCCGATCTCGCCGCGGCCTACGCCGTGATCAAGCCCGAGGAATCGGCGGACGCCCGCGCGCAACGCCTGATCGGGCTCGCGCATCTGAACCGCGATCATTTCGAAAGCCGCATCCTGGAGGCCGAGCAGAATCTCAACATCGCCGATTGGGCGGAGGCGCGCCGCGTGCTTCAACCGCTGGCGCGCGGCTTCGCGAGCGCGCGCGTCTGCGCGTTGATGGCCGAGATCGAGCAGGGCCAGGAAAAGAACGCGGCCGCGGCCCATGCCTGGCTCGCGCGCGCGGTCAGGGCGCCGCACGATGCGCAATGGCGCTGCAACGTCTGCGGCTGGACCTCGCCCGAATGGCAGCCGGCCTGCGGCCATTGCAGCGGCTTCGACACGCTTTCCTGGACCGCGCCGGACGAAGAGACGGTCAGCACCATGCCCGGCGCCGCGGGCGACGCGCGGCTCGGCGCCGACGTGACGCCGTCGAGCCTGCACCAGGACGGCGCCTTGCAGATCGAAGCCGAGCCGCGGCGGCCGAAGCCGGTGCGCCGCATCGCCGAGCCCGCGGACGGGTTCGTGCCGCCGCGCCCGCCGGACGATCCGGGTACGGACAATCTCGACTCGGAACCCGAGTCTCAGATCAGGGGAGGGGAAGAATGATGCGCTGGGTGCTGGGCATTGTCGCCGCGGTCGCCGTGCTGCTTGTGGGCGCGTTCTGGGCTTTCTCGACGCCGGATATTCCGCGCGCCGTGCTCGAAGCGAAATACGCCAAGCCGCCGTCGCAATTCCTGCTGCTGCCGGACGGCGCGCGCGCCCATGTGCGCGATCGGGGTCCGCGCGACGCGCCGGTGCTGGTGCTGGTTCACGGCTCCAACGCGTCGCTGTTCACCTGGGAGCCGTGGGCGAAGCGGCTGTCGGATTCCCACCGCGTGGTGAGCCTCGATCTTCCGGGCCATGGGCTGACGGGCGCGGTGCCCGACGGCGATTATTCCGAAGCCGGCATGGTCCAATTCGTCAAGGAGGTCGTGGACAAGCTCGGGATCGCGACTTTCGCCATCGCCGGAAATTCCATGGGCGGCGGCGTCGCCGCGCGCTTCGCCGAGATGTATCCCGCCCGCGTCACCCATCTCATTCTGGTCGACGCCGCCGGCATGCCCGCGCCGCAAGGCAAGGCCGAGCCGCTCGCCTTCAAGCTCGCGCGCACGCCGGTGCTCGATCAGATCGTGATGCACATCACCCCGCGCTCGCTGGTGGTCGAAGGGCTGAACGACGCCATCGTGCGCAAGGCCATCGTCAGCGATGCCATGATCGACGAATATTGGGACTTCGCGCGCATGACCGGCACGCGCCAGGCCACCGCCGCGCGCTTTCGGCTTCCGTGGGACCATTACGTGGAAAAGCACGTGGGCCGTATCGCCGCGCCCACCCTGATCCTGTGGGGCGACAGGGACGGGCTGATCCCGGTAAAGGCCGCGTACGAATATCGCGCGGCCATCAAGGGCGCGAAGCTGATCGTCTACCCCAATGTGGGCCATATTCCGCAGGAGGAGGTGGCGGACCGATCCGCCGCCGATGTGCGCGCCTTCCTGAGCGGGGCTCCACAATCCGATTGAGCGCCGCCGCTTGACGCGGCACCCGTTCTGCCGCTCTGATTTCGCATATGCAGCAAGAGCCGCTGAGGGCTGAGGATTTCGGGCTGGAGGCGCCGGGCGAGGGGCCTTACGCGCGCTACCGGCTGGGTGCTGCCTATGACGAGATGTTCGCCGGCACCGGCCGGGTGCGTGAACATTATGCCGCGCTTCACCAGCGGCTGACGCATCTGCCGCCGGAGGAATTGGCGCGGCGCCAGCAGGCCTGCGAGCAATCCTTCCTGCACCAGGGCATCACCTTCACGGTCTATTCCGACGCGCAGGCGACCGAGCGCATCATCCCGACCGATCTGTTGCCGCGCATCGTCACCGCCAAGGAATGGGACCGCATCGAGCGCGGGCTCACCCAGCGCATCGCCGCGCTCAATCTCTTCCTGCGCGATGTCTATGCCGACGGGCTGGTGCTGAAGGACCGGGTGCTGCCGCGCTCCATGGTTTACGGCTCCCGGCATTATCTGCGCGAGATGCGCGGGCTGCCGGTTCCGAGCGGCGCCTATATCAACGTCTGCGGCACCGATCTCGTGCGCAACGAGACCGGCGATTTCGTGGTGCTGGAAGACAATCTGCGGGTGCCGTCCGGCGTCTCCTACATGCTGGCGAACCGCGAGGTCGTGCGCCGCGCCTTCCCCGGCACCTTCCGCGCCACCGGCGTGCGTGGCATCGAACATTATCCGCAGGAGCTGCTGGCGACGCTGCGCGCCTTGGCGCCGTTCCAGGACGACGTGTCGATCGCGGTTCTGACGCCCGGCGTCTTCAACTCCGCCTATTTCGAGCATGCCTTCCTGGCGCGACAGATGGGCGTGGAACTGGTCGAAGGCCGCGATCTCCTGGTCAACGACAATGTGCTCTATGCCCGCACGACGTCCGGCCTGAAGCGCATCGACGTCGTCTATCGCCGCATCGACGACGATTTCATCGATCCGCTGATCTTCCGCGAGGATTCCACGCTCGGCGTGCCCGGCATCTTCAACGCCTATCGCGCCGGCAATGTCGTGATCGCCAACGCGCTCGGAACCGGCGTGGCCGACGACAAGGCGATCTACGCCTATGTACCCAAGCTGATCCGCTATTACCTGTCCGAAGAGCCGATTCTCGAGAACGTCGAGACCTATCTCTGCCGCGAGCCCGCGCAGCTTTCCCACGTGCTCGCCAATCTCGACAAGCTGGTGGTGAAGGCGGTGGGCGAATCCGGCGGCTACGGCATGCTGGTCGGTTCCCATGCGACCCAGGCGGAGCGCGAAGCCTTCGCCGTCAAGCTGCGCGCCGATCCCGGCAACTACATCGCCCAGCCGACGATCCAGCTTTCGACCGCGCCCACCTTCGTCGAAGGCGAAGTCGAACCGCGCCATGTGGACTTGCGTCCCTTCATCCTCAACGCGGAAGAGACCCGCATCGTCCCCGGCGCGCTGACGCGGGTGGCGCTCAAACGCGGCAGCCTGGTGGTGAATTCCAGCCAGGGCGGCGGGTCGAAGGATACGTGGGTGTTGGCGGAATGATGCAATCCACTCGCCGCCTCCATGACAACCGGGAAGACGGGCCATGCTGAGCCGCGTCGCCGATTCGCTCTACTGGATGGCGCGCTATATCGAGCGGGCGGAACACACCGCGCGCCTGATCGCGGTCAAGCTCGAATCCCAGGTCGAACAATCGAGCGAGGACGCGCGCGCCTCCTGGCTGCGCACGGTGCAGGCGCTGTCGGGCGAAGAATTCGTGGAAGACAAATTCGACGCCTTCGCCGCAACCGACGCCCTCGCGTTTGCGCGCGAAAATCCCTCCTCGCTGATCTCGTCTCTCAGAAGCGCGCGCGACAACGCCCGGCAGATTCGCGAGCAGCTTTCGACCGAAGTGTGGGAGCAGTTGAACCGGCTTTACCTGCGGCTGCAGCCCGCCACGCTCACGGCGTTCTGGACTCATCAGCCCACGGAATTCTTCCGCGGCGTGCTGAGCGATTTGCACACCGTCGAGGGCGTGGCCTATTCCACGCTCGGCCACGGCGAGGGCTGGTATTTCCTCGAACTCGGCCGCTACATCGAACGCGCGCAGGCCGTGAGCCGCCTGCTCGACCTCTATTTCGGCGCCAGCTTCGCCGGCGCCCCGCATTATTTCGACTGGCTGATGCTGCTCAAATTCTGCTCGGCCTTCGAGCCCTACTGCAAGGCGCACACCGCGGCGATCAAGCCCGAACGCATCGCCGAGTTCCTGGTCTTCGACCGCGAATTCCCCCATTCGCTCAGCTTCTCCATCGACCGCATCGGGGCGGCACTCAGCCACGTGGCGCCCGGCGCGCCCACCGCGCGGCGCGCGGCGTGCGAACGCTTGGCGGGCCGGCTGAAGGCTTCCGTCGATTTCGGCCACATCGACGAGCTGATGAAAGGCTCCGTGGCGGGCTTCCTCGCCGAGACCACGCGGCAATGCGAACGGATCCACGATGCGGTGTATGCAACCTACATCGCTTACGGCGCGGAGAGCGTGTTGTGACGCGAATTGCGAATAGCCAATCGCGAATAGGTGAATGGCGCCCATTCGCCATTCGCTACTCGCTATTCGCATTCGCGCGGAAGTAGGACGCTACATGCACTATTCTATCAGACACGTCACCCGCTTCCGCTACAACGCGCCCGTGCGCGAGAGCGTGATGGAGCTGCGCATGCAGCCGCGCTCGGAAGGTCCGCAATCGCTCCGGAATTTCCAGATCGCCACCAATCCGCGCTCGCAGCTTTATGCCTACACCGATCACCTCGGCAACGCGGTCTATCATTTCAACGTGCTGCGCGAGCATGAGGAATTGCGCATCGAGGTGCAGTCCATCGTCGAGATGGCGCAATTTGCGCCGTTGCCAGAGCGGCTCGACGCGCTCGAATGGGACCGCTACAACACCTACAACCTCAGCGGCGACCAATACGATCTTCTGGAGCCCTCGCGCTTTGCCTGCTTCTCGCCGGCGCTCGAAGCCTTCGTCGCCGAACACGGATTGAAGAAGCCCGCGGCCGATCCGCTGACCGCGCTTAGGGCGCTCTCCGCCCAGATTCGCGGCGCCTTCGAATATGTGCCCGGCGCCACCCACGTGCACTCGCCCATCGAGCATGCGCTCGAACAGAAGCGCGGCGTGTGCCAGGACTTCGCCCATATCATGATCGCGGTGGCGCGAAGCTGGGGCATCCCCACGCGCTATGTCTCGGGCTATCTGCATCACCGCAGGAAGGATCACGACCGCTCGGCCGACGACGCCACCCACGCCTGGGTCGAATGCTATCTGCCGAGCCTGGGCTGGGTGGGTTTCGACCCGACCAACGACATCATGGCGCGCGAGCGCCACATCCGCGCCGCCGTCGGCCGCGACTATGCCGACGTGCCGCCGACGCGCGGCACCTTCAAGGGCGGCGCGGAATCGGAGCTTGCCATCGCGGTCTCGGTCGAGCCCACCGCCGCGCCCACCCGCCACGAAGAATTCCTGCGCATCGCCCGGCCCTTGAAGCCGCGCGCCGAAGCGGTCTCGGCCGAAACGCTCTACCGCCAGCAGCAGCAACAGCAGCAATAGCGAAGATCATGAGCGACGTCCCGACCGCGGCGGTCCTGGTGATCGGAGACGAGATCCTCTCGGGCCGCACGCAAGACACCAACACAAATACCATTGCGAAATTCCTGGCCGCGCTGGGCATCGATCTCAAGGAAGCCCGCGTCGTGCCCGACGCCGAGGCCGAGATCGTGGCCGCGCTCAACGCGCTGCGCGCCCGCTACACCTACGTCTTCACCACCGGCGGCATCGGGCCGACGCATGACGACATCACCGCCGACGCGGTGGCCAAGGCCTTCGGCGTCGGCATCGACTATCATCCCGAAGCGCTGAAGCTGATGGCCCCGCGCTACAAGCCAGGCGAGTTCAACGAAATGCGCAAGCGCATGGCGCGCACGCCCGACGGCGCGAGCCTGATTCTGAACAGCGTCTCCGCCGCGCCGGGTTTTCAGATCGGCAATGTCTTCGTCATGGCGGGCGTGCCGATGATCATGCGCGCGATGCTGGAGGACGTTGCGCCGCGCCTGGCAAAGGGCGCGGTGGTGGTCAGCGCGACTGTGGCCGCGGCCCTGCCCGAAGGCCGCATCGCCGCACCGTTGAAGGCGATCCAGGACGCACACAAAACCGTCGCGATCGGGAGTTATCCCTATTACGGCGAAGGTGGCTTTGGCGTACACCTCGTGGTGCGCGGCCGCGACGCCGGTGAGGTGGAAGCGGCGGCGGCGGCCATCGAGGCGATGGTCGCGGCTGAGGGTGCGTTGCCCGCCCGCGTCCAGACTTAACCAAACGCGGCCATAAGACGCTGTAGGATAAGCAAAAACGGGGTGACACCGGCTCTCCCTTTGTGTAGTGTGGCTTTGCCGCAGGGGTAGGCGGCGAAACCGGAAGCCTCGAAGCTTCGGTACAGGCTTCGGCCGATTATGCCGGAAACCGGAATACGCTTTGGTGGGGTGGGGTCGTACGGCCCGAAGAAGGACAAGAAGAACATGACGATCCGGCGGATTCTCGCGGCAGCAGTGGGCGGTGTGATCGTTGCGGTGGCGGGTGTCGCCGTGGCCGCGAACTTCACCTCCAGCGCGCGCAGCGATTTCTTCGCCTCCGGCAAGCACCAGTTCTACGTCTGGTGCGCGGGCGGCTCGGACTACATGGCGACCGTGGCGGGCGCCAATGCCGAGGACGCCCAGATGAAGCTCTACGATTCCGCCAAGGCGCACGGCAAATCGACCTGCTGGCCGGTCTGGCAAGGCCGCGTGCCGGGATAAGCCGCACTCTCGCCGCTCTCATCGGGCGATGACGGCGCATCAGCGAAAAGAGCTTGCTACACCGTGGCGCCGAAGCGGCTCTTGTAGCGCGGGTCGATGGTCGCGAGCGGAAAATAGATGAACACGTCGGTGGTGGCGAATTGCCGGTCGATCACCGCGCCATCGCCGATGAAGGCGCCGGCCCGCACATAGCCCTTGAGCAGCGGCGGCAATGCGCGCAGCGCCTCCTTGGGATTGATCGCGGATTTCGCCATGCGGTTCATCGGCTGATAAAGCTCCGGCCGCGCCCGGACCGCGTGGCCCTTGGGCAGCGGATGGAAGTGATGCAGATAGGACAGCGGCAGCGCCAACGCATCGGGATCGGTGCCGGCAAGGCTCGCGCAGCCGAACATCAGATCGATGGAGAAGCGCGCCACATAGACCATCAGCCCGCGCCATAGAAGCTGCACGCATCCGGGCCGCGCGCGATATTCCTTGAGGATGCAGGAGCGGCCCAATTCCAGGAACCGCGAGCCGCGCGGAAGGCTCGCCAGCATCGGCTGGATGTCGTATTCGCCGCTCGTATAGAAGCCGCCGGCGCGCGCCGCATCGACGTCGCGCATCAGCCGGTAGCAGCCGATCGCCATGGGCTGGCCGTCGTCGTCCAAGGCCGCGCGGTCGACCACCAGAAGGTGGTCGCAATACTCGTCGAACTTGTCGAAGTCGCGTTCCGCCGCGCGCATGGCGGGCGAGGGGATCGCGCTCATCTCCTCGTAGAAGACGCGATAGCGCAGATGCTGGGCCGCCTCGACCTCGGCATCGGTCTCGGCCAGCCGGACTTCGAGCGAGCCCAGGGTAGCGAGAATCGGCCATTCCAAACGGCCCTCGAAAGGGCCGGGTTCGTGCACGTTGACCAAGCGAACTCCCGAAACGCGAGGAAAGGGGCGTCACGCCCCGCTGCCGGACCGGAACGATGGGGCAATTCTACCCGACCCGCCCCGGCGCGGCAAACGCAAATAAAT
>Ga0335083_10009259_pt1 | contig 11955 bp, 10 predicted proteins | sample Lox_Sample_42_FD_206716 | JGI IMG/M metagenome (GOLD analysis project Ga0335083, IMG submission 206716) | Soil microbial communities from Loxahatchee National Wildlife Refuge, Florida, United States - Lox_Sample_4.2 | ecosystem: Environmental > Terrestrial > Soil > Wetlands | place: USA... | reverse complement strand
TGACAGCGGATGCACCCGAGTTGCTTGCCGGCCATCAGCCCATCCCGCTGCCGCCTCCGGCATCGCCGGTCAACTATCGCCGTGTCCTGCGTGCGGTGCGTGCGACCGTCGACCCGGCAGCGGCCGCGCTCGTCGCCGAAAGCGCGGCGGGGGTGCGGATCACGCTGTTCGATGACGTGTCGGTGCTCGCCGAACACGAGTACCGGGAGCCGTCGCTCGACCAGGCCGATCGAATGAGATGGTTCGGGCACGATGGGGCGAACCGGGGCAACAGCAAGATCATGCTGGACGTCCCCGCCGCGCTGGCGGACCCGACGCGAATTGACGTGTACGGGGCGGTCGTCGTAGCGAACCGGTTGTTCGGGATCGATCCGGCCAGCCCGCTGCAGCCGGACGCGCCGGCGGGCGCGGTGATCGTGCGCGAGTACGAACCACATCCGCAGCCACGCTGACCGCTGAGGAAGGCGACGGGTGACCATAAGGCGACGAACTGTGCTGTGCGCCGCGGCGCTGGCTCCGGCCGCGATGCTGGCACGACCGTTGGTGGCGCGCGCCGACGAACAATCGATCGACCTGCCGCGCTGGATGGCACGGCTGGCCGACGACGCGCCGCTGAGCGGCATCACCATCCCCGGCACGCACGACTCCGGAGCACGCTTCGGTGGTGTGGCGCCGGTAGTCGATTTCGTTACCGCGCTGTGGGTGCAGTGCCAGAACTGGACCGTCACGCAGCAGCTGAACGCCGGGGTCCGGTTCCTCGACGTGCGCTGCCACGCCGAACCGGACGGGACGCTGCGTATCCATCACATGTTCGTCGACGAGCAGCTCTCGTTGACCGATGTGCTGCGCGAGTGCGTGGCGTTCCTCGCGGCGAACCCGACCGAGGCGTTGCTGATGCGGGTGCAGCAGGAGGCGTCCACGATGCCCGAGCCGCAGTTCGTGGCGGCATTCGAGCGGCATGTGCGTGAGGCCGATGCCGACGACCGGATATACCGCGCCCCGGCGATTCCGCAGCTGCGACTGGTTCGCGGCCGAATTGTGCTGATGCCCAACAAGTTACCCAGCCTAGGAGGGATCAGCTGGACCGGCCCGCTGGTGTCCATCGAGGACGACTGGGACATGGGTTACCTCGCGCCCGCAGAGGCAGTCGAACGCAAATGGCGTTCCGTCGTCGCGTCGCTGGACGCGGCCTCGGCAAGCACCGACAAGATCACGATCAGCTTCGTGTCGGCCAACGGCGCGGTGGTGCCGCCGCGGTTGCTCACCGACATCCTGAATCCTCGATTGCAGCGGGAGGCGGCCCGCCGCCAGGGCGACGCACAGGTGGGCCGCAGCCTGGGTGTCGTGCTCGTCGACTTCGTCGACGGGGCCGCCGGCGCTGTGCAGCAGCTGGCGTCGTGCAATCGCTTTGCCGGCTAGGTCCGATCGGGTGGTTGGCCACGCGATGGGATAGTCGGCGCCGAGTTTCAGCGTCTTCTCAGCGCGATATCGGCATGGTGGAAAGCTTGAGTGCGCCATACCGCACTGAACCGAGGGGTGGCACCGTGAGGGTATTGCTCGTCGAAGACGAGGAACGACTGTCGTCGATGGTGGCGATGGGCCTGCGCGCTGAAGGCTTCGTCGTGGTCACCGCCGCTACCGGTGACGATGGCCTGTACGAGGCGACAGAGCACCAGTTCGACGTGATCGTCCTGGACATCATGCTGCCCGGCCGCAGCGGCTACGAAGTTCTCCGCCGGCTGCGCAGCGCTGCGGTGTGGACTCCGGTGCTCATGCTGACCGCCAAGGACGGCGAATATGACCAGACCGACGCATTCGACCTGGGTGCGGACGATTACCTGACCAAGCCGTTCTCGTTCAAGATTCTGGTGGCGCGGCTGCGGGCGCTGATGCGTCGCGGCGCGCCGGAACGCCCCGTCGTTCTCACCGCGGGCACGCTGTCGCTGGATCCGTCCCGGCGCCTGGTGACCCGCGACGACACGGCGATCTCCTTGACCGCGCGTGAGTTCGGTGTTTTGGAGTACTTGATGCGCAACAAGGACAGCGTGCTCACCAAATCCGACATCCTGGCCAACGTGTGGGACGTGAATTACGGCGGGCCGGAGAATGTGGTGGAAGTCTACGTCGGCTACCTACGGCGCAAGATCGATATCCCGTTCGGTACCAACAGTATTGAGACGATCCGGGGTGTCGGATACCGGCTATTGCCCTGACGGCACGGTGACGGTGATGTGGGCGCCTCCACCCGGCCGGTCACCGATCGTGATGCTGCCGCGGTATGCGCGGATGATTTCGGCGACGATGGCCAGTCCCAGGCCGCTGCCTCCGCCCTTGCGTGACCGGTCGGTGTCGAGGCGGACGAAGCGGTCGAAGACACGACTGCGCTCCGCCGCGGGTATGCCCGGTCCGTCGTCGGCGATGACGAATGTGGTGTTGCCGTCGGCGCGATGCACCGACAGCTCGATCTGCGACACCGCGTGGCGGGCGGCGTTGTCGACAAGATTGCGCACCATCCGCGCCAGGGCCGTCTCGTCACCGAGCGCCAGAATGTGCTCGTCGATGTCGGTGTAGACGGCCAGCGTGGTGTCACGGCGCAGCCGCGCCGCCTGCGTCTCGACGATGTCTGACATGTCTGAAAGGCCCACCTCAGCGGTGGGCAGCGCCAAACCCTTCTCGTCGGCACGGGCCAGCAACAGCAAATCCTCCACCAGCACTTTCATCCGATGCGCCTCGGGCAGCAAGGTGCCGGTCGCCATCTCGATGTCGAGGAGCTCGGGGTGGGATTCGACGACCTCGAGCGCGTAGATGATGGTCGTCAGCGGGCTGCGCAATTCGTGGGAGGCATCACCGACGAACCGGCGCTGCGCCAGGTTGCCCGCCTCGACGCGCTCCAGCATCGCATTCATCGTGTCGGCCAAGGCCGCGATCTCGTCACCGCTCGCGGGCACCGGAACACGCTCGGACAGGTCCGAAGCAGAGATCTCCGCCACCCGGGTGCGGATCGCATCCACCGACCGCAACGAGCGTTTGACCAGCGTAAAGCTGACGTAGGCGGCCGCAGCGATCACCAGTGGCGACACCCCCACCAGCAGAATCGCCACGGTCCGAACCGTTGCCTCGGCGGCTTCGCTGGCGCCGCCGACCACGACGGTGTACGTGCCACCGGGGCTCACCACCCTCTGACCGCTCAACCGCATGTCATCGCCCGGTGAAGCATCGTCGGGCAGGCCGACCGTGATTGCGGACCCGAATAGTCCAACGGGTACCAGGGCCGTGGCCGGCGCCCCCGACGATCGGCGCACCACGTGTCCGTCGGCGTCGAGGATCTGCACCGCCACCACACGCTGGTTCGTCGTCATCAGGCTCTCGTCGAGCCGGGTGACGTTTTCCAGGCGCAACGCGGCCACGATCTCGGTGACTCGGGCACCCGTGGCGTCGTCGACGCCGGACATCAGCAGTTGACTCAGCAAGATCAGTAGACCCGCGATGGCCAGCGCGAGTGCGGCCAGCACCACTGCCGCGGACACCACCGCTGCGCGGGTGGCGATGCCCCAGTAGCGCGGACTGGCTCTGTGCCAGCGCCCCCAGCGCCAGCCCGGTGCCCGCGCGCCTTCGTCACGGTTCATCACTGTCGGACTGTAGGACCCCGGGCCGGCACATCGCCAGCGAAGACGGTCGCCGCGATCCTGCCGCGGTGGCGACCCGGCATCAGCGCTTCGACAGCATGCGGTCGGAAATGTCTGTGCCCGAAAGGATTTCGTCGTTCATCCGGTGTCGGTGGGCAGCCAGGTAGACCAGCGCCGCTCCGCCGGCGAGACACGCAACAGCGACCACATAGCTGGGGCCCCGCATCGCCTCTTCGAGCGACCGCCAGTTTGCGCCCACGACGTAGCCGGCGACCGCGAGCGCACCGGTCCACGGCAGACATCCGGCGACGGTGTACAGGCCGAATCGGATCGGGGGCATCTGGGCGATGCCGGCGGGCAGCGAAATGAAGGTGCGGATGGCGGGCAGCAGTCGGGCCCAGAACACCGAGGACGTCCCGCGGCGCAGGAACCATCGTTGAGCACGCTCGACATCCCGCGGCCGAAGCCAGGCGTAACGGCCCCAACGACGCAACGCGGACTGGCCCCAACGCCGTCCGGCCCACCACGCCAGGTAACTTCCCGCGACATTGCCCAGGGTGCCCGAGATGATGACCGCGGCAAGAGTGGGATGCGATCCGGCGACCGCGCCGGTGGAAATTGCGCCGCCGAGCAGCATGGTGACCTCGGACGGGACGGGCAGACATGCTGATTCGGCCGCCATCAATACGAATATCGCGAACAGTCCGTAGCTGACAATGAAATGCTGCACGGTCCAACGCCTTTCTGAGCGGTTCTGTCCCCACTCTGCCGATGAGGCGCTGAGAACACGCTGAAAGCGCGGCTACGACGGGCGCGTCGAACGTGGGGGATATGCATGCGTTTTGATCGGCGATCCGTCCCCGGCGCCCGCGCTCGGCGCGTGACGGCGTGCAAACATGACTTACCGTGACTACCTACCGCAGCCCGTTCCGAGCCGATCTTCTGCAGGGAAAGGTGGCCGTGGTCACCGGCGGCGCGACTGGTCTGGGCCTGGAGATCGCCCGGGTACTGGGCGCTCACGGCGCTCGCGTCGCCATCTGCAGCCGCAAGGAACCCAATCTTCAGGAAGCGGTTGCAGCCTTGCAGGACAAGGGGATTGAGGCCAGCTACGGCGTCTGCGACGTCCGCCGCCACGACGAGGTCACCGCGGTCCTGGAGGAAGTCCTGCGAACGTACGGTCGGCTCGACGTCGTGGTCAACAACGCTGCCGGGAACTTCCCCGTCCCGATCAGCGACCTCAGCCCCAACGGATTCAAAGCCGTCGTCGACATCGACCTGCTGGGCACATTCAATGTGTCGAAGGCAGCGTACGACCTGTGGCTGCGCGAGCACGGGGGTGCCGTGGTAAACATCAGCGCGGCGATCCAGTACCGCGGCATGGCCAAGCAGGCGCACGTGGTGTCGGCCAAGGCCGGCGTCGACGCGCTGAGCCGTACCTGCGCGATCGAGTGGGGACCCGACGGGGTCCGGGTGAATGCCGTTGCGCCCGGCGCGATGTCGGGCACCGAGGGAGTCAAGCGAATCGCCGGCGACAACCAGCAGCGGACCACCCAGAACCCGCTGCGGCGTCCCGGTTCGACTACCGAGGTCGCCGAAACGGTGTTATTCCTGGCCAGCGATGCGGCGTCCTACGTCACGGGAGCAACGCTGGTGGTCGATGGCGGCGGGTGGTTGACCGCCGGCGGTTAGCGGGTCTCGGGGCACTCGGTCAAGGTGCTGGTCACGGGGGCTTTGCGGCGCCGCCGACCGGTCGCACGTCCGGCCGGCTTCGGGCAAATTAGGTTTTGGCCTCGAGTAGCAGTATTCTTGCCCGCGGTTCGTAATCGACTCAGGAACAGACCTATGCCTTCGCAGCGCCCAGGATCATTGCGTAGCCCTCGTACCCAGCGTCTTGTTGGACGCGTGAATTACCTGACCGTCGGCCAGTGCTTCGACATCGAAGTCACTCGCGATACGGACGGTTGGACGATCCGGATTCCCGAGGTCGGCGGGACCGCCCGCGCCAGCCGTCGGGCCGCGGTGGAACTGGCGGCGCGGAAATGCATCGCCCTCCGGACCGGGATCCCGATCGGTTATGTCGCCGTGCATGTCACAAGCGAGATCGGTTAGCGCCGAATAGCCTTCGCCCCCGGGCAGTCGGTCGAGCAGCTCACATCTTCACGGTGAGCGGCCAGACGTTCCAGATGTCGTCGCAGTACTCGGCGATGGCGCGGTCCGACGAAAACTTCCCGCTGCGCGCGGTGTTGAGGATGGACATCTTCGTCCACGACTCCCCGTCCAGCCACGCGGCGCTGACCCGGTCCTGGCATTGCACGTAGGACGCGTAGTCGGCGCACACCAGGAATGGGTCGTCGTAGCGGAGGTTGTCCACCAGCGGCCGGAACACCTCGGTGTCGCCGTGCGAGAACGTCCCGCCGGCAATCAGGTCCAGGACCGTGCTTAGCTCCTCGTTCCCAGCTTGGGGGCCGTCGATGTAATCGGCCGGGCGGTACCCCTTGGCCTTCAGCTCCTCGACCTCCTCCACGGTCAGGCCGAACAGGAAGAAGTTCTCGGCTCCGACCTCCTCGCGCATCTCGACGTTGGCGCCGTCGAGCGTGCCGATGGTCAGGGCGCCGTTGATCATGAACTTCATGTTCCCGGTGCCCGAGGCCTCCTTGCCCGCGGTAGAGATCTGCTCGGACAGGTTGGCGGCCGGGTAAATCATGTGTGCGTTCTGCACGTTGAAATTCGGCACGAACGCCACCTTGATGAACTTGTTGACATCCGGGTCGGCGTTGACCGTCTCCCCGACCGAGTTGATCAGCTTGATGATCCGCTTGGCGAGGAAATATCCGGGAGCGGCCTTACCGCCAAAGATGAAGGCCCGCTGCGGAATCGACAGTCCCGGGTTCTGCTTGAGCCGGTGGTAGAGCGCGACGATGTGCAGTACGTTGAGGTGCTGGCGCTTGTACTCGTGGATGCGCTTGACCTGGACGTCGAACATCCAGTTGGGGTTCAGCTCCACGCCGGCCGCCTGCTGGATGTACTTGGCGAGGCGCGCCTTGTTGCTGCGCTTCACGTCGCGCCACTGCGCACGGAACGAGGCATCCTCAACGAACGGCTCCAGCCGGCGCAGCCGCCCCAGATCGGTGAGCCAGCCCTCACCGACGGTGCGGTCCAGCAGTTCCCGCAGCCCGGGGTTGGACAGCGCGAGGAAGCGCCGTGGCGTCACACCGTTGGTCTTGTTGCTGAACCGCTCCGGCCACAGCTCGTAGAAGTCTTTGAGCACACTGGCTTTCAGCAGTTCCGAATGCAGCGCGGCGACACCGTTGATGGCGTGGCTGCCGACGGTCGCCAGATGCGCCATCCGGACGTTCTTACCGCCGTCCTCACCGATCAGCGACATCCGGCGGACCCGGTCCTCGTCGCCGGGAAAGCGGGCGCGGACCTCGTCGAGGAACCGCCCATTGATCTCGTAGATGATCTCGAGGTGACGGGGCAGCGACTCGGCGAACATCTCCAGCGGCCATTTCTCCAGCGCTTCGGGCAGCAGGGTGTGGTTGGTGTAGCCGAACGTCGCGACCGTGATGTCCCACGCCTCGTCCCACTGCAGGTCGCGCTCGTCGACCAGCAGCCGCATCAGCTCGGCGACCCCGATCGACGGATGGGTGTCGTTGAGCTGCAAGGCGAACCGCTGGGGGAGTTCCTTAACCGACAGGTCGGCTAGATCATCAATGATGTGCAGCACATGCTGCAGCGAGCAGGACACGAAGAAGTACTGCTGGAGCAGACGCAGCCGCTTGCCCGCCTCCGGCTCGTCATTGGGGTACAGCACCTTGGTGACGGTCTCCGAGGTGACCTCGTCCTCGACGGCTTTGTAGTAGTCGCCGGTATTGAAGGCTTCCAGCGCGAACGAATCGACGGCCCGCGCGCTCCACAACGTCAGCACGTTGCAGGTGTTGACGCCGTAGCCCTGGATGGGCGTGTCGTAGGCGGTGCCCTTCAGCAGCCGTCCCGGCACCCATCGGGAGCGTTCATGGCCGGTGTCGTCGGTGTAGTGCTCCGCGTAGCCGCCCCACTTGACGAGGTAGGTGACGTCGGGTTTGTGGATCTCCCAAGGGTTTCCGTTGTCGAGCCAGTTGTCGGTCTTCTCGACCTGCCAGCCGTCGTGGATCTCCTGGTCGAAGATGCCGAACTCGTAGCGGATGCCGTAGCCGATCGCCGGACGCTCCAGGGTGGCCAGCGAGTCCAGGTAGCAGGCGGCGAGCCTGCCGAGGCCACCGTTGCCCAGCCCCGGTTCCTCCTCGCACGCAAGGACCGTGTCGAGGTTCTGGCCCATCGCCGTCAGCGCCTCCCGGGCCGCCCGCTCCAGCCCGAGGTTCAGCAGGTTGTTGCCCAACTGCGGGCCCATCAGGAATTCGGCCGACAGGTAGCAGGTCACCTTGCGGCCGAGATCGAGCGAGGTCTGCGTCGACACCACCCGGCGGTCCTGCATCCGGTCCCGCACGGCCAGCGCGAGCGCCCGGTAGTAGTGCTCGGGCCGGCGGGCGGCGGCCGGACGGCCGATCGAGTAGCGCAGGTGGTCGTTGATCGCCCGCTGTAGCGCAGCCGCCTGCATCCCGGTGCGGGTCGGCTCGACCAGGTCGGCCCGCACGGAACCGGTGCCGGATATTCCGTCGGAGGGCGTCTGATCGACATCGGTCATGGTGTGTCCTATTCCCTAGAGATGCGGGCGGCGCTGCACCGGTGTGCCCGCCGCGCAGGCCGTCAGTCTGTCAGCGATGTTTGCACATCAGGCGCGCAATTGCCGTCCGCCATGTGAACGTAACCTCACGTACAAGTGACGATACGGCGTTCGACGGCCTTTTCGCTCTGGATCCCGTTGAGCCGCCCTCGGAAACGGTCGGATCGCTGTAATGTCCCCTGGGCAGCGCTATCGGGGGGCGATGCGGTGGGCGAATCTGGGCTTGCTGGGAAGGGATGCCCGTCATGAGTTTCCTTGTGCTGCCACCGGAGATCAATTCGGCGCAGATGTTTTCGGGCCTGGGTTCGGGGCCGATGCTGGCCGCCGCGGCGGCCTGGGAGGGCCTGGCCGACGAGCTGGGTTCGGCGGCGGACTCGTTCGGCGCGGTGACCTCGGGATTGGTCGGGGGACCGTGGCAGGGTAGCGCGGCGGCGGCGATGGCCGGCGCGGCAGCGCCGTATGCGGGATGGCTTCACCAATACCGGCCTGTTCAACTCCGGCAACACCAACACCGGTTTGTGGAACTCGGGCGCCGCAGACACGGGCATCGGCGGTACGGCCAGCCATAGCGGCAACTCTGGGTTCGGCAACTCTGGCACGGGTAACTCCGGCTTCTTCAACTCCAGCAGCACCGGCACCGACGTCGGCTTCTTCAACAGCGGTGACAGCGGCTTGCTGGTCGGCTTCTTCAACTCCGGCGACCACGACATCGGCCTGATGAACTCCGGCTACTACAACACGGGCTTCTTCAACCAGGGCGAACACAGCTCGGGCGTGGGCAATTCCGGCGCGGACAACAACTCGGGTTTCGGTAACTCGGGCGGCTCGAACTCGGGTGGATTCAACACGGGCACCGGTCTTTCCGGATTCTTCCGCTAGATCCTGGACACCCTCTACCGCGAAACCCTGCTAATCCATGACCGGCTCGCGGCCCCCGATGGGGCCCGCTGGGGCGGTGATGCCGAAGCGTGCCCGGAACTCCGGGACGCTGTAGCCGACCACCGCGGCGTCGGTGCGGGCACGCACCGTTGCCGAGCGCTGCAAGCCGAACACCGGCCCGATCTCGCCGAAGTAGTCGCCGGCCTTGGCAACTCGGAGAACTTCCTGGCCACCGCCGACGCGTTGACGGATCACCTCGACCTCGCCCTCGGAGACGACGTAGATCAGATCCGCTACCGCACCTTGGCTGAACAGCACGTTTCCTGCGCCGAGCCGGATCGCTTCGTGCGCACGGTTCACCAGGACGGCCGTCGGCGCCATCTCGATCACGCGATCAGCGAGAGGCAACAGCCGGGCGTCATGGGTGGCCACGACGACCACGCGCTCACCCGAGGCGAGGCCGCGAATCAGCCCGAGCATCTCCTCGACCTGGAGGTAGTCCAGATGTGCGGTCGGTTCGTCAGCAAGAATCAGCGGCGGATCGAGAGCGATTGCACGGGCCACGGCAACGCGTTGTTGTTGGCCGCCGCTGAGGTCGCCGGGACGGTGGGTCATCCTGTCCTGCAGACCGACCCGGGTCAGCAGCTCCTCGGCGCGCTCGCGTGCCGCCCGGCGCGACTCTCCGGCCGCGCGTAGTGGCACCAGCACGTTCTCGAGCGCCGTCAGGCTCGGCACCAGGTTGAATGCCTGGAAGACGATGCCGACGGTGTGGCGCCGGTATTCCGTCATCGCGCGGCGGCCGAGCCTGGTCACTTCCACGTCACCGACCCTGATGCTGCCGGCAGTCGGTGTCAGCAGGCCGCCGAGGCACGACAGCAATGTCGTTTTTCCGCAGCCGGACGGGCCGAGCAGGATGCTCAGCGAGCCTGCGTTGAGTTCCAGGTTCAGGCCGTTGAGAGGGCGAACGGTGTTGTCGCCGTTGGGGTATTCGACGACGAGCTGTTGGATGCTGAGATCGGGCATGGTTCAGGGACCTCCAAATGCGAGTGCGGGATCGACGGTCGCAGCCCGTCGGACTGCGGTGGCGCTGGCCAGCAGACCGACCCCTACGGCGATCGCAGCCAGCAGCGGGTAGGCCGACGTGGGCACAATGACGTCCATCGGGAACAGGGGTCCGAGTAGGCGTGACAGCCCTGCACCGAAAGCGGCGGCAAGCAGCGCGACGATAATCGCCTGCAGCACCAGCCCGGCCAGAATTGATCGGGTGGCGACGCCGATCGCCTTGAATACCGCGAAATCACGCATGCGTTCCAGCGCGGACAGGTAGACGACGCCTCCCACGATCAACGCCGCAACGATCCAGAGCAGGACAGCCACGATCGTGATCGCCTGGACCGCGACCCGGGTCGGCCGCATCAGATCGTCGACCGCGACTGTCCGGCTGACAATCCGGAATCCTTTGGGCGCCTGGGTAAGTGAGCCCTGAATCCCGATCGATGAGATCAGCGGCTGCCCGCCGTACACCAGTTGTTGCACGCCTTCGGTGGTCAGGAAGAAGTTGGGTGTCTTGGCCAGCGCGGTGGAATTCTCCACGATGCCGACGATCTGCAGACGGCGCGGACCGACGTCCAGCTGCTCGCCGATGCCGTGGCCGATGGTGCTCGATACCGCCATCTCGTCGGGGCTGGACGGCGCCCGGCCCGCAGACATGGCCGGCATACCCGGACCGTCTGTCGGTGCGCCGAAGACCGACGCGTCGCGCGTCACGTCGCCGTCTTTGAACGTCGCCCCCTTGTAGGTGAGGGGAGCCGCGGCCACGACGCCCGGGGCGCCGGCGACCATTCGCAGTTCTGCCTGCGAGAACGGTGCGGAACCCAGGAAGGGCCCGTTCGCGCCGGATTTGATCAAGAACATGTCGACGCCAAGGGAATCGACGGTGCGCTCATCCTCCATCCGAAACCCGTTCGCGAGGCCGGTGAGGACGAGCGTCATCGCGAACACCAGGCCCGTGACGACGATCGCGATCGCGAAACGCCATTCGCGCCACTGCATGTCACGTAATGCGGTGAAAAGCATGATCGCATCCCCTTGGTCGATGGTGCGTGCCGTACGTCCACCATGAGGGCGCCGGCCATCGGCTGGGGATGCCGTGCTTATCCCGGGTACTGGCGGGGACAGGATCCGATCGGGATCAGGAGTCCGACAGGGACCGCAGCTTCTCCAGCGCTCTGGCGGAGTCGCTGCCCGGCTCGGCACGATAGATGAGCACATGCTGCCCGACGGCGTTTGGAACATGCGGGACGATGAGCTGGTTTGGGCTCAGATAGAGATCGCCGACTTGCGGATGACGCATGTGCAAGACTCCCAACCGGTAGCCCACATTCGCACACGCCCACGCTTCGCGGAAACGTGGGCTGGCGGCGGACAATTCGCCAATCAACGCCTGCATACGGGGATCGTCCGGCACTGCCCCGGCAAGTTCCCGTAAGCCACCCACCGCGGCGTCGGTCGCGTCCTCCCAGTTGACGTAAAGCTCTCGGGCGGCAGGGTCCAGAAGACGCCAGCGCAGGAAGTTTTGTCCCGGTGCGAACCCCGGTGACAGCGCCTGGGCGACCGGATTTGCGGCCAGGATGTCCTGGTACCTGCTCGCCACGATTGCCGGCAACGGCAACTGATCAATCAGCTCGTCCAGCCCCTCGGCCGCTGCATCCAGAACGCACTGATCCC
>Ga0335083_10009258_pt1 | contig 11955 bp, 11 predicted proteins | sample Lox_Sample_42_FD_206716 | JGI IMG/M metagenome (GOLD analysis project Ga0335083, IMG submission 206716) | Soil microbial communities from Loxahatchee National Wildlife Refuge, Florida, United States - Lox_Sample_4.2 | ecosystem: Environmental > Terrestrial > Soil > Wetlands | place: USA... | reverse complement strand
GCGGCTGCGGCCTGCACGTCCTGCGGGAACGTGGAGGCCATGAGCACCTGCGCGAGCAGCGCGTCGGGATAGAGCGCGATGGGCGCGGTGAGCGAATCGAGCTGCTGGCTCGAAAGATGGGCCGCGTTCTGCGCGAACACGGCGGTGGTCCCCATCGGCCCCACGAAAAGCGGCGCGCCCGCAAGCGTGGCGCACACGAGCCAGGCGAGGCGCCGGCTGACACCGGATGATTTCACGTTACGGTCCTCCCGGTTACGGAACGATGCTGCCATTTGTGTAGCGATCGAACATTCGCAAACCTATCGTGAAGAACACGACGATCTCTAAACGCTACGTCATACTAGAGCAAAATAAGGGGGCGAGATTCGCAAGTGTCAATGTGAAATGGGTACCAGCGCGCCGGACCGGCGGCGTGCATTTAACATACCTAACAATATGGTGTACGTATCAATCATGCACATACCGCTCAGAGTGCCCGGGATGGCGAGTGCGATGGGTTCGCACTCAAATGCGCACGCACGAAGCCCACGTGTTCGCGCAGCACGTAGAAGGCGTCGGCATATGCGAGCGGCATGCGCAATGTGTTCAGAGAGTTCTCGATCTCGTCGAGCTCGTCGAGCAGCGCGCGCCGCTGCTCTTCGCTCGTATGCTCGAGCGCGTCGCGCTCGATGGCGATGAGCGCGCCGTAATAGCGATAAATGCGCGAGCGCACGCGCCATTGGTAGAGCGCCGGTATGGCGCGCAACGCGGGAATCACGAGCACCGCCAGCGGCAGCAGCAGCACGAGAAGACGGTTCGTCACGCTCGCGATCCAGAACGGCAGCGCGCGATAGAGAAAACTCTTGCCCGACTTGTAGTAACGCGAGGCGTCCTCGCTGATGCGAAAGTCGTGCACCGCCGGGCTCGGAAATTCGCCCTCGCGCTGCAGCAGCCCGGGTACGCCGTTCACCTCGCCCGCGGCTTCGATGAGCAGATCGGATAGCGCCGGATGCAGCGTGTCGCGCGCGACGAGCTCTACGGTTGGCCCGATGAGATGCACGGTGTCAGGCGGAATGCGCCGCGCCAGATCGAGCACGCCTGGCGGCAGATCGACGTTCTCCAGGTACGGGAAGAGGCGCGTATAGGCGGCCGCTTCGTCGAAGCTCATCACCGATATGCCGGGTATGCCGAGGAGCCGCAGCATCAACGCGCGCGTGGTGGAGTCGCCGCTCAGCATGGCGGCCTCGACCCTGCCCGAAACGAGCGCCGTGGCCGCGTCCATGCCGTCGAGCGGCAGGAAGGTCGAGTTACCGCCGGGTTCGATGCCGTTCGCGTCGAGCAGCTTCAGCGCGAGTTCGCGCGTGCCGCTGCCCACGCGGCCAATGGCAATGCGCTTGCCGTCGAGGTCGGAGAGGCGCGTAAGGCCGGAGCCGCGATAAAACACGACGATCGGCAAATAGGCCACGCTGCCAAGCGACATGAGCGAGCGCGTATCCTTGCCCTCGGCCACGCCGCCCTGCACGAATGCGAGGTCCACATGCTTCTGCGGATCGAGCAGGCGCTGCAGGTTCTGCACCGAGCCGTCCGATTCGAGAATCTTGAGCCTCACGCCGTTGCGCGCGAGGATCGTGCGATAGGCCTCGGCCATCTGCATGAAGGAGCTGTCGGTGGGACCCGCACTGATCGTGATCGTACGCGGCGGCGCGGGATCGACGAGCCAGACGACGAGCCCCATCACGATGGCGCAAAATGCCGCCACGGGCAGCGCGGACATCGCAAGGTCGCGCCACGCGGGGTGGGTATGGTCTCGCAGGAAATTCGGCGGCGGCGGTCGATGTCGTCTCATGAGAACCCGGCGGCACTGCGTCAGACCCCTGAAGCGCTCATCATGCCATTTTCGAGACAGATCTGATCGCTGGCTTGCCCCGCCTGTACCTGGTGCTTACGAGAACCTGATCGGGAAACTCACGCGTCAGCCCGCCGCTGCCTTTGTGAGCGCGAACAGCTCGGCGCGCAGCGCCTTCGCGCGGTCGCGCTTCAGGTGCTGCTCGAACTCGGCCTGTGCGTCGAGCCACAACGCGTGCGCCTTGTCGTAACGGCGCAGGCCCGCCGCCGAGAGCCGGTAGACGAGCGTGCGCGTGTCGTGCTCGGCCGCCGCCGTGAGCACGAGGCCGTCGCGCTGCAGCGGCTTCAACGCACGCACGAGCGTGGTGCGGTCCATCACGAGGTCGTCGGACAGCTCGGCGGCCGTGGCGTCGGGCCGGTTCGCGAGGCGTGAGAGCAGCGTGAACTGCGCAGCCGTCACGCCCGCCTGCGAGAGGTGGCGCTCGTAGAGCTGCGTGACGAAGCGCGCCGCCTGCCGCAGCGCAAAACAGTTGCATTCTTCGCGCGTCACCCGCTTCGTCATCGTCATCCCCGGTCGAACCGACTACTGTAGTGCGGCCATCATACTTTCTCGAGCGCGAGCGCGATACCCTGCCCGCCGCCGATGCAAAGCGTGACCACGCCGCGGCGCAGCCCGTCGCGCTGCATCGACCACGCGAGGCGCGTGGTGAGGATCGCGCCCGTCGCGCCGATCGGGTGGCCGTGCGCGATCGCGCCGCCTTCCACGTTCACGATGTCTTCGGGAATGCCCAGTTGCTTCATGACCGCGAGCGGCACTGCCGCGAACGCCTCGTTGATCTCGAAGCGGTCGACGTCGCCGAGCGACCACCCCGCGCGGCGCAACGCCATCTGCACGGCCGGCACGGGCCCGAGGCCGAACAGGCCCGGCTCGACCGCCGCCACGCCCCACGCCACGAGCTTCACCATCGGCGCGAGGCCCTCGGCTTCGGCGAAGCCGCGCTCGGCCACGAGCATCGCGCTCGCCGCGCTATTGAGGCCAGGCGCATTGCCGGCCGTGATCGTGCCGTCCGGGCGAAACGCGGGGCGCAGCTTCGCCAGCGCTTCGGGCGTCGTGTCGGGGCGCGGCGCTTCGTCGGTTTCGATGCGCTCCACGCCCTTTTTGCCCTTCACTTCCACAGCGACGATTTCTTCCTTGAAGCGGCCCGCAGCCTGCGCGGCCGCGAAGCGCTGCTGCGAACGCACGGCCCAGGCGTCCTGCTCCGCACGCGTGAGCCCCACCTGCGTCACGAGGTCTTCGGTGTGCCAGCCCGAATGCTGGCCCGAGAACGCGTCGACGAGACCGTCGCGTAGCATGCTGTCGTGAATTTCGGCGTTGCCCATGCGATAGCCCCAGCGGCCGCCATCGAGCAGATACGGCGCGCGGTCCATGTTCTCCATGCCGCCGGCGAGCGCCACGTCGGCGAGACCCAGCATTACCTCCTGCGCGGCGCTCGCAATGGCCTGCGCGCCCGACCCACACACGCGATTGACCGTGAGCGCGGGCACCGCCACCGGCACGCCGCCGCCCAGTTCCGCCTGGCGCGCGGGGTTCATCTTGTTGCCCGCCTGGATCACGTTGCCGAGCACCACGGAGCCAAGCCGCGCCGGATCGAGCTTCGCGCGCGCGAGCGTTTCGCGCACCGCCGCCGCGCCAAGCTCGGTGGCGGGAACGCCCTTGAACATGCCGTTGAAACCGCCAATTGCCGTGCGCACCGGCTGGCACAGAACGATCTCGCGTGTACTCATCGTCATTTCTCCTTTCAGCAACGTGTCTGCAAAGCGAAGTTCCGTATGCACTGCCCATTCTATGTATGCATATGCACACTTTCAAACGCTTTTGTGAAAAATACACTTGCATGCGCTGGCACAATTGATGTCGTGCACAGCGCATGCAGCGTTGGTAAAACCTTTACGCCACGGCCGGAAAATCCAGCGTTGTATCGTTGATGCGGTTCACGAGATTCGTGAACGTAATCGACGTCACCGTGAGCGCGATTTCGACGATCTGCCGCTCCGTATAACCGGCTTCGCGGATCGCGGCCACTTCCGCTTCGGGCACCGTGCCGTGCGTGGTGACCAGCTCACGCACGAAGTGCACGAGGGCGTCGCGCTTCGCGTCGCCGCTCGGTTCGCCCGCGCGAACCGCCTTCATCGTTTCCGGCGCGAGGCCCGCGAACTTGCCCGCCAGCGTGTGCGCGGCGAGACAGTAGTCACAGCCCGCCACTTCGCTCACCGCGAGCTTGATCGCTTCGACGTCGGGCTTCGAGAGCGTGCCGGCGGCAATGACGGCCTCGACGGAGAGCACCGCGCCCAGCGCTTCGGGGCTATGCGTGCCGATAGTGGCGTAGGCATTGGGCACCTTGCCCACGGCCTTGCGGATCTTCGCGAAGATCTCGGCGGCGGCGCCAGTGGCGGCTTCGGGCTTGATGGCGGAAAGACGGGACATGTTCGGCTCCTTGAACGTTACGGTGTCGCGAGTGGGTGTGTCGCGCAGCCATCGTCGATGGCATGCAATCAGTCTAATTGGGCACCGTTGCGTTTTTAATGCCAGAATGGCGTAATTTCATGCTCAAACGTCTCACCCGTCGATTATGGATCTGCTGAGCCGCCTCCTCGCAATGATGCCCGTCACCGGCCGCCTCGACGTGCGCTGCCATTTCGGCGCGCCGTGGCGCATCGACGAACCCGGAGCGCAAGCGCGCGAGATCCGCTATCACGTGCTGCTCTCGGGCCGCGCGATCGTCGAGGACGCGCACGGCGCGCCCGTCGCACTGCATGGGGGCGACATCGTGCTGTTTCCTTCGGGCAGCGCGCACGTGCTGCACGACGGCAGCGGCACGGCGCCCGCGGCTGTCGATTCGCACATGGCAAATGGCGTCACCGTCGCAACGAACGCGGGCGCAGGCGCGAGCGCCGACGTGCTATGCGGCCGCTTCCTGCTGCCCGCGGTCCCGCAGCATTTGCTGCGCGACAACCTGCCCGCGCGGCTCGTCGTGCACAGCGCGCGCGAAGGCTCGGCTGCACCCGAGCGGCTCGTGCGCCTGATCGCGCTCCTGCGCGACGAAGCCTACGAGGCCGCGCCGGGTAGCGAGTCGCTCGTGAACCATCTTTCGGGCGCGCTCTTCGCGCTGACGCTGCGCTACGCGAGCGCCGGCGACGCGCCGCCGCGCGGCTTGCTCGCGCTCGCGCAGCGTCCGCGCCTGCAACCGGCCATCGACGCGATGTTCGAAGCCCCTGGCAAACCCTGGACGCTGCCCGAGCTGGCCGAGTTGTGCCACATGTCGCGCGCGACCTTCGCGCGTCACTTCGATGAAGCCATCGGACGCTCGGCCGCCGACGTGCTCACCGATATCCGCATGACGCTGGCCGGCCGCATGCTCGCGCAAGGCAATCAGAGCGTGGCCGAGATCGGCGAATTCGTGGGCTACCAATCGGACGCCGCGTTCCAGCGTGGCTTCAAGCGCCACGTGGGCATGACGCCCGCGCAATGGCGCTCGGTCGCTCGCGAATCTCCTTCGGACACCTGAGTTCATGGCTGCGCGCATGCTGGCTAGCCGCCGTGCGCGGGCGCGTCCTGCGCGAGAACCACGTCGCCGTTCTGGCTCCAGCCGCCGCCAAGCGAGCGGTAGAGCGCGACCGCCGCGAGCGCACGCTCACGTTGCGCGTCGTTGAGCAGGTCCTGATCGGCGAGCCAGGTTTGCTGCGCGCTCAGCACGTCGAGAAAGTCGGTGGCGCCGCCCTTGTAGAGCTGGTTGGCAAGCTTGAGCGATTGCGCCGACGAGGCCACCGCGTCGTTCAACTGCTGCGTCTGCCCCGCCGTGCTCACGAGATCGCTGCGACTGTCCTCCACTTCGCGCAGCGCTTGCAGCAGGGTCTGCTGCAGGTTCAACTGCGATTCGCGCATGCGGCTCTCGCTCTGGTCGATATCGGCCGTAATGCGGCCCGCGTTGAAAATGGGGCTCGTCGCACCAATCACCGCGCTGAACAGATTGTCGGTGAGCGTGGGCATGCCGAGGTACGACGAAGCGAGGATGCCGTTCGTGAGGTTGAGCGTGAACTTCGGATAGCGCTCCGCGCGCGCCACGCCCACTTCCGCCGCGCGTTGCTGCACCGTGGCATAGGCGGCCAGCACGTCGGGGCGGCGCAACAGCGCCTGCGAGGGCAGGATTTGCGGCACGCTCGCGGGCACGCCCGGAATGGGCGCGGACTGCGCGAGCGCGAGCTGCGCCACGGACTCCGGCGTGCGCCCCGTGTACACCGCAATCAGGTTCAGCTGATGGTCGATGCTCGCCTGCGCGCGCGGCACGCGGGCTTGCAGTTCGCTCAGCTGCGTCTGCGCGCGCGCCACGTCGAGTTGCGTCGAGAGGCCGTATTTCAGGCGGTCCTGCGTGAGCAGCAGCGTGCGTTTTCGAATCTCCAGGTTGTCCTGAAGAATTTTCAGTTCGGCCTGAGCCCAACGCAGATCGACATAGGCCGAGGCCGTATTCGCCGCGAGCGCGAGGCGCACCGCGTCCAGCGCGTGCTGCTGGCCCACGAGGTTCGCCTGCGCCGCGAGCAGGTCGAGCCGCTCGCCGCCGAACACGTCGGGTGACCAGCTCAACGCGAGGCCCGCGCCGGCCTCCTTCACGTAGCCAAGAGGCGGCGGCGTGTTCTGCCGCGTATAAGCGCCTTGTGCCGTGAAGTCGAGTTGCGGCAGCAGCGCCGCGTGCTTCTGCGTGGTGATCGATTGCGCCTGCTTCACGCGCTCGGCGGCGGCCTGCAGGTCGAGGTTGCCCTCCAGCACCGTAGCGAGCAGCGCATCGAGCGTCGGATCGCCGAACTGTGCCCACCAGGCGCGCGCGTCGATGGCGCTCTGCGGCGCGTCGATGCGCCACGCGCCCGGCGCCGTTTCCTGCACCGTGGCGCCCAGCTCGGGGTGCTGTGCGGGCTGGACCGCGCACGCGGCCAGCACGGCGGCGGAAAGCATCGAAAGCGCGAGGCGCACGAGGTGACTAGGTTTCGACTGGCGGCTAGCTCGCAACGGCGAACGTTCGGGGGTTTGCATGGGACACCTTAATGTGCGTCGGGCGGCGGGCCACCCATCGAGATCGGATGCGAGAACGCCACACAGGCGATGGCAACCACGAAGCAAAGCGAGAGCATGAAGAACGTATCGGAGAACGTCATCACGAGCGCCTCGCGCAGCACCAGCGCATGCAATTGCGCAAGCCCTGCTTCGGCGGCGTCGAGCGCATTGCCCGCAACGGACTGCCAGTACGCGGTTCGCCCCGCGAGCAGCAACTGCACCTGCGGCACGCCTTCGGTCACGCTCTCGTTCAGGCGCAGATAGTGGAAGTTGAGCCGGTCGTTGAGCATCGTCGCGCTCACGGCAATGCCGATCGCGCCGCCCAGATTGCGCATCAGGTTGAACAAGCCGCTGGCCGACTTGAGCCGCGAAGGCGGCAGCGAGCCGAGCGACATCGTGACGATGGGCGGAATCGCGAACTGCTGGCCCACGCCACGCAGCGCCTGCGGCAGCAGGAATTGCTGCCAGCCCCAGTCGTGCGTGAGCGGCACGTACAGATAGCAGCCCAGGCCGAAGCAGCACAGTCCGAACAGCATCAGCGCGCGCATGCTGAAATAACGCGTGGCGTAGGCGTACACGCCGAGCGCGAGCAACTGGAACACGCCCACCGAAAGCAGCGACAGGCCGATTTGCAGCGAACTGTAGCCGCGCACTTCCGCGAGAAAGAGCGGCGTGAGATAGACGGCCACGAAAATGCCGATACCGGTCACGAACGAGAGCACGCTGCCAATGCCGAAGTTGCGCACGAGCAGCGCGCGCAGATCGACGATGGGTTCCTTCGCCGTGAGCGCGTGCACGATGAAGAGGAAGCCGCAGATCGCCGAGATCCAGGTGCAGGCGACGATCACGTCGTCGCCGAACCAGTTCTTGCGCGGCCCTTCTTCGAGCACGTATTCGAGGCAGCCGAGAAAGCCGCACATGAGCGCGATGCCCAGATAATCGCCGCGCTTGAGCAGCGAGAGATCGGCCTTGTCGATGTTCACGTACTTCGGCACGAGCGCCGCCACCGCGATGCCGGGCACGAGGTTCAGATAGAAGAGCCAGTGCCAGGACCATTGATCGGTGATCCAGCCGCCTATCACCGGTCCGAGCGTGGGCGCGAGCGAGGCGAGCGCGCCGATCGTGGTCGATGCGACGATGCGCTGCTTGCCGGGAAAGAGCACGAAGGCCGTCGTGAACACGGTGGGGATCATCGCCGCGCCGAGCGCGCCTTGCAGGCCGCGAAACACGATCATCGAGTTGATGTCCCAGGCGAGGCCGCACAGCATGCTCGTCACGGTGAAGCCCACCGCGGAGCCCACGAAGAGCCAGCGCGTGGAGAACACCTTCGAGAGCCAGCCCGACATCGGAATCACCATGATCTCGGCGATCAGGTAGGCCGTCTGCACCCACGAGAGCTCGTCCTGGCTCGCGGAAAGACCGCCGCCGATGTCGCGCAGCGAGGAAGCGACGATCTGGATGTCGAGCGTGGCCATGAAAAAGCCGATGCACATCAGCGCGAATGCGAACGCGCGTTGCGCCATCGGCTGCAGATGCGGAGCGAGATGCGCTTCGGCGCTTGAGGTGGCGTTCATCGCGGTGGCTCCTTCAGTCCGCGTCGGCGAGATGGACCTTCACGGTCGCGGAGAGGCCCGGCCGCAGGGCGCCTTCCATGCCCTTGGGCACATCCAGACGAATGCGCACCGGCACGCGCTGCACGATCTTCGTGAAGTTGCCCGTGGCGTTCTCGGGCGGCAGCACGCTGAAGGTCGCGCCCGTGGCGGGCGCGAGGCTCTCCACGGTGCCGCGCAGCGTGCCGCTCGCGGCGTCGAGCGTGACGTCGGCGCGGTCGCCCGCGTGCATCTTCTTCAACTGGTCTTCCTTGAAGTTGGCATCCACCCACAAGCCCGTGGCCGGCACCACGGTGAGGAGCGGCGCACCCACGTTAGCCAGCGTGCCCACGCGCGCCGTGCGATTGCCGATGTAGCCGTCCACGGGTGCCGTCAGCGTCGTGTATTCGACGTTCAATTGCGCGAGACGCTGGTTCGCCGCAGCGGTGGCGACACGCGCCTGCGCGTCGTTGATCTGCGCGGCGAGCACGTCCAGCTGGCGCTGCGCGGCCAGCACCGCCGCGCCGCTTTGCGCGACCGACGCCTGGGCTTTCGCGTAATCCGCGTCCGCGCGCTCGACGAGCTGGTTCGACACCGCGTCGTCCTTCACCAGCTCGCGGTAGCGCGTCTCATCCCGGCCGCTGCGCGTGAGCTCGGCGTTCGAGGCCCGCACCTGCGCCTGGTTCTGGTTGATCACCGCCTCCTGCAACGTGCGGCGCGCCTGCAGTTCCTCGACCGCGGCGCGCGCGCCCTGAAGTTCGGCATTCGCCTGGGCGAGCTTCGCGTCGTAGTCGCGCGAGTCGAGCCGCAGCAGCACTTGCCCGGCTTTCACGCGCTGGTTGTCCTGCACGGGAATGTCGGAGACGAAGCCGCTCACGCGCGGCGCCATGACGGTGACGTTGCCGCCCACGTAGGCGTCGTCGGTGGTCTCGACGAAGCGCAGCACGAAGAACCAGTAGCCGGCGGCCGCAGCCAGCACGAGCGCGACAGCGCCGAGTGCGAGGCGCATGCGCGATATGCGCTTGCGCTCACTGGCTTGCGCCGGCTCGCCCGCAACAGGAGTGGAAGGACTCGACATGATGTTTACCTGTGCATATGCACTACTCAAGATGAAAAAAACGTCGCGACAGGGCAAAGCGCGACGCAACCCGCAAAAAAACTAGACAGCCCGTGTGATCCGGAACAACTCGCGGCGCAGCCACGCCGCGCGCTGCGCCCCGAAGCGGCGCTCGAATTCGTCCTGCGCCGCGCGCCAATGCACGTGCGCCGCATGCAGCCGCGCGCGGCCTTCCCGCGTGAGCGCGAGGCGCCGGCGGCGCTCGTCGCCGTGCTGCGCGTCGGCGATCAGGGCGCCGCGCAGGAGCGGCCGCAAGGCCCGTACGAGCGTCGTGCGCTCCATCACCATCGAGCGCGCAAGCTCCGCCATCGTGAGGCTCGACGCCCGGCCGAGCGCACCGAGAATGCTGAACTGCGTGGGCGTGAGCCCGGCCGCGCTCAGGTGGCGCTCGTAAAGCTGCGACAGGTGCCGCGCGGCCTGGCGCACGGCAAAACAGTCGTCGTGCTCGGGAGACTGGTCGGAATTCGGCGCCGGGTTCTGCTCGACACCCGCTGGTTCGGCTTCGATGTGCATATGCACAGATTAGCTGGCAAGCGGGCCCCGATCAAGACGCAAGCGCGACAGTAGATTATGGACGCGCCGACAACAATCCCCTTCTTGCGCGTTTCACCCGACAGCCAATGTAGCGGGCGCTTCATGCGTCACGCCGTCGAAGAACGTGGTGGCGTGGTCGATGAACGCGCGCACCTTCGCGGGCAGCAGCGTGCGCGTGGTGTACGCAAGGCGGATCTCGATCTGCATGTCGACGATCGGGTAGTCATCGAGCAGGGTCACGAGTGTACCCGCCTTGAGTTCGTCGCGCACGAGCGCAGTGGGCAGTATGCCGATGCCGAAGCCTTCAAGCACCATCGCACGGTTGAACTCGGGGTTGTTGGAGGCGATCTCGTGGTGCAGCGGCACCACGATTTCCTCGGCGCCCACGCGAAAGGCAAGCGAAGGCTTGCGCATAGAGGGCGGCATCGGCACGAACGCGTGCGCGGCGAGATCGGCGGGATGCTTCGGCGTGGAATGCGCCGCGAGATAGGCGGGCGTCGTGACGAGCGCGAGCGGAATGCGCTCGAGCAGGCGCGTGACGGTCGAGTCGTTGTTCAGCATGAACGGCAGCACGAGGCCCAGGTCGTAGCCGTCCGCGATGAGGTCGACGGGGCGCTCGGTGAGGATCACGTCGAGCGTCACTTTCGGGTGCGCGCGCTTGAAGCTGGCAATGAGCGGCACGAGCCGGTTGACGGTCGCCGTGGTGTGCGCGACGAGGCGCAGCACGCCGTTGGCTTCGCGCGTTTGATCGGTGGCGGCGGCCTCCAGGGCGTCGAGGTCGTCGAGCACGCGGCAGCAGCCCTCGTAGAAACGCTCGGCCGCCTCGGTGAGCGACACCGCACGCGTGCTGCGATGAAAGAGCCGGTTGCCGAGGCGCTTTTCGAGCCGCGCGATCGCCCGCGAAACGACGGGCGTGGTCAGGCTGTGCATGTCCGCTGCGCGCGTGAAGCTGCGCGCCTCGACGACGGAGCGGAAGATCCGCAGGCTGTCGATGTAGTCCATGGTCGTTCGCGTCAATGAGGTTCGCGTAGCTTAAAGGGTTTCGGGCGTCCCCGTGCCGAATACCTCGGCGCAGAAGGTGCGCCCTTCGTCGGACAGACTCGCCGTGCCGGTGCCGTTCTCGGACTGGGTCGTCACGACGAGGCCGCTGTCCACGAGCGCCGTCAATTGTCTGCGCAATGCGCTCATCGGCACGCCGGCCTGCTTCGAGAGCTTCGCGAGCGACCAGGCGCGCGCCGGCCGCTCGCGCGATTCAAGCGATTCAAGCGATTCGTGCGATTCGCGAGCTTCGCGGGCTTCGCACTCCGCGCGCCAAAGCTGTTCGAGCACGGCCACCAGCGCCGGGTCGACGCCTTCGCCGGCTGCGTCATCATCATCGTCGTCGCGGTTTTCATCTGCGTTCATCGTCTGTCTCCTCATGCCATCTTCGCGACCAGTTCGCCGAGCGTCTTCAGCGCGGCTTCGGTCTGCGCGGTCCATGGGTAGCTGTAGTTCAGCCGGATGTAGTGGTGGTACTCGTTGCGCATCGAGAACATGTAGCCAGGCCCGATGGTGATGCCCTGCGCGAGCGCCGCCTGGTAGAGCCGCATCGAATCGACGCGCGGCGGCAGCTCCACCCACAGCACGTAGCCGCCCTGCGGCTCCGAGGTGCGCGTGCCCGCCGGAAAGAAGCGCTCGACCATCGCGCGCATGAGCCGCGCCTGCTGGCGATAGAAGCGCCGCACGCGGCGCAGGTGCCGATCGTAGCCATCGTGGCGCAGATAGTCCGCAAGCGCGACCTGGGGCAC
>Ga0335083_10009257_pt1 | contig 11956 bp, 9 predicted proteins | sample Lox_Sample_42_FD_206716 | JGI IMG/M metagenome (GOLD analysis project Ga0335083, IMG submission 206716) | Soil microbial communities from Loxahatchee National Wildlife Refuge, Florida, United States - Lox_Sample_4.2 | ecosystem: Environmental > Terrestrial > Soil > Wetlands | place: USA: Florida... | reverse complement strand
CGTCGCCGAATCTCGAACGGCATCGGACTACTAGTCCCAGTCTGTGTTCGGTTCCTATCTTTGCGCCCCGTCGTAGTGTACCTCCACAGTCTTCTGGAGACTCAAGATGTGACCGCGTTGGGCTACTCCCCCGGACGTTTGGAAAGATTTGCGGTTCGTCTATTGGAAATGATGATCGCAAGAACGACCAAGCTCGCCATGCCAATCAGGGGAAACGTGACGGCGGTCAGACGAGAACTGGGCTTACTGCCAGCGGTTTTGACACTACCCTTTGTAGATGCAGTTTACCTTTCTCGGGATGCGGCCCCGCTTCAGAAGGGCAAGGTCGAGGAAGCTGAGGTGGCTTCTCACGGCCTCAATGTACTACTTTTCGGCGCTTGGGGACCACAAAAGGATCTTTTGGGCGTGGTCAACTCGCTTCAGCGACTCGGCCCCCAGGGTCTCGTTACCAAGATCAGGATTGCAGGGCACATCAACCCAAAGTTCCCGGAGTACGCCCAAGTCATCCGCAAAATCGCTGAGGGGGCAAAGGCCGGAAACAGCGTCCCCGGCATAGAGATCATCGACAATCCGAGTGATGAACAGATTCCAGCGATTTTTGAATGGGCCGACGTACTGATTCTGCCCTACGTGGCACTGGCGGGGTTCTCAGGGGTCCTGAATCTGGGGGGGTTTTTCGGTTGCGAGATTTTGGCTTACGACGTGCAAGGCCTACGAGAGTGCGCGGAGACTCTGGGCCTCGAAGTTACCTTTGTTCCCGCATCAGACGAACATCGCCTCATAGAAGGGCTCGAGACTGTCCGTGGCCGGGTATCAGAGCGGATTCGGCGTCCTACCGAGGTCCAGCGAGCCCTCCAGCTGGCTAGGAAGGGCGGATCTGAGCTGGTTGAGCTAGTGCTTACTTGCCTGTAGTGCTCTCGCAGTGATGATCGGACTAGCTTGAATATGGCCGCATCTGAAGTGACCAGCCTAACAGTTTAAACTCCTCCCGTTGAGTCGGCGAACGTCAAGTGTTCAAGTTAGTGAGTAGAGGCGGCGAAGGATGGTGGCTCGATCCATGGGTCTCCGCGATGCGCTCGAAGTCGCTGAAGTCGCGTTCAGAAGTGCGAACGACCATGTCGCGCTTAGGAGTCCACTCTTCAGTACGAATCCCCTACGGCGGTGGGTCGTTAGCTCGCGGATCAGATTCTTGGGTTCTGAAATTCAATCGCGAGCAAACACGGCGCTCGGATTGGACTTTGGGCCAGGATTCGGGGTTCTTCTGCCTTACCTTTCCGAAAGACACACCAAGGTGTTGTCCGTGGACGTTGACCCGGACTGCATTCGGTCGGCGAGATTGTACGCATCTCTAGCCGGTCTCTCGAATGTTGAGTTTCAGCAGGTGTCAGGTGGCTCGGAGCTTACGCATGTGGAGGACGGGTCGGTTGACACCATAGTCGCCGCAGATGTGCTCGAGCACCTCCCTCACAGCGTGAAGGTCATTTTGGAGTTTCGAAGAGTTCTTTCGCCATCCGGGTTTCTCTTCGTATCGATTCCGACCGAGAACTGGATGTACCGGATGTTCGAAAACGATGATGCGGGCCACCTCTATCACGATCGCACCGGTTACACTGACCTACGGGAACAGCTGCTTGCTCAGTTCCAGATTGTCAAGGAGCGTTCCGTCCTCGGGCTTTTCGGACTCTTTGTCCTCCGGAATCGCCGCACCTAGCCACGCTAGCGCTTGTGTTGGGGGGCAGCCATGACTGAAGTCGGCACCACTTGGAAGGGACCCTCCATACGTGTGCTTGTGTTTTCGTGGCATGTTCCGCCGGGCGGCCTGCTAAGAACAGTCTCCAAGGAACTGATGCTTCTCCCTGAGTTTGGTGTGAACCCTCGGTTCGTTTACTGCGTAAGGTCAGCACCCGCCTACCATGACGGATTGCTAATGGGACGGGAGGCGAGGCAGATTGGAAACCGTCTCATCCGCTACTTCACCCTAAGTCGGTTCACACCGCGTGGCGAACTACTAGAGAGAGTCGTGCGCTCGGGATGGGACGTTCCACTCCTCTCGGCCATTTCTATCAGCCGAGAGATTCGGAATAGCGCGGCCTCCGTGATTCTATGCCACGAATTGGCTTCGGCGGTGCTTGCTCGGACGGCCTGCGCCGAACGCGGTCTGCCATTCATCGTCATACTTCACGATAACCCCTTCGACTTTCTCGGAAGTGGGGCCCGGGGCATACGGCCCAAGTTTCCTCACCGAATTGTGTCGTCGGTGGCCCATCAGGTACTTGCAGACGCCGCCTTTGTCGTTTGTACCACTGGACGGATCGCGAAAGCGCTCAGAGATAACGGCGTGACTCGAGAACTAGAAGTCATCCCCTTTGGGTCCGATGTAGCCGCGGTCAATAATCCAATCGACCAGCGGGACATAGTGCTCTCTGTGTCGAAGTGGGATCGCAAGCGACGCCCTGAAGCTTACGTCCACGTCGCCTCCCTCCTTCCGAAGGGAGCCAAACTTGTATTGATTGGCCATTGGGATGATCCTACTCATCTCGAGCAAGTGAGGGCGGCCGCGAGGAACTCCCAGGGTGGGTCAGTCGAGATTATAGATGATGTTTCGGAGGAGGCGCTCGCCTATCACTACGGACGTGCCAAGGTTTTTCTCAGAATGGCTTTCGACGAAGTTGGAACCGGGCAGGCTGTCCTCGAAGCCGCCGGCTTCGGCTGCCCCGTCGTCATTGACCCCTCCTTGGGTGCCTCAGAACTCCTGTTGGACTCTACTCACGGATTTCATGTAGAGAGTAATGACTTGAACTCGGTCGCAGCTCACGTACGGATGATCCTCGAGAATGATGATCTCGCCTCGAGACTCTCTCAAAGCAGTTACGCTCTCGCAAAGTCCTTATCGTGGCAAGGTTTCGCAGGCGAGTTGGCCCGAGTCATTCGGGCTGCGGTCACCAGCAACGGCGCGCTGGCAAGTTTGGAGCCGGCGGCCAGAGTTAGTCAGCTCGACTAGGGGATGGTTTTGGCCCGAATCTCCAAAGACGGGGGCGTAGTATGAAGGCCAGAGCAAGCACAAAGATTACTGTGGTCGCTATGTTGGCCAGCTCGGCGTAAGTGCTCAAGAGGTGCGAGGTGAACGTGATTGTGAACGAACTCCCAGAGTCACAGGCGAAGATGTCGGCGTATCCCGAGTCTACCGAGCTCGACTCAATCAGAGTGCATCCGGCGTGAACTGAAATCGCGGCCCGTTCCGGGGTCTGCAAGGCGAGTATCCCTTGAGCACCAGAAACGATGCTTTCTCGGGCTCCTGAGAGCTTCACAACTGATCCCGAGACCACCCTTGTAACGTTTGGACCGTCTACCGCAACCGTAAGGTTTAGTAGCGACCCGAGACCCGATGTATCGACACTTAGTGATACTTGATTCCGATTGAAATCACCGCAAGTGGTCTCCAAGTCGAAGAGCTGCGACGAGCTTGCATTCAGCCAGTTACTGCCCCAGATGATTGTCGTGATGCCTTCGTCGATCTGAACTTCCCCAATCGCCCACACGGGGTCGCCCTGACTACAAGGCAGAGAGGCATCTATGGAATCGTTTCGAAGGTAGATCGAGCCGGACCCAGGCGAAACTGACCAGTTATGATTCAGCGAGTCAATTCCCAAGGCGTACGGATTCAACCGGGTCAGAGTTGTGACGTACGGTATGGCCTGAGGTGTAACGTTTGCCGAAGGAATGTACAGAGACTGTCCAAACAAGTACTCGAAACTTGACGATGAGACCGGTGGAAGGGTCGTGACGACTTGGCCGAGAGCGCTAATCAAGAGTTGGTAGATGGTCTGACTCCCGTTTGAGCTAGTTGTGTTGGAAATCTCGACACCGAAAGTCATCGAGACCGCGTCGGGCGGCGACTCGAGTCGATAACTCAGGGGAACCCCCGGTGCGATCGACACTAGCGGAAATGACTGCTCTCCGGAGAAGAATTGGTTCTGATTCGTGAGATTGTGGTAGATGAGTATCAGGCGATCTTGACACCGGAGAGCGAGTCCTCCGGAGGCGTGAATTAGGAGTTCTTCATTAGGTAGTACCGCGACTCTTTGATACAGCAGAGTGAAGGTTCTACTGCCAGATACGCCCCCGCAAACGTTGATTTCTGCAGACCCGTCAAAGAACCTCGACGCAGAGGAACTCCCACCAGGGCATCCGGTATATACACTCCAGTTAGACCCGAACTCGCTAAACTCGCTGTTGGAGGAGAGATTGTATGGCCCAGTCGATGATTGGGGTGGAGCGGGGGAAACACCGTAGGCCGCAATGGATGGCTCAACGAGCGCGGGCCCAGCGTAGTTCTGGTTTGAGAGGACAACAGTGTTGGATTCTGAGGCTACCATCCTCATGGCCGGATCCTCTTCGAGTTTCGATAGAAACATGCCACCTCCTCCGTTGAGATACAGACTGTAACCAGTTGAAGTGGACACAATCGGCGCGCTCGAGCGCGTGTTCAGTACTATCACGAATCGCACGTTGAGCGAACCGAGAGTCTGGCTCACCGAGCTTACAGATCCGACGCGAAGCGCATCAACTAACACCCGCTCCTCTCCAAGTGTCACGTACATCCCTGATTGGGAGTTGACACCCGCGTAGGGAATCCCGAAAATCTCTGACGGAGGGAACTGTGCGAGAGCCCAAAGATAAGTGGTGTAGTTCATCGGTAGAACTAGGACCCGCGACAACCCCACTTCGGAGTGTATGAGAGTACCGGCTTTCGAAAACTCAGCAGGTATGTAATCCTCTGGCCCGACCCTCAAGGGAGGGCTGTTGGAGACCGAGGAGTGGATCAGTGGGTAGTTTATGGCGAGCAGCAATGCTATCGACCCGACAGCGAAAACGGCGGTCACAAATCCAGTTACGGAGCGAGAGTGCTTGACACCAATATCTCCTTCAAAGAGGGCAGGGTGGTCTTTCGATATCGAATGGGCTAGAGGGTTCGCAACTCGTAAACTAAGGAGGCGTGCTGCGCGAGGAAGATACCGGCCGGCCAGGCCCCACGCTTCGCTAAAGGCCGTACCTATTGGGACGAGGAGCAGGAGAGGATACATCATGTTGATGTTGTTCGGATACTCGTACAGGAACAGAGCCGGAACCTCTCTGAACAGCGGGATCAAGAAGCCGGTGTAGACTCCGTATTCGAAGCCCGCGAGTCCGAGAACCACACCGCAACAAAGAGCCCCGATTCCCCCCGCCGTTGGCTTCCAGATTAATGCGAAGAAGAGCCCTGAAACAATCAGAAGAATCCACGCCGTAAAACTCCAGCTCGAAGCATAGCCTAACACGTAAAGCGAGCTAGCTGGATAAGGGTCTAAACCTGCAATACTGTTCAGTAGTGTCTGTCTTTGATAAGTGAACAAGACATTTCCGATGTGAAATGTATAGAACGCCCCGGACGTGGACTGACCGAGCGCGTTCAACTGACTGTAAGATCTGTCCAAGACCAGGACGAACGGAAGCACCATCACTGCAAACACACACAATCCGGCAATGAAGGGGCGGACTCGAGCCCAAAGACTCGGGCGGGGTGTCCTCAACCAAGCAAGCGCGATGAATGGAGACATCGCAGGTATCAGCCATCGTAGGGTCTCGGGCCCCAGGGGCTCCACCCAGACGATCGCGCCGCACAACCACGCCCCGAGCAGAAGGTGGCGAGTATGGCCCAGAGTTGAAAATCGAATGAAGCAGGCCGCCGCGAGGGGCGCCAAAACCAGGAACTCTGACCATTCTGGGAAGAGTGGAGACAGGTGGAGCGTCATTGGATTGAAGTAGTAGGTAAATGCTGCGAGGAGTCGGGCAGACCTCGCCAACTTCACCTGGGCGAGCAGGACGTAACCTGAAATCGGGATCAGAGCGAAGCTGAAGAGTTCAACTCCGTTTACGAGCCACCCGTAGCTGTTCCCCGCCGCGGAGTACGCGGATTGCACGAAGGCGAAGTAGAGTAGATTGGGTTGACTCAGGACGTAGCCGAAACCCGCGAAGACCGGGGTGAGTGCTAGATCCCCATAGGTCGCGGGAGCCTGTCGTACGAGTGAAGCATGTAACGCGTAGACCGCAAAAGTTCCGAGTATCAAGAGAAGGGTGAGATCCTGTACCGTGTGCGACTTCAATCTTACAAGGAACCTATCCAAGAAGTTCGATGGCATGACACCCTCACGACGCACGGGGGGTCACGCGGAGCTCAGATGAGGGATAGCAGAACCGTTGAGGTAGCTGCTCTCGTGGTATGCATGGAGGTATGGACACCCGCCAAAGGTGGAGGTCTCCAGGCGGAATCCCCAGTAGGCTAGTTGGGCCAAAAGCCCACTGACGGAGTAGCCTGGAGGAGGAGGATGAATCTCCATGTGAACCTCTTGCACCTGGCTCCAATTGACGTAGGAGTCGCGCGAAAAGAGTTCGTACTCGCAGCCTTCGCAGTCAATCTTTGCGAATCTTATGGGACCTCGGAACGAGGGGGCTGGAACCGCATCGCCTCTTGTCTTCGAGAACGGACTGTTTACAGCTACGACGTTCGTAGCGTGGTTTATTTCGATGTTTCTTGTCAGAAACGCAAAGCTCTGTACATCGGGTTCAAATGCAAGCACTTTACCACGAGTTCTCGAAGCCGCGTACAAGGTGAAATCTCCTATGCTGGCACCGATATCAAGGACAGACCCGTCGACGATTTCCGGCAGCCGATAAAGATTCATCAGAACCGTCTCAGCGATGCTCTGAAAATGGTAGGTCGTCGGGATCGTCAACTTCAGGCCGCTGCGAAGCATTAAGGACCGCGCTTCCCGCCGCGCCGGGGATAGGAAATCGAAGAACACGGTCGGCCAGCGGTTGCAGGTGGAGACCACTTGGCCCGAGGTGAGGGCAAGCCACTTTAGATTCCCAGCCCATCGTAGAGCAGGACCGCCTGGCGGTCGAAAGGCTGCGCCCGGGGTATCTAGGTAGGACAGTCGAGCTTGAGCGGCTCGGTCGATAGTCATTGCTTGTCCCAGTGCGCCTGGGTCACCGATTCGCAGTCACACATAGCCCCACGATTTGAGTCGAGCTGTTATCGCTTGGTCGTCCTCTGATCTCCCTTCGCGGTATGCAAACTGGTTCGAAGCCATTCGGATCCATGGAAGCGCGACCGAGTCCGGGTCGTGACCTCCGGCGGTGCCTTGGTCGGGCAACTGCTCGTCGATAAGCTTACCGGCTTCCGGGTAGTAAACCAGCTTCTTGTTTCCCATGTAAGCCGCGAGCCAGACCTGATTCCAGGAAGAAGCCTGGCCCTTGCTTGTGAGCTTCCACACAACGTCACGTGGATGCAGTCCGTCTCCCAGGGAGCCGACCGGGACGGGTCGTCCGCCTTCCAAAAAATCCTGAATCGCGAGTCCATCCAAGTCGGTTCCCTCAATGCCCACTCGCCTGAGAAAAGTCGGTGCCAGGTCGACTAGGCTAACCCATTCACGGACCACGCCCGCCTTAATCGGTAGCGTAGGGTCCCGAAGAATCAACGGCACCCGTAGGACTGACTCGTCGCTAACTTGAGCGTGAAACAAGACCCCGTCCTCGCCGAGGGACTGACCGTGGTCGCTGGTTACGGCGAAAACCGCTCTCTCTGCTCGCCCGCAGCTTTCCAGCTCCTCCCAAATCAGGCGGACCCGGCTGTCCAATCTGCTCAAAGTCTCTCGATAGAGAACGGTGAATCCCCTCACATCCTCTTCTGTAGGAGTCCAGAGCCCCGCCATCTGACCGGATTTGTCCATTCGCGGAAGACGGTGGTCCGGCGCGAGTGGTTCACGGTTTCTTCCGAAATCACCGGGTACATAGGGCTCATGGGCGTCCATGAAGTTGAAAAATGCGAAAATCGGTTCATCCTGTGATCTGGCATGTAGCCAGGTCCTAAACTCAGGCTCAATCCACGACGAGACAACCGGGGCCCTCGACTGTTCAACGTCGGCGACTCTGGAAACTACCCAGTTTAGGTAGTTGAGGGAGGACGGATGTCGGAGGGTCGCCGCCAGAAGAGGTTCGAGCGATTTGGGGATCCCGATGGCACGATAGCTACCATCACGGTGCTCGGTGTGAGGTGCTCGCTTCAGTATGGGAATCTTGAGATATTTTTCCCACCACGCTCCCCAATGCGAATCTGTGAACCCTCGGGTTAGTCCAACGTCGGGGCATACGAATCCATTCGCGGATGCGCTGAATGTTTTGTATCCGCGCGCCCTCAGAATTCCGGCGATTGTTGGAATGCGGGGGTTGAGCTTCAGAGTCGCCTTAAGGTGGACTTTGTGACTCCACGGGTATAGTCCAGTGAAGAGACTGGCGTGAGAGGGAATCGTCCAAGGTGAGGGACTTACCACGTTCGTGAAGTTTAGCGACTCGCCGGCAAGTCGATGCAAGAACGGCATTAGCGCCGAGAAAGTCTCAGCATCTGCAATCTCCCGTGCCCGTACGCAGTCGAGGACAATCAGGACAATATCCGGGCGCTCTGGGCTCGTCAATCCAGGATTCCTTATGCAGCGGAGGGCTAGACCCGGCCGACTAACTCCCCGCTTCTGATCCTTAATCGCCTCGGCGGGACACGCGCGACGCCTATTGGAGTACCCGGGTTCGTATTAAGGGGTGATACTGGTGCCACGCATGCCCAACCATGTACAGATTCTCAGGTGTTTCGGGAGTTTATGGTTCGTCCTTTCATTAAGTCTTGAGCCGAGCGTTCAAAGAAAAATGCGCCCACTCGTAGGATTGGCGCGAGCCTTTTAGGGGCGATACTCCGTAGTGGGGGCCGGTACGAGTATTCAGAAGGGATTCTGGGCGTTGGCACTGTGGACGGTCCAACTTGAACACTCAGAAGGTCGGTGTAGGAAGCCGGCCGGGCCGAGAAGGTATGTCGTCCTCTGAGCCAGTCCTGACGCGGGGAGAGCACCGAGCTTAGAGGCCGGTCCCAGCTGTTTCACCCGGTGGTAGTCGAACGACTCTTAGCCTCAGTAATGCGCTGGGGATAGCAAGGTGCAATCACCATTGAGCCCACGGCTCGGTGGCTACACAAGGGGTGGGTTGACCCCTAGGGCCTCCGACTTGCCAAGACGTCTCGCGGGCGAGTGATCATGGCCGCTGTCCAGCCTGGGTAGGAGAAGGACGAAGGTAGAATGGACATCCGACGCTTCGAGGACTCACTGAGGATCTCTTCGTAGACATCCGCAGGCAGGAAAGTCTGAATGCTCTTCCACCATGCGACTGCGCGGACTGGTCGACCAGAAGATACCCAATCATCGGCACCCTCAGTACGTACTAGGGTCAACCTGAATCGAGGGTCGTCCCACTTCATGTTTCGAACCACTCGGTTCCCGTTTTCGAGACGTATTCCTGATTCTCCGATGTCAATCCAATTCGCAGGCGCGGGCTTTGAATACGCCATAACGCCGAAGACCACCGCAGCAGGCCCCAGTACCAGCGCGGCGATGTACCCTTCCTCACCCCCCCCGTAAAGGATCGAATGAGTCAGAATGACTCCTGAAATGACGAGGCCGGTTGCAGACCCGATGAAAAGAGTCCAGCGTTGAAGGACCAGCCCCCGAGCAACGGACTGGATTTGAAACCCTCGAAGATCGTAGCGCGGCACGTAATCTACCAGGAAGTCAACAAAGTCAACGTATCTCGCCGAAGAATGCCACTGTCCATCATAGTCTGGGATGACCGCGGCGGCCTTCCCGTCGATAGTCCGCAGAGGCTCGCCCTTCGTTAACTTTCCCGCCCGCTGAACGTCCGGATGGTGAAGGGCTCCAAGGAGTTGGCGTGCCGCGGAGAGTGTCCGTTTGACGAGCAGGGGCCCCCAACTAGATGGACGACCAATGCCTTAGCCCCCGGACAAATGCTCAGGTCTCCTCGGAATGACCGCACAGTATGCCCTTTCCCCACGGAATCCGGGAGACCATGTGGGTGTGGCCCGTTGGATGTTGCTGGGGATTGGGGGGTTCGGAGCGATAATCGTTGGAGAGGTCATACAAAGGGTGGTCGCCCGGATACCCGGGGATAGCTTGCGCAATCCCTTAGCTCTTGGAGACTTGTTGTTCGGGTCGTTCATCCTGGCGCTGGGCGTCTACGGGTTCCTCGCGCTTGGCCCGGGAGCAGTCCAATGTACGTGGGACTCGGAGGGATTTCGCCTGCACTATCGCCGAGGAGGAGATCGCATCTTCCTCTGGGGAAGCCCTACCCTGGCGATTCGGCTCGTCGAACTCACAGGCTCGGATAGAACTTGGTACTCGATCGCCACTCGATTTCCCGCCACGACCCCTGTTCCCGAGGAACTATACCTGTTGATCCTTGATGAGGCCGCTCGCAGGGGCTTGGTAGTTAACACGAGGTCGTCCGCGGTCCCAGGAGGCAAGCGAGTAGAAACCCGGATCCGTTCTGCGAGTTCAAGATCCGAATTCGGGAGGGACGAGCAAAGCGGTTCCGGCTGAGTGACGCCCCCGCCGGTTCGCGTCTTACGGTCTAGGAGTCACCCAACGCCCGAAACAGGGAGGTTGGCAGCTTCGAGGCGGTATGGGCATGTCATGTGCGATGCGAAACAGGGGCGACGCACTATCCACCAGTTGCGCGATGGGGGTGAAGTCTACTCGGGCCTGGGCGCCCGGATCCTCGTATCGACTCGCAAATCCCAGGAAACTCCAGAGGTCTGAGCATCGACAGAGAAACCCCTTCTCTTCGCTTCGTCAATGATTAGGCGATAGAGTAGCTCCGTTAACGGAGTAGCCCATGGAATCGTCGTAGAGATCGTGTAGGTAGTTCTCTCGGGATTTGTGATCTGGGTAAGACGAATCTGCATCGATCGGCTACCCCAAAGGAAAGTGAGGAGACGGCCGCGCTTGTAGTGAAATGTAAATCCATCGCTAGACCACTCGCAGGATTCAGCTCCGGGTCCGAGGGCGAAGAAGGCGTAGAGAGAGATGGCTAGTAGGCCGCCAAATATTGCCAAGTTTACTAAAGGGAATGGGCTAAGAATCTCGTCTCCCGGGACTCCGGCTGCGGCATTTTCGATCGCCAAGCTGACCCCGATTACGCCAAGCAGTCCGAGAATGAGGAACAACCACCGCACTTTTCCAGCACTGTCCCCCTGATTTCGTAGCATCAGGGGGTAGATGGTAGACATCTGTCCAAACCCTCCCAGAGTTAGGAACCCAAGGAATCTTGTAGATTAGCGAACGTCCATCGACATCCGGGTGGTTCGAGCTCCCCGGCATGCAGCTGAATGTCTGCTAGCGACTCTAAGCCCCATTCGTCGCCAACCACTATAGGCCGAGGCGGACTTCCCCCACCGGAATCGCTCGACTGTTTAGAAGCTATCCCCCTAGTCGGCCAGACGGGGGCGAACTGGGATGTCGGAATCCTGAATATTCATTGGCTCCTGGCCACTTGAGTACGGAAATGTCCCACCCGCATCGATTCCTCCACCAAGTCGGTCCGATTCTCGGGGGCGTCCTGATCGCCGTGCTCATAGTTCTGGGGTACATTGGAGTTGAGGTCCGAAGTTCTCCGCCAGCGGGGTCCGTCACCCTCGATGGGATCGAGGTAAACCTAACCTACGAGCCCGGGTCCGCGCACATCTTTGGCAAGACCGAACAGAACACTTGTCATGACTGTCCTTTGATACTGAGCGGTGGAGAGAACGACTCAGCCCTCGAACTATTCTGGTTTCAGGTTCCAACGAACTATACCGCGATTGTGACTATGAGCATCTCTTCCGCCGTCCCGTTTCAGGCAGTTTATGGGTGGTGCTTCGCCCCAGGCCCGTGCAATGTTACGACCAACTTCTCGACGGTCGGAGATCCCTGGACGTTAGGCGAGGACCAGGGGAGACCTTGGTTGGTAGACTTGCTCGTACCGAACCCCGCACCGAATCTGCCCAACGGCTTCTGGATTTACTTCAACGCGACTGTCAATGCGA
>Ga0335083_10009254_pt1 | contig 11957 bp, 16 predicted proteins | sample Lox_Sample_42_FD_206716 | JGI IMG/M metagenome (GOLD analysis project Ga0335083, IMG submission 206716) | Soil microbial communities from Loxahatchee National Wildlife Refuge, Florida, United States - Lox_Sample_4.2 | ecosystem: Environmental > Terrestrial > Soil > Wetlands | place: USA... | reverse complement strand
GTGATGCCCGGGGCCGTCTGCGCGACGCTCATCGGGGGCCCCTCATGTTGCAGGCGGCCGCGCGAGCAGCCCGACCTTCTTCACGCCGTTGCGCTGCAGGAGGTCGAGGATCGACAGCACGTCCTCGTAGCGCGCGCTCTTGTCGGCGGCGATGACCACGGGCTGCTCCTGCTGCGCCTGCTTCTCGCGCACGCGCGCGATGAGCTCGTCGCGTGTGACCTTGACCGCGGGCGTCTGCGCGGCCTGGTCCCGCAGCCAGATCGTCGTGTCCGTGCGCAGCGTGACCTCGAGCGGCTGCACGGGCGTGGTGAGCTTGCTGCCGACCGAAGGCAGCTCGATCTCGCCGGGGCTGATCAGCGGCGCCGTCACCATGAAGATGATGAGCAGCACAAGCATCACGTCGATGTACGGCACGACGTTGATCTGGCTGATCGACTTGCGCGGTCTTCTCATCCTTGGCGCTGCAGGATATTGCTGAATTCCTCGATGAACGTCTCGTAGCGCGTGGCGAGCCGGTCGACGTCGTGCGTGTAGCGGTTGTAGCCGATGACTGCGGGAATCGCCGCGAACAGCCCGATGGCGGTCGCGATCAGAGCTTCGGCGATGCCGGGCGCGACGTTGGCGAGGGTGGCCTGGCTCACGTTGGCGAGGCCGCGGAACGCGTTCATGATGCCCCACACCGTCCCGAAGAGGCCGATATAGGGCGACACCGAGCCTACGGTGGCGAGCCCCGCGAGGTTGGCTTCCAGCGCGTCGATCTCGCGCTGGTAGGCGGCGCGCATCGCGCGCCGCGCGGAATCGAGCGTCACCATCGACGCGGTGCCCTGCTTGCGGTGCTTCGCATACTCACGGAAGCCGGCCGTGAAGATGTGCTCCATGCCGCCGCCGGTGCGCACCTGCGCCGTGCGCTGATAGAGCTCTGCGAGGTCCCCGCCCTTCCAGAAGTCGTCCTCGAAGCGGTCGGTGTCGCGCACGGCACGGCGCAGCTGGAACATCTTGAGGAAGATCTGCCACCACGACCACAGCGACAGGAGCCCCAGCATGGCCACGACCGCCTGCACGATGACGGACGCGTGCAGGACGAGCGTGACGAACGACAGGTCGGTGTGGACGTTCAAGCGGGGCTCTCCAGGCGTTGGGCAAGCGGCGCGGGGATTCGCACCGGGCGCCAGCGCGCCGCGTCGAGGCAGGCCAGCGTCACGCGGGCACGGGTTACCACGGCGTCCTCGCGACGGACTTCCTGACGGGCGACGAGACGGCTCGCGCCGCGATGCTCGACTTCGACCGTGACGGCGAGGTCGTCGTTCAATCGCGCGGGCAGGTGGAAGTCGATCTCGCAGCGATGGACCACGAATACGACTCCGTGCTCGCGCTCGAACGCCGCCAGCGGGAAGCCGATCGCCGCCAGCCACTCCGTGCGCGCCCGCTCCATGAACTTGAGATAGTTGGCGTAGTACACGACGCCGGCGGCGTCGGTGTCCTCGTAGTAAACGCGAACCGGGAAGCGGAAGGGTTGCCCGGCGGTCGTCATTCGGTGGGGAACAGATCGCTCACGCCGCTCGGCGGGGTCAGCCCGAAGTGGCGGAACGACAGCGCGGTGGCCACCCGGCCGCGCGACGTGCGCTGCAGGAAGCCCTGCTGGATAAGGTAGGGCTCGAGCACGTCCTCGATGGTGTCGCGCTCCTCGCCGATGGCGGCGGCGAGGTTGTCCACTCCCACGGGGCCGCCCGCGAACTTCGACAGCACGGTTTGGAGGAGCTTGCGGTCCATGACGTCGAGGCCGGAGGCGTCGACGTCGAGCATCGACAGCGCGGCGTCGGCCACGGCGCGGCTGACCGCGCCTTCGGCCTTGACCTCGGCGAAGTCGCGCACGCGTCGCAGCAGGCGATTGGCGATGCGCGGCGTGCCGCGCGCGCGCCGCGCGATCTCTCTCGCGCCATCGTCGTCGATCGCGATGCCGAGCAGCGCCGCGGAGCGCTGGATGATGCGCGTGAGCTCGTCGGCGTTGTAGAACTCGAGCCGGGCAACGATGCCGAAGCGGTCGCGCAGCGGGTTGGTCAGCATGCCGGCGCGCGTGGTGGCGCCGACGAGGGTGAACGGCGGAAGGTCGAGCTTGACGCTGCGCGCGGCCGGGCCTTCGCCGATCATGATGTCGATCTGGAAGTCCTCGAGCGCGGGATAGAGGATCTCCTCGACGATCGGCGACAGGCGGTGGATCTCGTCGATGAAGAGCACGTCGCGCGGCTCGAGGTTGGTGAGCAGCGCGGCGAGATCGCCCGGCCGCTCGAGCACCGGCCCGGAGGTCTGGCGCAGGTTGACGCCGAGCTCGTGCGCGAGGATGTGCGACAGCGTGGTCTTGCCGAGGCCCGGAGGACCGAACAGGAGCACGTGGTCGAGCGCCTCTCGTCGCTTCCTCGCCGCCGCGATGAAGATCGCGAGCTGCTCGCGGATCTTCTCCTGACCGATGTACTCGGAAAGGCCGCGCGGCCGCAGGGCGCGCTCGATGACCTCCTCCTGGACGCCGGCGACCTTGCCGCCTACGACCCGGTTGAGCTCGTCGTTCTCGATCAATGGGCCCCCACGCTCGCTGCCGACATTATGCCTTGGCGAGGAGCCTGAGCGCCTGGCGGATGCCGTCGGCGACCGCGAGACCTTCGGGCAGCTGCTTGACCGCCGCAACCGCTTCCTTGTCGCTGTAGCCGAGGGCCAGGAGCGCGTGCAGCACGTCGCTCGACGCGTGCGGCGGCCGGTGCACGCCGACGGCCGTGCCGAGGTCCGCGCCGAGCTTGTCCCTGAGCTCGAGCAGGAGCCGCTCGGCGGTCTTCTTGCCGATGCCCGGGATCTTGGTGAGGCGGCCCGGCTCCTGCAGGGTCACGGCCTGCGCGAGCTCGGCCACGGAAAGCCCGGACAGCACGGACAGCGCAGTGCGCGCGCCGATGCCGCTGATCTTCAAGAGCTGGCGAAACGCGCGTCGTTCGTTCTCGGTGCCGAAGCCGTACAGCAGGTGAGCATCTTCGCGCACGACCAGATGCGTATACAGCGCGATGCGTTCGCCCGAGGCGGGGAGGTTGTAGAACGTGCTCATCGGGACGTCGACCTCGTAGGCCACACCCTGCACGTCGAGCAGGATCTGCGGCGGGTTCTTTTCGAGCAGCGTGCCCGAGAGGCGGCCGATCATCGGGCGATTATCGCATTCAGCGCACGAAGCGTCCGTCGCGCCGCGTGTAGCCCGACGTGCGCAGCGCGCCGACTCCCACGCTGCCGTGCGCGTGGCAGATGGCGCACGCGAGCGCGTCCGCCGCATCGGGCGACGGCGCGCCCGGCAACTGCAGGAGGCGGCGCACCATCTCCTGCACCTGGGGCTTCAACGCGCGGCCGCGGCCCACGACCGCCTGCTTCACCTGGCCTGCGGTGTACTCGTGCACGGGCAGGCCGGCGAGCACGGCCGCCGCGATCGCGGCCCCGCGCGCCTGTCCGAGCAGGAGCGTGGAGTTCGGATTGACGTTGACGAAGACGCGCTCCACCGCGACCTCCGTCGGCCGCTCCTCGGCGATGACGTGGGCGATGTCGCGCGCGATGACGCCGAGCCGCGCGGGCAGGCTCTCCCCGCTCGCGCGGATGCAGCCGCTCGTGACGTAGACGAGCCTGCCGTCCTGCTCGACGAGCAGACCGAATCCGGTGACGCGCAGGCCTGGGTCGATGCCTAAGATCCTGCGCATGAACAATCTATCTAGGACTCGTTGAGCACCGCCGACGTGTAGACCTCCTGCACGTCGTCGAGCGATTCGAGCGCGTCTATGAGCTTGCGCATCTTCTCGGCGTCCTCGCCCGTCATCTCGACTTCGGTTGCGGGCTTCATCGTGACCTCGGCGAACTCGGGCGTGAAGCCGGTCTTGGCCAGCGCGTCCTTGACGCTCACGAAGTCGTACGGGCCGGTGACGACTTCGAAGCTGCCGTCGTCGTTGGCGATCACGTCGTCGGCGCCGGCATCGAGCGCCGCCTCCATGAGCTTTTCCTCGTCGGTGCCCGGCGCGAACACGAGCTGGCCGCAATGCCTGAAGAGAAACGCAACGGAGCCGTCCGTGCCGAGGTTGCCGCCGTGCTTCGAGAACGCATGCCGCACGTCGGCCACGGTGCGCGTGCGGTTGTCGGTCATGCAGTCGACGATCACCGCGGCGCCGTTGACGCCGTAGCCTTCGTACCGGATCTCCTCGTAGTTCACGCCTTCCAGGCCGCCGGCGCCGCGCTGGATGGCGCGCTGGATCGTGTCCTTCGGCATGTTCTGCGCGGTCGCCTTGTCCACGGCGAGGCGAAGCCGCGGGTTCATCGAGGCGTCTCCGCCGCCCAGCCGCGCCGCGACCGTGATCTCCTTGATGAGACGCGTGAAGATCTTGCCGCGCTTCGCGTCGGTCGCGGCCTTCTTGTGCTTGATATTCGCCCACTTGCTGTGGCCGGCCATGACTTTTCGCGTGGAACTCGGTTGCGTTGCGTCAAATTATACTCGTGGCATCTCGGGCGGCGGGAGGGTATGCCCGCCGCCGGCTCGAGCCCAGGGAGACATCGATGGCCCTCCGTCAGGCGCGCGACGCGCTGTCGCGCATGTTCTACCAGCGCTGCTTCTACCTGTTCGTGATGCTGCTCGTGCTGATCGCGGCTGCTCCGTTCTTCCCGGGGTCGGACAAGGGCCGGTTCATCACGAATGCGCTCAATGCCTTCGTCATCATCTCGACGGTTGCCGCCGTCGGGCGCTCGATGCTTTCGTTCGTGATCGTGCTGCTCCTCGCAGGGCCGTCGCTCCTGTTCCAGTGGATCGGTCTTACCTACGACGACGACTCATGGCTCGTACGCTCGTGGATGTTCGGCGGCGGCCTTTACTTGGTCAGCACCGTGTACCTGCTCCAATACGTCTTCCGGCCGCAGGTCATGACCGCCGACAAGCTGTTCGGCGCCGCCGCGAGCTACCTCATGCTGGGCGTGCTGTGGGGCTACGCGTACGCGATCTTCTGCCATTTCAATCCGAAGTCGTTCATGGTGCTGGGCCAGCCCGAAACGCTCGGTCTTTACGACTGCGTGTACTTCAGCATGACGGTGCTGACGAGCACGGGGTTCGGCGACATCACGCCGCTTGCCCGGCAGGCCCGCTCCATATGCGTGGTCGAGCAGGTGACGGGCGCGCTGTTCATCGCCATCCTCATCGCGCGTCTCGCCGGCGTGTACCCGCCGCAAGTGCGGGAAGCGGGCCCCGAGCCTTAGATGAGCCCTTGCTGAGACAGGAATTTCTGCAGGACCCGGAGCCGCACCTCGGGGTCGTTGATCTCGAGCATGCTCTGCTTGATCGACAAGGGTAGCGGCAAGAGCTCGGCGAGCCGGTAGCCTACCCACGAGGCGTCGCCGTATTTCCGCTCGGCCGGGAAGTTGCGGGGGCCGACGCGCGTGGCCATGAGCTCGAGCAGCCGCGCGAGCGGGCGGTATTCGTCGGTGAGCGGCCGTGCCGGCTCGGCGTCGAGCGGCAGCACATCCGCGACAACGAGGCCGTTCGGCTGTGTTGCGTGCTTGCGCACTTGGAAGCGGCTCTCGCCGACCGTCGCCACGTGCAGGATGCCGACCTGCGGCACGTCCCAGTCCGTAATCCGGGCGAGCGTGCCTATGCTCGCGATGTCGGGACCGGCGCCCGGTGCGGTCGCGACCTCCTCGCCCTGCACGATGAGGCATACGCCGAACGGCTTGCTCTCCTTGAGGCACGCCTTGGTCATGTCGACGTAGCGCTGCTCGAACACCTTGAGCGGGAGCAGGCCGCCGGGAAACAGCACGGCCTTCAGCGGGAACAACGGCAGCGCGTGAGCCTCGCGCGTTCCGCCGCCCGTGCCGAAGGGCCACATTACGCGCTCGTTCCGATGGGCGGACCGTCGCGATCGCCGGCCCAGCGCGGAACCAGCGAATGCGGCACCTGGAGCTGGTCGAGGATGCGCGCGACGACGAAGTCGACGAGATCGGCGATGCTCGAAGGATGCGTGTAGAAGCCCGGCGACGGCGGCAGGATCACCGCGCCGGCCTGGGCGAGCGCGAGCATGTTGGCAAGATGGATCGTCGAAAGCGGCGTCTCGCGCGGAACGAGGACCAGCGGGCGGCGCTCCTTGAGCATCACGTCGGCGGCACGCTCGATCAGGTTGTCGGCGAGGCCGTGCGCGATCGCGCCGAGGGTGCCCATGCTGCACGGACACACGACCATCGCGTCGGCCGGGTTCGAACCAGAGGCGACGGGCGCGTTCCAATCCTCGCGCGCGAAGACGCGGATCTGGCCTTCCGCCGCGCCGCTGCGCTCGCGGAACATCCGCTCCGCTTCGCGCGGCTGCGCGGGAATCGAAAGCGCGCATTCCTGCTTGGCGACGACCTGCGCGGCGGACGAGTAGACCAGATACACGCGGCACTGCGCGGCGACCAGGCAGTCGAGCAGCCGCAGCCCGAACGGCAGGCCGGAGGCGCCGGTGAAGGCCAGAGTGATCGTCTTCAAGCTCGGACTCTCATGAGCGCCGCCGGGCCGCCCCAAGGCGCTCATTGCGCCCCCTCGGGGGGCAGCGAAGCGGCGCAAGCCGCGAGCGTGGGGGTCGTTTCATTCCAGCTCACGGTGGCGCACCAGCACCTGGTAGCGCCCTTCGAACGCGCGGGCGAGCCGCTGCGCGAGGTAGACGGAGCGATGGCGGCCTCCGGTGCAGCCGATCGCAACCGTCAGATAGTTGCGGTTGTCGCGGGCGTAGTCCGGAAGCCAGCTCGCCACGAAGTGATAGATGTCGCCGTACATGCGCTCGACCTCCGGCAGCGCCTCGAGGAAGGCGACGACCGGGGCATCCGTGCCCGTCAGCGGCGCGAGGGCTTCTTCGTAATGAGGGTTGGGGAGGCAGCGCACGTCGAATACGAGGTCGGCATCGAGCGGCACGCCGTGCTTGAAGCCGAACGACTCGAAGAGCAGCGTGAGGCGCGACGGATCGACGGCGATGAAGTCCTTGATCCAGCCGCGCAGCGCGGCGGCGGAAAGCTCGCTCGTGTCGCACGCGACGCCCTCCTCGCGCAAGGGGGCGAGCAGCGCTCGCTCGTGCTCGATCGCCTCGGTGAGCGTGCGCCGCTCGCTGCTGAAGGGATGGCGGCGGCGCGTCTCTGAAAAGCGCTTGACGAGTTCGCCGGTCGTTGCGTCAAGGTACAGGAAGCGCACCGTCCAGCCGGCCTTGCGCGCCGCGGCGATCGACGCCGAGAGGCCCGGCAGGCCCGGGCCGCTCTTGACGTCGAGCGCGACAGCCGCGCGGTTCTGACCGCTTCGCGCGAGGGAGGCGAGCGTGTCGACCAGCATGGACGGCGGCAGGTTGCTGATCGCGTGGTAGCCCAAGTCCTCGAGCGCGGCGAGCGCGACGCTCTTGCCGGACCCCGACACGCCGCCGATGAGGAGTAGGTCCATGAGCGCGAATCGCTTGGGCTCTAGTTCCCGTCTTCCATCAGCTTCTGCTGGCGCTCGATGAATTCCTTCGTGCTGTCGATCCCGCGCTGGTTGAGCACGAAGTTGCGCACGGCGGCCTCCACCAGCACCGCGAGGTTGCGGCCTGCGGCGACCGGGATCGTGACCTTGCGTATCGGCACCGAAAGCACGTCCTGGTAGGTGGCGTTGACCTGCAGGCGGTCGAGGTCCGAAAAGGCCTCGTGCCCGTGGTCTTCGAGGTGCACGAGGAGCTTCAGGAGCTTGCGCGGCCGCACGGCGGTCTCGCCGAAGATCGTGCGGATGTTGAGGATGCCGATGCCGCGCACCTCGAGGAAGTCGCGCAGCACCGCCGGGCACCGCCCCTCGATCGTGTCGGGCGAGATGCGGAAGAGCTCGACGATGTCGTCGGCGACGAGGCCGTTGCCGCGCGAGATGAGCTCGAGCGCGAGCTCGCTCTTGCCGATCGCGGAGGCGCCCGTGATGAGCACGCCCATCTCGAGCACGTCGAGGAATACGCCGTGCAGCGTGGTCGATTCCGCCAGCACGCGCGCGAGGTACAGGCGGATCACGTCGACCACGTGAGGCGAAGGCTGCGGCGAGGTGAACAGCGCGACGTGATGCTTGTTGCATTGGTCGAGGAGATGCTGCGGCACTTCCTCGCCGTTGGCGACGAGGATCGCGATGAGCTCCCCGCTGAAGAGGCGGTCCACCGAGCGCTTGAGCTCGTCCTCCGCGAGGCCGCGCAGGTAATGGCCTTCGGCCGCGCCCAGGATCTGGATGCGGAACGGATGGATGAGGTTCATGTGGCCGACCTGGCCCACGGTTGGCTTGAGCGCGTTGTCGCCCGTCATGACGCGGTTGCCGCCCTGGCGCCCGCCCATCCAGTGCAGTCCGAGCCGGTCCCGGTTGTCGTCGAAGAGGCTTTGGACGCTGACTTGTCGCATAGCGCCGTCCCCTTACGGCGTCGGCTCCCACGCCCGGAACAGCGCGAGCAGATCGCCCTCGGAAGCGGCGGTCGCGAGCCTTTCGCGGAATGTCTTTTCGGAGAACATCTGCGCGAGCTCCGACAGCAGCTGCAGGTGCAGATCCGTCGCCTGCTCCGGCACGAGGAGCACGAAGACCTGCGACACCGGCTTGCCGTCCGGCGCCTCGAACGGCACTGCCTGGCGGAGGCGGGCGAACGCGCCCCGCGCCTCCTTCAAACCCTTGATGCGGCCGTGCGGGATCGCGATACCCTGGCCGAGACCCGTCGAGCCCAGCTTCTCGCGCGCGGCGAGGCTTGCCGCGATGGACGAAGCGTCGAGCCCGTTGACGGCGAAGATGCCGCCGACGGCCTCGAACAGGCGCGCCTTCGACGCGACGTCGAGGTCGAGCACGATGCTTTCGGGCGTCAGCAGTTCGGCGATCTGGTTCATCGGGGAGCATCCCCGGAAATGAAACGGCGGGCGGTCGCCTGACCTCCCGCCGACATGGGTGTTGTCGGAAAAGTATACGCCGGTCACTCGGCCGGCTGGCCAGGGGGGGGTGAGGCCGCCAGCTGCCGTTCGATCGCCTCGCGGTCGGCCCGGTGCGCCGACAGCTTTTCCTTGTACTTCAGCACCTGCCGGTTCAGCTTGTCGGCGAGGCAGTCGATGGCGGCGTACATGTCGGGCTCGATCGCCTCTGCGTGCAGGTCCTTGCCGCGCACGTGCACGTTCGCCTCGATCTTCTGCCGCAGCTTGTCCACCGACAGGACCACCGTCACGTCGATCACATGGTCGAAATGCCGATTCACGCGGTCGAGCTTGCTCACGACGTAGGCGCGAATGGCAGGGGTGATGTCCAAGTGAATGCCGGTGACGGTAAGGTTCATCAAGCTTTCCTCTCTGTTGGGTCCTGTGTCGGGATTCATCGCAAGAAGCATTCCAAGATGCCCGATCTACAGGGCCTTGCGCAGGTTGACGGGAGGGATCGACAGCGCCTCGCGGTACTTCGCGATGGTCCGCCGCGCGACGATGATGCCTTGCTCGCCGAGCAGCTCCGCGATGCGGCTGTCGGTGAGTGGAGACTGCTGATTCTCCGCGGCCACGAGCTGCTTTATGAGCGCACGGATGGCCGTAGCCGACGCCGCGCCGCCCGTGTCGGTGGCGACGTGGCTGCCGAAGAAGTACTTGAGCTCGAAAGTGCCGCGGGGCGTCAGCATGTACTTCTGCGTGGTGACCCGCGAAATGGTCGACTCGTGCAGGTCGAGCATGTCGGCGATCTCGCGCAGCACCATCGGGCGCATCGCGACTTCGCCGTGCTCGAAGAAGCGGCGCTGCCGCTCGACGATGGCCTGCGCGACGCGCAGGATCGTCTCGAAGCGCTGCTGAACGTTGCGGATCAGCCACTTCGCTTCCTGCAGCTGAGCGGCGAGCTGCTGGTTCGACGCGTCGCGGTTACGTGTGAGGATGTCGGCGTAGATGCGGTTCAGGCGGAGCTTCGGCATCGCCGCCTCGTTGAGCGAGGCGACCCATTGATTGCGCACCTTGCGTACGACAACGTCGGGGATGACGTAGTTCGCCTCGTCGCGCGTGAACGACGCGCCCGGCCTGGGATTCAAGCTGCGGATCAGCTCACGAACGCCCTTGACGCAGACTTCGTCGCAATGCAGCACGCGGCGAAGCTTCGTGAAATCGCGCGCGGCGAGCAGTGGCAGGTGACCGTCGACGACCTTGAGCGCCTCGTTGCGGTAGGGCGTGTCGGCCGGCAGCGCCTTCAGTTGCAGCGCAAGGCACTCCGCGGGGTTGCGCGCGCCCACGCCCGCGGGCTCGAAGCTCTGCAGGTACTTGAGGCCGATGGTGAGCTCTTCCGGCTCGAGCGCATCGTTTTCCGAGAAGAGCTCGGTGATCTCCTCGAGCGACGACGTGAGATAGCCGTCGTCGTCGAGCGCGTCGATCAGCGCGGCGACGATCTGGCGGTCGCGCAGCGGAAGATTCAGGAGCGCGAGCTGCTCCATGAGGTGGTCGCGCAGCGAGCTCGCCGCGACCTGCTGCGGCGCGAAGTCCTCGTCCTCGTTCGATCCGCCGCCGCCCCAGTCGCTGTCGGTGCCGCCTCCGCCGTAGTCGGAGAAGTCGGTGACGTCGGGAAGGTCGTCGCGCGTGGGTGCCGAGTCGACGCCGGTCATGCCGTCGGCATCGCCGTCGATCTCGTCGTCGCGCGTGGCGGTGCGCTCGCTCGTCGCCGGACCGGGGGCCGTGCCCGCAACCGGAAACTCCTGCGGCGGCGTCTCGTCCTCGCCCTCCTCGCGCTCGAGGAGCGGATTCTCCTGCAGCATGCGGTCCACCTCGGCATTGAGCTCGAGTGTGGACAGCTGCAGCAGGCGGATCGACTGCTGCAGCTGCGGCGTCAGCGTGAGGTGCTGCGTGAGCTTGAGCTGGAGCGTCTGCTTCATCGTCAAATTTGGCTGCGCAGCCCGATTGCTTTGGCGTGTCCTCGCTCGCCCCTCGCCGTGGGTCCATGTACTGTTTCGGGGCTCGCTGCGGGCCTTCGCGCACTCGGGCTGATCGCCCGAACTTGACCTGAGCCGCATTGAACGACCATCCGTCGCCTCAAAGCCTGAAGTGCTCGCCGAGGTACACCTTGCGGACGTGCTCATTATAAACAATATCCCCAGGCACGCCCGAGGCGAGCACGCGGCCCTCGTTGATGATGTACGCGCGATCGCAGATGCCCAGCGTCTCGCGCACGTTATGGTCGGTGATGAGCACGCCGATCCCGCGCTCCTTCAGGAACCCGATGATGCGCTGGATGTCGAGCACGGCGATGGGGTCGATGCCCGCGAACGGCTCGTCGAGCAGGATGAAGCGCGGCCGCGTGGCGAGCGCGCGCGCGATCTCGCAGCGGCGGCGCTCGCCGCCCGACAGCGAGACAGCGGGGGCATCGGCCAGGTGCGAGATGGACAGGTCCTCGAGCAGGGCATCGAGGCGGTTGGAGAGCGTGTCGGGATCGAGGTCCTGAAGCTCCAGGATCGCGCGCACGTTCTCCGAGACCGTGAGCTTGCGGAAGATCGACGCTTCCTGCGGCAAATACGAAAGTCCACGGCGCGCACGTTGATGAATCGCGAGGTGCGACAGGTTCTCGCCGTCGAGCCTGATGCTGCCGCCGTCGGCGGCCACCAACCCGACGATCATGTAAAAGCACGTCGTCTTGCCGGCGCCGTTCGGGCCCAGCAGACCGACCACTTCGCCGCTCGCTACGTCGAGCGACACGTCATGGACGACGGTACGCGCCTTGTAGCGTTTCTGCAAGCGCGCGGCGGACAGCTGGCTCATCGAGCCCCGTTCGGTTCGCGGGCGCGGGGGCTCATTTCGTCGCCGGCGCGATTTCGCCCGACGGGCTGAGCGGTAGAGGCGATGCGTTCGACTTCGCGGGCGGCGCCTTGCCCGGCAGCGTCCCTTCCTTGGGCTGGAACGTGCCGCGCACGCGGTCGCTGCGGCCGATTTCGCCGGCGACGGGCGTCGCCGACGGCCGG
>Ga0335083_10009252_pt1 | contig 11959 bp, 10 predicted proteins | sample Lox_Sample_42_FD_206716 | JGI IMG/M metagenome (GOLD analysis project Ga0335083, IMG submission 206716) | Soil microbial communities from Loxahatchee National Wildlife Refuge, Florida, United States - Lox_Sample_4.2 | ecosystem: Environmental > Terrestrial > Soil > Wetlands | place: USA... | reverse complement strand
ACACACCCCCCTCGGCCCCACCCCCCCCCACCCCCTCCTTTTGGGGGGGCGGCCGGGGCCCGCCCCCCGGGGGGGTGGCCCCCGGCCCCCCCCCCCCCCCTTCCTATAGATCAATTTAAAACTATCATCCCCCAAGGCGGAAGCCGGGATCAGGCTGCTTCCGGCGTCAGGGCGGCCGCGCGCATCAGCGGCCCGACCAGACCCTCCAGTCCGTTGCACATGATCTGCACGCCGATGCAGAGCAGCAGGAACGCCGCGAGCCGGGTCAGCACCCGCGCGCCGGACTGGCCGAGCAGCGCGATCACCTGGTCCGCCGAGCGATAGAGCAGCCAGACACAGAGCGCGACCGCCACCGCCGCGGCAGTGGTGCCCATGAAGAAGGGGAGCACCCCAACCCCGCTCGATGGCCGCTCGGAGGCGAGGGCGATGGCCACCGCGATGGTGCCCGGCCCGGTCGTGAACGGCATGGTCAACGGATAGAAGGCGGCATCCACGGCCGATGTCGCCGGCGCCGCCTGCTCCTGCTTGCGGGCATGCACCTCGTCCGGCGCGTTCAGCAGCCCCCAGGCGCTGCTCGCCACCACCGCCCCGCCGGCAAGACGCAGGGCGGCGAGGCTGATGCCGAAGAAATTGAGCACGTAGGAGCCGATCCAGAGCGAGACCAGCAGCACCAGCAGCGAGAAGACGCCCACCCGCTTGGCCAGCAGCCGCCGCTCCGGATGGGTGCGGTCATAGGTGACCTGGCTGAAGATCAGCGCCGACGCGAGCGGGTTGACGATGGAGAACAAGGCGGGAAAGGCGAGCAGAAAGCCGCCTTCGACGCTGCCGAACGGAAACGGGGCGAATTGCATGGGACTCTCGGACGAGGAAGGAGCAGAGGCGAAGCATCATGGGCTCGGTCCGGTCGCGCCAGGGGGGCGGGAAAACCGCGCCGGTTTTTCCGGCGCCGGGCAAGGGGCGACACGGCGGCGGCGCGATCTCTGCCCTTTTTCCACCATGCGAACCAGCCATGGTGGCGCAGGACATTGCCGCTTCCGGCGCATCTCGCGCCAGCCGGCGCGGAGGATACGCCGCCTTGTCCAGACCGTATGCGGCACCGGAACGGGGTTGCGTGCCGGATCGCCCGTGTCAGCCTCGCGGGTTTCTGAGAATCAGGCACCGCGCGGCGGATTCGGTCGTTCACTTCCCCTGTTTCGGCAAAGATGCGTCGGCGCACATCGAATGGAGACATTCGACCGAATGCAAATGGATATCAGACAAAGGATTACAGAGACTTTCGGTGACATCGGAACCGCTGGACATACCGGCCTGTTTTCATGCGTGTTTACCGTCTGACGCGGATCCTCCAGACGACGCGGATGATCGAACGGTTGCCAGCCGTCGGGAAATGGGCGATGATGCGAAAGAGGCCCACAGGTAAGACGGTGCTTTGCTTGGCTTTACACTTTCGCCGCCCTGCCTATGGCGGTGCGAGATAAGGAGCAGACAGTTCCGCCGATTGCCGCTTACGGATAAAGGACTCGCACAGGCGGGCATGCGCCGGACCGTGTGTGCTACAAGACAAGTACGGCCTTAAACAATCGATTTCGGACGACCTACAGTATGGCCAAGACCGACAACTGGCAGCGGCGGAAACGTCAGGACCGCGGGTTTGACGATTTTCCGTCCTTCCCGGAGCCGCAGCCTTCCTTCGCACGGCGCCCATCGCCGTCCCCGATCTCCTCGGGGCCCGACACCACCGCGGTGGTGAAGTGGTTCAACCCGGATAAGGGGTTCGGCTTCGTCGAGCTGACCGAAGGCGCAGGCGACGTGTTCCTGCATGCCAGCGTGCTGACCCGGATCGGGGTGAGCAGCGTCAATCCGGGCGCCACGCTCCGCGTGCGGGTCGGTCAGGGTCAGAAGGGCCCGCAGATCACCGAAGTCCTGGAAGTGGATGAGAGCACGGCCAGCGAAGCGCCGCCGCCGCGTGCCCCCCGCGCGGGCGGCATGGGTGGCGCTCCGCGCCGTGGCGGCTACGATCAGGTTCCCTCCGGTCCGGAAGTCTCCGGCACGGTGAAGTGGTACAACCAGGCGAAGGGCTTCGGCTTCATCGCGCCGGAAGACGGCGGCAAGGACGTGTTCGTCCACGCCTCCGCGCTGCGCCGCGCCGGGCTGACCGAACTCGCTGAAGGCCAGCGCGTCGCCATCCAGGTGGTGCAGGGCGCGAAGGGTCCGGAAGCCGCCTCGGTCCGCGTCGACTGACGCACAGGGCCGACATGAGCAGGCCATGCACATGGTCTGGCTGATGTCGCCCAACAGACTCCGGAGCGTTCCGGCGCGTTCTCCGCGCCGACCACGCCCCAGCGCCTGAACAAACGTCCCGGTCAGATCCCTGGCCGGGACGTTTCGCGTTTCAGGACCGCGCCCCAATCACTGTTATCAGCCCCCTCGCCCTTGCCCGCACGCACCGCCGGGGGTTTCGCTCCGGGAACGGCATCGCCATCTCCCCCGCGGCACCCGGACCACCCCTTGTCACGCGGGCGACGCGCACCGGGCGGCTTGCAGGAAGGAGAAAGGCGATGGCGGAAAGCAATGAGGTCACTGCCGTGCTGGGCGGCGGCTGTTTCTGGTGCCTGGAAGCGGTATTCAAGGAATTGCGCGGCGTGTCGCGGGTGAAATCCGGCTACGCCGGCGGGCATGCGCCGAACCCGACCTATCGCGAGGTCTGCACCGGCACCACCGGCCATGCCGAGGTGGTGGCGATCACCTACGACCCCGCGATCATCAGCTATGCCGACCTGCTGCGCGTCTTCTTCACCATCCATGATCCCACCACGCCCAACCGCCAGGGCAACGATGTCGGCCCGCAATATCGTTCCATCATCCTCACCACTTCCGCGGCCGAGCGGGAAAACGCCGAGGCGGCGCGACGGGAGATCAGCGAGGCCGGGATCTGGACTGCCCCGATCGTCACCGAGATCGTGCCTCTGGACCGATTCTGGCCCGCCGAGGCCGAGCATGACGACTACTTCGCCCGCTACCCCGATAGCGGCTATTGTCAGGCGGTGGTGGCGCCGAAGGTCCTGAAATTCCGCAAGGCCTTCGCCGAACGATTGCTGGAGGGGATCAGGTGAGACGGAACGGCCGACGCCATACGGCGGCAACGATGCCTGGATTTATCCGCTTCTGCCTGGCCGCCGCGCTGATCGCCGGCGCCGCGCCCGCCCTTGCCGATCCCAGGCCGTCCCGCATCGGCACGGTGGACACCACCTTCCGCCTGCTCGGCCGCAACGACCGGATCGTCGTCGATCGCTACGACGATCCGAAGGTGGACGGCGTGAGCTGCTATGTTTCCCGCGCCGAGACCGGCGGAATGAAGGGCACGTTCGGTCTCGCCACCGATCCCAGCCGTTTCTCCATCGCCTGCCGCGCCACCGGGCCGGTTACGCCGCATGGGCAACTCCCTGCCAACGAGGTCGTGTTCGGCGCCAGCGCCAACTGGCTGTTCAAGGAAATCCGCGTCTCCCGTCTCTGGGATGCGGAGAAGCGGGTGCTGGTCTATCTCGTCTGGTCCACACAGGCACTCAGCCCGGGCGGCAGCCCTTATAACAGCGTCAGCGCCGTGCCGGTGGACGGGCATTAGGCCAGGGCTCCGCCCATCAAACGAATGGGGGGTCTGGGGCCTCAAGGCCCCAGCGGGGTTGAGGGGCAGAGCCCCTCACCTTCCCCCTTACCGGAACGCCGGCTCCTCGAAGCCGCGCAGCTTGCGTGAATGCAAATGCTGCACGCCCTGGGCGCGCAACAGGTCGATCGTCTCGATCCCCACCCGCAAATGCTGGCTGATCCGCTCGCGATAAAAGCTGTTCGCCATGCCGCGCAGCTTAAGCTCGCCATGCAGCGGCTTATCGGAGACGCAGAGCAGCGTGCCGTAAGGCACCCGGAAGCGGAATCCGTTCGCCGCCACCGTCGCGCTTTCCATGTCCACCGCGATCGAGCGGCTGAGATTGAGCTGACCGAACATCGATCGCAGCCGCAACTCCCAGTTCCGGTTATCGGTGGTGAACACGGTGCCGGTGCGCAACCGCGTCTTCAGCTCGTGCGCATGCAGGCCGGTCACGCGCGTGGTCGCCTCCTGTAACGCCACCTGCACCTCGGCGATCGGCGGCACCGGCACCCAGGTCGGAAGATCGTTGTCCAGCACATGATCGTCGCGGACATAGCCGTGCGCGAGCACGTAATCGCCGAGGCGCTGGCTGCGGCGCAGCCCGGCGCAATGGCCGAGCATCAGCCAGCAATGCGGCCGCAGCACCGCGACATGATCGGTGATCGTCTTCGCGTTGCTCGGTCCGACGCCGATATTGATCAGGGTGATCCCGTCGCCCGCCGCGCGCTTGAGGTGATAGGCGGGCATTTGCGGCAAACTCCGGGGCTCCACCGAAGCCGGGCCGTCCTCACGCATGGTGACGGTATCGCCAGGCTCGACGAAGGCCTCGTAATCCCCACCCGTGCGCACCTGATGATGGCCGTAGGCGATGAATTCGTCCACGTAGCGCTGATAATTGGTCAGCAGCACGAAGCCCTGGAAATGCTCGGCCGAGGTGCCGGTGTAATGGTGCAGGCGGGCAAGCGAGTAATCGACCCGCTCGGCCGTGAACAAAGCGAGCGGATAGGGCGCGCCCGGCGGCGTCTGATGCGTGCCGTTGGCGATGGCGTCGTCGGTGACGTGCAGGTCCGGCAGGACGAACCGATCCTGCAAGGCGCGCAGATCGGCCTCGGACACATCGGTGACCGCCTCCTCCATGACAAAGGGCAGCGGAATCTGCCGGTTGCTCTCGCCGATGAGCACGGGAACGCCGTGATGCCGCAGCAGCAGGTCGATCTGCTCACGGTAATAGCGGCCGAACATGTCGGGGCGGGTGAGCGTGGCGCCGTAGGGGCCAGGCTCCAGCACCACGCCGTAGGAAAGCCTGGCATCGACATGCAGCTGCGACCGGCCGACGCTGAGGCCGATATAGGGATAGGGCGCGTCCGGGGCGGGAACGGCGTCGGCCCCATGCAGCACGGCGCGGAACGTATCGCGCAGCGCCGTGGCGCTCGCCGCGTAGATGGCCTGGATGCGGGCAACGGCCGCGTCCGCGTCCTGGAAGGCGACCAGATTCCGCGCCACGCTGGCGTGAACGGAGTGGGGCATGCGGGCTCCTCCTCTACCGGAGACATAGTGTTCCCGCTTCCACCGGACATGCCATCCCTTAAATCGTACTGTCGCGGATGGACCGACCCGAGGCGCTGGGCCAGGATGCCCTGGTCGCCGCCAGGTTGACGCATCGGCCGCCGACGGCACCAATGTCGGCGGCCGCACCGCGCGCCCCCCGGCAACCGGCGCGGCATCCCGTTGCCCAACCGCCCGGCGCACGCCGCGCGGCCGGACACACCGCCCACCGACCGGACGCCACAGCATGACCACATCCCCCGCCCCGCAGACCGAGCCCCCCGCGGCAATGGCGCCCCCGCCCCCCGCCCAGCCCCGCCCCGAACAGCCCGGCACGCCGCGGAGACAGGGGCATCTCTGGCCGATGGTCACCGTCTATGAGCGGTTCGAGCAGGCGGTCTCGCTGCTCCTTACCGTGTTGCTCTCGGCGCTGATCGTCGTCACTCTGATCCATCTCACGCTGGATGTGGGGGATTTGCTCCTGTCCAATCCGTCCAGCGCGGTGGTGCCCGAGATTTTCCAGGCCGCTTTCGGCACGGTGATGACGGTCCTGATCGCGCTGGAGTTCAACCACACCATCCTGAGCGTGTTCGACCGGAAGCACGGCATCGTGCAGGTGCGCACGGTGGTGCTGATCGCCCTGCTGGCGCTGGTGCGAAAATTCATCCTGCTCGATGTCGAGAAGGAAACGCCGCTGATGGTGATCGGCCTCGCCGCTTCCGTCCTGGCGCTGGGCGCGGTGTACTGGCTGGCGCACGAACAGGAGCGGCGGGCCGCCGCCGCCTCGCCGGAACAACGCAAGGCCTGACCTGCCAGGGAGACGCGCAAGCCGGCCCGCTTCGGCTTGCGCCCGTCGCCCTCCTCAGAAGGGCCCTGGTGCGTTCGCCTCCACGGGCACCCTTCGGTATGCCTGCGCGCCAACCCAGCGCGCGATGCGCCGACCGAGCCGGATGTATGCCCCCCTTCAGCCTGATCGGTGCCGGCTGAAGCCCCTATCAGGTCTTGGGCCTTTGCTTTGGCGATTTTATCGGTTCAGGCGGTTCCACCTGAACCGATGGTGCCTCGGATACATGATTCCGGAGTGCTTATGCCGGTCAACATGGAAGCTAAGCCGAGCGTCGCGCCAGGTCCGCTGAACGAGATCGCCATGCTGCCGGCGCCGCCTCAGACGGAAACCCGTTCTAACGCCTCGGCCGCAACGCCATCGCCCCCCGAAATGGGAGCGAGGGACGCCTGGACAGCTCCGCGCCCATCGGCGAGCCAGGAGCGCAACGCCCGCCGCGCGGGCACCTCCAGGGCGTACAGGCTTACGGTCGCCACCAACAGACTCGTCACCAGCGCGACGGGAATGCGCATCGTTTCATTATTCATCACGGTCGGCCAGTAGGCCCAGAGCGCGGCATGGACCGGCAGATGCACGAGATAGAGCGCGTAGGAGATCCGCCCGAGGAAGAGCACGGGGCGCGTCGACAGTAAGCGGCTGACATTGGACCTGCCATTCATCAGCGCGAGCAGGAAGGATGGAAACAGCAGCACCATCAGCGGCCCATCCAGCAACCGGAAGCCGAAACCGACGACGATGGAGAGCACGGCCAGCGCCACGGCGTCGGCGATACCGGCCGCGCCCTTTGCCCAATCATCCTGGCGCAACCAGGAGATGTACGCGAGCCAACCGGCGCCGAACATGGTCAGTCCGCGAATCAGCGCCACCCAGTAAGCGATATCCGGCGCCGCCGGATAGCCGAACGTACAAATCACCGGCGTGAAGGCTTTTTTGAAGGCAAGCAGGTTCAGAAAGCAGAGCACCAGAGCCACGCCTGCGCGCATTGAGGCTCCGGCACGGGCGACGCGATGGGTGAGGTAGAAGAACGGCGGAAAGGCCGCGATGTAGCAGAACACTTCCACCGACACCGACCATTGCGTCACGTCCCAGAATACGCCGCTGCCAAGCACTGGCCAGGCATTGATCAGTAGCACCTGCCGCAGACCGTCGAGTAGCGCGCCAGCTTTCGAGTAGAGGTGAACGTTGGACCACCCCCATTCAAAAGCAAGCATCGCATTCACCGCAAAAACGAGAAGGTAGAGCGGATAGATGCGAGCCAGTCGGGCAACCCCATAGTGGCGAAGATTGAGCGCCTGCCGTAGTCCGGCGCCGTAGACAAGGCACAGGGTGAAGCTGCTCAGGCAGAAGAAAAGGTCAACAGCCACATTACCAAAACTCACCAGCCGCAGCAGCGGCGAGGCATGGATATTGTAATGCCCGATCACCACATCCAGAGCAGCGATTCCACGCAACCCGGTCAATTGCTTGATTTCCCGGCCAGCACTGAACCGTATCGTCGCCACCCCCTGGCTTCCTGAGATATCCTCATTCATTGAACAAATCCTCCAATTATTGATTCCGACTAGGGGACTATTCCGGAGCGACTGCGGAATGGTTGGCATAGGGGTTGAGTGGCCGGGTCAGACGTAATTCCAAGCAGGTGCTCGAAGCCGTGCTGGATCTGCCATGCGGAATCCGACTACCCGCGCGCACCATAAGCGCGCGGGTCTACGCTATGGAAGCGGCCTGACCGATGCGGAGTCGGCAATCCCGGGGCTCCCGCCAACGATTCGGAACAGGTTCTGATCCCCATTGAGACGACGGCCTATGCCTCACGCAGCGCCACGCCGTCAGATAGCTAGGCCCGAATACCATCATTGCGACAAAAGTCGCATATAGGACGCAGCTTTCCAAGAATTGCATCGAAGCACGGGATGCATGGACCGCTGCGATTATTTTCAAGGAGCACCGCTATTCTCGCCCTGGAAGGAAGGCTATGACACCCGGAGGTAAAAAGACCGCCCAACCCGTAGGGAGCCCAAGATTGTTATGAGCCGCATTAAGGTCGCCCTGATCGGCAACTGCCAAGTGCAGAGTTACCGCGCTCTGCTGCCGTTCATGGTTGATCGCGAACTCGATCTCGTGACGTTTGATGCCTCGGAGCCGAGCAGCCGCGAGGAGCAGATCCAACTCAAGTTCCTTGAGCAACTTGCGGACCGGGATATCATCCTCGCGCAGCGCATCAACTTTCACCACATCAACGATGAAAAGCTGCGCGCGGCCTACCCCGGCCGCGTTCTGACCATCGGCAATTTCTATTTTCGCGGGCTGCACCCCGACCATTGCTATGTCGGGGATTTCGCGCACCGGCTCGATCGCCCCTCCACCGTGCACAGCGTCGTTATTCTCGACGCCTTTCGCCGGGGGCTGAGCCAGGATGCCGCGATCCAGGCCTTCACCCCGGAGACGTTCGAGCGCCTCGGCCTCTTCGCGGCGTGGCAGTCGAGCATCGATGAGATGGCGACACGCGAGCGGAACGGCTTCATCGACGTTCCATGCCTTGCATTGATGGAAGCGGCCTGCCGGCGCATGCCCGCCTTCCTGACGATGAATCATCCATCAAACGTGCTGCTGGCCGACTATCTCGAGATCGCGCTCAAGGCCGCGGGAATCCCTTGTCACCCGGTCAATGCCGCCGCCTTGCCCGATCCGCTGGACCACCACGATCGCTTTCCCATCCTCGATCTCGTGGCCGAGCACTTCAATCTGCCCTATCGCACGGCGCAGCGCTGGAAGATCAACGCGCTCGGTTCGACGCGCTTCGTCCGCCTCGATGAACTCGTTGCCGCCTTCTATCAGTCCTATAGCGAGGCCGCCCCTGCGTCGCTCGCCGTGCATTCCCCCACCGATCTGGTGCGGAACCTGCGCGGTCAGCCGGACCACGCATATCTCATCGATACCACGATCGCTCCGCCACCAGCCTCCCTATCCGCACCGGCAGCGGAGAGTCAGGTTCCCGGCACGCCGCACCAGGACCACGCGCTACGCGCGATCCTGGCCGAGCAGAACAGGCCCGTCCTGCAAGCGGTCGAGGAAATCCGCACCTATATCCATAAGGTGCATTCTTTTATGGAAGTAGCCGACCCGAAGATCGAAAGCCTGACGCAAACCCTGCCGGCGGCCGAGGAAATCCGCACCTATATCCACAAGGTGCATTCTTTTATGGAAGCAGCCGACCCGAAGATCGAAAGCCTGGCGCAGACCCTGCCGGAGCTTGCGCGGAAGGCGGACCTTCCGAGCCAGAATCGCGGCGTGATAAAACGCATGCTCCGCCGGATCAAACCGGGCGAATAAAACCGCCCCCCCTCGCGCGGGGCAGGATGCCGCGGAACGGCGCCTGCCCTGACCACCGCTATAGCGACGGCAGCAATTGCGGCTCGGCCCCCGCGTCCAGCGGCTTGCCGAGATAGCGGGAGAGCACCTCGCGCGGCGCCCCGTCATCGCGGATGCGCCCCTGGTCGAGCCAGATCACCCGCGTGCACCATTCGAGGATGGCCGAGGTCATGTGGCTGGAGAGCACCAGGATCTCCGCGCCGCGCACCACGGCCTCCAGGCGATGCCGCGCCTTTTCCAGGAACTGCGCGTCACCAGCCATGAACCACTCATCCATCAGCAGCACCTGCGGATGGATGGCGGTGGCGAGGGCGAAGGCGAGGCGCACCACCATGCCGGAGCTGTAAAACCGCACCGGCAGGTCCAGGAACTCGCCGAGATCGGCGAAATTCTGCACGTCATCCTCGAGCGTCCGGATCGCCGCCTGCGTGTAGCCGGCATAAAGGCCGCGCAGGCCGATATTCTCCCGGCCGGTCAGATCCGGGTTCATGCCGAGATTGGGGTCGAGCAGGGCGTTGAGGCTGCCATCCACGATCACCCGGCCGGCGACCGGCTGATAGATGCCGGCGATGGCGCGGAGCAGCGTGGTCTTGCCGGCGCCGTTGCCGCCGATCAGGCCGAGACGGTCGCCGCTGCCCAGGCTGAAGGAGATGTCACGCAGGGCCTGCACAACGACGCGGTGCTGCCGGTCCTCGCCGAGCCGGCCGGAGGCGGCCCGGAGCACCGTCTTTTTCAGGCTGCGGGCGCTGCCGTGATAGAGCGGGAAATCAACCGCCAGGTGTTCGACGACGACACGAGCCACAGGCTGCTCCAACTCAGGCAGGGGATTCGGCGAGATGCCGGGCCGACACGGCGCGCGGCCAGAGGCGACCCGGCGGAAACGAGCCCGCCCGCCCCCGGTTTCCCGGCGCATGAGTCGGCCTCGGCCAGCGACCGCCGGATAGCCGATCCACGGGACCATCGCAACCATTCCTCCCGTATCGCGCGCCCCGGATCCACCTGACTCATTCTTAATCTTTGCTGCACCGCCCACCGGGACGGAGAAAAACCGCGCGTTTCGAAGCCTGTATCCGGCGCTGGACGCACATGCGGTCGTATGCGGCGCCATTCGGCGGGCAGATCATTGTTGCCGCCTTCCACGTCATAGGTTAAGGACTTAGCTGCAATTCCTGAACATCCACCTGAGCGGCGACCCGCCCGGTCGTCGTGCCCTCCGGCCTTTGCGGCCGCGCCACGACGGAGGCAGAACGCCGATGACCCGCCCGTTCGCCACGCAGCTCGACCATGCCCCGGATCAGGCCGCCAGCGCCCCGGCTCGGATACCGGGCCGGATGCCTCAGCGGGCCACCGGCCCGACTCCACGGGCCACGCGGATGCGGGCCCTGCGCGGCTGGAGTGGCCTTGCCCTCCTCGCCCTGCTCTCCGCCTGCGCCAGCCACCCGCCGCAGATGACGGCGACGCAGGAAGCCGCCGTCTATAAGCAGCGCGCCCGCGACAATTACGCCCCGCCCGGCCCACCGGACGATCCCTGGGGCCCCTATATCGCCGAGGCGTCGCAACGCTACGACGTGCCGGAACGCTGGATCCGCGAGGTCATGCGGGTCGAATCCGGCGCGCAGATGTATCACGACGGCGTCCTCACCACCTCGCCGGTCGGCGCCATGGGCCTGATGCAGCTCATGCCCGAGACCTATGACGAGTTGCGCGCCCGCTACGGCCTCAGCGATGACGCCTATGATCCGCACAACAACATCCTGGCCGGCGCCGCCTATATCCGCGAGATGTACGACGTCTATGGCAGCCCAGGCTTCCTCGCCGCCTATAATGGCGGCCCGGCGCGGCTCGACGACTACCTGACCCGCAACCGCCCGCTGCCGGATGAGACGCGGCGCTACGTCGCCATGATCGGTCCCTATATCCAGGGAATCTTCCCGTCCCAGCGCTCGCCCGCCGACATGATGGCGATGAACCAGATCCCGGTGAACATCCCGGCGGGCCCGCGCTTCGTTCGCCGCGCCTATGCCGTGGCGCGGACGCGGCACGGCGCGGCGCGGGTGGAATACGCGCAGGCCAGCCGGGCCGGAACGCACCGCCACGCACAGGCGGTGGAGGTGGCGGAACTGACGCGGCCGACGCGGCCGGCGGCGCCGCCTGCCCGGGTGCAGACCGTCGCCTATCTCTCGCCGCAGCAACGGCGCGACTTCCACCTGATCGACCGGGCCGAGGCGGCGGAAGCGCCGCTGCCGCGCGGCCATGCCGACGCAACCGGCGGATGGGCCATCCAGGTCGGCGCGTTCGGCAACCAGAGCCAGGCCAGCGCCGCCGCCGCCAGGGCGCGCAGCGTGGTCGCCACCGCGCATATGGCGGTCGCCGGGGTGAGCAGCGGGCATGCGAAGCTCTATCGCGCGCGCCTGACCGGGCTTTCACGCACCGCCGCGATCCAGGCCTGCGAACGGCTGAGCCATGGCCGCGGGAACTGCATGGTGGTTTCGCCCGACTCGCAGTCCTGAGAGCGGGGCGCGAGGCGAAGAAAAGGGGGGGGGGGGGGGGCCAGG
>Ga0335083_10009250_pt1 | contig 11960 bp, 10 predicted proteins | sample Lox_Sample_42_FD_206716 | JGI IMG/M metagenome (GOLD analysis project Ga0335083, IMG submission 206716) | Soil microbial communities from Loxahatchee National Wildlife Refuge, Florida, United States - Lox_Sample_4.2 | ecosystem: Environmental > Terrestrial > Soil > Wetlands | place: USA... | reverse complement strand
ATTCGTCATTCTTTCGTCATTAGTCATTCGTCATTTCTGCTACGTGGCGGCTAATGAGCACGCGGTCGATGCGCTGCCCGTCCATGTCGACCACTTCGAAATTCAGCCCGTGCCATTGCGTGGTATCGCCGATGGAAGGAATGCGCCCCAGCGAATGCATAATCAGCCCGGAAACGGTGCTGTAGCTGCGCGGCTCGTCGGCGTTGTCGGCGCGCAGTTCGAGGCGCTCGATCAGATCGGCGATGCCGAAGGTGCCGTCAACCAGCCACGTGCCGCCGCCGCGTTCCACGAACATTTGCTGCTGGTCATAACGATGCCCCTCGCGAATTTCGCCGACTAATTTTTCGATGACATCTTCCAGCGTCACCATCCCCTCCGTGCCGCCGTATTCGTCCAGCACCACGGCCAATTGGTTGTGCTGCTCCTGAAATAATTCCAGGAGGCGGTCCAGCGGCATCGATTCGGGCACAAACAGGGCCGGCTTGAGCAGTTTTCGCAGCTCGATGGACCAGCCGAGGTGCAGTTGACGGAATAAATCTTTGATATGGACGAAACCAATCACGTGATCTAAATCCCCCTCGTAGACCGGCAGGCGCGAAAAGCCGGCCATGGCCACGGCGCCAATCACTTCCTCGGCCGGTGTGTTGACATCTAGCGCGTCCAAATCAATGCGGGGCCGCATCACGTCGCGGACCGTGCGCTCCCCCAGGCGCAGCGCTTCCAAAGCCACGCGCTGCTCCACCGATTCCAGCACGCCCTCGGCCGTGCCGGTTTCGATCATGTGCTCAATGTCGACCAGCGACACAGTGGGCTCGTCGACCGTCGGTTGGCCCACTCGCAAAACAAACAACACGGCCTCGCTGGCGCGGCCCATCAGCCAGACGAACGGGCGGCCCACGATCGACAGCCAATGCAGCGCCGGGGCCACTGCGCGGGCCAATAATTCGGCCTGCCGTAGCGCCAACTGTTTGGGAACCAATTCGCCCAACAGGAGCGACAGAAATGTCAGGCCCACGACAATGATGACCAGCGAAATGGAATGCGCATGGTGGGCGATAAAATCGAGCGGGATTTTGGCGACGATTTCCGCCAGCGGGTTTACCAACTCTTCGCCGCCGAACACGGCCACGAACGTATTCACCAACGTGATGCCTAACTGCACGGTGGGCAAATAACGGTTGGGTTCGCCCGCTAATCCGAGGGCCAATTTCGCGGCGCGGCTGCCTTCTTCGGCCAGTTGTTCCAAACGCCCCTTGCGCGCGGCGATGATGGCAATTTCCGCCGCTACGAAAAAGCCGTTGGCGATAATCAGCAGCAGGATGATGATCAGCGTGCCGAGCACGGAGCAGGCTCCCAAGGCAGAAGGCAGAAAGCAGAAAGCAGAATATAGCAAATCATCAGTCTGCCTTCTGCTTTCTGCTTTCTGCGTTCGTGGTCACCGCCAGGTTATCGCGGTGAATGATTTCGTCGTAAGGACAGTGCCCCAGGGCGGCGGCAATTTGATCGGTTTTCAAGCGTTGAATTCGCAGGACGTCGTCGACGGAATAGTTAGTTAAACCGCGGGCAAACTCTGTGCCGGCCGGATCGCGGATGGCGACGACATCGCCCTTGCGGAAAGCGCCTTCCACGCCGATCACGCCGATGGCCAACAAACTTTTTCCTTGGTGTTCCAGGGCCTGGCGTGCGCCGTCGTCGACCGTTAGTGTGCCCCGCGGCTGGGCGGTGTAGCCGATCCAGCGTTTCCAGGAAGCGACGGCATGCCCCTGTGCAACCAACAGCGTGCCGACGGGTTCGCCCGCCAGAATACGGCGTAAATTGCCGGGTTGCTTGCCGCTGGCGATAATGACATTTTCGCCGGCGGTCGTGGCCAATCGAGCCGCTTCCAGCTTACTTGCCATGCCGCCTTTGCTCAGGCCCGTGGTTTTATCTCGCACCAGCGAGAGGATGCTGTCATCCAATTTGGTCACGGTAGAAATTACCTTGGAATTGGGATTCGCCGGATCGCCGTCGAACAGGCCTTCCACGTCGGAGAGCAGGACCAACAGCGGCGCGCGGATTAAATTGGTGACCATGGCGGCCAGCCGGTCGTTATCGCCGAAAGTGGTTTGCAGCTCGTCGGTGCTGACCGAGTCGTTTTCGTTGATGATGGGCACGGCGCCCAACTCCAGCAGCGTGAGGATGGTATTGCGAATGTTGAGGTAACGGGCGCGGTGATCCAAATCGTCGGCCGTGAGCAAAATTTGTGCGGCATGGCGGCCGTGCGCTTTCAACGAGCGGTCATAGGCTTCGACCAGCGCGGTTTGTCCCACGGCGGCCACCGCCTGCAGCCGCGATAAATCGGCAGGACGTTTTTTCATGCCCAGGCGTCCCAACCCGGCGCCGACCGCGCCGGAGCTGACCAGGCATACCTTCCGCCCCGCTTGCATAAGAAAGTGAAGTTCTTCCGCCAAGGCCGCCACACGGTTTTGATCCAGCAAACCGTCCTCGGTCGTCAGCACCCGCGTGCCGACCTTCACAATCCAAGTGGTGGCCGCGGCGGCAATTTCTTGTCGAACGAGATCGGTCATGGCGGAGCAGGGATTAGAGTTCTGGTTCAAAAGTAACATACCTTTCCCGGAGCGAAGCCGGAAGTCTAGCAGAATATGCGGAGATTTTGCGATGATCTGACATGTTGTTGAGCAAAGACGTTCGCAGCCGTACAATGCACTGGCCCACGCTTGCCACTGCGATCGATGGCAACATGCCCGACCACGTTTAGCCGAAGGTGCCATGAGCGAATTGCATCACGAATGCGGTTTGGCCGCGGTCTATCACTTGCCGGGGACGGTGCTCAGTCCGCTGTGCCCGGTGCAAGGCGCGGAAGAGATTTCCCGCTTAATGCCGCGGATGCTATTGGATATTCAAAACCGCGGCCAGCTTTCGGCGGGCATCACCACGTACGACCCGGACCGCCGGCAACTGCTGGAAACGCACAAAGACGTCGGCAGCGTCAGCGAAGTGTTCCGCATGAGCCACCGCGGAAAATACGAAAGCTTAATGAAGCAGTATGCCGGCCGGGCGGCCATTGGACACGTGCGTTATGCCACCTGCGGTGAAGATGACCGGAATTACGCCCAGCCGTTCGAGCGGCATCATTTGCAGCGGCACAAGTGGTTCAGCTTTGGCTTCAACGGGCAATTGGCGAATTTTCGGGAATTGCAGGCCAAGCTGCTGGCCGACGGAGATAACCACTTGGCCCGGGAAAATGATACCGAAATTATCATGCACGAAATCAGCCGGGAGTTGTCCGGCGACGGGCGGCCGGACATGGTCGAGGTGTTCCGCAGTATTGCGCGGCGGTTCGACGGGGCATACAACCTGGTGTTTCTCAACGCCGTCGGAGAAATGGTCGTGCTGCGCGATCCGCTCGGCATACGGCCGTTGTGCTACGCCAAAGAAGGGCCGTTGTTTGCCGCCGCCAGCGAAAGCGTGGCACTGTTGAATTTGGGCTTTCAGGCCGAAAGTATCAAATCGTTATTGCCGGGGCAGATGGTAGTCATCTCGCCGGAGCGATTCGAATTGCACACGTTCGCCCGGCAGCCTCGGAAAGCGCATTGCTTTTTCGAATGGATTTATTTTGCCAATGTCGCCAGCACCATGGACGAGCGCAGCGTGTATCTCACGCGCAAACACTTGGGCGAAGAGTTGGCGCGGTTGGAAACGCTGAAAATTGACAAAGACACCGTGGTGGTCCCGGTCCCCGACACCAGCAAAGCCGCGGCCGATGCCATGGCGTACGAATTGCGCGTGCCGGCGGTGGAGGGGCTCATTCGCAACCGTTACACCGGCCGCACGTTCATCGAAGGAGGGAATAGCCGTCGGCAAAAGGCCGAAACCAAGTACACGCCGCTGCGAGAAGTTTTGGAAGGCAAGCGCGTGATTTTGGTGGAAGATTCCATCGTTCGCTCCACGACCATGAAAGTGTTGATTCATCGCTTGCGAGAGATGGGCGGGGCCCGCGAAATTCACGTGCGCGTGGCTTGCCCGCCGATCATTGCCCCGTGTTTTTACGGCATCGACATGTCGACCATCGGCGAACTTTTCGCGCCCCCATTTTTACGCGACGGCCAATTGAACGAGCTGGCCGAAGCCGAAATGGCCCAGCGCCTGGGGGCCGATTCGCTCCGTTATTTGCCCGTCGAAGCCATTGCCCGGGCCATCGGCTTTGATGCCGACCAGCTTTGTCAGGCCTGCATTACCGGCGAGTATCCGACGCCTTACGGGCAAAAGCTCTATCAAATTGCGCTTCAGCAAGCCCATACTTGCAGCGGCCAGCGGACGTACGAGAGCACCGCGGCGCTATAAGGGTGCAGTGAGGTTTCGCTAGCTGCATTTCTTGCGCACTAAACACAAGCACGGGCGGAATCATACCGCACGATGGGATTTCGTGCGGATGATCCCTCGTACAAAGCGATTCGATACTGCTCGATCGAATCGTCGACCCTGATAATCAGGTCGGCGAAGCCGGGTTCAAGATCGCGCGGGGTTTGTAAGATCAGGGACTCGGGGCCAACTTGTGCGACCCGAAGCTTTTCTCCATTGACCACTAGCGACAGGTCAACGTGAGAAGAATAGCCATCTTTCCAGTGAGTACCCATGGCAGACCTGACATTACTTGAGCGGGCTAATGAATATGCCAGAGTATGCGGCATTCGCTTGGATTTGCAAACCCCACTCGGACACGGAACCGACGGGAGCGTGTGGAAATCGAGCCGAAAAACCGCTGTGAAAGCGCTGTTTCACTCATTGAACTATACGAAGGAGCGGATTTGCTATCAACGGTTTGCCGATGCTGGAATTACAAAACTTCTGAACTTTTCGGTTCCGCAATTGGTGGGATTTAACGATGAATTGCAAGTCGTGGAAATGAAGCTTGTCAACGCGCCGTTCATTTTGGATTTCGCCAAAGCCTATATCGACCAGCCGCCGGAGTTTTCGGCGGAGGTTTGGCGGGATTGGGAGCAACAGGGTCAAGAATTGTTTGAATCTCGATGGTCGGAAGTCAAAAAATTGCTGTCATCATTAAAACAATTCGGCATTCACTATCTGGACGCCAAGCTTGGCAATATCATGTTTGAGGATTGGCCGAGTCCTTGATGCGGAGGCACGGTATGCTCCGAATTCAGCAGTGTGTTTTGATAATTGCCACGCTGTTGTTGTCGTGGCTGCTGATGCAGGACGTGCACGAGCTCGGTCACATGGCGGCGGCCTGGATGAGTGGTGGACGAGTTACCAACGTCATTCTCGACCCGTTTTCGATTTCTAGAACCGACGTTGAGCCGAATCCACATCCGCTGGTTGTCGTGTGGGGTGGGCCGATTGTCGGCGCGCTGCTGCCCATGGGAGTTTGGACGATTTTTAAAACATTGTGGCGCTCGAGCGGATTTTTGAAATTCCTTGCGGGCTTTTGTTTGATTGCCAACGGCGCCTACATTGGCGCCGGCTCAATTCAGAGAATTGGCGATTGCGGGGAGATGTTGCGCCATGGGTCGCCCATTTGGTTACTATGGCTGTTCGGTCTGTTTTGCGTGGCGGCGGGACTGTGGGTTTGGAATGGTGTTGGGGTTTATTTCGGTTTGGGGAAAGACGCGCCGCAGATACGGGGACATTCGATTGCATTCACCGTGATTGCCTTGGTAGTAGTCGCGATGTTTGGTTTGATATTAAGTGAGCGAGAAATGAATGTTCGGCGCGAAACACGCGAGCTAGACGCGGCGGCACAAAAAGAAATCCAAGCTCGCGCCAAGCAGCCAATGTTGGAGAAAACCGGCAAGCAGTGATCGGGTGCGCCAAGCCAGTGCGCCCCACAAAACACCGGCCACAATGGAAGCGAATACTTCGGCCCCCGGTTTGCCAAAATGGGCTAGCATGCTGGCCAGCGTTTGCACCCAGATGCCCACAGAAATCCCGTGAGATTTTTCCAGGCCGAATTGCAAAAAGCCGCGGAAGTGGAACTCCCAGGCGGCGTACCAGAACAACTGCCCCACCATGTGCCAGGCCAATCCGGATGCGGATTTTGGCGCGATCGGACAAAGCGGATATACCGCCTGAAACGCCGGCGATTGCGCGGAACAATATCCAATGGCCGCGACCAGCGGCGCGACGAGCAGCACGGCGGGCAGGCCAAAACGCAAATCGCCCCAGCGCAAGCCATAATCTGCAACGCGCTCGTGCAAGATTAATTTCACCACCAACAGCGGAATCAATCCTAGCAGCACGAAGCTGCAAGCAAAGAAACAAATGCTCGCGATCAACTGCGGATCGAAACCGGACGGCATCCACTGGGTTACATGGGCCAGCCAGAAGTTGTAATTGCCCACCAGGTGCCAGGCGGCCAGGCACAGGCTGCTCGTCAGCAAAACGACCGACGCCCGACGGTTGTCGCCGCTGAACATGTCGCGGGCAAGTTGGATGGCTGGGGAGGGCATGTCGAATTGTGGAAAGCGGTAGTGTTGGTTGCGCTGGCCGCGATTTATGACTTTGCTTCCGACCGCACTCGGAGCAACCACTCATACGTGATGCGTACCGCTTCTTCCAACGGCGTAATGCGGTAGCCCAACTCGCGCTGCGCTTTGGCGGAAGAGTAGGCCCAATCGGTCAGAAACACACGCACCCACTCGGGCGTGATTTGCGGATACACGCCCAGCCACTGGGCACGCTGTTTCAACAGCCAAGCATAGGTCATCGCGGCGGGGCGGCGAATAGTGATTTGAAAGTGCCGCCTCCCGCTGACTTTGTCGACCAGAGATAGGAACTCTTTCAGCGAGGCGTTTTCGCCCCCCAAAAGATATTTTTCGCCCCTGCGGCCATGCTCCATCGCGAGAATCAACCCTTGTACGACATCGTCCACGAACACCCAATTGCCGACATTGCGGCCGCCGCCGAGTAAAAATGGAACCTTGCCACAATCGTACATATCGATCAGCAGCGAGACGGAGTTGCCTTCGCTCAAGTGGCCAGGCCCGAACACACGGCCGGGATTGACAATGACCAGCGGCAGACCGTCGGCGGCGTAATTCAGGGCGTCGACTTCAGCGCCGGATTTGCTCCGTTCGTATTCGGTGAAGAATTTTGTGGTGCGAACCGTGGTTTCATCGCCGACCACGCCGCGTGGCGTGGGGCCGAATGTAAGCATGGTGGACGTCCACACCATGCGCTCTACCGCCAGTTGCTTGGCGACTTCACATACGTGGCACAAGCCCATCACGTTGTTGTCAAAATACGGCTGAAACGTGCGGGCCCAATTTTTGGCGTACCCGGCCAGGTGATAAACCTGCGAGCAGCCGTCCATGCCGCGGCGCAGGCTGTCGCGGTCGGTGATGTTGCCCTGCACGATCTTGATATTCGGATGTGTAAAATCGGGCCGTTGCTCGGGCAGAAACCCGGGGGGCGTGGTGATTTTTCCGCTGCGTGTGAAAGCATGCACGGTGTGTCCGCGCTTCACCAATTCCCATACCAGCCCCGCCCCGATAAATCCTCCCGCGCCGGTCACAAAAACATTGGCCATGATCAGACCAATCCTACGTCAAGTCCACTTTGTGCGCGCGGCCGACAATTTCCTGCACGTAGCGCGGTACCGCGTAACCAGGAAGGCGAGCTTGCAGTTCGGCGACGATTTGTTTCCCACGAGCCACAGGAACTTCGAAATGGGCCGCTCCGGCAACGCGATCCAACTGATGCAAGTAATACGGAATCACCCGCAACTCGATCAGCCGCTCGCACAGTTCGGCCAGCGCGTCGGCGTTGTCGTTGATGCCGCGCAGCAGTACCGCTTGGTTCAACAACGGCACGCCGGCATCGAAAAGTTTGCCCAGCGCGGCCGCCACGGCGGCATCGATTTCGGCCGGGTGATTCACGTGGACGACCACGATGGGAGTCAATCGTGTGCCGGTCAGCCAATTTAATAAATCGGTTGTGACCCGTTGCGGAATGACAATGGGCAGGCGCGTGTGTAGGCGAATTCGCCGCAGGTGCACAATTTCTGAAAGCCGCTCGGCAAGTTGCGCCAGCAAGGGATCAACCAAAGTCAGCGGATCGCCGCCGCTGAGAATAACTTCGTGAATGCTATCGTCGGCTTCAATTTGCGCAAGCGCCGGCTGCCAGTCCGTAAGTGAGCGGGGCGTTTGGGAATACGGAAAATGCCTACGGAAGCAGTAGCGGCAATGGACGGCGCAAGCCCCAGTTGTTACCATCAACACACGTCCGTGATATTTTTGGAGCAGCCCCGGCTGCAGCGAAGCGGAACCATCGGCGACAGGATCGGTAGTAAATCCTGGCGCCGTATCCGTTTCAACATCCAAAGGCAGGACTTGGAGCAGCAACGGATCGGCCGGATCGGCATGCCGCATCCGAGCCAGAAACGGCCGCGGTACGAACAACGGAAAATGTTTTGTCCCGCGAGTTGCTTTGGCGGCAAATTCCGGAGGCAGTTCCAATAACCGACACAGCTCGCCGGCGTCGCGCACCGCCTCCTTCATCATCCGCTGCCAAGTGGCTGTCGGAGGGGAGAGCAGCGCGGAACGAGATGCCAGCGGTTTTGAAATCATCCCCGATAACATAACCCCTTTCCACAGAAAATCGAAGTAGGAATTCCATCGTGCCCAGTTATAACACCAGCCAGTTTCGCAAGGGTTTGAAAGTTCAGATCGACGGCGACCCGTATTTGATGGTCGAGTGCAATTTCGTCAAGCCGGGAAAAGGCCAAGCGTTGTACAAGTGCAAACTGAAGAATCTCGTGCGGGGCACGCAGTTGGACCGCACTTACAAAAGCGGCGATTCGTTGGAAGCGGCCGACATCAACGAGATCGAAGGACAATTTTTGTACCGCCAGGGGGAGCAGTTTGTTTTCATGGACACCTCCAGTTACGAGCAATATGAGCTTAGTTCTGAGCAGGTCGATGAAGCAGCCAAATGGTTGAAGGAAGGGACCAACTGCTCGTTGCTGTTGTTCAACGGCAACCCGATCAGTATCGAAGCGCCCAATCACATGGTGCTCAAGGTGGAATACTGCGAACCGGCAGTCCGCGGCGATACTGCCACCAAACTTACCAAGCCCGTGAAATTGGAAACCGGCGCGGAAGTCATCTGCCCAGCCTTCATCGAAATGGGAGACATGATCAAAGTCGACACACGCACCGGGGAATATTTGGAGCGAGTGCGGGTATGAAGGCCGACGAGCTGCCACGACGCGACTAGAATCTGACGCGCAAAGTAAGCAAGTGCTAGCTGTTGCGGCCGAAACCCGCGCAGCCCATTTTTCTTTATAAGTCTGCTTTTTTACGGTCTTGCATTGCTTTGGCCGATTTGACCGTTTATTTTGAGGGCCGCCGGAGCTGCGGCATTTGCGGCCAAAAAGCCGCCGCGCATCTCGGTCCCGCCGTTTCTCATTCCTCAATGATTTGTTGCACCAGGAGTTGGCATCATGTGGCATTCCAAACGTCTTGTCGATTGGTTTCGCAGCGGGAGCGCTATCTCGGCACGCCGCACTCGGCGGTCGGTCTGCGCTTCGCCACGCGCATTCGAACGGCTGGAAACACGCCAGATGTTGTCCATCACCGCGCTGTATAACGCCGGCACGATGACAGAAGAGTTTACCGGCACGGGAACCACCGATCTGCTCGAAGTCAGCATGACCGCGGCGAATACCATTTCGTTTGACATCGGCAGCGGCACGATGACTCAGTCCGGTGTGTCGACCGTCACATTTGCCGGTGCCGGCGGCGCCACGAGATTTATCATTCATGGATTACCAACGACAAGTAACACATTTACCTTTGCACCCGCTTTGTTCTTCAATGCCGTAGCGACCCCGACTATTGATTTTATTTATGACGGGGTACAGAAACTGTTTGTCGACGGCGGCAATGCCGGTGACACCTATAACGTTCAAGAATTCGCTACCGAAACGCACATCTTGGGCGGCACCGGGAACGATACGGTGAATGTATCGTCCGATGCGGGCGGAAGTCCGGGCAATCAAGGCAACTTGGAAGGCATTTTCGCGCCACTCGATGTCGACCTGGGCCTCGGCTCCAACACGATGGTGGTCAGCGATTACGGCGAGACGACGCTGGCCAATAGCAACGTGACCATCGGCGGCGGCGAAATCGATAACTTTGCCGGACCCACCAACAATATCCCGATTCAATTTGCCGCCACCGGCGGAAGTCTGGCGCTGTCGTTGATCGGCTCGAACACGCTGCCCGATAAGTTCACCGTTTCGGAATTGGACGCCAACATTCCGTTGTCGTTACAAGGCGGTGGCGGCGATAGCACGTTCGTGGTGGGGACGGGCGATCTGTCGCAAATTCACTCGCCGGTTGCCGTGGTGGGCGGAAGCGGAACCAATGACCAACTGACCGTCGACGATTCCACTCGCAGCGTCGCCGTAAATTACGTGGTGACGGGAGAAGTCGACGTCGGCGGCGAGAAAATCATTCAAAGTTTTGCCGGCGTGGAAAAAATGCAAATTAACGGCACGCAGGGAATCAATCATTTTGCCGTCACGCCGAATGCGAACACGGAAATCAGCATAAACGGAGAAGCTCCGAGCACCACGCCCGGTGATTCCCTGTCGGTCAACTTGGTTGGCACCACAGGCGCCATGCGAACTACCGGTGCGGGCGGCTCCGGACAGTGGACATTCGCCGGCAATAACCCCAAGCCTGTGGACTACACCAACATTGAGCAGTCGGGCATTGAAGATATTTTGGCCTATGGCGCGGCGGCCTCGAAAACAAGCCAGCCGCTCGTGAAAATTGTCGATGCCGCGACCGGTTTAGCGACCGGACTGGCGATGTCGCAGGTGATGGCTTACGCTTCGACTTTCAAAGGGGGCGTGCACGTAGCGCTGGGCGATGTCAACGGCGACGGAATTCCCGACCTCATCGTGGCTCCCGGACGCGGTCTGGAACCGACAATCAAGGTTTACAATTTGCTCACCGGCACGCTGATCGAGCAGTTCGATGTCTACTCGGCCAAGTTCCGAGGCGGGGTGAATGTTGCCTTGGGCGATTTGAACCACGATGGATTGAACGATCTGGTGGTTTCCCCGACGCAGGGGAACGCCGTGATTCAAACGTTCACCAACACCGGCATGGCCGCTCAGCCGTTTGGCCCGCTGGGGGCGACCCCGCCGAACACAACCGCTCCGGTGCTGACACCCTCCACGCAATTCTTGGCTTTCAGCCCGAAGTTCCTGGGCGGGGCGACCGTGGTTGTCAACGACGTTTTGCTCACCGGCGCCGGTGCTCAGATCATTGTTGGCAGCGGTCCGGGCATGGCGGCCACGGTCGATCTTTACCCCGGCAATGCCAACAACAGCAGCGTGAAAACCACGCTGGCTCCGCTCATGGCGTTCAATCCGTTTGCCGCGGGTTTCCGCGGCGGTGTGAATGTGGCGTCGATGGGGGCGCTGGTCACCGTGGGCGCCGGCGTCGGCGGAAATTCCGAGTTGCAAGAATGGGCGATTCTGCCGGGCGCGCCGCCGACCGCCTCGCTGGTGTTTCAAGTTGCCAGTGTGTTTCCAAACAAACTAGCGCCGCTGCAAGTCGTGACAAATTCCACGGATTTGGTTTTTGCCCTGGGCAACGATGCGCCGAGCAGCCTGGTGCACGTGATTGGCATTCCGCAGTTTTCCAATCCACTGCAGTTTTATACGCAGTTGCTAGCGGATCCGGATGCAGCCTTCAACGGCGGCTTTTACCTGGCCCTGGACGTGAATTCGTGATGCTGGCGTACGGGGGCAGATTGAAAGCGTTGATCGTGCGCTAACGGTTGCTGGCACGGCGCTGATCGATGAGATGGTTGATAAACACGCCTTGACCCGGCACTGCGCTTCAGGTATTTAGCCGCTTCCCAGGCTGGGTTCCCGGCCGAAGGCTTATCCGTAATTTGCGCGTGCGGCGTCGTCTTGTCTTTTC
>Ga0335083_10009249_pt1 | contig 11960 bp, 13 predicted proteins | sample Lox_Sample_42_FD_206716 | JGI IMG/M metagenome (GOLD analysis project Ga0335083, IMG submission 206716) | Soil microbial communities from Loxahatchee National Wildlife Refuge, Florida, United States - Lox_Sample_4.2 | ecosystem: Environmental > Terrestrial > Soil > Wetlands | place: USA... | reverse complement strand
CCACAGCAGGCGCAGGAGGTGCCACCTCCGCCGCCGGGCTACTCGGAACCCACTCCTCAGGCGGCAGTCACTCTGGTCTTTAAGGACGGGCACTCGCAGCAGATTCGCAACTACGCGATGACGAAGTCCACGCTCTACGTTCTGGATGAAGTTGCATCCGGCCGCCGGCCTGAAATTTCGCTCGACCAGATTGACGTATCGGCAACTCAACAAGCGAATCGGGCGACTGGCGTTGATTTTGCCGTGCCTGCCGGAACAAACTAAAAAGCCCGGCGCAAACCGGGCTTTTAATTTCTCAAGATGGCTGAGATTATGCTGTGGCCTTCGCGCAGAGTTCGTTGAAGGCGCGGGCGAGTTCCTGGGCGATGCCCTGAGCGGTGTTGTTCTCGATGATGAAGCGCTGCATCAGGTAGACAAGCTTTCCGTCGCGCAGAATGGCAATGGCCGGCGAGGTCGGCGGGTTGCCTTCGAAGTAAGAGCGGGCGCGCTCAGTGGCCTCGCGATCCTGCCCGGCGAATACGGTGATCGACTGATCGGGGACGGTGGCGTTCTGCAGAGCCAAACGCACGCCGGGACGCATCTTGCCGGCGGCGCATCCGCAAATGGAATTGACCACCAGCATCGTGGTTCCAGGCTTTGCCAACGCGGAGTCCACGTCTTCCGCCGTCCGTGCTTCCTTGATTCCTGCACGGGTCAGTTCTTCGCGCATGGGAATGACCATAATTTCTGGGTACATTGCTTTTATTTCCTCCAGCCTGGACGAAGCCCGGCATTTCTATTGTACGAAGGTCATGGCGCTCGCGCCAGCCCGGAAACGATCGCGAGAGCGCCGCTGGTTACGACCCATGAAGATTCGCTGATATCTTGAATTCAGATGCACGTTCTCGAACAGGTCCCCCTCGCTCCATACACGACTTTTGGCATTGGCGGGCCAGCTCGCTGGTTCATTGAGGCTTCCTCAGAAGACGAGGCTCTCGATGGAGTGCTCTTCGCCCGGGAGCGGAATGCGCCTCTTTTCGTGCTCGGCGGCGGCAGCAACGTGCTCGTCAGTGACGCCGGGTTTCCTGGCGTAATGCTCCACATCGCTTTGAAGGGAATTGAGCGGCAGGTGGTTGGCTCCGACACTCGATTTTCAGTCGCAGCCGGTGAGGACTGGGACGGGTTTGTAACCCGTGCTGTGGACCAGGACTGCGGCGGCATTGAATGCCTCGCCGGCATTCCCGGAAGCGTGGGAGGAACCCCGGTGCAGAACGTTGGGGCCTATGGGCAGGAGGTCGCGGAGACGATCTGCGTCGTCCGGGCGCTTGATTTGGAGACGATGCGCTTTGCAGAGTTGAGCGCACCGGAGTGCGGTTTTGCCTATCGCCGTAGCATTTTCAACACTTCCAGACAAGGCCGGTATATCGTCACCCGGGTCGAATACGCTTTAAGAAATAACTCTCCTGCAATCATTTCCTACGTGGACTTAAAGCGATACTTTCAGGATAAACCATCGCCGCCGACCCTTGCAGAAACCAGCATGGCTGTCCGCGAGATTCGCCATCGAAAAGGGATGCTGATCGTTGAGGGTGATCCGGATTGCCGGAGTGCCGGCAGCTTTTTCAAGAATCCGGTGATCTCGGCCGAGCAATTTGCCCAGATTGCGGCCTCAGTTGGCGCCGCCGACGTGCCGCACTATCCGGCGGACGACGGTCAGGTAAAGCTCCCTGCAGCGTGGCTGCTGGATCGGGCCGGCTTTCACAAGGGATATGAGCTTGGAAGGGCGGGAATTTCGAGCAAGCATACGCTCGCTCTCATCAATCGCGACCATGCGTGTGCCGCCGACGTTGCCAGGCTCAGAGATGTGATCGTCGCTAAGGTCGCCGAGAAATTTGCGATTCGTCTGGAGCCGGAGCCGGTGTGGGTGGGCTGAAGACCCCCAGTTGACGCAGGAGCCGCTCGCGGCGCGGAGCAAGAACCTGTTCGACGGGGCCCTGGACTTCCAGCCTGCCTTTATCAACGACAATCACATCCGCTCCGGTCTGATACGCTTCGCCAAGATCATGCGAGACGTACAGAGCCGGGACTCCGCGCGCTGCCAGCCACGCGGTTAACTCGCTCACGATCGACTCCTTTAGATCGGCATCGAGGCCGGAAAAGGGCTCGTCGAGCATCAGCAGTTTCGGTTCGGGAGCCAGAGCGCGAGCCAGAGCCACGCGCTGATATTCGCCGCCGGAGAGCTCGCCCGGAGTGCGTTCTGAAAGGTCTTCAACGCGGAAGAGGCTCAGCATCTCGGTGACGCGCCGGTTGCGCTCGATCGGCGCAAGAGCGTGAAGCCCGAAGGCAACATTGCGGCGCACGGTCATGTGCGGAAACAGCGCCGGTTGCTGCGTAACGTATCCAATTTTTCGCTTGCCCGCAGGGATGGATACGCGCTGCTTCGTATCCAAAAGGATGTGGTTCTGCATTGTGATCCGTCCGCTTCGCGGCTGGAGCAGACCACCGACGATGCGAAGAATCGTGCTTTTGCCTGCGCCGGATGGCCCAAAGAGCACGGTCCAGGGCGATGTCAGGCTGAAGCTGATCTGGAGCGCGAATGTGCCAACGCGGTGCTCAAGCTCTGCGGTGAGAAATGCAGTGTCAGGCACGACCGAACTGCTTTCTCCGTCCGTAGACGAGGATGAGCGCCAGAAGAGAGACGGTGAGCAGAAAAATGGCGGTGTGGTTGGCCTGGCTGTACCGAAAATCCTGCACCTGGTCATACATGGCGATCGAGAGCGTCCGCGTAACGCCGGGAATATCGCCGCCGATCATCAGCACAACCCCGAACTCGCCGACCGTATGGGTAAAGCAGAGCACGGCGGCAGTGAAAATCGAGCGCCGCGCAAGCGGGAGGAGAACATCGATGAGAATGCGCAGGCGACTTGCGCCGAGAAGCACCGCGGCGTCGAGGACCTCGGGCGCGACACTCGAAAAGCCGCTGGTAATGGGCTGAACCGCAAATGGCAGGCTGTAGATCATTGAGCCGATCACAAGGCCACTGAACGAAAATGCAACGGGATGGCCCACAAGGTGAATCAGGAGCCGGCCGGGGGCAGTGCGCGGCCCCAGCAGGACAAGCAGGTAGAAACCCAGGACCGTAGGCGGCAGGAGCAGGGGCAGAGTCGCAACTGCTTCAATGATGCCCTTCCAGCGCGCCTTACCAAAGACAAGCCAGTGAGAAAGCGGAATTGCGGCGCAGAGCAAGAGAAGTGTTGTAACCACCGCCAGTTTGAGCGTCAGCCAGAGAGCCTGCGTGTCCATCAATCTCTAGGTCCGGAACCGTTGGTGGGCTCAAGGCCGCGGGCAGCGAGTTCTTGCTGGACCTTTGGCGACATGAGGAAGTCGAGGAACTGGTGCGCTTGTGTGCGGTGAGAGGAATTCTTGAGGACGACAGCGCCTTGCAATATGGGCGGGTAGGAGTCGCGCGGCATCACGAAGTAGTGACCGTTCGCCCGCAGTCTCTCCGATAGGGCGGATGTGAGGGAAATCAATCCTGCCTGCGCGTTTCCCGAGTCCACATACTGCGCGGTCTGTGCGATATTCTCTGCGACGACAAATTTTGGCTTGAGCTGATCGTAAAGTCCCAGGCTCTTGAGCGAGGCTTCAGCCGCGCGTCCATACGGTGCATGTTCAGCGTTGGCAATAGCGAGAGTCCTCAAGGCGGTGTCGCGCAGCGTGTCAACGGAGAGCTGATGGAGTGGCGAATCATTGCGTACCCAGAGGACGAGCGTGCCGCGAGCATATGGAATCGGCTGGAGAGAATCGGCCAGGCTTTCGGAGATCACTCGCTGCGGAAATGAGAGGTCCGCTGCCATGAAGAGATCAAAAGGCGCGCCATTTTGAATCTGCGTCGCCAGGGTTGCGGAAGATTGATAGGAAGCATCGACGTGAATGTGCGTCTGGCTCTCAAACTCCGCGACAATTGGCGGCAGCACGGGCTGCAGGTCAGCAGCAGCCGCAAGCCGCAGGCTCTGCGCAGATGCCAGGGGAGCGATGAGCGACAGCACCAGCAACCTATACACGAAGCACCATGACTTCGGTTGATTTGATCAAAGCGGCGACGGTTTCTCCCACCTTGAGCTGCATCTCACGCGCCGCCTCCGCCGTAATGATGGAGTTGATGATCTGTCCGCCGATTGAGAGCTTGATCTGTGCAAGCAGGCCCTCAATCTTGATCTCCACGATGCGGCCCACCAATTGATTGCGCCCGCTCAGATTGCGCATCATCTGACGCTTTGGCGTATCCGGATGCTTTGCCTTATGCAGCAGGCTGTCCAGTTCGGCTTCCGGGATGCGATAGTGGCCGCCGGGTGTCTTCATCGCCTTGAGCTTGCCGTGATACAGCCATTGCTTCACGGTGGGATACGAGATACCGAGACGCAGCGCTGCTTCGCGGGGGGTGAGGAGAGACGACATGCTACGATTTTATACGATATTTCGTTAATTTCACGCCGGTTGTTGCTGTCTGACACATTGGCTCTGTTGCAGAAATTGCTTATCGGGCTATATCGCGTTTCTGATACGATTCCTGCGCATACCAGCACAATTTTCCAGGAGGGGATTGCCATGAACTTCCGGGACAAGCTCGACACCAATGCGCAGCAAAAGATTGAGGAAAACTGGCCTAAGGTACAGCAGGTATTTCAGGAAAAGATTGGGCCTGCCGCGATTGCGGCTGCGCAAAACGACGAGCAAATGCGATCGGTATTCAAGATGGCGCACGAGGCACTTCCGTTTCCTGTGCGCATGTTTGTCAAAGAAGATGCTTTCATAGAGTTCTGCTTCTCGCATCGCGACAACCTGCTGCCCAAGGCGGTATAAGAAGAGCCAGTATCGAACCGGTTCTCATCGGATGAGACACGTTTTTATCTCCTATTGCCACGAAGACGCAGACTTTGCGCATGTGCTGGAAGATCAGTTGAGGCAGGCGGGCATTTCCGTCTGGAAAGACCTCGATCTTCGGGCCGGCGACAACTGGCATGCGGAGATTGAAAGCGCAATCAAAGGCGCGGCGGCTGTTGTGGTGATCCTTTCGGAGAGGGCGCGGGCCTCTGAGTATGTGAATTTCGAATGGGCATTTGCAGTCGGCGCCGGAGTTCCGGTGTTGCCGCTGCTGCTGAAGATTCGCCCAGACGAGTTGCATCCGCGTCTGCGGAGTTTGCAGGCGCTGGACTTCAGCAATTTCATGCTGCGTCCGTGGGATGCGCTGACGCGATCGCTGAAGGGACTGGCCGATACGGAGAGGCCATTCAAGGTCGCGGTGCCTCGCGATGCTCCTCCGTTCATCCAGAAGGCAGCACGGGAACTGGACAGCCAGAACCCTGAAGAGCGAGTTGCTGCCGCCACTCTTCTGGCGGAGATCCATGACCCTTCTGCACGGGAGGTGCTGGCAGAGGCGGTGCGTCATCCTGCGGCGGATGTGAGGGACATTGCTGCTGGCTCCCTGGCCGAAGCGAAAGACCTGCGCGCTTTACCAGGGATTCTGGATGCGATTCGTTATAAGCGCTGGGACCGCATCAACACCGGCGCGCTGGTAAAGCTGGGAAATGCCGCTGTGCCGATTCTGGTGCAGATGTTGCGCGATCCAGCGCAGGGCGTGCATGTGCGCTATTGCATCGCGAGGGCGCTCAAAGACCTGCGGATTGACGAGTCAGTGGATGCTTTGCATGAACTGCTGCGAAGTCCGGAGGCGGAACTGCGCGTGCAGGCAGTGGAGTCACTGGGCGGTGAGCCGCGGGCGCTGCCCTGGATTCTGGAGGCTACACGCGACAGCGAGGCCCAGTGGGCGGCGATCGCCAATCTGAAGTATTATCGTGGCCCGGAAGTGATGGCAACGCTCATTCATGCGCTAAAACATAGCAATGTCGCTATGCGCCAGCGAGCGGTCGAGGTTTTGAAAGAAGCAGCGGATGCAAGCGCCGTACCGGCTCTTCTGGAGGCGTTGGCGGACGAAGATAATGTCGTGAGGATTGACGCACGCGATGCTCTTAGCAAACTGATCGATTCTTCAGCGATTCCAACACTTTTCAAAAGGCTGGAAGAGGTATCGGATAAACAAAACGTCGCTGCGCTGCTGATTAAGTTCAAAGACGAGGCAGTCCTGAATTACATGATTGCTTCGCTTAAGAGTGAAGATGCCCGCCTTCGGGTGATAGCGGCCCACACGCTGGGGCAAATTGACGATCGCACTGCAGTTCCTGCCCTGATTTTTGCCCTGAAGGATGAAGACGATGACGTGCGAAGGCTTGCAGCGCATGCTCTGCGGGAGCTGAAAGACCCGGTGGCAGTGCCTGGTTTAGTCGCCGTTCTGCAAAATGCGGACGAGGTTGATGACGTGCTCCAAGCCGCAGCCTGGGCTCTGAATGCGATTGGCACCCGCGAAGCCCGGATTGCGCCCAAAGAGTGGGAACGTAAAAACAAATGAGGCTGGGCAGATATGCTGCCAGCCTCGATTCTATTGAGCCTCGTTATGCAGGCTGCTGCTGGGTCATGCAGTGGAGCGCGCCTAATCCCCAGATGAGATCTCCGCTGTGGATGCCGATGACTTCGCGCGTGGGGAAGAGGTCGGCGAGGATGCCGAGCGCCTTCCGGTCGTTGACGTCGTTGAAAGTTGGCACGAGGACGAGGTTGTTCGCGATATAGAAGTTGCCGTAGCTCGCGGGCAGGCGCTGCCCCTCGAAGACAACGGGTGAGGGAATAGGTAATTCGACGACGTTGAAGGGCTCGCCCTTCAGGTTGCGAGCGGACTTGAGCCGGTCGAGATTTTCGGCGAGCGGCAGGTGATTGTCGTCTTCGCGATTGGGCTCGACTACGGTGACGATGGTGTTCTCGCTGACGAATCGGGTAATGTCATCGACGTGGCCGTGGGTGTCGTCGCCGGCGATGCCGCGGTTCATCCAGAGAACCTGGTCGATGCCGAGATAGTCGAGGAAGACCTTCTCCAGTTGCTCGCGGCTGATTCCGGGGTTGCGCTGCTGGACTTCGCTAAGCAGGCATTCTTCGGTGGTGATGAGCGTGCCCGCTCCGTTCACATCAATGGAGCCGCCTTCGAGCACGACGCGGTGATCGTCTGTGTTTGGTTGCCATTGCTGGAGGTGGAGTTCTTTGGCGACGTGGTCGGGGACTTCGTTGTCGAGTTGCCAGTTGTCGTACTTGGCCCAGGCGTTGAACTTCCAGTTGGTGATGGCGGTGGAGGTTTCGTTTTTCACGAAGATAGGGCCGGAGTCGCGTGTCCAGACGCGGTCCGTGGGCCATTGGTGGAAGTAGACGCGAGAGATCTTCGCCCCTGAACGCTTCAAGATGCCGTTGGCGCGTTTTGCGGCGGCTGCGTCGTTGACGAGGATGTGCACGTCCTCGACGCGGGAGAGGTGGCGCACGATGTCGGCGTAGACCCAGGGGATGGCCCCGAATTTGCCGGGCCAGTCGGTGGCGTTGTGGGGCCAGGCGATCCAGGTGGCGGCGTGTGGGTGCCACTCGGCGGGCATGCGGTAGTTGTGGTCTCTGGGGGTGTCTTGCATTGGATTTCCTCTGCTTACTGACCGGCCAGTTCGCTGATTGCCTTCCCACCCTTCGCTTCGCGAAGGATGGGGCACCCGTTTTCCGTGCTGGTGTTGAGAAAAAGCAGATCCTCCTTCGCTGCGCTCAGGATGACGGCGTCATTTTTCCAGCGTAGTCGCGTCGAGGAAGCGGTGCACGATCGGCTGGTAGGCATCGATGCGGCGGTCGCGCAGGAAAGGCCAGTTGCGGCGCACGTCTTCCATGGAGCGGATGTCTACTTCGCCGATCAGGACTTCTTCCTTGTCGTGCGATGCTTTCGCGATGATGCGGCCGAAGGGATCAGCAATAAACGAGCCGCCCCAGAATTCGAGGCCCGGGCCTTCGACGCGGTTCCCGCGAATGTCGCCCTGCTCGTGGCCGACGCGATTCACCGCTCCGACGTAAACACCGTTCGCGATGGCATGAGCGCGCTGGATTGTCTGCCAGGCTTCGTACTGCGCCGTGCCGAATTCTTCCTTTTCTGCCGGATGCCAGCCAATGGCTGTGGGGAAGAAGAGGACATTCGCCCCTTGCAGCGCGGTGATGCGCGCACCTTCCGGATACCACTGGTCCCAGCAGACGAGCGTGCCGATCTTGCCCACGGCTGTGTCAAAGGCCTTGAAGCCGAGGTCGCCAGGAGTGAAGTAGAACTTCTCGTAGTAGAGCGGGTCGTCGGGGATGTGCATCTTGCGATAGACCCCGGCGAGAGTTCCGTCCTGTTGAAGGATGGCCGCCGTGTTGTGGTAGAGGCCGGCGGCGCGGCGCTCAAAGAGGGAAGCGACAACGATGACCTTCTCTTCGCGTGCGACCGCGCCTAGGCGCTCCGTGCTGGGTCCCGGGATAGGCTCGGCGAGGTCGAAGAGGGCGATGTCTTCGCGCTGGCAGAAATACTGGGCGCGGAAGAGTTCGGGCAGGCAGACGACGTTCGCGCCTTCGCGGGCGGCTTCGCGGACGCGGTCTGCGGCCTTGTCGAGGTTGGCGTCGGGGTCGGGGCTGCAGGACATCTGCACGAGACCAATTCGATAATTAGGACTGGACGGCATAGCAATTCTCTTTCTTCTCTATCATCGAAAACCTATACATTAGCTTTGTTTCAGGACAGAGAAAAGGCGCAGGCACCTTGGGCCCCGCGCCGTGGTTTCTTCACAACCGATTAGATACGCTTCACAGCCCATTCTATTCAAAAATCAGGATGGCTGCTGCGATCACCGTGGTCCAGAGTCCGCGCTTGTCGCCTATTGCAGACTGGGTGACGTTCGCCGTGCGGACGATCTTGTTCGAGATGCGGTAGATTTCCTTCTTTTCGTCCCAGCTCTTGTCGGGGTCGAAATCGACGTCGAGCGTCGTGGCGAGCATTTCAGCAGCAAGCTCTTCGGCGTATTCGCCGGCCTGCTCTTCGGTTTCGCCGAAGCTGTGGTGCTCGCTCAGGTAGCCGTACATGTTGCGGTCTGTGGGGATCGCCACGCCAATGCTGGAAGCGACCAGCCGGTGCGGTTCGCGCGTGGAGTTCTCAGCTACGACCGCGAAGACGACCTCGCCCGGAGACAGGTATTGCAGGCCATCTTTGCGCGGTATGAGCTTTGCCTGCGGAGGAAAGATAGATGAAACGCGGACCAGGTTTTGTGCAGCGATGCCGGCATCGCGCAGGGCCAGTTCGAAGGAGGTAAGGCGCTCCTTGTGTTTGCCCACTCCTTTGGTAAAGAACAACCGCTTTGGGACCATGCTTTTTCCCAACTCCTGTTCCTCCTAGGAGAAAGTGCTGCACGTTCAAGATTGGATGCAGGAAAGATAATACGGCACAAACCTGGAATTGCGTACTGAATGGTTGAATTTAGAAGGACAATTTTGGGTCGGCAGAAGGGCTCGTAGCGGCGAGGTCATCCACAGAGTAAATATCCGAAACAAAAAAATAGAGCAGAATTGGCTCTCTTTGAGGCCACATTGGTGAGTGAGGTTCACCATGATCGAATCCCCGCGTATCCCGTACGTGCTCTGGCCGCTGGCGATTGTCCTTGCCTTCGTTCTTGCGTACGTCGTCAACGTGATCGAGAAGCACTGGCGCCAGCCGGAACGAAAACGTTCGGCGGATTGGCGAGCGAAGGCCCCCGACCCTAGTGGCCCATGGCCTCCTGCGGTTTCTTCATAGCCGGGGGCTTGCGCATGATGAAGGGCAGCGGAATCAGGCAGGCGATGATGACGCTCAACACCCAGAAAGCGTTCATGTAGCTGAGCATGGAAGACTGCTGCAACAGCATCTGGTAGGCGCGGCCTACGGAGGTCTGTGTGGCCTGGTCGGAGCTCTGACCGAGTTGCATAAGGGAATGTTTGGTGTTGTCGATGAATTCGGAGTAGCGCTGGCTTCCGGCGACGATGTTGGCTCCGAGCGTTGACTGGTGGACCTGCTGTGTGCGCTGGAGGAAGGTTGTCAGCATGGCCGTGCCAACGCTGCCACCGAGATTGCGGGCGAAGTTGGAGAAGCTGGAGATCTGGTTGTTCTTGTTGTAGGGGACGCCGACGTAGTTGAGCGTGCTGATGGGAATGAAAACGAAGGCGAGCCCGCTGACCTGGAACATGCGCCAGAGCACGATGCTGCCGAAGCTCGTCTGGAGATCCAGCCGCGTGAGGTTATAGAGGCCGAGCGCGGTGATGGCGTAGCCGATGGAGACGAGGAGGCGCGCGTCCATCTTGCCGATGAGGCGGCCCGCGATAGGCATCATGAGCATCATGAGGAAGCCTGCAGGTGACAGCGCCATGCCTGCGCGTTCGGCGGTGTATCCCATCAATACCTGCAGAAATTGCGGAATGAGCACGGTTGAGCCGAAGAGAACCATTCCGAGAATGAATTGCAGGAAGATGGCTGTGCCGAAGTTTCGGTTTCGGAGCAGCTTTAGATCGACGACGGGGTCTTCGTGGTTCCACTCCCAGATCACGAAGGCGACGAGCGTACACATGGCGAGGATGAAGAAGGTCGTGATCTTAGTGTCGCCGAACCAGTCTTTTTCCTGGCCTTTGTCGAGGACGAATTCGAGACAACCGACGCCCACGGTGATGAGGCCGAGGCCCATGGTGTCGACTCTACCGATTTTTTTGCGCTCTTCCTTAAGGTAGGGCGGGTCTTCGACCATGCGGTGGCTCAGGAAGATGGACAGCATTCCGATGGGGATGTTGATGAAGAAGATCCAGTGCCAGTTGAAATTGTCGGTGATCCAGCCGCCGAGTGTTGGGCCGATGGCTGGAGCGACGACGACGGCCATTCCGTAAACGGCGAAGGCCTGGCCGCGCTTGCTGACAGGAAAGGTGTCGGCGAGGATGGCCTGCTCGCTGGGAGCGAGACCGCCACCGCCGGCGCCTTGCAGGATGCGAGCGAAGATGAGCATGGGCAGCGACTGGGCGATGCCGCAGAGGAAAGAACAGACGGTGAACATGACCACGCAGGTCATGTAGAACCGCTTGCGTCCGTAGCGCGTTGCGAGCCAACCGGAGATCGGCAGCACGATGGCGCTCGAAACCAGATAGCTGGTGAGCACCCAGGTAGCTTCTTCCTGGCTGGCGCCGAGCGACCCCGCCATATGCGGCAGGGCGACGTTGGCGATGGACGTGTCGAGGACCTCCATAAATGTGGCCAGCGTGACCGTGAGCGCAACCAGCCAGGGATTATGCTTCGGCTTCCAATTGTGATAGTCGATGTGGTCGGGCACGCTTTTATCGCCGCTTTATTCGGGGTAAATGAATTTTCTAATGGGTTCACAATAGAGTAACAGCAGCGTGGCTTAAGATGGCGCGTATCTACATTCATTGCTTTGCTTTTCGTTGGAAACCGGGTGTGACGAATGAACAGATCGAGCGTGCTGCGTCGGAGGTCAGCGCTCTGCGGGAGCAGATTCCTGGCCTGCTGGAGGTCTATGTTGGTCAGAGCGAATCGCCGCGCTCGCAGGGCTACGCATTTGGCGGCGTGACAAAGTTTGCGGATAAGGCGAGTTTTGAGGCTTATGGGCCGCATCCGGCGCACCAGAAGCTGTTGAGCTGGCTCATGCCTTTGCTCGATCCATTGGAACTGGATTTCGCGGCTTGAGAAGCGAGTGTCCGTTTCTGAACGATTGTGAGCGATTCCGGACAGGCCTCCATCGTTATGGCATACGCAGTTGGATGAGAAGCCGCGTGCATTGAGTCAGTTGGATGGCTTTGCGCGGTTGGCAAAGAGCTTGCTGAGAGATAGCGCGGGGGCCTCATGTTTTCGATCTTCGGCAATCTACGGTACGCGCTGCGGCAGTTGAGAAAATCTCCTGGGTTCACCGCTACCGCGGTTCTAACGCTGGCCCTGGGGATCGGCGCGAGCACGGCGATCTTTACCCTGTTCGATCAGGCTCTGTTGCAGAGTCTCCCGGTGAAGAATCCGCAAGAAT
>Ga0335083_10009248_pt1 | contig 11960 bp, 10 predicted proteins | sample Lox_Sample_42_FD_206716 | JGI IMG/M metagenome (GOLD analysis project Ga0335083, IMG submission 206716) | Soil microbial communities from Loxahatchee National Wildlife Refuge, Florida, United States - Lox_Sample_4.2 | ecosystem: Environmental > Terrestrial > Soil > Wetlands | place: USA... | reverse complement strand
GTACATGACAGATATCAAATGACTTACGGCTCCATAGTAGACAAGCTAGATAAAGAAGGAGTTACACCCTAAATTGCGCCCTGTAAGTCGATACAGCGCAAGGAGCATGTCACAGTGCGACTTTGCGACTAATCAACATTCGATCATTGTCCAACCCTGCCAGGCTCACGGCCTTTATTGCCTGACGACCGATGCCATGCACTTGGCCTCACAGCGCCGGTGTACCGCCCTGCAAATCTCTGTCAAGGTTACAAGGTTCATGTATCTCCTTGTCATCAGCGTGTGGTCTCGATGAACGTGACTTTGTTAATCTCCTTCAACGTAGTCAGCCCACGCCTCACCCGGTCCAGCGCGGACTCCCGAAGGAAATGCATTCCTTCTTCGCGAGCGGCGCGCCGGATCTCGCTGCTGGGCTTCTTGGCCAGAATCATCTCCCGAACATTATCGGTCAGCTCCAGCAATTCGTGGATGGCTGAGCGGCCGCGGAAGCCGGTGCCCGCACACTCGATGCAACCTTCACCTTCGTAGAACGGAATGCTTGCCCATTCTTGCAGGTTCAAGCCGCTGGCTTCCAATTCCTCGTCCGTGTAACGCACCTCTTTCTTGCAGAACTCGCAGATGAGCCGCACGAGTCGTTGCGCCAGGATGCAATTGAGGGATGACACGAAGTTGTACACTTCCACACCCATGTTCACGAAGCGGCCGATGACGTCCACCACATTATTGGCGTGTACGGTAGTGAACACGAGATGTCCTGTGAGAGCGGCGTTGATGGCAATCTGCGCTGTCTCGGTATCGCGGATTTCGCCCACCATGATTTTGTCGGGGTCGTGACGCAGGATGGAGCGCAGTCCGCGGGCGAAGGTGAGCCCCTTCTTCTCGTTGACCGGGATCTGCGTGATGCCGCGAATCTGGTATTCGACCGGGTCCTCGATGGTGACGAACTTGTCTTCGTCTGCCTTGATCTCGTTTAAGGCCGCGTAAAGGGTGGTGGTCTTGCCGGAGCCCGTCGGACCGGTCACCAGCACCATGCCGTACGGCTCTTTGATGTAGCGGCGAAACTTGCGCAGGTCCTCGTCGCCGAAGCCAACCACATCAAGTGTCAGCTTGTGGAACTTCTCGCTCATCGACTCCTTGTCGAGCACGCGAAGCACGGCGTCTTCGCCATGGATGGAAGGCATGATAGAGACTCGGAAGTCGATGGAGCGGTTGCTGTAGCGCACCCGGAAACGTCCGTCCTGGGGCACGCGGCGTTCGGAGATGTCGAGTTCGCTCATCACTTTAATGCGCGAGATGATCGTGGAGTGGTGATCCTTGGCAATGGGCTGCATCGCCTGTTGCAGCACCCCGTCAATGCGATACTTGATGACCACCGAGTCATCGCGCGTTTCAATGTGAATGTCGCTGGCCCGCCGTTGTAACGCGGTAAAGATGGTGGTGTCGACCAGGCGGATGATGGGGCTGATGTCGGTCTCGGCCGTCAGCTTTTCGATGGAGATGGTCTCGTCCGCGTTCTCGTCTTCAGCAATCACATCGAGTGCAAAGCCTTCGCTGGCTTCCTCCAGGACGCGCTGAGACTGCTCCGTCTTCTTCAGAATGTCGCTGATTTGCGACAGGCTCGCGACCTTGGTTGTGATTCTCCGTCCCAGGAGGAGCCCGATTTCGTCGATCATCATCAACTGGCTTGGATCGGCGATCGCCACCACCAGACGGCCGTCAGACCGGTCCTCCAGAGGCACGAAGTTGTAGCGGAACATCAGGTCCACGGGAATCTTGCGAAAGAGTTCGTGCTGGATGTGAAAGTTCTTCAGGTCCACGAACTCGCAGCGATAGCGCCGCGCCAGGTCCTTGCCGTGCTCGACTTCATCCTGGGTGGTCGCTGGGTTGCCGTTGCCGCCGTTTACGAAGATCGTCTTCTTGGGGTCTGCCATTGGTTACACCGCTTTTCGCTTTTCGCCCTCTAACTCTTAGCCATTAACTCCAAAAGCCCAAACCATCCACCATCCACTGCTCACCTGACCGCGCCCGCGCCCAAGCTGAAAATTGGCAGGTAGAGCGAAATCAGAACAAAGGCCACCACGACGCCCATGATGATCATAATGACGGGCTCGATCAGCGACATTGCGGTGGCCAGTGCATTCTGCACGTCTTCCTCATAGAACTCGGCCACCGAGTTCAACATGGCCGGCAACGCTCCAGTGGACTCACCGACCTCCATCATCTCCACCGACATTTCCGGGAAAACCTTGGTCTCCTCCAGGCTCTGTGCCAGACCGCGGCCTTCGCGAACGGAACGGGTCGCCTGCGAAATTCCATGCGCCATCAGGTGGCTCTGCATGGACTCACCCGCGGTCTCCAGGGAAGGGACAAGAGGCAGGCCTCCCGTAAGTAATGTGGAGAGCATGCGCGAAAACACAGCCACCTGATACTTCAGCCAGACATCGCCCAGCAAAGGGACCTTCAGAGTGAGCCGGTCCACCTGAGTGGCGCCCTTGTCGCTCTTTATCCAGCGCCACAGCAGGAAGCCCACCCCCACCAGCACGACTGCGCCATAGGGGGCATACGCCCGAGCGTTGACGCCAATATCCAGCATCAGGGCTGTCATGGGCGGCAGCTCGGCGCCCAGCTGGTGATAGAGGTTGGCGAATTGCGGCACCACGAAGGTAATCAGAAAGGTCAACAGCACGAACAGCATCACAACCAGCAGGGCGGGATACACCAGCGAGGACAGCAGCTTCTTGCGAAAACTCACCGCCAGACGCTGAAACGAAATGTAGCGCCCCAGCACTTCTTCTAGGTTGCCGCTCTTTTCCCCGGCCAGCAGCGTTGTCGTATATACCTTGGGAAACACTTTCTGCGCCGCGAACGCCTCCGACAGCAGTTCGCCGCCGCGCAAGCGATCGCGCACGTTCTGCAACACCGAGCGGAAGAAGGGATTGCGCTGACGCTTAATCAGCAGCTCCAGAGACTGGATAATCGGCAATCCGGCGTGAATCAGGGTAACGAACTGCTGGTTGAAGATAACGAACTGATCCTGCGGGACCTTGCGGCGTTGCAGCAGATGCAGTTCGGCCGTCAGCACGCCCTTTGGCTTGACCGAATATACCAGGAATCCCTGCTGCGCAAAGCGGTCGCGGAGTTCGACTTCCGAGGTGCCATGCTCGAGTTGTTCCAGCATGTGGCCCTGTTCGTCGGCCATCCTGACCACGTATTCGGCCATAGGTTAGAAAATTCCTCGGAGGGTCTGTGGCTAGTCTAGCACTTAGCAATCAGCAACTAGCAATCAGCAACTAGCAATCAGCACTAGCAACCAGCGACTAGCAACTGGCGATTAATGGTCGGCAACCTCTCGACGACGGAGCGCTCTTCGAAGTGTTCCTCCCGCTATTGCTGATTGCTAGTTGCTCATGCCCGCCACCACCTCCACTCCCGCCGGCGGCTGGAAGTGGAACTTCTGGTCTGATATTTCGACGTTTTCCTTCTGTTGAAGGAAGCGGAATTCGGTCACGACGCCGTCGAGTTCTTCGACCACGATGCGCGTGATGAGTCCTTCGGAAGTGATTTCGAGCAAGGCTTCTGCGACTCGCTCACGCATTCCCCTGGGAACGCCTCGCAGCACGACATCGCCTTCCGTAACGGGCGGGATGCCGGCCGCCACGGAGAGGCCCTCCATCTCTTTCTCAAGCTTGGTCTTGCCGAGAAGATACCGCAGGGGTGAGCGCAGGTCGTCGAGCTCCTTCACCGGCGTGCGGCGGGCCTGCTGCTCACCCGGCACGTAGAACCAGGCGGTGTTGCCGTCGCTGACGAACAGCTTCGGATGCGGCTGTTGGTAGTCCCAGCGCATTCGCCCCGGCTTCCTCAGCAGCAGAGTTCCGCTCTCTGTGCGGCTCACTCCGGCGCCCTTGTAGGTTTCGGTGAACTGCGCTTCGAGGGTATGGATGTGATCGTAGTGCCGGTCCACCTTAGCGGCCAAGGCGTGGACGTCGGTCTGGGCCGCAAGATAGGCGGAAAGGGTCAGGAGGATCAAAAACAAGCCGGCGAGTGCCCGGAATCCGAAACCTGTATGCACTGTTTCTGGCGACGGCACCCGTTATCCGTCTCTCCTACTGAATCACCGGGCTGCTGGGGTCGGCCGGTCCCGCTCCGTTGTAGTGCACTTCGCCCGATTCGTCCGAGTAGAAGCGCCGCTGCCCGGTGGTACCTACCTGATCGGGCACTGCAGTGATGGTGTAGGAGCGAATGGCGCCGTTCACCTTTTCGCCCGGAGTGTAGGTGAAGGTGTAACCGCTTCTGCGGCCGCTGGCCAGGTTATTGTCGATGGTCTGCTCGCCGCCCCCTTGCGCCGTGCCTCCCAGGGTCGCCAGGTCCTGGGTATAGCCCAGGTCGGGATGCAGACTGGAGTAGATCATCTCCGACTCGTGAATCGCTTTTATGCTGGCCAGCGCGGACGCTTCGTGGGCCGGGATCTGCGACTTCATGATCTTGGGAAGCGCAAAGGCCGCGATGATCAGAATAATGGTTACGACAATGATGAGCTCGATCAGCGAAAAGCCTCGATCATGATTACGTCTGCGCATGGTGCTACCTCTCTCGGCCAGATCTCTGTTCTCAATTGCAGAGTCACGATATGGGACCCGGCAGTGAGGTGAACAACGTGGTCCCACACAAGCTGCTATACAAAATTATTCTGCTAGCGGCTGTGCGATGTCAAAGACGGGTCCAGAATGTTGGACGGATACCGTCAGAAGGTGTCGCGCTAGCTCGACACGGTGAGCGCAAGACCAAACCCCGTAGATGAGAGCCGATGGCTAACGGCTGGGAGACGTGCCTTCCTCAGCAGGCCAGCGAATCGCGCGTGATCTTCAGGCCGTTAAGGTTACCGAGCACCGTCACAGCGATCAATTCCGGCCGGAACAGCTCATTCGCCGACTGCAGCAGGTCTTCCAGAGTGACGGCCTGAATACGCGCGATAATCTCATCCATCCCAAAGAAGCGATCGTAGTACATTTCCTGCCGGGCCAGGTTCGACATGCGAGCCGTGCTCGATTCCAGGCTCAACATCAGGCCGCCCTTCAGCTGGTCCTTGGCACGCTTCAGTTCCTCCTCTGAGATGGCATTCTGCTTCAACTGACGGAACTCATTGACCACCGCCTTCACCACCTTGGGTGCCGACTCGCGCGAGGTCCCGGCGTAAACCGAAAGTAGGCCGGTATCGCGGAAGGGGTTCAGTTCGGAGAAGATGGAGTACACCAGCCCCTGCTTTTCGCGGACATTCTGGAACAGCCGGGAGCTCATGCCGCCGCCCAGCAACGTGTTCAAGATGTAGGAAACGTACCGCTTTTCATGGCTGATGGGGTAGGAAGGAACACCTACGCAAATCTGCACCTGCTCCAGCGCCTTCTTGTTCCGCAGAATGATGCGCGAGTTGATCTTGGGGGGAGTGTCGTGCCAGCCATTGGAGCCGGCCTTCAATGGCGCAAATTGCTTTTGCAGAAGATCGACAAACCCATGATGGTCGAGACTTCCCGACGCAGAGATGATGAGGTTGTCGGGGGCAAATTTACCCTTGTAATAAGCCAAGACCGCGTCCTGATCGAAGCGCCGGACGGTCTCTTTGGTCCCCAGTATCGGCTTTCCCAGCGGATGATCTTTGAAGAAGTTCTGGGTGAAGATTTCATGGACCAGGTAGTCGGGATTGTCCTCGTCCATCTTGATCTCTTCCAGAATGACGCCGCGCTCGCGCGTGATCTCGTTCACGGCAAAGACGGGATGCAGAACCATGTCGCTCAGCACGTCCACCGCGATCGGCAGATGCTCGTCCAGGACCTTGATGTTGAAGCAGATGGTCTCCTTGCCGGTGAAGGCATCCATGTTGCCGCCGATGGAGTCCACCTGCCGTGCAATGTCCTCGGCTGTGCGGCTGGTCGTGCCCTTGAAGACCATGTGCTCGACAAAATGCGAGATGCCATTGACGTTGGGGTCCTCGTGGCGCGATCCGGACTTCACCCAAATCCCCATAGACACGGAGCGGATATGGTCCATCTGTTCGGTCAGGATGGTGAGCCCGTTGGGCAATACCTCGCGTTGAATGTTACGCAGTTCTTCGACCATTGCCTTGGCTGCTGGCCAGCGCGGCGCGGCACGGTGCTTCCGCTTGCGCTCCGTGGCCCGAATGCCGTGATCCTACCTGCTGGTTCGCCGGTTGCGGGATAAAATGAGCACGCACTGATAAACCGCCCGCAGCGTCGTCGGGCGCACAGGAATCTAACAGCCAGCATATTGGATGCATGAGCCAGCCGCAACATACCGAACTATTGGGCCTTTCTCTTCAACAACTTACAGATGTGGCTGAAGCGCTGGGCCAGGCTTCCTACCGCGCGCGACAGCTATTGGACGGCTTGTACCGGCAAAGGTGGTCAGCCCTCGACCAGTTCACGACACTGCCATCGGCCTTTCGTCAGCAGCTTGGCGAGTCGAGTTATGTAGTTGGCCTGCCTGCGATCGAGAAGAAGTTTGTTTCCGCCGATGGCACCATCCGTTACCTGCTGGCGTTTTCCGACGGCCAGAGCGTCGAAACAGTATGGATGCCCGAGGGCGACGGCGGAGAAGCTGGTGACGGGTCAGAAGATGGTGATGCCGAGCTGCGAGAGTTAAGTATTTCCTCTTGTCATCCTGAGCGAGCCGACCCCGGGTTTGGGTCGGCGAGTCGAAGGACCCCTATATCGGAAGGATCTCGCGGGGCCCGTCCAGCTAAGAATCGCTGGCAACGCGCCACCATCTGCGTCTCCAGCCAGGTGGGCTGCGCGGTCGAGTGCGCGTTTTGTATGACCGCTCTGCTGGGGCTGAAGCGGAATCTGAGCGCCGGCGAGATCGTCGGGCAGATTCTGGCTCTCCTCAATGACCAGCACGTCGAGCTGGAGCGCGATCGCGTGAACCTGGTCTTTATGGGGCAGGGCGAACCGTTCCTGAACTACGACAACTTCATGCAGGCCGTGCGGCTGCTGGTGGAGGCGGTGGGCATCCCCGAGTCCCGCATGACAGTTTCGACCTCGGGGATCGTCCCCCGCATCGCCGACTTCGGCGCCGAGCCAATTCGGCCCAAGCTCGCGGTCTCGCTCAATGCTCCCAATGAAGTTCTGCGCACCGCGATCATGCCGATCACGAAGAAGTGGACTATCGAAAAGCTGATGGCCACACTCCGCGAGTTTCCCCTGCGTAATCGCGAGCGGCTGACGTTTGAGTACGTCTTGCTCGGTGGAGTGAATGACGGCGTGCAGCACGCGCGTGAGATGGTCGAGCTTATCCGGGGACTACGGGCCAAAGTGAACCTGATCGCGTTGAATCCGGGACCGGAGATTCCATTCTCAATGCCGACTGACGAACGCGTCCTGGCTTTCCAGGGCGTCCTCACTCGTGCCGGAATTCCAACCTTTATCCGGCGCCCACGCGGGCGCGACATCTACGCCGCCTGCGGCCAGCTCAAGCACACGACGGAGTTGGTGCAGTTGTCGCGCTAACCAAATGAAGCAAAGTTCTTGCGATAGCGTTGCATTCAATGCTAGCATTGAGATATGGCTACGTTGACGATTCGACAACTCGATGACAGGACCAAAGCACGCCTTCGCGTCCGGGCGGCACATCACGGACGTTCAATGGAGGAAGAGGCCCGGGAGATCCTGCGCGCGGCGGTGAACCGCACGGGGCCGGAGCAAGACAATCTGGCGGAGGCCATTCGCCAGAAATTTGCCGCCTTGGGCGGAGTCGAACTTGAGATTCCGAAGCGAGAGCCGATCCGCGAGCCTCCGGATTTTTCGAAATGATCGTGCTCGACACGAATGTAGTTTCCGAGTTGATGCGACCGATGCCTTCCGACCAGGTCGTCGGTTGGACCAGAAGTCAAACGGCTGGCGAGCTATTCACTACCGCCATCACGGCAGCAGAAATTTTCTATGGCATCGAACGGCTCCCCGCCGGCAAACGTCGAGCATCGCTAGAAGCGGCGGCAGAAGGCATTTTCAAGGACCGATTTGTGGACCGTGTTGTCGGGTTTGACAGCTATGCGGCGCGCGTCTTTGCCACAATCGCAGCACGGCGCCGCGCCCTGGGCAAACCCATTAGCCAGTCTGATGCTCAGATCGCAGCCATCGTGCAGCTTTGCGGCGCGGCGCTGGCCACGCGCGACATTGCTGATTTCGAGAACTGCGACATCAAGCTAATTAATCCTTGGGCTTCGTGACCCGGTTCCGCGGCCACCAAAGAGGACGAATCTGGCAGAATCCATCCGCCTACGGTTCGCACCTCTGGGCGGAGTCGAACTGGAGCTGCCCAAGCGCGATCCGATCCGTGAGCCTCCCGATTTTGGAGAACCTGACGATCAATCCCAGCTTCCGGATCCGACTCAACGTTCCTAGTTTTGCAACGCCTTCCCTCCCAAGCACATCTAATCATTGACAATAACTCACTCAAGTTCTATAGTCATTGTGCTGTTAAGGCTGGAGAGTTGTTTTACTGCATTTATTATCAGTAATTTACAGGTTTGATATTTCTTTAGGAAGGTGCTGCATGGGAAAGATTATCGGAATTGACTTGGGCACGACCAACTCGGTGGTCGCCGTCATGGAAGGCGGCGAGCCCAAAGTCATCCCCAACGAAGAAGGTGGACGGACGACGCCATCGGTGGTCGCCTTCACCAAAAATGGCGAGCGGCTAGTAGGACAGGTCGCCAAGCGTCAGGCCATCACCAATCCGGAAAACACGATTTACTCCATCAAGCGCTTCATGGGCCGTCGTTACGACGAGGTCAATGAAGAGATGAAGATGGTGCCGTACAAAGTGGTGCAGTCCGGCGATCACGTGGCGGTCATTGCGCAGGGCAAGGAGTATACCCCGCCGCAGATCTCGGCTTTCATTCTCCAGAAGCTGAAGAAAGCCGCTGAAGACTACCTCGGCGAACCCGTGACGGACGCCGTCATCACCACCCCGGCGTACTTCAACGACGCCCAGCGCCAGGCGACGAAGGACGCCGGCCAGATTGCCGGCCTGACAGTAAAGCGCATCATCAACGAGCCGACGGCGGCCGCATTGGCCTACGGGCTCGACAAGAAGAAGGACGAAACCATCGCCGTGTACGACTTCGGCGGCGGAACCTTCGACATCTCGATTCTGGAAGTCGGCGAAGGCGTCATCGAGGTGAAGTCCACTAACGGTGACACCCACCTCGGCGGCGACAACATCGACCAGCGCATCGTGGACTGGCTGATTGACGAGTTCAAGAAGGACGAAGGCCTTGACCTGCGCGCCAAGGGCAACGAAATGGCGTTGCAACGTCTGCGCGACGCGGCCGAGCGCGCCAAGATCGAGCTTTCGACCACGATGCAGACCGAAATCAATCTGCCGTTCATCACGGCGGATGCCAGCGGTCCCAAGCACCTGGTCAAGACGCTCACCCGCGGCAAGCTGGAAGAGATGGTGAAGGACATCATCGACCGCTCGATTGGTCCCTGTAAGGCTGCGCTGAAAGACGCTGGTGTCACGCCTGACAAGATCGACGAAGTCGTGCTGGTCGGCGGACAGACGCGCATGCCGCGCATTCAGGCGCTGGTAAAGGAAATCTTCGGCAAGGAGCCCCACAAGGGCGTCAACCCGGACGAAGTCGTCGCAGTGGGCGCGGCCATTCAGGGTGGTGTGCTGGGCGGCGAGGTGAAAGACCTGCTGCTGCTCGACGTCACTCCGCTGACGCTTTCCATCGAGACGATGGGCGGCGTGGCGACGCCGATGATTCCGCGCAACACGACCATCCCGACCAAGAAGTCGGAGATGTTCTCGACCGCAGCGGACAACCAGACCTCGGTCGAGGTACACGTGATGCAGGGCGAGCGTCCCATGGCGCGCGACAACCGCACCCTGGGCAAGTTCCACTTGACCGGGTTGCCGCCGGCGCCACGCGGCATTCCGCAGATCGAAGTTACCTTCGACATCGACGCCAACGGCATTCTGAACGTGAACGCCAAGGACATGGCCACGGGCAAGGACCAGAAGATCACGATTACGTCGTCTTCGGGTCTAAGCAAGGATGAGGTCGAGCGCATGGCGAAGGATGCCGACGCTCACGCCGCCGAGGACAAGGCCAAGCGCGAGGAAGTGGAAGCGCGCAACCAGCTCGACGGCATGGTGTACAGCATCGAGAAGATGCTGCGCGAGCACGGGGACAAGATATCCGGGCAGGAGCGCGCCGACGTCGAGAATGCCGTGGCCGATGCCAAGAAGGCGCTGGAGGGCGGCGAAGCGGCTGCGATGAACAGCGCGCGAGACCGCTTGCAGGCGGCTTCGCACAAGCTAGCCGAGGCGATGTACAAGGCGACATCGGCGCAGCAGCCACCAACGGGCGGTCCAACTCCGGGCGGAAACGGAGAGGCCCACGCAGAGAAGAAGAAAGACGAGGGCGTGATCGACGCTGAGTACGTGGACGTGGACGAGAAGAAGTGACGGCGTTTGGCGGGCCCGTCTGAGGCCCGCCGCCGTCATCTGAGCGAGCGGCCTGATGTTGGCGCGAGCCGAAGGATCGGCTCTTCGCTGTTCGCTTTTCGCTGAAGAAGGGGCGCTCAAATGCGCCCTTTGTCACAAAGCGAGAATGAATACGAAGAGCGAAAGGCGAAATGCGAAGAGCGGCTCCAAAACAACGAACTCCCCGGGATTGAAGGATGAATTGAGATTTGAAGCGAACGGTCAATCGTACATGTTGAGTTTCAACCGTGAAGACGGGCGCTGGTATCTGCTGACTGCCACCATCACCGGTGGTGTAAAGGCGATTCCGGTGGTCAATGACGACGGCATCATCGCCGCCGCAAATGTCGTCGTGCCGATCGGCGACCCCGGTGCGGCCAACGTTAACTAATGGAGCGCACAATCTCTTGGGATATGGCGGATAGGGTGTCGAGGTTCGAATTACCTGAAAACAAGTCCCGCTTTGCGGGACGGAAGATCATATCCCAGCGCTTCAGCGCTGGGTGGCGGTAGTTTAAGGGTATGAGTCCTTTCAGGGACGTCACAATTTTGCGCCGCCGGCTGAAGCCGGCTCGATTCATTTAACTAGCTTCCCCAGCCCTGAAGCGCTGGGCTAAGCTCTTTCGCGCCTACGGCGCTCGAGTGCTGGCAAATCGACAGCGCCGGCTGGAGAGCCGCTCACTGGCCGAAAAGCAAAATGGACTCGGTCAGAGGCTTAGCGGAGAGCTGATAGCCTACAGCTACAATCATGGCCACAACCGCCAACACGAACAAGGATTATTACGGCGCCCTCGGGGTCAAGAAGACGGCCTCGGCGGAAGACATTCGCAAGGCCTTCCGCAAGCTGGCGCGCAAGTATCACCCCGACGTCAACCCCGGGGACAAATCTGCTGAAGAGAAGTTTAAGGCCATCTCTGAGGCCAACGACGTTCTCAGCGATCCCAAGAAGCGCAAGATCTACGATCAACTCGGCTTTTACTCCGACAACATAGATCCCGCTACGGCCGAGGCCTACGCGCGTGCCGGTGGAGGGGCAGGCGGCTTCGGCGGAAGAGGTCCCGGTCCAGGTGGAACTCATACTTACACGCAAGAGGTTCCCTTCGACTTCAGCGGCTTTGACTTTTCCGACGCAGCCGAAGGCCGCAGGACAGGTGGCGGCTTTCGCGACATCTTCTCCAGCCTCTTTGGTGGCGGGCGCGGAGAGGCGATGCAGGAGCGTCCCGAGCCGGGCGGCGATCTCGAATACCAGGTAAATGTCGGTTTCTGGGACGCGATCAGAGGCACGGTGATGAAACTGAACATTCCGCACCTTGAAACCTGCGCCAACTGTCACGGTCAGGGCTACATCGAGAGCCCCGGTGTCTGCCCGGAGTGCAAAGGCAAGGGCCAGATCACGCAGAAGAGCGGCAGCATGAAGTTCAATGTTCCCTGCCCGCGCTGCGGCGGCAGTGGCAAGA
>Ga0335083_10009247_pt1 | contig 11963 bp, 18 predicted proteins | sample Lox_Sample_42_FD_206716 | JGI IMG/M metagenome (GOLD analysis project Ga0335083, IMG submission 206716) | Soil microbial communities from Loxahatchee National Wildlife Refuge, Florida, United States - Lox_Sample_4.2 | ecosystem: Environmental > Terrestrial > Soil > Wetlands | place: USA... | reverse complement strand
CGGCAGCACCACGACGTAGGGCTGGGTGGAAGAACCGGTACTATTGGAGCAGGCCGCGAGCAGGGCGGCGAAGGCGAGCAGCGAAGACCGGCGAATGGGAGCCTCTAGAACATCGACATCGCGAGGAACGACCGGAGGTTGTCGTTCGTCACGCGGAGGCGGGCGCAGAGCAGGCGCACCACCGACCACAGCACCTTGTAGGCGATGTCGCGATTGAAGTCGAGGAGCAGCTCGAAGTCGGACCGGGAAATGGTGATGAGGGTACAGGAGATGTTCGCGATCGCGTCGGTGGACCGTTCCGACCGGTCGAAGATCGCCATCTCCCCGAAGTTCGCGCCGGGTTTCAGGATCGCGAGGGCTTCTTCACCGGAACCGGGAATGGTCCGGGAAATGCGGACCTCCCCCTCGGCGATGATGAAGAGGCGGTTGCCGGGCTCGCCCTCCTTGAACACGTACTGGCCGACCGTGAACTTCTGCTCGCGGCACACCTCCGAGACCCGGGCGAGCTCACCCTCGTCGAGGTCTTGGAAGATGGCCGCCTGTTTCAGCAGATTGAGGTCCACAGGGTCAAGGTACCCGAGGGGGAATGGACGGGCAAGTGAAACCGTGGCTGACCCCCGCCGACGCGCTCACGTCCCTGCGCGTTCCACTGGCGGTGGCGTTCCCGCTGGTGCACGGGCCTTCACTGCGCCTGGCCATCATCGGCGTGGCCGCGGCGTCCGACTTCTTCGACGGGAAGCTGGCCCGGCGGTTCGGCGGATCCCGGCTGGGCGCGGTGCTCGATCCGGTGGCGGACAAGCTTTTCATGGCGTCGGCGTTTCTCACGCTGTGGCGGAGCGGGCTGTTGCTGTGGTGGGAGATCGCCGGCGTGCTGCTCCGCGACATCGTCGCGGTGGGGGGCGCGCTCACGGTCTGGATCCGGCACCGGCCGGTGGCGCTCCCGGCGCGCGCGGGCGGGAAGGCGGTCACCGTGGGCCAGGTGCTCACGCTGGTGGCGTTCGTGGCGGAGTCGCCGCTGGTGCGGCCGCTGGCCTGGGCCACCGCCGCGGTGTCGGTCTACGCGTTGTGGGACTACGGTCGGGCCCTGGGCCCGCGCACGGAGGACACGTGAGTCGATTGCGGAGGGTGGCGCTGCTCGTCCTGACCCTGGGCCCGTCGCTCGCGGCGGCCCAGCAGTTCACGCCGCCGCCCGCGGCCACCGCCCCCGCCACCGGCACCCGGATCGGGCTGTTCGGCTTCGGCGTGCGGGGCGGCTGGGACGTGACCCACGGCGGGCAGATGGTGGTGGGAGCGACCCTCGACGCGGGAGACCTCTTCTCGCCCCAGGTGCGCATCCGTCCCTCCGCGGAGCTCGGCGTGTTCAACGGCGCGAATACCTACGTCGGCTCGCTCGAGGCGCTCTGGCGCTTCACCGACGAGACCCAGCCCGCCATTCCGTACGTCGGCGCGGGACTGGCGCTCGCCAGCCACGACGGGTGCGGCCAGGATTCGTCCTGCCCGTCCCTCTGGGTGAACCTGGTGCTGGGGTTCGAGCTGCACTACCACAAGACGTTCAACTGGCTGCTCGAGTACCACGGGATGGACGCGATGCGGCATCACCGGCTCTACATCGGACTCACCACCCGCCGGGGATCCTGAGCCGTGGCCGCGCCCGAAGCGGCGATCACGCTCGACTGGAAACACGATCTGGTGTTCGAGGGCGCCGGGCGGGCGAACACGCCCGTCACGGTGGACGGTGACACCGTGGTCGCCGTGTCTCCGGTCGAGATGCTGCTCGTGGCCGCGGCGGCGTGCACCGGATCCGACGTCGTCATCATCCTGAAAAAAATGCGGGTGGAGCTGACCAAGCTGGAGATCCGGCTCGTCGCCACGCGCCGGGAGACGGAGCCCCGGCGGGTCACCGGGATGAGCCTGCACGTCACGGCCCAGGGAGCGGGCGTGGACGCGGACAAGGTCCGGCGCGCCGTGTCCCTGTCGATCGAGAAGTACTGCTCCGTCATCACCTCGCTCAATCCCGACATCCCGGTGACCTACGACGTCGTGGTGGGCTAGCGCCGCGGCGCTGGCGGTCTGGGCCGTCTCGGGCGCCGCGGCCGCGCGGGCGCAGGGTCCCCCGGCGACCGAGACCGGATTCGGCGCCACCGCGTTGTGGAGCCGCCGCGCGTTCTACGGCGCCGAGGCCGGCCTGGGCCTCCGCCCGGAGGGGCAGCTGCGCTTCGCGTTCACGATCGCGGGGGGAGCCCGCGAAGGCCGGCCGGCGGGGCGGGTCGCCGGCGAGGCGCAGTTTCTCGTCCTCCCCGGCGCCCACGGCGGCGTCTCGCCCTATGTCGGCATGGGCGTCGCGGCGCTGATGGTGCAGGCGCGGCACGGGAGCGGCGCCTTGACCCTCACCGCCGGCGTGGAAGCGGGGGAAGGGAGCCGGGTGGGGTGGTACGTGGAGGGTGGCGCGGCGGGCGGCGGCCGGCTCGCGGCCGGGATCCGGTGGCGCCGCTTCCCGGCGTGGTGGCACTAGACGCGAACGGGGCGCCCGGATCATTCCGGGCGCCCCGTCCCCATGCGGTCCGACCGGCGTCGGACTATCTCACTCAGGTACTCGCGACGGCGGTCGCCGCTCGTGCCACCACGGGCCGGCAGTAGCGCTCACCGAGAACACGCAGCTGGGCCATCTCGTCCTCACTCAGATCCTCATAGCGGTCGCCGAGGTACAGCATGGTGTCGTCGAACCACTCCTTCTGATGCTCGGGAGTGGCTTCGAGGACGCCGCAGCGGAGGATGTGGGAGAACAGCTCATCGCGAGCCTGCTCGAAGCTCGTCGGGGTCGGGGGGGCTTTTCGGGTGTCGGTACGAGACTTGGCCATTCGGGGCCGCTCCTCTCTGAATAGGGCTGTCAAGAACGCGGCGGCAATTTAATGGAGCGCCCCAGGCGAAGCAAACAGTGTATAATCCCCGGGATGGCGGACCACGAGCAGACCTACGGCCCCGAGCGGGCGGCACGCCTGGCGGCCCTCCTGAAAGCCCTGGCGGAGCGCATTGTCGAGCTGGACCGGTCCGGACGCCTCCTGGAATCGGCGCCCGAGCTCCAGGACCTCCTGGGAACCGCCCGGAGCGAGCTGTTCCATTACGAGGTCCGGTCCACCTACGACACGCCGGAAGTGGCGGAGAGCCGGCGCATCGTGGAGGAGGCGGAGCGGCGGGCGTCCGAGCTCCGCTTCGATCCCCCGGACGACGACGAACAACCCTGGCGGAGGTCGGGCGGCGAATGAATCGGTTCTACGTGCTCCTCGGTGTGGTCGCGGCGGCCGCGGTGGCGTTCCTCATCTACAGCACGCAGCAGGAGCCGGGCGGGGCGGCGGCGGCGTCGAATCCGAACGTGCCCATCACGGCGCAGGATCGCGCGTTTCCGGGGTACATCCTGGGGTCCGACTCGGCGCCGGTGAAGGTCGTGGAGTTCGTCGATTACGAGTGCCCCATCTGCGCCATGTTCGCCACGGTGCAATTCCCCACCATCCGCGACCAGCTCATCAACACCGGCAAGGTGCAGTGGCGTCTGCGGGACTACCCGCTGGCGCCGACCACCCACGAATGGTCGCATCTCGCCGCGAACGCCGTGGCCTGCGCGTCGGAACAGGGCAAGGCGTGGGACATGGTGGACGCGCTGTTCGACCACCACGACTGGGCGCTGCAGAAGAGCAACCCGACGTCCGTGTTCCGGGGGCTGGCGCAGAGCGTGGGCGTCAACACCACGACCTGGGACGCCTGCCTGTCGAGCAACAAGTACGCCGGCCGCATTCAGGCGAGTGCCAACGAGGGTGACTCGCTGGGAGTGAACGGCACGCCGACGCTCTTCATCAACGGCACCATGGTGCGCGACCGGGCCACGTCGGATCTGGTCCAGCGCATCGCGGACAGCCTGATCGCCGCCACCAAGAAGAAATGAGCCGGCATCGTCAGGCGATCGCGGTCCTGGCCCTGGTCGGGATCGCCGTCGCGACGTACCTGTGGCTGCACGCCATCGGTGTCATCGGCGTGCTGAAGTGCGGCAGCGGCGGGTGCGAGATCGTGCAGGCATCGAAGTACGCCGAGCTGTTCGGCATCCCGGTGGCGTTCTACGGGGTGGTCGGCTACGCGACGCTCTTCGGGCTCGGCCTCGCCGGGGCGCAGCCGGCCCTGGTGCCCCGGGCCTGGCCCACGCGCTGGCTGGCGGTGCTGTCCGGTGTCGGATTCCTCTTCACGCTGTACCTCACGGCACTCGAGATGTTCGTCATTCACGCCTGGTGCCGGTGGTGCCTGGCGTCGGCCGCGATCATCACGGCCATCTTCGTGACGGCTCTGGCCGGACTCCCCCGGAAGACCTGACCGCCGCCATCCATGTCGCTCTGGCGTAGCGCCAAGCGCGTCCTGGTCGGCCGTCCCCTCGAGACCCTCCATCTCGAGTCGGAACGGCTCACGAAGGCCACCGGGCTCGCGGTGCTCTCGTCGGACGCGCTCTCCTCCGTCGCGTACGCCGCCGAAGCGATGCTCCTCGTCCTGGTGGTGGCCGGCGGGGCGGGGGCGGGCCACGCGCTCGTGGTCGCCGGGTTCATCCTGCTCCTCCTCGCCATCGTGGTCGTCAGCTACCGCCAGACCGTCTTCGCCTACCCCCAGGGCGGGGGCGCGTACTTCGTCGCCAAGGAGAACCTCGGCACGGGCTTCGGACTGGTGGCCGCCGCCGCGCTGCTCGTGGATTACACGCTCACCGTCACCGTGTCCGTCGCCGCCGGCGTCGCGGCGATCACGTCGGCGTTCCCGGTCACCGCTCCGCACGCCGTCGCCCTGGGCCTCGCCGCCATCGCGGTGGTGACCCTGGGCAACCTCCGCGGCATCCGGGAATCGGGGATGATCTTCTCCATTCCCACCTACTTCTTCATCGTGATGTTCGGGCTGATGCTCCTGGTGGACGTGGTGCACCCGTTCGGCACCTGGACTCCGGCGGTCCTCCCGGCCACCACCGGCACCGCGGTGTCGCTCTGGCTCCTGCTCAAGGCCTTCGCCTCCGGATGCTCGGCGCTCACCGGGGTCGAGGCGATCTCCAACGGCATCCAGGCCTTCAAGCCCCCCGAGTCGAAAAACGCCGCGGCCGTCATGGTGTGGATGGGCGTCATCCTCGGCGTGTTCTTCGCCGGCTCCACGATCATCGCCCGCCGCTACGGCATCATCCCGGTGGGCGACCAGACCGTGATCTCCCAGCTGGCCCACGCCGCCTTCGGCTCGGGGTCCGCGTACTACGCCTTGCAGTTCGCGACGGCGCTGATCCTCGTGCTCGCCGCCAACACCGCGTTCGCCGACTTCCCCCGGCTGTCCTCGATCCTCGCCACCGACGGCTTCCTGCCCCGCCAGCTCGCGAGCCGCGGCGACCGCCTGGTGTTCTCGAACGGGATCCTGATGCTGGCCGTGGTCGCGGGCGCCCTGCTCGCGATCTTCAAGGGCAACACCAACGCCCTGATCCACCTGTACGCGGTGGGCGTGTTCCTGTCATTCACGCTGTCGCAGGCGGGGATGGTGCGGCGCTCACTGAAGGCGGGGGACCGGCGGGTGGGGCGCCTGATCGCGTCGTCGCTGGGCGCGGTGGCGACCGCGGTGGTGGTGGTCATCGAGCTGGTCACCAAGTTCACGGAGGGCGCCTGGATCAGCGCCCTGCTCATCGTGGCTCTGGTGTTCCTGTTCCTCGCCATCAACCGCCACTACCTGTTCTATGCCCGCCAGCTGTCCACCGAGGCCTGGCAGCCGGAGTGGCCCGAAAAGCACCTGGTGGTGGTGCCGGTGGCGGGGGTGTCCAAGAGCACCGCCGGCGCGCTGGCGTACGCCCTGCTCCTGTCCCCGAACATCCGCGCCGTGGCGGTCGCCACCGACCCGGCGAAGGTGCAGAAGCTGCAGGACGAATGGGACCTGTGGGACTCGGGGGTGCCGCTCGAGGTGATCGTGTCGCCCTACCGGTCGATCGTGGGCCCGCTGCTGAAGTACATCGACCAGGTCGAGAAGTCCGAGAAGCCGGACTGGCTCACGGTGGTGCTGCCGGAGGTGGTGCCGGCGCGCTGGTGGCACGCCTTCCTGCACAACCAGACCGTCTACGCCATCAAGACGGCGCTGCTATTTCGCCGGAACGTGGTCGTCACGACGGTCCGACATCATCTTCGGAAGTAGGATCCCGACTCCCTCTTCCCGCTTCCCCTCAACCTTCCTTGTCCTCGTAGAGAACCTTGAGCTTCTGCACCACCGCGGGATCGGCCAGCGTGGTGGTGTCGCCCAGGGTCCGGCCTTCGGCGATGTCCTTCAGCAGCCGCCGCATGATTTTCCCGCTGCGGGTTTTGGGCAGGTCGGCGGCGTAAATGATGTCGTCGGGACGGGCGAGGGCACCGATCTTCTTGGCGACGTGGCTCTTCAGCTCGTCCCGCAGGGCGTCCGTCGCCTGTTTGCCTTCCTTGACGGTGACGAACGCGGCCAGCGCCTGCCCCTTCAGGTCGTGCGCCCGGCCCACGACCGCCGCCTCGGCCACCGCCGGATGGTCCACCAGGGCGCTCTCGACTTCCATCGTGCCGATTCGGTGACCGGCCACGTTCAGGACGTCGTCCACCCGGCCCAGAATCCAGAAGTAGCCGTCGGTGTCGCGCTTGGCCCCGTCACCGGGGAAGTAGGTGTCGGGCCACCGGCTCCAGTACACGGAGCGGTACCGCTCGTCGTCTCCCCAGATGGTCCGCAGCATCCCCGGCCAGGGGCTGGTGATGGCGAGGTACCCGCCGCCGACCTGCACTTCCTTCCCGTCTCCGTCCAGGAGCACGGCGTCGATCCCGGGGAACGCGATCGTCGCGGACCCCGGCTTGGTGGTGGTGACGCCGGGGAGCGGGGTGATCATGATCCCGCCGGTCTCGGTCTGCCACCACGTGTCCACGATGGGGCAGCGCTTGCCGCCGATGTTCTCGTGATACCAGATCCACGCTTCGGGATTGATCGGCTCACCCACCGAGCCCAGAAGCCGGATCCTCGACAGGTCGTGCTTCGCGGGCAGGTCGGTGCCCCACTTCATGAACGACCGGATGGCGGTGGGCGCCGTATAGAACACGGTGACGCCGTGCTTCGCGCACAGCGCCCAGAAGCGGTCCTTGGCGGGATGGTCGGGCGCGCCCTCGTACATCACCTCGGTGACCCCGACCGCCAGGGGTCCGTAGACCACGTACGAATGCCCGGTGACCCAGCCGACGTCCGCCGTGCACCAGAAGACGTCCGAGTCCTTGAGGTCGAACACCCACTTGGTGGTCGCATAGACCTGGGTGAGATAGCCGCCGGTGGTGTGGAGGATACCTTTCGGCTTTCCGGTGGTCCCCGACGTATAGAGAATGAAGAGCGGATCCTCCGCGTCCATCGGCTCGGGCGGGCACTCGTCGGGCGCGCGGTTCATGAGCGCGTCCCACCACTGATCCCGTCCCGCCTTCATCGGCACCGGTTGTCCGGTGCGCTTCAGCACCATCACGTGCTCGATCGACGGCGTGCCGGCCAGGGCCTCGTCCGCGTTCTGCTTGAGGGGAACCTGGCCGCCCCGGCGGTACCCGCCGTCCGCGGTGATCAGGACCCGGGCCTGGGCGTCGTTGATGCGGTCCCGGAGCGACTCGGACGAGAACCCGCCGAACACCACCGTATGCACGGCGCCGAGGCGGGCGCAGGCGAGCATCGCGACGGCCACCTCGGGCACCATCGGCATGTAGATCGCGACCCGGTCGCCCTTCTTCACGCCGAGGGACTTGAGGGCGTTAGCGCAGCGGCACACGTCCCGGAGCAGGTCGCCGTACGTCAGTCGCCGGACTTCCCCGGGCTCCCCCTCCCAGATGAGCGCTACCTTGTCCCGCTTGCCGGCGCGGACCTGGCGGTCCAGACAATTCACCGACGCGTTGAGCTTCCCGCCCACGAACCATTTGGCGTGGGGGGGGGTCCATTCGAGCACCCGGTCCCAGGGGCGCATCCACTCCAGTTGACGGGCCCAGTCCGCCCAGTAGCCTTCGCGGTCGGCGCGCGCGCGCCGGTAAGGGGAGTCGTCGCGGACGTGGGCTTGGGCGGTGAAGGCGGGCGGAGGCGGAAAGGTGCGCTGCTCGTCGAGCAGGGTCTCGATGCGGTCGGTCATGACTCGAACGTAACGAGCCTTGCACTTTGCGCCACCGCACTCGGAGTGCCACGGTCGCGATGCGTGAGGGAGGTCACGCAATTCAGCTAAGTCATTGTTTTGACAGTGTTTAAAGATTTGGCACCGGAATGGCAATTGCAGACCCCGGAAAAGCAGCACACAGCCTAACTGAGCGGAGTCAGAGGGATGTCCACGTACTCGACCGAAAAGACACTGGCCGCCCCCGAGGCGCTCTCCCTGGAGAGCCGCACGGCGTTCCGGCGCACCGCGGTGGAGCTGCTCGATCAGCTTCCCGAGGGGGCCGGGCGGCTCGTGATCGACATGTCGGCGACGCGTCAGGTGGACTCGGCCGGTCTCGGCACTCTGATGCTGATTCAGCGCCGGGCCGCCGAGCGGCGGGTCACCGTGGCGCTGCGGGGGGCCAACGAGGAGCTGCGGTTCCTGCTGGTCCTCACCAAGCTGGACGATCTCTTCGAGCTCGAGGGCGGAGCCGGCTGACGAATTTCGCGCGTCGAGCGGGGCGTTGGGGCGATCGGTTATATTGTCGCCCATGCCGCCCGCGGCTCCACCCCGCCGACGCGTGCTCATTGTCGAGGATGAATCGGCGCTCCGTTCCTCGTACGCGCGGTTCTTCGAGTCCCGCTACGAGATGGCGTTCGCCCGTACCGGCGCGGAGGCCCTGCGCGAGCTGGAGTCGTTCGATCCCGAGGTCCTGATCCTGGACCTGCGCCTCCCGGATACCGATGGCATCGCCCTCCTGCAGAAGATCCGCTCCACCCACGCCACGCTCCCCGTGGTGGTCACCACGGCCTACGTGAGCATGGAGCCGCTCATGAAGGTCCTGGACCTGGGGCACAGCGGATACCTCGTGAAACCTTTCGACCTGAACGAGCTCGCCGCCCGCATCGATGCTGTGGGCTGAAGGCGTCCGGTACAACTACGGCGCGGTCCCCGCGCTCCAGGACGTTTCCTTCACGCTTCCGGCGGGACGCACGCTGGCGTTGTTCGGTCCCAACGGCGCCGGCAAGACCACCCTTCTCAAGGTGCTCGCCGGACTCCTGCGGCCCCGCGCGGGGAAGGCCGGCGTGGAAGGCGGGCGGTCGGGGATCGGCTGGATCGGCCATCAGTCGCTTCTGTACGGGCAGCTCACCGTCCGGGAGAACCTCCGCTTCTGGGGCGCCCTCTACCACGTACGATCCGGCCCCCTCGGCGACCGCATCGAGCTCCTGAGCGGGCGCCTCGACCTGGCGTCGTTTCTGGACCGGCGGGTGGCGACGCTGTCGCGGGGGCAGGCGCAGCGCGCCGCGGTGGCGCGCGCGCTGGTGCACGATCCGGTGGTCCTGCTCCTGGATGAGCCCTTCACGGGACTCGACCGCGTGGCCGCCTCGGAGCTGTCCCTGCTCCTGCGGGGGTTCGCCGGCGGAGGCAACCGGGCCACGCTGCTCGTCACCCACAACGTGGACGAGGGCACCGACCTCGCCACCGACATCGGCATCCTGAAGGCGGGCCGCCTGGTGGAGCTGGCGCCCCGCGCGGGCCGCACCGCGGCGGAAATCGGCGAGCGGTACCGGGGGGTGGTGGCCGGTGGGTGAGCTCCTGCGGGACGCCTGGGTGGTGGCGCGGAAGGATCTGGCGCTCGAGCTCCGGACCCGCGTCGGCCTCATCTCGGCCGTGGTCTTCACGGCCCTGGTGCTGACGGTCTTCAACTTCGGACGGGATCCCACCGCGGTGGGAGTGCTCGACCTGGCCCCCTCCATCCTGTGGGTCACCTTCACGTTCGCCGGGATGCTGAGCTTGAACCGGGCCTTCCAGCTGGAGCTCGAGAACCAGGCACTCGAGGGGCTGCTCATCTCCCCGATCGACCGGAGGAGCCTCTACCTGGGGAAGCTCGCCGCCAACCTGGTGTTCGTGGGTCTGGTGGAAGCGGTGGGGCTCCCGCTGTTCGCGCTCTTCTTCAACGTGCCGGTCTGGGACATTCTGGCGCCGCTCGCCGCGGTGATCGCGGTCGCGACGATCGGCTTTGTGGCGGTGGGGACACTCTTCAGTGCGCTGGTGATCCGGGTGCGCTTCGCGGAGCTGATGCTGCCGGTCCTGCTCCTGCCGTTCCTCATCCCACCCCTCGTCGGCGCGGTCCAGGTGACGTCACGACTCTTCTCGCACCGTCCCTTGAGTGAGGTCGAAGGCTGGCTTAAGTTGCTCCTTGCGTACGACTTGGTGTTCGTATCGCTCGCGTCGCTCCTCTTTCCCACCACGGTCGACGAATGACCCTCCGATCGAAGGGCCGCTGGATTACCTGGTTCGGCCTGCTGCTCCTGGCGGGCGTGTACGTGCGCGCCATCGCGTTCACGCCGGTGGAGGCCTCTCAGGGCGGGGCCCAGAAGATCTTCTACCTGCACGTCCCGGCGGCCTGGTCGACGATGCTCGCCATGGGTCTCGTGGGGCTGGCCAGCATTCTCTACCTGCTGATGAAGGACGACCGGTTCGACCGGTTCGCGGCCTGCTCGGCGGAAGTGGGCACGGCGTTCGCGTGCGTGATGCTGACCACCGGACCCCTCTGGGCCCGGCCGGTGTGGGGCACCTGGTGGACCTGGGACGCCCGGCTCACCCTCACGCTCTTCCTCTTCTTCATCTTCCTCGGATATCAGCTGCTGCGGGGGGCGGTGGCGGAGCCGGGCGCGCGGGCGCGCTACTCGGCGGTGCTCGGCATCTTCGGGCTGGTGCTCCTGCCCTTCATTCATCTGAGCGTCTATCTCTTCCGGACCCTCCACCCCCAGCCCATCGTCCTGAAGCCCAGTGCGCCGTCGCTGCCGGGCGCCATGCTGGTGACGCTCCTCTACGGGTTCGCCACGTTCACGGTGCTGTACGTGGGGTTCGTGATGCAGCGGTACGCCATCGCGACGGAGGACGCGCATGTGGGCTGACGGCACTCCCCCGACCGGGGGCTACGCGGTCGCGGCCTATGTCCTGGCCGCCGCGATTCTCCTGACCTACACCTTCATCCTGCACCGGCGCGGCCCGAAAGCTCCCTGACCGGCGCTCAGCCGTCCTTGGGCAGGAGGAGCCTGGTCCACACCAGGGCCGCCACCAGCGCGCCGAGGAGCGGGCCGATCCAGTAGACCCCCTGGGCCCCGAGCGTCCAGGACACGATGGCCGGCCCGAACGCGCGAGCCGGGTTCATGGCCGCGCCGGTCGCGGCACCACCCACCAGCATATCGACCAGGATCGCGACGCCCACGCCCCAGCCCGCGATCTTCGGGGCGGAGCGCGACACGATGGTGCCGAACACCGCGCTGACCAGGAAGAACGTCATGACGGCTTCGAGCATCACGCCGTGCCCGAAGGTCGTGGTGGCCGAGAGCAGCGGGGTGCCGTAGCTCATCGCCCGGACCGACGGAGTGGGGAACACGGTCGGTAGCAGAGCCGCGCCGACGATCCCCCCCAGGAGCTGCGCCACGACGTACCCGAGCGCCAGCCGGCCCTCGATTTTCCGGCCCACCCACAGACCGAACGTCACGGCCGGATTGATGTGCCCGCCGGAGATCGACAGCGTGGCGCTGACGATGAGCCCCGTCGCGAGCCCGTACGCCAGCGCGACGCCCACCGACCCGAGGGCGCCGGTCGTGATGCCGTTGGCCACGACGCTGCCGGCGCTCAGGAACACGAGCAGGGCCACACCGATGAACTCGGCCGCCAGGGGTCGCAAGGTCTGTGCGTTCACGAGGACGTCCTTTGGAGGTGAGAGAGCGGCGCCAATCTACCGACGCCGCTACGCCCGCCGCAACACCAGCGACGCGTTGATGCCCCCGAATCCGAA
>Ga0335083_10009245_pt1 | contig 11965 bp, 11 predicted proteins | sample Lox_Sample_42_FD_206716 | JGI IMG/M metagenome (GOLD analysis project Ga0335083, IMG submission 206716) | Soil microbial communities from Loxahatchee National Wildlife Refuge, Florida, United States - Lox_Sample_4.2 | ecosystem: Environmental > Terrestrial > Soil > Wetlands | place: USA... | reverse complement strand
GCACCAGATGGTCGACCCGGCCCAGCTCGGCGATGGTCTGCTCGGAGAGGTCCACTGTCGGCAGCTCGCCGACCAGCGGCTTCGCCCGTTCGCCCCAATCGAGCGCCAGGCGTTCGAAGCGGGCCAGCGACTGACGACGGACCAGAACCCAGACCTGGGCGTCGGGCTGGCTGTCCAACAAGCGAGATACGACGCGGGACCCGATTAACCCGGTACCGCCGGTAACGACATACCGCATGACGCCCATGTTGGCGGCTGCCGGCCGCCCGAGTCAACCGGATGTGACCCAGACGATCAGCTGTTGAAGTCCTTGATGCCGTCCCAGTCCACCAGGGTCCAGCCGTTGGTCGGGTTGCCGGTGATCACGACGCGGCCGACGTTCGGCAGTGGATGGCTGCCGGGCCGCTGTGGAGCTACCTGATCGGGGTCCTTCGGCTGATCTGGGACCACCAGGCTGGTCTTGGGGTTCTTCACGTTCATCATTGTCCAGACCATGATCGCCGTCCCCTGGGAGAAGACCACCGGCTTGTTGTGGCCGCTTTCGTAGATCTTCTTGATGGCGGCGGTGAAGTGCTCGTTGAAATCTCTCCCGTTGGTCGACCCCGGGATGCTGTCGTTCACATCGCCCTGGATCCAGTGCACCGGCGCCACCATGTACGTCGAGTAGGCCATCGATTCGGGCTTGCCGTTGTACCAGCCGGCAGGGATCGAACCGAGCCCGGGCAGCACCTCAACCTGCTTGCTGAGTTCGCTGGCCAGCGGCGCGGCGGTCTGCTGGGCTTCGGCGAGGTCGGAGGAGTAGATGCTGTCGATGTCCTTATGGACGATCTGGTGCACCAGCGCCTGCGCCTGCGTCTTGCCGTCGGCGCTGAGCCCGGGACCGGGCACACCGGTTTCGATGATGCCGTCGGCGTCAGCCTGGGACTGGGCATTTCGGACAAAGGTCAACGTGATGCTGCGTGCCTGCGGTTCTCCGCCGCAAGCACCGACGACCAGCGTTGCGGCGAGCACCGCCGCCAGTTTCCAGACCAATGTGCGGTTGCGCATGGCGATAGCCTGCCCTGCCGATGGGGTCGGTGGGAAGGGTTTGCGATGGTTGGGTGCAGAAAAGGCTCGAATTTGGAATCCAGAGGAGACTCGCATGGCGATTAACCCGAATGCCATCGGCGCGGTGACCGACCCGATGCTGTTCGAATGGACCGACCGGGACACGCTTCTCTACGCGCTCGGTGTCGGCGCCGGCGCCGAGGACCTGCGGTTCACCACCGAAAACAGCCACGGCATCCCCCAGCAGGTGCTGCCGACCTACGCGGTGATCTGCTGCCCGGCGTTCGGGGCTGCCGCCAAGGTCGGAACGTTCAACTGGGCCTTGCTCTTGCACGGCTCCCAGACGATTCGCCTGCATTCACCCTTGCCGCCCGCCGGAAAGCTGTCGGTGGTCACCGAGGTCGCCGACATCCAGGACAAGGGCGAGGGCAAGAACGCGGTCATCATGCTGCGCGGCAAAGGCAGCGACCCGGATTCGGGGGCGCTGGTCGCCGAAACGCTGACCACCCTCGTCATCCGCAAGGAAGGCGGGTTCGGCGGCGTGCCCGGGGAGCGGCCCGTCGCGCCGGAGTTTCCGGACCGTGAGCCCGACGCCCGTATCGCGCTGCCCACAACCGAGGACCAACCGCTGATCTACCGGCTGTCCGGCGACCGCAATCCGCTGCACAGCGACCCCTGGTTCGCCAGGGAGATGGCCGGTTTCCCCAAGCCGATCCTGCACGGGCTGTGCACCTACGGGGTGGCGGGACGGGCGCTGGTCGCCGAACTCGGCAAGGGCGACGCCGGCAACGTCACCTCGATCGCCGCGCGCTTCAGCTCGCCGGTGTTCCCGGGAGAGACGCTGACCACCCTGATCTGGCGCACCGAACCCGGCAAGGCGGTCTACCGCACTGTCATCGACGGAGCCGACGGCGCCGAGACCCGGGTGGTGCTCGACGACGGCGCGGTGGAGTACGTCGAGAGCTAACGCTCAGGTCCCGCTGTCGACACCAGCCTCGGCAAGCTGCCGGGCCAGCCGCCCGGTGAACTCGGCGGCCCGTTCGGGGCTGTCCAAGGCAAACAGCGCGGCGGTGGCGCGGTCACCGTCCTCGTTGTGCCGCACCAGAATTGGCACGCCTTGCACGTCGCTGTCGCGGACCGCGTCGAACGCGTCCTCGTCGGTGATGTCGTCGCCGAGATAGATCGGCACCAGTGGACCAGAGCCCGCATGCTGCAGGTGATCGATCACCCAGCGAAGTGTTTTCCCCTTGTCCCAGTCGATGTCGGGCCGCAGCTCGATGACCTCTCGGCCCGTCGTCACCCGAAGCGCGTCGCGCTGGCCCGCCGCGCGCACCGCCGCGGCCACTTCGCCGACCCGGTCACGGGCGGCGTTGCGGTAGTGCACGGCCACACCGAACCGCTTGTGCTCTACCACGACGCCGGGGATCGACCCCAGCTGGTCGCGGAGTTGGGCGGCCGCCTCCGCCAACACCGGTATGGCCGCCGCAGCGGCGTCGTTCTGGTGATGCGTGCCGTCGGGCGCGGTCAACTCGAAGCCATGGCTGCCGGCATACCAGATGCCGGGCAGTCCGACGCGGTCGGTCACATCGGCGAGGTCGCGGCCGGACAGCACGGCGACCGGGCAATTCGCGGCCAGCTGCTGCAGCGCCTCGGCGGCACCCGGCGCGGGCGTGGCCGAGTCGGGATCGTCGACGATGTCGGACAGCGTGCCGTCGAAGTCGAAGAACACCGCCGGCTGCCGGGCGGTCAGACCGTCGGCCAGGCCGAGGGCCTGTAGGGCGTCGGGAAGCTGCGACATCCGCCGATCCCCGGTTCGGACGCTGACCTCAGCCAGGTCGGCGACCACCGTGTCGGCGCCATAGCCACGCAGCGCGTCCCGGTGTCCGGTCGGGTCGACACCTATCACCAGCGCGAATCCCGCGTCGCGGGCGGCGGTCACACCGGCCGGGTCACGGGCGACGACGACGGCGCGGCCCGGACGTGCCGCCAGCCGCTCGGCCGCCTCGGTCAGTTCACCCGTCGACGAGAACACGCCGGTCTGGACGCCGACGTCGTGCAGTTGCTCGACCATCGGGACATTCAACGCCGCGTCGAACAGCACCGCGTCGTGGCGGCGCGGGTCGATGGTGACCGGCATGACTCACCTTCTCACGGTGGTCAACTCCGGTTGCAAGCGTCAGCGGCGCGCTCGTGCCGTCGGCATGGACGCGCGCCGGCGTGGGGTGCCGCGCTTGCGACGGTCCTTGGTGAAGAGCAGCACTGAGTCCTGGCTGAGCGCCACCAGCCGCGTCATCCCCAACTCGATACCCTCGGCGAGCCGTTTGACGTCTGGAGCGGCGTCGTAGTCGGCGGTTATGCCGAACACCAATTCGTCGCCGTAGCTCAGCACTGCGACCCCGGTGCTCAGCTGCAGTGCCGTCGGCGGGATCGGCAGCACCCGCTCCATCCGCTGGCCCATCAGCTGCAGCCGGTGCCGTGGCCCGGGCACGTTGGTGGCCAGCGTCACGATGCCGCGCTGCGGCAGCCGGGCCAGCAGCTGAGTCACCGGGCCACGAAACGGAATTGGCAGGTATTTGACCGCCGATTCCAGGATGCCGGGTTGCTGCTCGACGTTCGGCTTGGCCTTCAGCCGGTTGTGCACCGTGCGCAGCCGCTGGACCGGGTCGTCATGGTCGACGGGCAGATACGGCAGCATCGCCGACAGGGTGCGCAGCGAGTCCGCACGCGGTTGTTCGCCGCGGTGCAGCAGCACCGTCCGGAAGCCCTCGGTGATGGCCGCCAGCGCAACGTCATTGGTGGTCACACCGAATTTGCGGCAGACGCTGTCGACGGCGGCAATGGGGACTCGTACCGTCTGGTACCGCCGCATGGTGACCGGAGCCGCGGTGGACGTCCGCCAGGGCAGGACGGCTTCGACGTAAGAACCCAGCACCTTCCCGACTATGCCCGCCGACGTTTGCCACAGGGCGTCGGCCCAGCTCGGCATGCCGACGTGGGACGGCAAGACATGTTTGGCACCGACGTGGTTGGCGAACATGTCACTGTCGGCATCGTCGCAGAGTCGGGTGAGCAGATGGGCCGCGGAGATACCGCCGTCGGCCATGCCGTGGTGAATCTTCATCACGATCGCCCACTGGCCGTCTTTCAGGCCCTCGATGACCCAGCACTCCCACAGCGGACGGTCCGGGTCGAGGGGACGCTCCAAGGCGTGGGCGACGGCCCGGAACAATTCCGTGTCGTCGCCCGGTCGGGGGAGTGCCACCCGTCGCACGTGCTGGGTGATGTCGAATTGCGGGTAGTCGACCCATTCCGCCCTGAGCACCTGCGTGCACCGCGGTATCGACTTGATCCGTTCTGCCAGTAAGCCTTTGAACTGATCGTAGTCAGGCACGGTCCCGTTGACGACGGCGACGGCCCCGATGGCCAGGCTGGCATGCCGATCCGGATCCGGAGCCCTCAAAAAGCCCGTATCCAATGTCGTCAGTTGTCCCATGCCCAGTCTCCGCGGTCGCTTTGCCCTGGTACAAGTATCCGTTGCCGCCCAGTGGCCCGATAGGCATCTAAGGTTAAGAGCTTGTTTTGGAGTTGAAGATTATTTAACAACCCGCGTATTTATTCGAACATATTTTCGATAAACTGTCGGGGTGGGCTGGTTTAACGGGCCGCCGAGCTGGGCGGAGATGGAGCGGGTGCTCGACGGCAAGCCGCGCCATGCCGGTGCGCGGCTTGCGGCCAACCCCCCAGAAGTCCCAGAAGACGGTCCTTTGTCGCGCCGGCGCCCGACGTACCGGCCCCCGGAGGACGACCGGGTGGTCCGCTCGTCCATCGCGTATGCCGAGCTTCATGCGCATTCGGCGTACAGCTTCCTGGACGGGGCCAGCACGCCGGAAGAGCTGGTCGAAGAGGCCGCCCGGCTGGATCTGCGTGCTCTCGCGCTGACCGACCACGACGGCCTGTACGGAGCGGTGCGGTTCGCCGAAGCCGCCGCGGAACTCGACGTGCGTACCGTGTTCGGCGCCGAACTGTCTTTGGGGTCCGGTGCCCGTACCGAGCAGCCGGATCCGCCCGGCCCACACCTGCTGGTGTTGGCCCACGGCCCGGAAGGCTACCGTCGGCTGTCGCGCCAGCTGGGCGCGGCGCATCTGGCCGGGGGTGAGAAGGGCAAGCCGCGTTACGACTTGGATGCGCTGACCGAGGCGGCCGGCGGGCACTGGCACATTCTGACCGGATGCCGCAAAGGCCATGTGCGCCAAGCGCTTTGTGACGGCGGCCTTCAAGCCGCGGAGCGGGCGCTGGCCGATCTGGTGGACCGGTTCGGCGCCGAGCGGGTCAGCATCGAGTTGACCCATCACGGTCAGCCGCTCGACGACGAACGCAACGCGGCGCTGGCCGGGCTGGCACCGCGCTTCGGTGTCGGTGTTGTCGCCACGACCGCAGCGCATTTCGCCCATCCGTCGCGCGGGCGGCTGGCCATGGCGATGGGCGCGATCCGGGCCCGGCAGTCCCTGGATTCGGCCGCCGGGTGGCTGGCCCCGCTGGGCGGATCGCACCTGCGGTCCGGGGAGGAGATGGCCCGGCTGTTCGCACAGCGTCCCGAGGCGGTGACCGCCGCCGCCGAACTCGGCGATCAGTGCGCGTTCGCGCTGGCGCTCATCGCACCGCAACTGCCGCCGTTCGACGTGCCCGACGGGCACACCGAGGACAGCTGGCTGCGGTGGTTGGTCATGGCGGGGGCACGCGACCGCTATGGACCGCCCGAAGGCGCGTCACGGGCGTACGCGCAGATCGAGCACGAGCTGAAAGTCATTGCACAACTGAAGTTTCCGGGTTACTTCCTGGTGGTGCACGACATCACCCGGTTCTGCCGGGAGAACGACATCCTGTGTCAGGGCAGGGGATCGGCGGCCAATTCCGCGGTCTGCTACGCCCTGGGCGTCACCGCCGTCGACCCGATAGCCAACGAGCTGTTGTTCGAACGCTTCCTATCGCCCGCCCGCGACGGGCCGCCCGACATCGACATCGACATCGAGTCGGATCAGCGGGAAAAGGCCATCCAGTACGTCTACGACAAATACGGCCGTGACTACGCCGCCCAGGTCGCCAATGTCATCACCTACCGGGGGCGGATCGCGGTGCGCGACATGGCCCGCGCCCTGGGCTTCTCGCAAGGCCAGCAGGACGCGTGGAGCAAGCAGATCAGTCACTGGAACGGGCTGGCCGACTCTCCCGACATCGAGGACATTCCGCCGCAGGTGATCGATCTGGCGAACCAGATCCGGAATCTGCCGCGGCATATGGGCATCCATTCCGGCGGCATGGTGATCTGCGACCGTCCGATCGCCGACGTGTGCCCGGTGGAGTGGGCGCGCATGGAAAATCGCAGCGTCCTGCAGTGGGACAAAGACGACTGTGCGGCAATCGGTTTGGTCAAGTTCGACTTACTCGGACTGGGCATGCTCTCGGCACTGCACTATGCGACGGACCTGGTGGCGGAGCACAAGGGCATCGACGTGGACCTGGCTCGGCTCGATCTGTCCGAGCCGGCGGTGTACGAGATGCTGTCGCGCGCCGATTCCGTCGGCGTGTTCCAGGTGGAGTCGCGCGCGCAGATGGCCACGTTGCCCCGGCTGCGGCCGAGGGTGTTCTACGACCTGGTGGTGGAGGTCGCGCTGATCCGCCCCGGGCCCATCCAGGGCGGGTCCGTGCACCCCTACATCCGGCGCCGCAACGGCATCGACCCCGTCGTCTACGACCACCCGTCCATGGCGTCGGCCCTGCGAAAGACGCTGGGAGTGCCGCTTTTTCAGGAGCAGTTGATGCAGCTCGCCGTCGACTGCGCCGGGTTCTCCGCCGCCGAGGCCGACCAGCTGCGGCGCGCCATGGGGTCCAAGCGTTCGACCGAACGGATGCGACGGCTGCGCGGCCGGTTCTACGACGGCATGCGCGCGCTGCACCGCGCCACCGACGAGGTGATCGAGCGGACCTACGAAAAGCTGGAGGCCTTCGCCAATTTCGGCTTCCCCGAAAGTCACGCGCTGTCCTTCGCGTCGCTGGTGTTCTACTCGTCGTGGTTCAAGCTGCACCATCCGGCGGCGTTCTGCGCTGCCTTACTGCGTGCCCAGCCGATGGGTTTCTATTCACCGCAGTCGCTGGTGGCCGATGCGCGCCGGCACGGCGTCCTGGTGCACGGACCCGACGTCAACGCCAGCCTGGCGCACGCCACTCTGGAAAACGCGGGTGTTGAGGTCCGGCTCGGCCTGGGCGCGGTGCGTCATATCGGCGACGACCTGGCCGAACGGCTGGTCGAAGAGCGAAAAGCCAACGGCCCGTTCAACTCTCTGCTGGATTTGACTACGCGGTTGCAGTTGAGCGTGCCGCAGACCGAGGCGTTGGCGACCGCCGGAGCGCTGGGCTGTTTGGGGATGGCGCGGCGCGAGGCGCTGTGGGCGGCCGGGGCCGCGGCCACTCAACGGCCGGACCGGTTACCCGGAGTGGGCTCGTCGTCGCACATCCCGGCATTGCCGGGGATGAGCGAGCTGGAGCTGGCCGCGGCCGACGTGTGGGCCACCGGTATCTCCCCGGACAGTTATCCGACCCAGTTCCTGCGGGCGGACCTGGACGCGATGGGGGTGGTCCCCGCCGACGCGCTGGGATCGGTGCCCGACGGCGACCGGGTGCTGATCGCAGGTGCGGTAACCCACCGGCAGCGGCCCGCGACGGCCCAAGGGGTGACGTTCATCAACCTCGAGGACGAGACCGGGATGGTCAACGTGCTCTGCACTCCGGGGGTGTGGTCGCGGCATCGCAAGCTGGCGCACACCGCGCCGGCGCTGCTGATCCGCGGTCAGGTGCAAAACGCCAGCGGCGCGATCACCGTCGTGGCCGAGCGGTTAGGCCGCATCTCCCTGAGCGTCGGATCGAAGTCCCGCGACTTCCGCTAGAAATCCCGTCGCGACGTGTGCAGAATGCCGGGGCGGGGAAAGGCACTGCTTTGCGTATTCGGTTTTGAACGGCGGAATATAGGCCAAGCCGGACGTGTTCCACAAAAATGTTGCAACGCAGAGCGGCCCGGGACACCTTGGGCCGCTTCTGCGCCGATCGGCTCTTGACCTGCAGACCTTCACCGCACAGGACACGCCTCAGTTGACATCGCCAATCCGTCGAGTCGTAAACTATCGCCTGATCACCGCGGCTCAACCACAAGTTCTGGTCATCGCTTGGAATCGGCTGTATGGATTCAATGTCTTGAGGGAGTCGAAATGAAATTCAAGATTGCTCGCCATGGCGCTGCGATATTGGGTTGTACTGCGGCGCTTGTTTTTTCTCCCGCCGTTGCCAGCGCTGATCCGCCTGACCCCCACCAGCCGGACATGACGAAGGGCTTTTGCCCGGGCGGTCGATGGGGTTACGGCAATTTGGCCGTGTGCGACGGCGACAAGTACCCCGACGGGTCGTTTTGGCACCAGTGGATGAAAACCTGGATTGCCGGACCTCAGTTCTACTACGACTGCGTCGGCGGCGACGAACCTCTCCCGGGCCCGCCACCGCCCGGTGGCTGCAACGGCGCGATTCCGCCCGAGGGGCCGCCGCCCCCGCCCCCAGCCTGATCTAGGCGGGTCGCGCCGCCCAGGGGCCGCAAATTGCCAGGATCTGGCGGGCGGATTTTGTGTGCATTTGGGGCCGCTCGCGGGGCGGATCCGGTAGACGTCAACCGTCAACGGCCGCAGAGTAAGACAATGCCTGATTCCAAAGTCTGGTTTCTGACCGGAGCTTCGCGCGGGTTCGGACTCGAGATCGCACGCAGGATCCTGAGCCAGGGTGACCGGGTGGTCGCCACCGCACGTCGCGCCGATCAGATCCGCGGTCAGCTTCCCGACGCGGGTGACGCTCTGATCGCTGTAGACCTCGACGTCACCAACGGCGACCAGGCGGCCGCGGCGGTGCAAGCCGCCCTCGACGCGTTCGGCCGCATCGACGTGCTGGTGAACAACGCCGGCCGCGGTCTGCTCGGGGCGGTGGAGGAGGCCTCCGATGCCTCCGCCCGCGCCGTCTACGAGGTCAACGTGTTCGGCACGCTGACCATGCAGCGGGCCGTGCTGCCGCTGATGCGCCGCCAGCGCTCCGGCCACATCATCAACATCAGCTCCGTCGGCGGGCTGCTCGGCTCGCCCGGGTGGGGCGTCTACTGCTCCACCAAGTTCGCGATGGAAGGGTTCAGCGAGGCGCTGGCCAGGGAAGTCAGGCCGCTGGGGATCTGGGTAACCATCGTCGAACCCGGCTATTTCCGCACCGACTTCCTCGACGCATCCAGCCTGGACACCGAGGAGACCGTGATCGCCGACTACGAAGCCACCGCCGGCGCCATGCGCACCCACGCCGCCGACGTCAACCACGCCCAGCCCGGCGACCCGGTCAAGGCCGCCGCGGCGATCGTCGGCATCGCTGCGGCGCCCGAGCCGCCCGTGCACCTGCTGTTGGGCACGGACTGCGTCGGCGCGGTCGAAGCCAAGATCGCCGACCTGCAGGCGGACATCGATGCGTGGCGGGCCGTGTCCCTGTCCACCGACCACGACTAGCGTGCGGTCACTCCGTGCGGGTGGTCCAGACCTTGGTCGGAAGTGAGCCTGCTGGAAACCTCTTGTGTCAGTTCGATGCTCACGGACCCAACGGTAGCCTCCACGTATGACCCTCGATCTGTCCGTCGACGAAGTCCTGACCACCACCCGTTCGGTGCGCAAACGGCTCGACTTCGACAAGCCGGTGCCGCGCGACGTGCTGATGGAATGCCTCGACCTCGCGTTGCAGGCGCCCACGGGGTCCAACTCGCAGGGCTGGCAGTGGGTGTTCGTCGAGGACGCCGCAAAGAAGAAGGCGATCGGCGACATCTATCTGGCCAACGCGCGCGGCTACCTCAGCTCACCCGCCGCCGGATACGCCGAGGGCGACATCCGCGGCGAGCGGATGGGCCTGGTCCGCGATTCGGCCACCTACCTCGCCGAACACATGCACGAGGCGCCGGTGCTGATGATCCCGTGCATCCTGGGCCGGGAGGACAAGTCACCGCTGGGCGGGGTGTCGTTCTGGGCTTCGCTGTTCCCGGCGGTCTGGAGCTTCTGCCTGGCGTTGCGGTCCCGCGGATTGGGCTCCTGCTGGACGACGCTGCACCTGCTCGGCGACGGCGAGCGGCAGGCCGCCGACGTACTCGGCATTCCTTACGACGAGTACAGCCAGGCCGGCCTGTTTCCGATCGCCTACACCAAGGGCACCGACTTCCGGCGGGCCAAGCGACTGCCGGCCGAGAGCCTGACGCACTGGAACGCCTGGTAACCCTACGTCCCCAGCGGCCAGACCTCGACGACCCCGTGCGCCATCGCGCAGGGAGTTCGGCTCACCCGCTCGATCGCCGCGTCGAGATCCTCGGCTTCGAGCACCGCGAATCCCGCGATCGGCAGTGCTGATTGCAGGAAGGGTCCGTGCTTGACCTGCACACCCGCGCCCTCCGTATTACGCACCTGCACGGGCCGGCCGGCAGTTCCGATGACTGCGCCGGCCGCGCTGAGCTCGTCGTCGCGGGCGTGCGCGGCTTGCCGGCATTCGTCGCTGACGCGGTTGTACCCGGCTTCGTCGCCGTAACCGATGGTGATGAAAGTAGCCATATCTAATGACGACCCGGGCGGCCGCCGAGACTCATCGCGGGCCGTCGAGTTTCACGTTGACCCAGACGTGACCGGCGCTGTCGCGTTCGGTGACGGCGTGTCCGGCCTGGTCCGCGCCGTCCAAGCCGACCAGAGTGATCGGCCCGCCTTTCCCGAGGAAGTTGCGCCACCACGATTTTCTGTCGGGCCACCCCACGTCGATCCTGATTCCGCCGTCCCGCCGTGAGTATGCAACCGGAATCTCGAACTCCTTTCCGGAGCGTCGTCCGACGTAGCGGATCACCACCAGTTTGCGGCCGAACACCTTGCCCAGCAGCGGCGCGGTCGCCAGCCAGCTGGCGAAGGGATTGGCCCGACGAATGAGGTCGTTGAATTCCGTGCTCACGAGCACCGATGCTACTCAGATCGCCCCCGCGTAGCCCTGCTGCCGCCAGGCCTCGTAGACGGCGATCGCCGCGGCGTTGGACAGGTTCAGCGAACGTCGGCCCGCCAGCATCGGAATGCGCACCCGATCGGTGATGTGTTCGTCGGCCAGCGTCGCCGCGTCCAGCCCGGTGGGCTCGGGGCCGAACATCAACACATCGCCGGGCCGGTAGCCGACGTCGGCAAACGAACTGGTGCCCCGCGCGGTGAACGCGATCACCCGCTCCGGCGACAGTGCGTCCCACGCGGCCTGCAGCGACGGGTGCACCGTGACCGACGCCAGATCGTGATAGTCCAGGCCGGCCCGCCGGAGTTTGGGTTCGGACAAGTCGAAGCCGAGCGGCTCGACCAGGTGCAGCTCGCAGCCGGTGGCGGCCGCGGTCCGGATGGCATTGCCGGTGTTGGGGGCGATACGCGGGGAGACGAACATCAGCTTGAACACGACACGGTTTTCCTCCCGCTAGCCGGTGCCTGGAAGGTTACGACGTTTGCCACGGCGGCCACCGGGCGCAGTTCATTGAAGTAGCAATGTGGAGACCTAGGCCCTGGGCTGTCATACTCGCAGGATCGCCAGGCGTTCATCGTTCGCGCTCTACCTGGGGCGGGCGGCATAAAGCAGGAAGTTTCATGAGCCTCTCTTTTGTCGGAGCGCGCAGAGTCAGCGCAGCGGCCCGCACCGCGGCCGTAGCCACGTGACCATGTTCACCCGCCCGGCCGGCCCGGCTGCGGCGGTTCCCGACGACTTCTCGGATGTCCCTGCCGTCGAGGCGGCGCCGGCGAAACGGCCGCCGAACTGGTCGTTGCGTAACTGGCCGGTCCGGTGGAAGGTCCTGGCGATT
>Ga0335083_10009244_pt1 | contig 11967 bp, 9 predicted proteins | sample Lox_Sample_42_FD_206716 | JGI IMG/M metagenome (GOLD analysis project Ga0335083, IMG submission 206716) | Soil microbial communities from Loxahatchee National Wildlife Refuge, Florida, United States - Lox_Sample_4.2 | ecosystem: Environmental > Terrestrial > Soil > Wetlands | place: USA: Florida... | reverse complement strand
GTCGAGTCGAAGGGATCGTGTTGGTCGCTTCACGAGACGAGCTCCTTGGCTTTGCAACCTGGAAGCTCTCTCGTCCTTCTTGGCGGCCCAAGAAAACGGCTTCTACACAACTATAGGGACACGACCTGGCGCAGCGGATGGCGCACTTCCCGCTGACGCAGCGATCGATGCCCAGGTCGAAACGGCGGAGGTCGGCGAGTTCGCGTTCATCGAAAGCAGCATGGGCGGAAGCAACAGCACGATCACCTCGGCGGCGTTTGCCACGTTCACGTATTCCGGGTCCACACGCGACGACGGGCCTTGTCACATCACGCTTCGGACGTCAGGGACGGTCAGCCGTGTCAGCGCTGGCGCGATCACGATCTCGTACGGAACGAGCGGAACGTACACGCTCAATCCATCGAGTCAGGACCTCTACGCAGATCAGTTCCCAGGGTTCCGGTTTGCAGCGAACGATACGATTTCGATTTCTGCCGCCGGCGCGACTGTTCCCGCGTTCTCGAAGAGCATCGTGTTTCCAGCAGCCGTGTCGGTGACGAGCCCGACCTCGCTTGCGACGCTCAGTAAGTCAGGGTTCTCTGCAACGTGGACGAACACCTCAAGCATGGTTCACATCGTGATAAACCAATATCCTGACAGCATTCACTCGACCAGCATCGACTGCACGTTCGCAGGTGACTCTGGTGGCGGTGCGGTGCCAGCAACTGCACTTTCGGACCTCTTGGTTGCGTCGAGTGGATCCACTAGCGTCTTGATCGCGAGCTCGACGACAGCGACGGGGACCGCTGGAACCTATCCGCTCACTCTACAGGCAACCGACTTCGGTTTTTCAGCGTACGTGATCGTGCAGCAATGAATCGGCGTAGGGCTCGCAACCTAGCAGGTTAAGTCGGCTGCCGTTGGCGCGAACGCGTCGGTCACGCCGAGCACGGAGCGCGTCGCTTTTTCTGCTTGTCACCAAACGCGACGAGGCGCCGACTTGGCACCCCGGCTAGGCTTTCGTCGGCGCCGCGGAGCCTGCGAGCCGCGTCAGTGGGCGCGCTTGAACGCGATACATCGCTCGTGCGTCATCGTGGCGAGCGGCGCGAGACGGTCATCCGACCGCCCGCTGTAATGCTCGGCCCGCAGAATGTCTTGCGCGACCTCGCGCACGTTAGTTGCCGAGAGGTCGTCGCAACCGGACTGGAGGATGGCCTGCTCCAGTGCCGATACCGCCAGGTCTTCGGTGCCCAAGATCTGGAAGTGATGGTCGACCATGCGCGCGACTTCGACGAACGGGCTGTGGCCCCAGAGCGATGCGGCGTGAAGCACCGCGAGCTTGTCGGCGAGATCCGGATCGACGAGTGCCTGGCCATCGACGGTCTCTTCGGCCGAACTCACGCGGGCTTTGCCTTGACCGAACATGCACACGCGTACTTGCGCCAGTCGCCCCGGTATCTGCACTCAGCGGACGCGGTGATACCCTTGCCGGAGGCGGACATGAAATCGACGGCGAATCTCGCGATCGCAGACTTTCGGTGGGGGCAGATCGTTGACTCGACAGGACGAGCCTTCAAGGACGCGCGGTTGTTTCCCGGCGGAGTCGAGGAATGGGATTGGCGCAAGACCGGGACCCGTCACGATCCAGGCATCCAGATCGCTGATCTCGAAGACCTCGTCGCGACGAAGCCAGACGTTGTGATCTTGTCGCGTGGCGTCGACCTTGTTCTGCAGGTGCCACAAGTGACGATCGACTTTGCGCGCGCACACGCAGCGAACGTACTCGTGCTGCAGAGCGAGCAGGCGGTCGCCGAGTACAACCGGCGCATCGCGGGCGAACGCGTCGTTGCTCTCGTCCACAGCACCTGCTGATGCCGACTTCGCACCCGGTCGCATCCCTTCGTGCCGTCGATGCTTTCGACGCAGCGACGCGCTCAATCGCGTACTGAAGTGCCTGCTTCTGGGTCGCAGGCAGGGACCGCGTCAACGTCGCGTACAACGACATTCGAATGGAGTGGCGGCACGGCACGGGCAGCGGTTAGAACAAGCCATGCGGCTAATGAGGATGCGCGTGAAACTTCGTTTCTTGCTGGTGAGCGCGACCCTCGCGATCGGTTGCGGTGACAATGAAAAACACGAAGCGACCACGGCGTCGGCGCACGAGATCACCACCGCCGATCTCACGCCGTCCCCGGACGGTGGCCCGCCGGTAGTTTCGCCACGGCTACTCGAGCCGCGGCGGGTCGCTGGCGACAAGGCCGTCACACCTGATCCTGACGTCATTACAGCAGCGGCCAATACCGGTGCGACGCTCCGCGGATCCTTCAAGTACTGTCTCGATGAGAGTGGGCACGTGATGCAGGTGACCACCATCCAGAGCACGCAGGCGGTCAACTACGACGCGAAGATCGCTCGGGCCATGAAGGAGTGGGCGTTCCGACCGGTCATCGTCGACGGTAAGGCCGTTGCGGTTTGTTCGGCTGCCGTCTTTTTGTTCAGCGCTCGCTGACGAGTCCCGATGGTTCGCAAGCGCGTGTCCCGCCGTGCCGAGGAGCGTGCGGCACGCAAGCCGGTGCGCGATCGCGAAACGCTCACGGCGCTGTCACGCGGCAGCTCCGACCATCGGATCCATGTGCCGTCTGCAGCTGCGGTCGAGACGCGTGCGCGCAACTCGACGTGCCCCCATTGCGAAGGTACGTACCGCATTGAGGAACACGCGTCGCAGTCGTCAGGGTTAGCAATCGCTGTCCAAGCGGACGAAGTCGTGAAAGCTCGCGCGCTGTCCTCCAGCGAAACAGACCCAACGCGGAAGGAAGCGCTCGAGCACGTACTCCACAACTCGGTAACTCTGCTAGGCAGAGATATTGACGACCTGATCAGTGATCTTGCTCCCCCGGAGTTAGGTTCCGACATGACTAAGTCGCCGGGCCGCTATCAGATCATTCGCGATGCAATGGCGCCGGTCTTGTCGCTGCGCGGCGCAAAGACCGCTGATACTGCGCTAGCCTCGGCTAAGACAGCAATCGAAAGAGTTCGGTGGACGTTGGAACATGCACCAGAGATCATCAAGGCCCAAACGAAGGGTCAAACGCTTGAGGACGTCAAGGCTGAGGAAAAACCAGGGGAGAACACCACGTGAGCGACGCTGAGACAGCGTGGCCGCCGAGCCTTCGTGAGTACGTAGCTACCGGTGACCGGGCAAAGATACGACTACGTCCGTATGAGCCAGTAGAGAATACGACCATGATGGTCGTGATCACCGGTGCCATAGTCGCTCTTACATGCGCAGGTCCGTTCATCGGGTCCGGACTCATCCCGTGTCTGTTCGGCGCCGCGGTCTCGCTCTTTCTGATCATCATGTTGGCGAGTGACCGGCTTCGGTGGTGCGAGGTCGAGCGAATCGAGACGGGATGGCGAGTAACGCACGGCATTAGCAACTGGCGGAAGCGAGAGTGCCTTTTCAAGGAGTCCGAAGTTCTGACAGTTGTTCTCATGTCACATGTTGGTTTTGTTAACTACGGCGGACGCGCGCACTATTACCTTCGCGTCGAGTTTTCCAATCACGGATTTGGCGAGAAGCCTTCGCTGAGTGTTGGTAGGCGCCTAGTACTTCCAAAGCAGACTCTGGCCGACTTGGCTGCGTTGTTTCAGGGCAAGGCCTCCCCTGCGAAGAATCTTGAGGAAGTATCGGAAGGACTCGCCTGACGGCTCGGCTGCACGCGGGACGCGACCACGTCGGGAGCGGATTTCGCCCGCTACGCATTGCGCAATCGTTGCGTCGTCGTTAACAGAGTTCCATGTCCGAAGAGGAGTCGACGGAGTCCCTGCGCCGCTCCGTCGTGAAGCTCTTCACGGGCATGAAGGAGCCGAACTACTACCGGCCGTGGGAGCTCGCGTAGATCTGTCTCGTCACCGCTGGTGTCGAGTGTTCATTGGACCACCTTCGCAGTCGGGAGATATTGCCCGCCAGTAAGCTCGCCCGCAGCGCGTCGCACAACGTTCGCCGCGATGAGCCATGCGGCAACGAGTGACGCGTTGCTGACGACGAAGATCGCCGTGGAAAAGCGGCGTGGGCGCGGAGATGTCCGAGATGATTTCTTGTCCAGTGACCGCCCGGAACTCCCCCTGCGGCTCGGCATGAAGCTCATCCTCTATGACAAACATCGCCTTCGCATCCCACGTTGGTAAGGTGCCAGCTTCACATCGGGTCAGCGCGCGGGATACTCGGTCTCACCCACGCATCCGGCCAGTTGTCGAAATCCGAAATCTCTTGGCCCTCGGCCAACAGCGTGTACATCGCCTCGTCGAGAAAGTCGTTGACCCGGAGTGTCATCGTTTGACCTTCCACAGTCGTGCGATATGCGAGCTCCCCATCGCCCGTCCGCTCCCAGGTCAGTGGCGAGTCGGCAAGCTTCGCGAGGATCTGAGCACGCAGCGCGGCGACGCGCGTATCGAACTCGGACTCGGTCAGCTGATCGACATCTTTCCTGTCGTGTGCCGAGAGGTACTCCCAATACTCGCGGTGCGGAACGAACCCGCCGGTCGTCCACTCCAACGCGAGAATGTCGCCGCTGCCGTCGGAGAGCTGCACGACCTTCACAGGCCGGTCGTTCACGGCGTAGTACCAAGGATAAGGCTTCATCATGGCTAGCGGTTGGTAGGGTCCGGGCTCATGACCGCTGCCGGGAGATATTCGCTCGATCTACCCATTGCGCAACCGTTGCGTCGTCGTTAACAGAGTTGAACGACCGCTCACCTGATCTTCGGTAGCGATCACAGGAGGCGAAGGCATGGCGGACTCACCGATCTCACCGAAGGACTTCGGCGCGTCGTTCAAGGGCTTCATGGAGCAGATGGCGCGCCAGTCGCCCGCCGAGGAGCCGTTCTTCCAGAAGCGGCTGCGCGAGCACTTCGGGGCGGACCCGGCGAAGTTCGCGATCGTCGCCGAGAAGGTCAGCGACGCGAATCATCCGAACCTTCACCTCGCGATCGAGGCGTTCGTCACCGCTCCGGGACGGAGCTTCGAGCTGCTCGGGATCAGCAGCCAAGCTGCACAGTTCATGGGTATGAGTCTCGTGCAGCTCGTCGCCGGAGGCGGCGGGATGATGCGCGGCGATCCACCCGACGAGGGACCGGTGACGTACACGAACGTTGCGCTCGATGGAGATCGCGTGCTCGCGTGCACGCAGCTCGGCCTCTATTTGGTCAAAGAGGGCGACGCGCGACTCGCAATCTTCGTGGCGAAGACCGAGCGCGGCTACCGGGACGGGATCAACGTCGAGGTGCTCGCGACCGAGCGAGCGGCGGCCGATGCGTGCCACGCCGCGCTTCGCAACTCGATGCGCGTGCGCAACGTGTATCGCGGTCACGTCGTGTCGCTCTCGGCGAACAACAGCGGCCTGCAGGTGTCCTTTCATCATCTGCCGTCGATCTCGCGAGAGCAGATCATCCTGCCGAGCGGCGTCCTCGAGCGCATCGAGCGCGAGAGCGTCGGCTTTTCTAAGCACGCCGAACGACTGCGCGCCGCCGGGCGGCACCTGAAGCGCGGCATGCTTCTCCACGGCTCGCCCGGAACGGGCAAGACGCTCACGGCCATGTATCTCGCAGGTCGCATGCCCGATCGCACAGTGCTGCTCATCACCGGGCGCAGCATGGGACTGCTCGAGCAGGCCTGCGCGATGGCGCGCACGCTCCAACCGGCGACGATCATCCTCGAAGATGTCGATCTCATCGCGGAAGAACGCACGCGCCAAGGTGCCGGCGGCTGCGCACCGCTGCTGTTCGAGCTGCTGAACCAGATGGACGGGCTCGCCGATGATGCCGACATCCTCTTCGTCCTCACGACGAACCGTCCGGACCTGCTCGAGCCCGCACTCGCGGCGCGGCCCGGTCGCATCGATCAAGCCGTAGAGGTCCCGGTCCCGGATACCGAGTGCCGACGGCGCCTCTTCGAACTCTACGGTCGGGGATTGAAGGTCAGCACCCCGATCGACCCCTATGTCGATCGAACGGCCGGAGCGAGCGCAGCGTTCATCCGCGAGCTGATGCGCAAGGCGGCGCTATTCGCAGCCGATGACGGCGGCGAACCGGACGTGAAAGCGAAGCACTTCGACGAAGCGCTGCACGAGATGGTCGTGCAGGGCGGCGATCTGACCAAGAGCCTTCTTGGCGCAGCGATCCGCACCGAGTAGGTCAGCGTGGAGATCGAGCAGATCGATGCGCCGGACGGTCTCGTCGTAAGTCGACCGATCGCGACCATCTCCTCGCACCGAGCTCACACGATGCTCACTGCCTCACGCTCACATTTATAGCCATGCGCCTCTGCTCCTGGAACGTGCTCGCCGATTCGTACGTACGTGCGAGCTACTATCCACGCTCCGATCCTGCATTGTTGAAACCCGGCGCACGCGCGCAGGCGATTCTCGATGCGATCGTCGCGAGTCCAGCGAATGTCGTCTGCCTGCAGGAGGTCGAGCATGCTTTCGTCGATGCCGCGCGCTCGCGCCTGACGGGTTGGCAGATCAGCTACGAACCCAAGCGTGGAAAGCCGGATGGTTGCGCGATCCTCGCTCGCCCCGGAACCAATGTCGAAGACGTGGGCGCGATCGTGTTCGCGGATGGAGCGCCTGACTGAGAGAATTCGGGTCACATCGCCCTGCTCGCCACGATCGCCATCGAGGACCTCCGTGTTCGTCTCGCCACGACACACCTTCGCTGGGACCCGCCCGGTACGCCCACGGCGCAGCGCTGGGCAATTCGCGAAGCACGAGAGCTGATCGCGAATCTGCCTGCGCCGTCGATCATCTGCGGCGACCTCAACGTGGAGGCCGACGACGAGGTCCACCGGCTGCTGCACCAAGCCGGGTTCGTCGATCCTCATCTCGCTGACGCGCGTCCGACCTGCAACCCGAATGGCCGCGCCAAGCGCATCGACTACATCCTCCACACGCGGGACCTGAGATCGCTCGCCGTCCCGCCGCAGCACATCGCGGATCACACGCCGTTGCCGTCCTCCGCGATGCCATCCGACCATTTACCCATCGAGGTGATGCTCGGCGGCGCCGATCCGCGACGCTAGGCTTCGGCGGGTCGCTGCTGGATATTGCAGCAACCCAGTCGCTTTCCGCCGGGAGCCCGCGAGCTTAGGTGGGTACGCAACCCGGACGTACGACGGTCGATAACGAGTGCGAGATGCCGGCGCACGCAGCTAACATGGTCGACCGAGGGCGGCCGGCATGAGCTTCGATCGGGAGGGCCCGAGGCGTTCGGCGGGGTACGAGTCGAGCTATCGGCCCGCGACGGCGTATAACGACACGCGCGAGCAAGCTCCGCCGACGGCGAGCGAGATCGCGCAGCAGGCGATAGCCGCTGCTACGCAAAGCGTCGGCTCGGTCGGCGGCGATCTCGATCGCATGCGCACGGCAGAGCGGGATCGTGATCCGAAAGCGTGGACGACGGTGCACGGGGGACTCGCGCCGCGCATCGCGGATGCCCGGTCGGCGATCGATCGCGCTCGCGGGCACGTCGATGACGCCGGCCCGGAGGCGGCGGCGCGGCTGGAGTCCGCCGCGAGCCAGCTCGCGCAGCACGAAGAAGCGGCGAAGCAGTTCACCAAGCCGCCTCTCGCGTACAAGCCCGTCTCGCGCGAAGAGCAGATCCTTTCAGCGCTGCAGTCTCGGCCGACGCCTGGCGACGCGCGCAGCGGATTTCAGAACGTCGAGCGCGAGCTGAAAGCAGAGATCCAGCAGCTCGCACCCGCGGAGTGGCTGGCGTTGTCGAGTCGACTCGCGCGGGTCGACGACAAGAAGTCACTCGAGGATCCGCTCACCCGAGATCCGATCGCGGTCGCGTTCGCGCGGTTCGGAGCGCCGCGCCAGGAGGAGATCCGTCGTTTCCTCGCGGATCCGAAAGAGCGACTTCTGGCAGCCGCGGCACGAGGATCGAGTCCGCAAGCTGTCGCACCCGACTCCTCGCTCGACGAAGGGGGCGCCGCGGAGCCTCATTCGATCGAAGCGAAGCTGCGGCGGATGATCGAGTCCGGCCAGCCGGACCCCGAGCTCCTCGCTTCGCTCGACGGCACGACGCGGCGCGGGCTGGCCCGCCGTTTCGAGGCGTATCGGCCGGGCTCCGGCGACGAGCTCGCCGCGCGGTTCGCGCGACTCGATGGCGCGGCGCGGGAGCGCATGCTCGAAACCATTCGCGGCGGCGGTCCTCGCAAGCTCCCCGACGAGATCCGCGGCGACATGGAGGCAGCCACCGGCCGTTCGCTCGACGGCGTCCGCGTACACGACGACGAGCACGGCCACGCGACGGCCGCCGCTCACAGTGCGCGCGCCGTCGCGATCGGCTCCGACATCTATATGGGAGAGGGCCAGCTGGACTCGACCAGCCGCGAAGGACGCGAGCTCCTCGCCCACGAGGTCGCGCATACGGTGCAAGCTGACGCGCATCCGGGCCCCGTCGCCGCGGCCGCCAAGCGCGACGGCACTTCGACCGAGGCTGCCGAAATCGAGGCCGACCGCTTCGCCGCGGACTTCATCGGGTCCGGCGCGAGCGCGAGATTCACACCGCAGGTGGCGGTCGCGCCCTCGACCGCACTGCGCGGTCCGCCGAAGGGACACGCGACTGCCGCAGTAACCGCCAGTCCGACGCCCGACTATCGCATCGACAATGGCGGGCTCACCGCGCACATCCAACGCGAGTGGATGCGCGTGCGGCCGGTGGATCACTGGCTCGAAGTGCTCACTGCGATGCAGTCGGCCGGAGCCGTCCCTTGGGCGAAACCTGCCGCGCTCGCGCGTGTGGCGGGGCTGCTCGCCGAAAAGTACCAGCTGCGCGACGAGGTCGTGACGTTCCACCTCGATACGTTCATGACCGCGACCATCGGCTTGCCGCCCGATGCAGCGCCGCAGCTCGAACGAATCGGTAACGACATTCTGATCGCGCTGCCGGGTGTCTACAGCACCGGCAACAACGAGCAGGTCCCCCTCGACAGCCGCGCGAACTCGGATCGTTTCGAGGCCGTGTACCGGGCACTCGCCGGGTTCACTGGATTACCTGTTCGCGAGCGCATCGACTTGGGCGCCGTCGGTGTCAGCCCGACCACCGGCGCGATGCGGTTGCACGACGCCGAGCTCGCGCAGATCTTCGGCTCCGAAGCTTGGCAGGCCTGGAAGACACCCGGCGAGACCCGCCATGCGCGTCGCGCGCCCCAGCCCGCGATGCGATCTGCCCAGCACGCACGTACGCCGGCAGAGGTCGCCGAGGCGCAGCCAGCCGAACCGCACAACTACCTCTCGCCAGACGAGCAAGTCCGGATCACACGATGGTTCGCCGCGCATGGTGCCACCGCGCATCACTTCTGGACGCGGGAGGTGATCGCGATGCTCGACGAGCTCGACCGCGATCCTGCGCTCGCAGGTGCCGTCGAACGACTTCTGGCTGACGGTGCGCTCTCGGGCCACCAGAAATCGCTCGATGAATTCACGCTGCGCGAGGCGATCGATCGCGCCAAGCTCGAACGCGAGCGCGCCCGCCTCGGTCTTGGCGCATTCCATGACGACGCGCAGCAGACCGACGTGGCCGGCGTGATCGACGTGCCCGCGCGGCTCGTCGAACGCGGCCTGCTGCTATCGGGCCGCGAGGCGCACTTCGATCTCGTGCTCGATTGGAGCTTGGTGGACGCGATCAGCGACCAGCAACATCAGGCGTTGGCCAAGCGGCCTTGGCACGCCGTGGTCGAGTGGGTATTCGAGCGCACCGACATCCAGGGACCGTCGAATCCCGATGGGCGTCCGATCCAGAAGCCCGAAACCGTCCGGACCGAGCACTCGACGAACGAGATGGGCATCGATCGCACGTTCACGCTCGATCCTCACATCGCGAGCGGAATCTGGACCGTGCACGCGTTCTTGCACACGAGCCATTTCGCGCCGAAGCACGTCCAGGCGACCGTCGAGGTCAAGACCGAGACCGCGCGCATGGCCGACCTTCGCCACGAAGCGTTCGCCGGCATGACGCCCGCGAACGAGAAGACCGAGGCGCATCACTTCGACATCGGCACGTGGAACAAGGCAGTGAATGTGGCCGAAGGGCCAGCCGCCGCGAATGGCTACGACACCGAAGGTGCGATCACGCACGGTGACTTGCCGGCGGGCTTCCATGCCCGCAGCGCGAAAGAGCGCATGCAGTCTCGTCAGGACGAGATCCGGCAGACGGAGCAGCTCGTCGCATATCTCCGCGCGCAGAAGCGGTCCGACAACGCCGACGCGATCACGGCCGCGACGCATCGGCTCGATCATCTGCGCGAGGCGGACAAAATGCTCGCGAATGACGAGCGCACCGGCTGGCAGCCGTTCGAGCTGCGCGGCACGTACCTGAGCCATCTCCCGGAGGTTCCTAGCGGGCCGCTCGACCTCTACGGCAGCGTTCGTCACGTGAAGAAGAAGGACGGCGTCGGCGATGTCGCGGGGATCGCCGAGCACGTCGAAGTCCAAATCCGCGATCACACCCAGCGCTTCAGCCCCGAGAGCTTCGATTTTCACGGGAGCGGCGACACGTTCGAGGCTGCGCTCGAGGACGCATTCGTCACGCTGTGCAAAAAGTATCCCGACGGTCGAATGTCGGTGCTCGCTCAGGCGATGGACGCTTCTCGAACGAGCGCATCGGCGACCGGGAAGGCGATCGGCTTCGAGCTCGCGACGACCTCTCCGTGGAACCGCGCTAAGGAGGTCCTGTACAACCCGGTCGTACAAGCCGCTATCAACGCGGCCGCGATGGCGCTGATGATCTTCCAGCCCGAGCTCGCGCCAGCGCTGATGTGGGTTCTCGCGATCAGCAACACGGTTGCGAGCATCGACGAGCTGGTGTCGATGCAGGAGAGCGGCACGCTCACCGGCGAGAAAAAGGCGCTCACGCTCGCACAGATCGGGCTCAACTTCCTCCCGCTCGTGCGCGGGGCTCGGCTGCTGCAGTCCAGCAGCGGCTTGTTCGCGTTCGAGGCCGCGAACTACGTCGGAATGACGGTGGTGATCGCCGCTCAGACCCAAGCCGAGCTCGACGCGATCCAGGAGGGCGACATCGCGGCGCTCGCCGAGCGCTATCGCGCGCTGATCGACCTGCAGAAAACGACCAACCCGAGCGACCCCCAGCTCGCGGCGCTGCGCGCCGAGATCGACCATGGTGCGGACAAGATCCGCGCGCGCACGATGGAGGTCTGGAGCCGGTCGGTCGCGCAGAACACCGCGTTCATGGTCGGCACGCACATCCTCGTCGATATCCAGCGCACCGCAAGTGCCGGTGCAGGTGCCCCCACGACGTCGGGTCACGCCGAGAGCGAACGGTCCGATGCAGAGGGGCCGGCTCCCACAAAGCCAACCGCGAAAAGACGTGAGGGTGCAGAGGCGCCAACCACAGGGCCTGGAGATCACGACGCTGCCGGACCCGCGGCAGCTACCGCGCACGAACACGAGCAAGCGGATCCCCGTGGGCACCAAGAGGCCGCCGCGATCCCAAGCCGAATCCGTTCACTGGTCGATTCCGATGTGCTGCCGCGACTTGTCGGTGCAAGCCCAGCCGTGATGGGAGATGTTGAGCGTCTCGCCGAACGCGATCCTAAGGGCTTCTCAGGACTCCTGCGAAGCTACGGCGACCAAGTAGTGACCTACCTTCGATACAACCCAGCGGATGACGTCGCAGCTCTCGGTCGGGCGCTCAAGTCCGAATCGAAGCGGACGCACAACCGCGTCGACCGTCTGTACTCGAGCGCCCAAGCCGACAACGATGTTCCTGCTGCAGGTTGGTCGATCGGCGACAAACATGAAGGCACAACCTGGGACACAACCATCAAGGACCCCAACGGGAAGAAGATCGAAATCGGCCGCGACTGGAATCCGTCTACTGGAACGCTCACGATGGACACTGCGTTTGGTTCGCCTGACATCGGCAAGGTTCCGACGACACCTTCGTTGATCCAGGCGACGGGCGAAA
>Ga0335083_10009243_pt1 | contig 11969 bp, 6 predicted proteins | sample Lox_Sample_42_FD_206716 | JGI IMG/M metagenome (GOLD analysis project Ga0335083, IMG submission 206716) | Soil microbial communities from Loxahatchee National Wildlife Refuge, Florida, United States - Lox_Sample_4.2 | ecosystem: Environmental > Terrestrial > Soil > Wetlands | place: USA: Florida... | reverse complement strand
GGGCCACACACCCCCCCCACACCCCCCCCCCCCGGTTTGGGGGGGGGGGGCGGCGCGCCCTCGCCCCCGCCACGGGGGAGGACCGCCTTCAAACGCGCCCGGGATCTTCGGATGAATGCGACGGATGCAGAGAACAAGCTCTGGTCCGCAGTGCGAAGAAAGCAAATCGGCGGATTGCGCTTTCGAAGGCAGTTCGTTCTCGGACCCTATTTTGTCGATTTCGTCTGCCTGCCTGCGCGTCTGGTTGTTGAGGTCGATGGCAGCCAGCACTTCGATGAGAAACAGCTTGAGCATGATCGAAGACGGACCGCATGGCTGGCACGCGAAGGGTTCAGAGTGCTCCGCTTTCTCAATAACGACGTACTAAAGAATCTTGATGACGTGATCCGCGTCGTTTCAGAAATTGCGCTAGAACGCGCCGAGAAACGCTCGCGCCAACAAGCCAAGGATTCCCCGGTTGGCGAGTGGTAGTCCTCCCCGCGGGCGCTTGCGCGCGCCCGCGCCCCCTCCGACAAGCGGAGGGGGCACTCGCTTGGACTTGTCGCGTTGTTGAAACAGCGCCGCTTCTACGCCCTGCGTACCTGGACTGTGCCGGTGCGTTCGAGTTTGCCCCAGCCGACGGAGGGGCCGCGGATGGCGGTCGAGATCGAGCGGACGACGACGTAGTACATGAGCTGGCGGTAGCCGAAACGCTGCAGCGGCAGCCACCACAAAAGGCTCCAGTCTTCGCCCTTCTCCATGATGAAGCCGAAGATCGCCGCGACGACGTCCACCACCACGAAGACGAGATAGTAGATCCCGACGGTCACGAGATCGGTGTTGTTGAACTCCGCGCCATGCTGGAGATAGGCGACCCATTGCCAGAAGAGCTGCCAGAGCAGCAGCAGATCGGCGAGCGGCGCGAGCGCGGTCAGCAGGATCTGGAATACCCACACCTGCGGCAGCGCGATCATGCCGAGCGCGCCGTAGCGCGGATTGAAGGTAAGTGCTCTGTACTTCCACAAGCATTGCAGCGTGCCGTAGGCCCAGCGGAAGCGCTGCTTGGCGAGGCCGCGGAAGGTCGACGGCGCCTCGGTCCAGGCGAGCGCCGAGGAATCGAAATGCACGCGATAGCCCAGCCGCTGGATGTCGATGGTGAGATCCTGGTCCTCGGCGAGCGTGTCGGTGCGGAAGCCGCCGAGCCTGACGAGTGCTTCGCGCCGCCACGCGCCGACCGCGCCGGGCACGACGGTCAGGGTACCGAGGCCCGCCAGAGCCCGGCGCTCGAGATTCTGCGCCACGACATATTCGAGCGCCTGCCAGCGCGTGATCATGTTGGTGCGGTTGCCGACCTTGGCGTTGCCGGCGACCGCGCCGATCTCGGGATCGTCGAACCAGCGCACCAGCCTTGAGATCGTATCGGTGTTGAACTGCGTGTCGGCATCGAGCGCCACGACCACGTCGCCTTGCGCGCGCGCAAGACCCGCGTTGAGCGCGCTCGCCTTGCCGCCATTCGGCACGCGGATCAGGGTGACGCGCTCATCCGAGCCGAATGCCTCGCGCACGACGCTTGCGGTGTTGTCCACCGATCCGTCGTCGACGACGAGCAGCTCGAGGTTTCTGTAGGTGCTCGCGAGCAGGCCCGCGATCGTCTTGGCGATGACCTTTTCCTCGTTGTAGGCGGGCACGATCACGCTGACGCGGAACGGCTCTGAATCCGGCGGCGGCGCGGCCTGATCGGTTTCGCGCGGCCGGTTCATCAGGCTCATGCTGGCAAGGAAGAAGAGCCTGCCGATGCCGAGCCAGATCGCGACGAGGAAGGCGTAATAGAGCACGTGGCCGGCTACGCTCATCGAGAGGAACACGACCCGGTCATTGACCAGCGCGACCGAGCTCGGGATCGCAGGCATCGCCTGCTCGCGCGTGAGACCGACGAGATCGGAGACCGGCACGAACTGATAGCCCTGCGCCTTCAGCTTGTCGATCAGGATCGGCAAGGCGGCCACCGTCTGCGAACGATCACCGCCCGCATCGTGCAACAGGATGATGTTGACCGAGCCCTTGTAGTCCGGAATCGGATTGTGGATCTGGTTGAGCGTGCGCTGGACGATCGCGTCGACGCCGGGCAGCGCCCAGTCGGATGGATCGACATGCTCGCCGACCGCGGTGTAACCGAGATCCTGCGCGATTTCGACCGGCACGATCTCGTCGGCGTCGGTCGGCTCGGCATCGCCAAGATAGGGCGGCCGGAACAGGCGCATCGAATGCCCCGTCAGCGCCTCGAACAGCCGCTCGTTCGCGGTCAGCTCGATGCGCACCATCTCGTTGGGCGTGTCGGAGAGATTGGGATGGGTGTAGGTGTGGTTCCCGATCTCGTGGCCCTCGTTGTACATGCGAAGCACGAGGCCCGGATTGGCTTCCGTGTTGGCGCCGATGATGAAGAACGTCGCCGGGACGTGTTTCTCCTTGAGGATGTCGAGGATCTGCGGCGTGAATTCGGGATCGGGCCCGTCGTCGAAGGTCAGCGCGATCTTTTTCGACTCCGTCGCGCCGAAATTGCGGATGACGTAGCTCGTCGGAAGCTTGGTGTAGTTCTCGTCGTTGATGTCGCCCGTGACGGGATCGGTCTCGATGGTGCGCGTGCCGGGAGAGGGCTCCGCTTCGACGCGCAGGATCTCGCCCTGGCCTTCGTAGTCGATGTCTTCGCCGATGTTGATATTGTCGAGGGTCTTCGGCGGCAGCGCGCCGTAGCTGCGTCCCGTCACCATCCATAGCGAGGGATCCTCGCTGCCCAGCTTCCACACGGCATAGCCCGCAGGCTGATAGGGATCGGCGGCGTGGATCTCGTTGTAGGCGGTGACACCGTCCAGAAACCAGATGTCGTGCTTGGTGCCGTCGTCCTCGACGTAGGAGAAATGCGGGTTGTTGCTCGAATCGTCGAAATCGATCTGCGCTTCGGAATCGTGCGCGGCGATGACGGCATCGGAAAAAGCGAGCGCGTCGGCATGGCCGGAATTCCAGTCATAGCCGTAGCTGCCGATGCCGATGATGGTGCGCGCGGGATTGAGCACGCGCATGCGCTTGTCGAGCGTGTCCTCGTACCAGGACTGCCCCGCGATGCTGCCGGCCTCCGACGTGTCGTCGTGCTGGTCGTAGGACATCAGGATCGTGTAGTCGCTGACGCGCGCGAATTGCGCGAAGGGCCAGCTCTCGTCGTCGAAGGGCGCGGCGACGGCCACGATCGCGCCATGCGGGCCGAGCGCCGCGGAAAGCTGCTTCAGGAAGAGTCCGAGGTCGCCATAGCCGTTCTGAGGCACCTGCTCGAAATCGATCACAACGCCCTGGAATTTGTGGTCGATCACGAAATCCGCGATCTCCGCCACGAGCGCGGTGCGCCGCTTTTCGTCGGCCAGCAATTTCGCGACGCCGGCCCCGTCCCACTTGCCGAGCGTCGCGTTCTGCACGACCGGCACGATGGCGGCATTGGGCTTGTTGCGCCTTATGTAGTCGGCGACGTCGGTGAGATGCGGATCGTATTTCGTGTTGAGCTTGAGGTCGGGCCCCTGCAGCGGCAGCCAGGTCGGCAGCACCCAGTCGAGATGGGCAAGCGTGCCTTTCAGTGCCGCCAGCGGTGAGCTCCAGTTCGGCTGGTAGAACCCGATGGAGAGCGAACGCCCCGGCTGCGGCAGCAATTGCGCCGGCAGCTCGTGCAGACCGCGCTCGGTGCGCCGTTTCCTCTCGAACGCCAGCTCCTCGCGGCGCGCGCGCGCTTCGAGCGCGAGCTTCTCGGCCGATTTGAGGAGGCCCGGGTCCTGCGCGCGGCGCTCGAGCTCGGGCCGGTTGACGGCCGTCAGGTGGCCGAAGGGCAGCAGCGGGCTCGACGCGATCGAGACGATGCTCGCGATCACCGAGGCGGTCACGATCGTGCCGATCACGGCTACGATCCAGCCGATCAGCGATACGCGGCCAGCCCGCCTGCCACTGGCGTCGAAGAAAATCGGCTTGTTTGCCATACTGTACCGGCGCTCGCTTCGGTCCCCACCAACCCGTTCAAGGGTGCGCTTGCTCTAGTTTATCCCCCTCATCTCCAGCAAGCGAAGACAAGGTTCGGTCGTGTCTGCTCTGACACTCAGGTCGGTTTCGGGAATGGCCCGGCTCACGGGTGCGATCCTCGCCGCAGGGTTTGTCCTTTGTTTGGCGCTCAACTGGCCGGGTCACCTTTCCTACGATTCTGTAATCCAGCTGCTCGAAGGCCGTACGGGCGTCTACTCAGGCTGGCACCCGCCGGTCATGTCGTGGCTGCTCGGCCTGTTCGATCGGCTCCTGCCGGGCGCGGGCCTGTTCGTGCTTCTGCAGACGACACTTCTATATGGGAGCCTGCTGCTCCTCCTTTTGCTGGTCAGAACGCCGCAGCCGGCAGCACCCTGGGTGGCGCTGTTCGTCATCCTGACGCCGCAATTTCTCACCTTTCCCGCCATCGTCTGGAAAGACGTGCTGTTCGCGGCGTCGGGCGTTGCGGGGTTTGCGCTGCTCGCCGTGGCGGCTGCGCAGTGGGGGAAGGTTCGCCCGCGTCTCGGGCTGGTGGCGGGCGCGATCATCTGTCTAGCGCTCGCCGCGCTGACGCGGCAGAACGGCATCGTGCTCGCGCCGTTCGCGGCGCTGGCGTTCGGCTGGCTCGCGGCAAGGCATTCGGAGAACCGGAAATTCCTGCGCGCTGCGGCGACGGTTGCCGCGACGCTTTTGGCGATGGTCGTGATCGTCGTCGGCAGCGAGGCGCTGCTCGAATTGCGCTCGACCGGGGGGGCGAGCCCTCTGGCGCAATTGGCGCTGCTCCAGACCTACGATCTCGCCGGCGCGCTGGCGCACGATCCGAAGATGGAGATGGACCAGCTCCATGACGACGATCCGGCGCTCGAGACGATTTTGCGGGGCGAGGCGGCCAGGCGCTACACGCCCGCGAGCGAGGAGCCGCTCGCGAATCTCGCCGATCTGCAAAAGGCGCTCGCGAATACCGATGAGGATACGGTGCCGCTCGCCTGGCGGCATTTCGTGGTTTCGCATCCGCTCCTTTATCTGAGGCTGCGCTGGGATGCGTTCCGCTGGGTGTTCTTCACGCCCGACATCGTCTTCTGCCGGCCGGCGCTGTCGGGGATCACGGGACTCCCCGATGTGATGGCGAAGCTGCACATGGTGCAGCGCATCGATGCGCGCGACAAGGCGCTGTCGGACTATACGATGCTCGTCGCACGAACGCCGCTGGTCCGGCACTGGTTCTGGGCGCTGATCGCGATCCTGAGCATCGTGCTGCTGCTGCGCCGCCGGAGGCCGGAAGACATCGCGGTGGCGGCGATGCTTTCGGGCATGCTCGCGTTTGCCGCGAGCTTCTTCTTCATCTCGCTGGTGTGCGACTACCGCTATCTCTATCCGCTGGACGCGGCTGCGCTGGCGGGGCTGTTTTATGTGGCGATCGGGGACAGCATACCTGTTTCCCGAATTCGCTCCCTGTTCCGGAATTCTGGCGGCGATCGGAGCAGCGAATTCGGGAAATAGGTATGCTGTCCCCGGGAGAACCCGCATGCCCAAGATCGACATCGCCGCCGTGCCGAAGCGCAAGGGGACAGGGTATCCGCCGCCGTTCAATGCGCTGAGCGCCGAACGCATCCGCCAGCGGCTGGGTGACGCAGGCGGCTTAAAGGATTTCGGCGTCAATCTCATGAATCTGCCGCCCGGCAACTGGTCGGCGCAGCGGCACTGGCATACGCATGAAGACGAGTTCGTCTATGTGCTCGAGGGCGAGGTCGTGCTCGTCGAGGATGGCGGCGAGACGCTGTTGCGCGCAGGCGACTGTGCCGCCTTCGCCAAGAATTCCGGCAACGGCCATCACCTGATCAACAAGTCGTCCGCGACGGCGGTGTATCTGGAAGTGGGTTCGCGCCAGAAGGACGACGTCACCTATTGCTCCGACGTCGACATGATGAGCCCCAATTCCGACGGACGTTTCCTGCACAAGGACGGCACGCCGTATTGAAACGCCCCCTCCGCTTGGCGGAGGGGGCGCGGGCGCGTAAGCGCCCGCGGGGGAGGACAATCTCGCAAGGACCGGCGCCGGCGAAGCGTGATCCAACTTCCATCGCGCTTGCACACACGGATTCTCTCTCTTTCTTTCAAATTGCGCAGCGACAGTCGCTGCGCCGACATCGGTCCTCCCCCGCGGCGCTGTTCGCCGCGCCCCCTCCAGCAAGTGGAGGGGGCTTCTGTTCGTCGATGTCCCCGGCAAGCGGAGGGATCACCTATTTCGCTGTTCTGCACGCTCGGATGCGACTTCGGAGATCACGCGGAGCACGTCCTTCAGACTCGTCATCACATCGTGGTTGGCGAAGCGCAGGACTTTGAAGCCCTCGCATTCGAGCCACGCGGTTCGCTGTCTGTCGTGTTCCTGTTGTGCCTGATCGAAATGCTGGCTGCCATCGACCTCGACAACGAGCCGTGCGGGAAGACAGACGAAGTCTACGAAGTAGGGGCCGAGGACGAACTGGCGGCGGAAGCGCAGTCCGGTGATCTGTTTTCGACGCACGGCAGACCAGAGCCGCATTTCCGCATCGGTTGCGTTGGTGCGCAGGTCGCGTGCGCGTTTGAACGCCTTGTTCCCGTGACGCTCCTCGGGTTCAAGCGCTGCGCTCCCTCCTGGTACCGGAGGGGGACGATTTTTTCTTGGTCTTTGTCCCCATGTCATGGGGAGAGGAAATAGAGCGGTGATGTCTCACCGGTTTGTCGGATGTGTCGCGATTCATCGCGACCGTTCAGCAGCGAATTACCGAGGGCGCCAGTCAACAAGCCCGCCGGGGTAGAAAGCCGCGTTCACGGTGGCACGAGGGCCGGTCTCGAGCACCAAATACATCGCGCTGATGCCACTTGCATGACGGCAGAAACCTTCCCAGCCAGCCATGAAGTGAATAAGAGCCGGTCCCACGTCAGCAAGAAGACGATCTGCATCGCGAACAACGATGACGAGTGGCAGTTCGTGGGAGATTTCTTCCAAGTTTTCAAGGAATGCTTGAAAAGAGCTGGAGTTCACGCCGCATGATGCGGCGATATTGTCGATAAGCGTGGTTATGCCGCCGCCCTGGTATGGAACGTCGATCAGCCTCGCGTTCTTGATCGCGACTGGGAATTCTTGCTCCCGATCGACTGCGAAAACGCGAGGCTCTCCACCTGCCCAAGGGAACGGCTTCGGCTGCAACATGAATTGCTCGCTCATGCGCTCAAGCATGGCTGCAATGATTGCGTGCAGCAAGCATGGGCTTGTGGGTGTCCTCCCCCGCGCGCTTCGCGCGCGCCCCCTCCGGCAAGCGGAGGGGGCACAAGCGCTAGTGAAAATCGCGCGACTTTGGCAGCACCCGCGCATTCCGGGGATGGCCGTGGCTGCGCGTGGCCCGGGAATCGACACGGGGATAAAGAATGTCGTCGGCGTGTTGCTTGGGGCGGAATTCGTCTTCGGAGAGGCGCTCCATCTCGGCGGAGCGGTCATGGATGCGCTGGGCCACGAGATGGACGACGCCGTCCTCGCTCCGCTGGATGTTGCCTTCGACCAGCATCAGGCGTGAACCCATCACCTCTTTGCGGAACGTTTCGAAGATGCGCGGCCAGATCACCACGTTGCAGATGCCGGTCTCGTCGCTGAGCGTCACGAACACGACGCCGGCATCGCCCGGCATCTGGCGCACCAGCACGACGCCCGCGCACTTGGCGCGCGCGCCGTCCTTGCCGGCGCTCACTTCCTTCGCGCTCATCACGCCTTCGCCTGCAAACGCCTCGCGCAGGAACTGCATCGGCGTGCCTTTGAGCGAGAAACGCAAGGTCTGGTAATCGGCGAGCACCTGTTCGCTCAAAGGCATCACCGGCAGCGGCGCGGTTTCTTCCTTCGGCAATTCGGGGGCGCGATGCACGGCGAACAGGGGCAGGGGATCGTCGTCGGAGAGACGGCGCACGGCCCACAAGGCCTCGCGGCGGTCGAGACCGAACGAGCCGAAGCCATCGGCTTCCGCGAGCGCCATCAGCGCGCGCTTGGGGATTTCGGTGCGCCGGATCAGCGATTGCACGTCGTCGTAGCCATAGCCGCGCGACTCGACCAGCTGCCGCGCCCAGCTTTCCGAGAATCCGTCGATCTGGCGATAGCCGAGCCGCACGCCAAGCACGCCGCAGGAATTGCGCTCCAAGCTGTTGTCCCAGTCGCTGTAGTTCACATCGGGCGGCAGCACGTCGACGCCATGCTCGCGCGCGTCGCGCACGATCTCGGCCGGCGCATAGAAGCCCATGGGCTGCGAATTCAGGAGCGCGCAGCAGAACACCGCGGGGTGATGGCACTTGATCCAGGCGGAGATGTAGACGAGATGCGCGAATGCCGCGGCATGGCTTTCGGGGAAGCCATAGGTGCCGAAGCCCTCGATCTGGTCGAAGCAGCGATTGGCGAACTCGGCCTCGTAGCCGCGCGCGATCATGTTCAAGACCATGCGCTCGCGGAAATTCACCACGGTGCCGGAATTGCGGAACGTCGCCATGGCGCGGCGCAAGCCGTTCGCCTCCTGCGGCGTGAAGCGCGCCGCCACGATGGCGAGCTTCATCGCCTGCTCCTGGAACAGGGGCACGCCGTTGGTCTTGCCGAGCACGGAGATCAGCTCGTCCGGCGGTCCATGCTCCGGTGACGGCGAGGGATAGACCACCTTCTCCTTGCCGGCGCGGCGCTTCAGGTAAGGATGCACCATGCCGCCCTGGATCGGGCCGGGGCGCACGATCGCGACCTCGATGACGAGGTCGTAGAATTTCCGCGGCTTGAGCCTGGGCAGCATGCTCATCTGGGCGCGGCTCTCCACCTGGAACACGCCCACCGCATCGGCGCGGCAGAGCATGTCGTAGATGGCCGGATCCTCGCGCGGCACGCTGGCGAGATCGAAATGCGCGTTCTCGTGCGTGCGGAAAAGATCGAAGGCCTTGCGGATGCAGGTCAGCATGCCGAGTGCCAGCACATCGACCTTCATGATGCGCAGCCGGTCGATGTCGTCCTTGTCCCATTCGATGAAGTAGCGGTCATCCATCGCGGCGGGGCCGATCGGCACCATCTCGTCGAGGCGGTCATTGGCCAGCACGAAGCCGCCCGGATGCTGGGAGAGATGGCGCGGAAAGCCCATCAGTTCGTTGGCGAAGCGCATGGCGCGCGCGATGATCGGATTTTGCGGATCGTATGCGCCCTGGCGCACTTCTTTCTCTTTCAGCTCCGAGCCCCAGCTGCCCCACACGCCGCTCGCGAGCGCCGCGGTCACGTCTTCGGTCAGGCCGAACACCTTGCCCACTTCGCGGATGGCGCTTCTCGGGCGATAGCAGATGACGGTCGCGGTCAGCGCGGCGCGATGATGGCCGTAACGCCGATAGACGTTCTGGATCACCTCCTCGCGCCGCTCATGCTCGAAATCGACGTCGATGTCGGGCGGTTCCTTGCGCTCCTCCGAGACGAAACGCTCGAAGAGGAGATCGATCTCGGTCGGATCGACGCCGGTGATGCCGAGCACGAAGCAGACGGCGGAATTGGCGGCCGAGCCGCGTCCCTGGCAGAGAATCTTCTTCTCCTTCGCGAAGGAGACGATGTCGTGCACGGTGAGGAAATAGGGCGCGATGTCGAGCTTCTCGATCAGCGCGAGCTCTTTCTCGAGCACCGCGTGCACTTTTGCGGGAATGCCGGCCGGGAAGCGGCGCTCCGCCCCTTCCCAGGTGAGGTCGGTCAGATGCTGCTGCGCCGTCTTGCCGGGCGGCACGGGCTCTTCGGGATAATTGTATTTGAGCTGGTCGAGGGTGAAGGCGATGCGGTCCGTAAAACGCATCGTCTCTGTGATCGCGTCCGGCGCATCGGCGAACAGCCGCTCCATCTCTTGCGGCGATTTCAGGTGCCGCTCGGCGTTGGCTTCGAGCAGGCGGCCGGCGTTCTCGAGCGTCTTGTGCTCGCGGATGCAGGAGACGACGTCCTGCAGGCTGCGCCGCTCGGGCGCGTGATAGAGCACGTCGTTGATGGCGATGAGCGGCGCGTCCGCGTCCTTCGCCATGCGTTCAAGTTTTTTGAGGCGTCGCGCGTCGTCGCCGGAAAAGGGAAACGACGCCGCGAGCCAGACGCGATCGGGCGCCATCTCCTTCAGGCGTTCGAGCGCGCGTGACGTTTCCTTGCCGGGCTTCGCGGGCGGCAGCACGACGAGCAGTTGGCCTTCCTGCCATTGAAGGAGATCGTCGAGATAAAGCGTGCAGTCGCCTTTCTCGGCGCGCAGTTTCCCTGTGGAGAGCAGGCGGCAGAGCCGGCCGTAAGCCGCGCGGTCCGTCGGATAGACGAGCACGTCCGGTGTTCCGTCCTTGAAAACGAGACGTGCGCCGGTGAGCAGCTTCGGGCGCTTGTCCTCCTCGACGAAATCTTCGAACGCCGCATAGGCGCGCACCACGCCAGCGAGCGTGTTGTGGTCGGCGATGCCTATCGCCTTGAGCCCGAGCTCGGCCGCGGCCAGCGCCAGTTCCTCGGGCCGCGACGCCCCGCGCAGGAAGGAGAAATTCGTCGTGACCGCGATCTCGGCATAGGCCATCGGCTCAAGACACCCTTTTTGTTCTTGTTATGTTCAAGTCTGGCGAGAGGCGGGGTCGGGAGTCAATCCGGCCAGAAAATGTGCCTGTTTTTCCTTATTTACCAAATGCTTGGCCCTTGGCCTCGTCTCCCGGAGAGACCCACCGGTCATGCCATTTTGTTCTCTTAATGTTCTTGAATCCGCCGGCGCTAGTCCTATCTCCTCCTGCAAGCCCACGCGCCTACGGGGCGCACCAACCCAAAGGGGGAAAATTGTCCGAAACCGCCACTCCAACCGCCGCCAAACTCCGCGTCCGCGTGCTGGCGAAAGGCCACGACCGCGTCTTCACCGGCGACTATGACGAGCGCGAGCGGCGCTTCACGAAATTCACGAAGGGCGAGGAATTCGAGATCGCAAGCGACATCGCCGAAGCGCTGGTCGAGCGCGGCTTCGTGGAGATTGTCGGTGCTGTCGAGGATCCCGAGCAGCACGAGAAATGGAGCCGGGGGGCACGCGAACACCTGGCTTCCCGCGCCGGCCGGGTGCCGGAAACAGGGTGCCTGGTGTGGCGCGGCTCCGAGAAATCAGGCGGCTATGCCGGTACCAAATTCCTCGGCAAGTCCTACATGGTTCATCGCCTGGCCTGGCTCGCGCACCGCGGACCAATCCCGGACGGCCTGCTTGTCTGCCACCGTTGCGACAACCGATTTTGCCTGGACCCGGAACATCTCTTCCTCGGCACGCCGCAGGACAATGCCATCGACATGCTGCGCAAGGGCCGTGGCCGGCGGTCGGGCAAGCGCCAGCTCGAGCCGGGCACCGTCGCGGCCATCAAGCGCCGCCTTCTGATAGGAGACGACGTCAACGATATCGCCGCAGACATGAAAATCTCACCCGGCACGGTCGGCGGCATCAAGCGCGGTGATACCTGGGCCTTCGTTGATCCGTGAAAATCGGGGACAGCATATCAATTTCCTAATTCCCGACGCCGTCGTCGCTCCCGGGGGAGCGCTGCGGAAATAGGGAAATTGATATGCTGTCCCCGATTTTCCCGCGCGGCTTGCGTCCGCGCCGTTGCTCGGCGATGACGCGGCCGAGCTGTCGTTCGAGGTCAGCCACGAACGCTTTGGACCCGAATGGCCTTCCGGTGCGCTCGCATCGGCGCAATTGCGTGAATTCCTGCTCGCGCTCCGCGGCCTGGAGCATGGCGGCGAACTCCGGAATGCGCGCGAGGATCGGCGCCACCGTGACCACGCCATCGTCGCGTCCACCCAGATGCGCCCGCGCGCTCGACCACGGCCAATCCTCTGCCCGACGGGTCAGGCCGGCACGCACGGGATTGAGGCTGACATAGCGCACGCCCGCCGCGAGATGGTTCTCGTCCATGACCTCGGACGC
>Ga0335083_10009240_pt1 | contig 11971 bp, 7 predicted proteins | sample Lox_Sample_42_FD_206716 | JGI IMG/M metagenome (GOLD analysis project Ga0335083, IMG submission 206716) | Soil microbial communities from Loxahatchee National Wildlife Refuge, Florida, United States - Lox_Sample_4.2 | ecosystem: Environmental > Terrestrial > Soil > Wetlands | place: USA: Florida... | reverse complement strand
CACATGTCCGGACCAAAGACACCGAACGACATCCACAAGCTGATCAAGGACAAGGAGGTCAAATTCGTCGATCTCCGCTTCACCGATCCGCGCGGCAAGTGGCAGCACGTGACCTTCGACCTCTCGCTGGTCGACGACGATTTCCTGACCCAGGGCACGATGTTCGACGGCTCCTCCATCGCCGGCTGGAAGGCGATCAACGAGTCCGACATGACGCTGGTCCCGGATCTCGAGACCGCGGTTATCGATCCCTTCTTCGCGCAGACGACGCTCACGCTCGTGTGCGACGTGGTCGAGCCGACGACGGGCCAGCGCTACGGCCGCTGCCCGCGCTCGATCGCCAAGGCGGCGGAGAAATATCTCGCGTCCTCCGGCGTCGGCGACACCGCCTATTTCGGCCCGGAAGCCGAGTTCTTCATCTTCGACGACGTCCGCTTCGAGACGGGCATCAACAAGGGCTTCTACTACATCGACTCGATGGAAGGCTCGTACAACACGGGCACCGAGTACGAGAGCGGCAACCCGGGCCACCGTCCCGCGGTGAAAGGCGGCTACTTTCCCGTCCCGCCGGTCGACTCTGCGCAGGACATCAGAAGCGAGATGCTTGCCATCATGGGCGACATGGGCATCCAGCCCGAGAAGCATCACCACGAAGTGGCGAGCTCGCAGCATGAGCTCGGCTTCAAGTTCAACACGCTGACGCGCTGCGGCGACTCGATGCAGATCTACAAATACGTGATCCATCAGGTCGCGGCCGCCTACGGCAAGACGGCGACGTTCATGCCAAAGCCGGTCTATGGCGACAACGGCTCGGGCATGCACGTGCATCAGTCGATCTGGAAGGGCGGCAAGCCGCTCTTCGCCGGCTCGGGCTATGCCGATCTCTCCGACACCTGCCTCTACTACATCGGCGGCATCATCAAGCACGCCAAGGCGGTCAACGCATTCACGAACTGCCTGACGAACTCCTACAAGCGTCTGATTCCCGGCTTCGAGGCGCCGGTGCTGCTCGCCTATTCCTCGCGCAACCGTTCGGCGTCGTGCCGCATCCCGTTTGCGCCGGGTCCGAAGGGCAAGCGCGTCGAAGTCCGCTTCCCCGATCCGGGTTCGAACCCCTATCTCGCCTATGCGGCGCTTCTGATGGCGGGTCTCGACGGCATCGAAAACAAGATCCATCCGGGCGATCCGATGGACAAGGATCTCTATGCGCTGCCGCCGGAGGAACTGAAGGACGTCCCGACCGTCTGCGGCTCGCTCCGCCAGGCGCTCGAGCATCTCGACCGCGACCGCGCCTTCCTCAAGAAGGGCGGCGTCTTCAACGACGACTTCATCGACAGCTGGATCGAGCTCAAGATGGGCGAAGTGTATGCCTTCGAGCACACGCCCCATCCGATCGAGTTCAAGATGTACTACTCGGTCTGATCGAAAGATCGAACCAGCAAGAAGGGCGCGGGGCTCACCCCCCGCGCCCTTTTTCTTTCCTCGGAGACCTGCATTGCCTCATCCCCGCGTGCCCGCGCGCAGGGCGCGAACCAATTCGATGTCCGGTTCAAATGCGCTTTTGTCAGGCCGCGGTCGATGCGCGGGCGTCTGGGGGCGTCGCGGGGAGCACGACGTAGGCCGAGCAGCCCTTGCCGGGCTCGCTCTCGAGCCAGGCGCGTCCGCCATGCAACTCGGCAAGGCCGCGCACCAGCGCAAGGCCAAGGCCGGTGCCGCCCGCCTGCCGGTCGTAGCGGTTGTCGACCTGGCTGAAGGGCGTGAAGATCTTGTCGAGCTTCTCGCGCGGAATGCCGGGACCGTTGTCGTTCACCGCGATCTGGAAGCCGCCGTCGCGCGCCAGTCCGCCCACGACAGTGATGCGTCCGCCTTCCGGCGTGAACTTGACCGCATTCGACACGAGATTGATCAGGATCTGCTTGAGCGCGCGCTCATCCGCATAGAGCGGCGGCGCCGACGCCTCGATGTCGATGATGAGTTCCTGGCGCTTTTCCCTGGCCTTTGCCGCGATGAGCTTGAGCGCGATGTCGAAAGCGCGGCGTGCGTCGATCGGATGCGGCTCGATGTCCATCTTGCCCGCCTCGATCTTTGCGACGTCGAGGAGGTCGTTGATGAGGCTCAACAGATGCGCGCCCGAGGCGTGGATATCGTTCGCGTATTCCTTGTAGCGGGGCGAGCCGACCGGACCGAAGCACTCCTGCGCGATGATCTCGGAGAAACCCAGGATGGCGTTCAAGGGCGTGCGCAATTCGTGGCTCATATTCGCGAGGAACGCCGTCTTGGAGGCGTTCGCCGTCTCGGCCTCGAAGCGCTTGCGCAGCGCCTCGTCGCGTGTCTCCTCGAGCTCGCGTGCAAGGTCCTCGACCTGGAACCTGAGGCGGGAATCCTGGTCGATGCGGCGCATCAGCCGGTGCCCGTCGGAGTAGAGCTGGGCCGCGGCGAGCGGCAGGAGCGCCGCGATCGTGTAGTCGAGCACGCTGTCGCCGAAGGCGAAGCGCAACGAGGCGCCCACGGTCAGGGGCACGATGCCGGCGAAGAACACGCCCGCGTGATTGGCGCGGCTGATGACGAGGCTCGACAAGACCGCGACGGTCATGGCGGCGAGGAAGACGTGGTTGAGCTGGCTCGAGGGATCCCAGAGCAGCCATGGCGCCAGGCCCCAGACGCTGCTCATCACGAACTGCGTCATCACGAGCCGGTTCTGCCAGCGCGACACGGCCGCGTATTCCGGACGCGCCACGGCGTCGCGGCGGAAGATCGACACCACGGCGACGGCGAAGAACGCGGACAAGGCGACGCCGATCGCGAGCAGCACGCTCCTCTCGAGCGGAACGTTGCCGAATGCCGCGATGTAGGGAGACGTCAATGCGCAGAGCGCGACCGCCCACAGGACGGAATTGACGCGCGTGGCGACGATTGCGTCGGCGACGAGGTCGAGCTGCGACTTCAGCACGCGCACGTCGGCGCTGCGCTGAATGCGCAATTGCTTGGCGAATCCCGCCGGCATCCCCTGGTTCGTCCCAAAATGTTGCGGACCGAACCGGAATGCTAGGGGCACGCTTCTTAAGATTTGCTGAGAATTGAACCTATCTTGGACAATCCGATGGGCGATTTTCCGGGCACTTCCGCGCACGAAGCGGTAAACGGTGCAGCGAAAGCAAGCTTTCGTTAACCTGCGTAGGCACCCGAATCGCCAGTTCACGCGTCAAAGCGAGTTGCTCAACCAGCACATGGCAAAACAATCGCCTCCCGACCTTTTCGAAAACGCGCCCACCTCCTCAAAGGGCTATACCGCCAAGGATATCGAGGTCCTGGAAGGCCTCGAGCCCGTCCGCCGCCGCCCCGGCATGTATATCGGCGGCACCGACGAGCGCGCCCTGCACCATCTGGCCGCCGAGATCCTCGACAATGCGATGGACGAGGCGGTGGCGGGCCACGCCAATCGTATTGAGCTCGAGCTCGAGGACGGCGACGTGCTGACCGTGCGCGACAACGGCCGCGGCATCCCGACCGACCCGCACCCCAAGTTCAAGAGCAAATCCGCGCTCGAAGTGATCATGACGACGCTCCACGCGGGCGGAAAATTCGGCGGCAAGGTCTATGACACCTCGGGTGGCCTGCATGGCGTCGGCGCCTCTGTCGTCAACGCGCTTTCCGAATGGATGGAAGTCGACGTCGCGCGCGACCGCCACGCGCACAAGATGCGTTTCGAGCGCGGCAAGGCGATCGGCAAGCTCAAGGATGCGGGCGCGGTCAACCGCCGCGGCACGATCGTGTCCTTCAAGCCCGACATCCAGATCTTCGGCAAGGACACGCATTTCTCGCCGGCGCAGCTCTACCGCATGGCGCGCTCCAAGGCCTATCTCTTCCGCGGCGTCGAAATCCGCTGGAAGTGCGATCCCCAGCTCATCAAGGGCGAGACGCCCGCGGAGGACACGCTCAAATTCCCGGGCGGCCTGCTCGACTTCCTGCGCGGCGCCATCGGGGGCAAGAACACCGTCACCTCGCGCGAGTTCTTCGGCCGCACCGAGAACAAGGGCGACGGCAAGGGCGCGGTCGAATGGGCGATCACCTGGGTTCCCGACATCGATCCGTTCCTCAATTCCTACTGCAACACGATCCCGACGCCGCAAGGCGGCACACATGAACAGGGTCTGCGCAACGCGCTGACGAAGGCGCTCCGGGCACATGGCGAGCGCGTCAACAACCGCAAGACCTCCGTCATCACGCCGGACGACCTGATGGCGGCGGCCTGCGCGGTGCTCTCCATTTTCATCCGCGAGCCCGAATTCCAGGGCCAGACGAAGGAGAAACTTTCGACGCCGGACGCGCAACGCCTCGTCGAAAACGTCGTGCGCGATCATTTCGATCATTGGCTGGCCGAGAACCCGCAGGAGGCCGATCGCCTTCTCGCGTTCGTCATCGACCAGGCCGAGGACCGCCTCCGGCGCAAGCAGGAGAAGGAGGTCTCGCGCAAGGCGGCAACCCGCAAATTGCGTCTGCCGGGCAAGCTCGCCGACTGCACGCGCGACGCCGCGCAAGGAACGGAGATATTCCTCGTCGAAGGCGACTCCGCCGGCGGCTCGGCCAAGCAGGCGCGCGACCGCAATACGCAGGCCATTCTGCCTTTGCGCGGCAAGATCCTCAACGTAGCAAGCGCCGCCGCCGGAAAGCTTCAGCAGAATGTGGAGCTTTCCGATCTCGTGCAGGCACTCGGCTCTGGCGCAGGCACGCGCTATCGCGAGCAGGACCTCCGTTACGAGCGCGTCATCATCATGACCGACGCCGACGTCGACGGCGCGCATATCGCGTCGCTGCTGCTCACATTTTTCTATCGCGAGATGCCGGAATTGATTCAGCAAGGGCATCTCTATCTCGCCATGCCGCCGCTCTACCGCCTCACGCAGGGCGGCAAGACCGTGTATGCCCGCGACGACGCCCATCGGGCAGCGCTTCTCAAGAGCGAGTTCAAGGCAAATGCCAAGGTCGACGTCTCGCGTTTCAAGGGGCTGGGCGAGATGATGCCGGCGCAGCTCAAGGAAACGACGATGAATCCCGGCAAGCGTACGCTCGTGCGCGTGGAGATCGCCGGCAAGGATGCCAAGGAGACCGACCGTCTCGTCGAACGCCTGATGGGCAAGAAGCCCGAACTGCGCTTCGAATTCATCCAGGAAAATGCGCAATTCGCCAAGGAAGCCGTGGACGTCTGATTGCCCCCTCCACTCGCTGGAGGAGGCGCAGTTCGGCGCGCCGGCGACGAAGTGCGGGGGAGGACTTACTCCGCCGGAACACGCAGCGAACCGGGTCCTGGATTGGCGATGACCCCCGTCTTGCCCCTCAGCATTGCGAAACTGAGCCAGCCGAGGAACACGCCGGCGGCAAGCAGCATCAGCGGGACCAGCGCATTCATGACGAGGCCTCGGTCGACCATCGCCGAGGCGGGACTTTCCGGAAAATAGAGCACGGAAACTTGCTCGCCCATGCTGAGAGACGGCGGGTTGCCGCCGACCGGGTCCGTGAACTGGACATTGGCATCACTGGCGCGGAAGCGCACGAGGGCATGATAGGTCCAATGACCGTCGGAGCTGTCGCTGCCCACGATATCGATCACCTTGCCCGCCGTTCGGACGCCTTGGGTCTCGAATTGGACGATATCCATCCCTTCATACACGCTGGCCACGAGGAACCCGGCCGCAAACAAACCCACGATCGGCGCGATCCTCCTTTGCTTCGCCAGCTCCCTGCCCCGTCCTTTGGCATCGACGAGCTGTTCGATCGGCCTCACCTCTGACATGTCGATGTCGCTTGCGCCGTCGTGCTCACGAACCATCGCAAGCCATTGCGCGATCGAGACATGCGGGCCGTTGCGGTGGAAGATGCGCACCGCGCGCTCGCTGAAATAAAGGGCCATCGCAGCGGCGATGACAAACGTCATCGGGGTGATCGGATATGCCGTGAGCGCCGTCCAGCCGAGCCAAAGGCCGGGCACGAGGAACGCGAGGCCGATGATCTCGAGCGACCAGTCATTGGCCTGCCGCGCGTCGGAAGGATTGTGTGGAGAGATGAGCAGGCGCACGACGCGTCCCGTCTCCTTTCCGCTCGCGATGTTGGAGGAGTCGTTCGACCTGGCCACATGCGTTTCGCCGTTCGGAAGCGCGTAGCGATAGACGGCCGCGTAAGTGTTCCCGCTCGGAATGACGCCAATGATCGTTCCCGTCGCGCGCACCGCGTGAACACGCCAGTAGAACGCGCCGCCGGCGAGAAGCCCGCCGATGCCGAGACAGATGAGTGAGCCGAAGAAGAAGCCCACCTGGTTGTAGGCCTGCATGCCGCTGACGAGCAGATGGAACATGGCCGCGTCCCCCTTGCGGCAATGCTAGGCACATGAGGTTAGCAGGGACTGAACCTGAACCGAGTCTTTCTCGGAAGTCTTCCCGTTGGGCGAAATAATCGTCCGGGATTCTCAGTGCGTGGAGCCGGAGGGCCCGCCGTAGCCCTTGCCGGCCTCGTACACTGTTCCAAATCCCCCAGAATTGTCGGGCTTCGTCGCACGTGCAGCCAGGAAACCAAAAACACGCGAATAGTCTCGATGCGCACGCATGAAGGAGTCGAGAAACTGGTGATTGCTCTGATCGGCGATGTCATCTCCCCGCCACTTGTCCTGGGGCAACTCGAACAGGAGACCGAGCTTCCCTCCGGCGCCAAGTATGGTCACGTGCGCCACCTTCCAACGCCTGCCGCCGAGCGTCCACATGTAAGGAGCATTGCCTTGCAGTTCAGGAGGCGCGACGAATTTCTGCATATCGCTGTCAAACGCCTGCTGGCTTCCTAGCTGAAACATGGGGCCACGGTCGAGCGTGCCCTGCACTCCCGCATAAAGCATCGCCGCGTTGAATTGGTGTCCCGTGTCTCTTTCGGTGCGCGCCATCTGAAGCATGTCCGCTGTCGAGTGCCCGACGACTCCTGACATCCCGATATGGAAATACCGGACGCGCCAACCGTCTGCCTCGGGAACGAGCCATAGCGTGTAGTCCCAACTGTTGTTTCGCGATTGCGCCGTGACGACGACATGCGCCTGCTTCGTACCCGGGATCTGGGCAATGGACACCCATTTGTCATTGTCCAGCGGGCCGCACACCGTCCGTCCTTCGATGCCACCGCCGAAAGGCTGCAGATAGTAGACCTTGGACACTTTTGGACCGTTCATCGGCCCCCAGTTCGAATTCACGCTTCGAAGCGTCTCGCCGAGCTTTTCTGCGGTCGTTGTAGTCCGCGCGGCCTCCACCATCATAGGAAACGCGTTTTCCGGATGTGAGGACAGCGACGTCGTAACGAACTTCATCGCTGCCTGCGAAATCGCGCCTCGCTCGCCGGGTGCGATCTCGTCATCCACCTCGCACGTGCCGGCAACGGCTCCGAGCTTGACCTTGATTAGCCCTGTCTGCCATGCCGCCACGACGCCACCGGCGATTATCAGCAACAGGATCAGGAACGCATACCCGACTCTTCTCATCTCCCGCTCGATCAAGCGCCCTCGGCACTCTCACTATGGCCCCGGAATCTTGACCTGGCTGATCAGCACGGTCGTGTCGCCGGTCTGCGAGACGACTGCCGTTTTCGGCCGCGCCGCCTGGAATTTCGCGCCCTCCGGCGGGATGCCGTAGTGCTGCGCGATCAGCACGATGTTCACGGGTTTCTTCGCGCCGAGCTCAAGCGTGATTTCCTTGTACGCGCAGTCGTCGGTCGAGCAGGCGACGGCTTCGCGCGGCAACGCTTCCCATTCGCCGGGCACGTCGAACCGCTTCCCGCCGATCTCGATCGCCTTCATCCACGCCGCCTGCGGCACGATGAGCACCATCTGGTTGGCGCTGCCGCCATGCAGCGCCAGCGTCACGCGCCTCAGGCCCAGCGCCGCTTTCGCAACGCGCACATCCGCCGTCGGAGGCGCTATGTGCGGCGCCCCTGCCGGCGCCGCGTTGGCCATGAAGTACGAGGTGGGATCGATCACTGCCGGCTGGGCGGAGAAATTCGCCACAGCGCGCAGCGATGCCGGAAGTCCGAGGGGCCGCGCCGTTGCAGCCCAAAGGGCGCGATGGTCGAGGTCGTTCTCCACATAAGAGATGTTGAGCCGCTGCGGCTTCCATTCGGAATAAGTCGGAACCATTCCGCCCCAGATTGCGAAACCGAGCGCCACCGCGAACGCCACCGCCGCCGAACCGAAGCGCGCGGCATGCGACAGCCGCTGCGCGGCGAGCACCGGCACGAGCGTCGCCACTGCCGTGCCGAGAGGCACCGTGATCAGGGGATGGTACGCGAGCCCGCCGATCTGCTCGGCGTTGCCCGCGAGGCCGATCCAGAGGATGAGCGCGGGGATCGACGCCAGAAGCAGCAGGAGCTGCGCGGCCGGTCCCGACCATGCGCGCGGCAGGAAAGCCTGGGCGAGCAACAGCGGCGCCGCGATCAGCGAGGGAAAGAGGTAATAGGGGCTCAAGCCCGGCAGCATCGCGGCCGTGATCAGGGCAACGGCGCCGAAGAACAGCCACACGCCGAGCGCAGCCGCTCGCGTCTCTGCGAAAGCCGTCACCACCAGCGCCGCCGCCCACGCGCCGAACGCTAGCGCAATCCGCATCGGCAAGGGATACGCATAGGTTGGGTCAGGGTGATTCCCCGAGACGATCTGTGCCACGACAAACAACACCCAGCCGGCCACTGCGGAACCGATCACGAGCACCGGAACGATCGCGAACGCAGCAATCCAGCCGCGCCAATCGGTCGGGGCTGCGCTGCCCACCCAGAAACACGCGGCCAACAGGGCGACGACAAGGACGGCGAGCGGCAGCGCCCAGGACGCAGGCATGCGCGGCAGGAAGTGACCGAGTACCGTCAGGTAGATGGCATCGCCACCGCCCTTGAGCACGGAGAAGTCCGTGCGCGCCAGCGTCGCCGCCATGCCGAGCATGTTGTCGCCATGCATCTGCAACGTGCCGGGATCGAGATTCTCGCGGCGGTCGAGTGCCGTGTGGTAATGCGCGACGTTGTCGCTGAAAGCGAAATTGTAACCCGGAAGATCGTGGTTGAGGAAAACGGTGAGATCGGTGTCGTTCGGCAGGAGCTTGTAGATCACCGCAAAGAGCGAGCTCGTCGCGTATTTCGGCACCGACTTCGCGTAGAGATCGATCAGCGGCGCGTCGCCGGGACTCGTCTGGAAGAGCAGGCTCTGCCCCTGGTTGCCCCGCGCCTCTACATTGATCACAGCCCCGACCCGCGCACGGTTTGCGGGATCGTCAAGAAAAGCGTTGGCGCCGAGCAGCCCGAATTCTTCTCCGTCCGTGTGGAGCGCGATGATCGGATGATCGCTCTTCATGCCTCGCGCCGCGAGCGCCCGGACCGTTTCGAAAATCGTCGCGTCGCCGGACTCATCGTCCGAGGCGCCGGGGCCCGCTGGCACGGAATCGTAATGCGCGAGCAGCACCAGCGCCTTGCCATTGCCCGGCTTCACCTGCGCGATGACGTTGGTGACCGTGCCGCAGGAGAGTGCGCCGAAACGCTTGCTCAGATTGCAGCCTAGCGCGCGCTGGGTGGTCGCGGAGATGCCCATCTTAGCGTATTCGGCGAGGATACGCGCGCGCACGGCGGCGTTCTCCGCGCTCGATGCCGGGTGGGGGATTTGCGGCCCGAGGAGCCGTGCCAGCACCTCTTCGGCACGCCCGGCCGAGAACTCCGTCTTCGGCGCATTGCTGCCGAGCGGAGTCGGAAGACGATCGCAATACTTCGTCAGCGCCCAGATGCCGAGCGCAAGCAGCGCCAGCGCCCACACGCGCAAGAGCGCACCAAGCCCTGCATTTGCCATGCCCCGCCTCCCCTCGCCAGAGGCGCAAGACTTCCCCGCCCGGCCGTCCGCGGTCAACCGTCGCGCGGCAAACCGAAAGCGAGCTATCGCGTTACCATCCGTTGTGGCAACGGAGGGCGCGATGGCCCACAAATTCAAGGTCGGAGACCGGGTCCGCTGGAATTCCGAGGCCGGGCGCGTCAGCGGCCGGATCGTGAAGGTCCACATCCGGAACGTCGACTACAAGGGCTACACGCACCACGCCACGAAGGACGCGCCGCAATACGAGATCAAGAGCGACAAGTCCGACCACGTCGCCTTGCACAAGGAAGGCGCGCTCACGCGCGTGCGGAGCACGGCCAGGCGATGATGGAGAGCGAATTCTTCACGATCGGCCACGCAACGCATCCGCTCGGTGAATTCCTGGGACTTCTCCTCTCGCACGACATCGAAGCGCTTGCCGATGTGCGACGCTTCCCGCGCTCGCGCACCAACCCGCAGTTCAATGCCGAAACGCTCGAACCAGCACTGCAGGATTCCGGTGTTGCCTACCGGCATTTTGCCGGACTGGGCGGACGCCGCCCGCATGCGAAGGACATCGATGCCAGCGTGAACGCTTTCTGGGAGAATGAGAGCTTTCACAACTACGCCGACTACGCCCTTGGCCCTGAATTCGCCGCGGGGCTGGAGGAACTCACTGCCTTCGGCAAGGCGCGGCGCTGCTGCCTCATGTGCGCCGAGGCTCTCTGGTGGCGCTGCCACCGGCGCATCATTGCCGACTATCTCGAGGCACTCGGCGCACATGTCTTCCACATCTCTTCCGACGGACGCGTCGACCGGGCGAAGCTGAGCGACGCCGCGCGGTCCGCGCGGAACGGGACCCTCGTCTATCCCGCACCCTCGCCCTGACGGGTTCAAGCGCCCGCCAGTCCTGAGAACGCTTGCCGGTCTTCTTCTCTGCTGGCATTGCCGGCCGATTGTTGACGCAGCGGAGAGGGCCCGATTGTCCACGTGTTCCGGCGTCCGCCGCTTGCGGAGATAACTGAATCGCGTTTCAATTTCTTTTTGGCAGCTCGCAAGAAAACTCGGCGGAGTCCGCGCCCATGACCATCGACACTAGAGAATTCGTTCTCGAAATCCCCGAGATGATCGACATCCCGCTCGCGCGAAACCGCAAGGCACAGGCGAAGACACGGCCCTGGCCTACCGGCACGGTCATCGTTTCCGCCGACAGCCACATGCTCGAGACCGATTGCTGGATCGACTACTTCCCGGAGCACCTGAAGCATCTGGCGCCACGCATGGAATTCAAGGATGGCGGCTACATGCTGTCGATCGATGGCAAGCAAATGACTCCGGCGGTCGTCGCGCAAGGCCTATGCGAGGCGATGGAATGCAATCCCGGCCTCACCGATGTCGAGGCACGCCTCAAGGATCTCGACATCGAAGGCGTCGAGAAGGAACTGATCTTCCCGCAGCGCCTGTTTGGCCTCTTCATGTTCGGCGAGATGATGAACAGGGCCGAGACGTTCGGCGGCTACAACGAGCACATCTCGAGAGAGTGCGCGAAGGGCAAGGGCCGCCTCTTCTCTGTGATGGTTCCCAACTACTGGGACATGACGCATGCGAAGGAATCCGTCGAGCGTTGCAAGGAACTGGGCGCGCGCTGCCTGATGGTGCCGATCAAGCCCGGCAACAACGCCGACGGCGAACCTATTCACTACAGCGACCCGCGTCTCGATCCTCTGTGGAAGGCGATCGAGGAGTCCGGCATCCCCCTCGCCTTCCATATCGGTGAAGCCATCCCGACAGCGGCGCCGGGTGCGGCGGGCACCTTCGTCATCACCCAGATGCAGGGTTTCCGGCACATCTGGGGCCAGCTCACCTTCGGCGGCGTGTTCGATCGCTTCCCGGGCCTTAAGGTCGTCTTCGTGGAAGGCGGCATCTGCTGGGTCGCCTCGATGCTTCACGATGCCGACATGATCTACAATTCCTTCCCGAGCGCGATGAATCCCAAGCTTGCCCACGCACCGAGCTGGTACTGGTTCAACCATTGCTACGCGACGTTCATGACCGATCCCGCAGGGCTCGAGCTCCTGCACCGCATCGGCGCCGATCGTGTGATGTGGTCGTCGGATTATCCGC
>Ga0335083_10009239_pt1 | contig 11972 bp, 7 predicted proteins | sample Lox_Sample_42_FD_206716 | JGI IMG/M metagenome (GOLD analysis project Ga0335083, IMG submission 206716) | Soil microbial communities from Loxahatchee National Wildlife Refuge, Florida, United States - Lox_Sample_4.2 | ecosystem: Environmental > Terrestrial > Soil > Wetlands | place: USA: Florida... | reverse complement strand
CGACCTGCCCCTCGTCACCGGCTGAGGGACGTGAAAGCCACCCCGTTCGTTACCCGGGATAGGCATGATCCCGAACGGGTCAGGATGCTACGGCCCCCGCCGGCGCGTGCCCTCGCCCCCGGGCCCTGGCGGGTCGGCCGACCTTCCCCGCCTCGGCGTTCACCACATCGCGGTCGCCAGCTTGGACGTTGTGCTTGCTGCTGGCTGGCGGTCCAGGACCCCGGCCCAGGCCCCGCAAGCCCGGGCGGGCCTGTCCCCGGGTGGCCGGCCGGGCGGGTGCTGACCACCTGCCAGCTGGCCCAGGACGGCCCCGCGGGGCGCGTCCTGGGCCTGGTCAAGATCTGGCGGTCAGCCGGCCAGCGGCCGCCGGCTCACTGCTAACTGCAGTTGAATTGGAATTCCTCCCACGCCTGGATCTGGGTCGCGTTGCTGTGGATCGTGTCGGTGGTCCGGCCGCCCGAGTCCACCGCGGTCAGGTAATGGCCATTGATGGTCTGGATGGCGTACCAGTTCAGGCCCACCGGGACCAGGGTGAACTTCTCCCACGACTGGAGCACGGTCGCGTTGCTGTGGATCACATCCGTGGTCTGCCCGCCGCCGCCCACGGCCGTCAGCCAGTTCCCGTTGGAGGTCCTGATGCCGTAATGGATGGGAAAGGCGCCGTCGCCGGAGGGGACCAGGGTGAAAGTCTCCCAGGTGCTGCCCCGCGTACGGTTGGTCTCGATCACGTCCGTAACCCGCCCGCCGCCGTCGATCGCCGACAGGTAGTGCCCGTCGAATGAATGGATGAAGCAGACCGACGTGCCGCCGGCGCCCGCTGGGACGGCCGCCTGGCCGGTGCTCGCGGATGCCACGCCCGTCAGTCCCAGCGCGGCCAGCCCTGTAGCAGCAGCTGCGATCGCCGTGACACGGCCGAGTGCGTGCTTGATCTTCACGATTGTTCCCCGTTTCCCTCGTTTGGCCGGTGTTCCCGTTTCCCTCGTTGGACCGGCCCCTATTCCGGCACGCTAGGCAGGCGAATTGAAATGGCGCTAAAACGGCGCTGAAACGGGATGGCCGGGCTGGCGGCCTGCGTAGTAACGATTTCCGCGCTGTGCAGCCCAGAGGCAGACCTTGACCCAGGCTGTCGGGAACCGGTCTGCGGATTCGTCCTTATCAGCTGAGGACGGGAGCCGTGAAGATCAGCCACTGCCAGGCGAGACTTGTCCGTGTAACCGGGCAGCCGGGCGCCGCCTACGTGATTGACCAGTCGGCCCGGCGGCACCAAGTCCACGCGTCGCGCACAGAAGGTCCGGCTCTGGCTTGCACTAACGGGAGCCAGCCACCCCGTTCCTCGGCGTCCGGGTCAGGCGCGGGACGGCCCGGAGTCCGAGCTGGCCGCGGAGCCCAGGGCGCGAACCGTGAAGTTTCCTGCCGCGGCGGGAACCGGGTGCGCGCTGGCCTGGCCGGGGCTCACGTGGGAGGTGAGCTTGGCGCGGACGCGGCCGGCGTCGGCGTGGTCGATCTCCTCGAGGATCCGCAGGGCCTGCGCCCAGGCCCGGCGCGCGGCGCCGGCGTCGCCCGCGCTGAGGTGCACATCGCCGAGGCAGCTGAGGGTGCGGGCCTCGCTGTAGCGGTCGCCGAGTACGTTGAACAGGTCGAGGGCACGCTGGTAGCAGGTCGCGGCCTGCTGTTGGTCGGCGAGCCCGTGGCGGGCGTCGCCCAGGCTGCTCCAGGTGCAGGCCTCTCCTTCGCGCATGCCCAGCTCCTGCATCAGCGCCAGCGCCTCCTGGCAGGACGTCAGGGCCTGGTGGTACTCGCCGAGAGCCGAGTGGTCGCAGCCGACGCTGTTGAGCGCGAGGGCCTGCATGATCGCGTCGCCGGCGCGGCGGGATAGGTCGAGAGCCCGGCGGGAATACCCAAGGGCGTCCGCGAAGCGGTGCTGCTGCTCGGCAACCTCAGAAATCCCCAGGCAGGCATTCGCCTCGCCGCTGAGATCGCCGGCCGCCGCATGGACCTCCAGGGCTTCCCGGTAATGGGATTCGGCCTCCTCCAGGCGGTTCAGCCGCTCGCACGCCTCGGCCAGGCCGAACAGCACCGTCCCCAGCCCGCGCGAGTCACCGTCACGGCGTGCGGCATCCGCCGCCGCCCGCTCGGTTACCACCTGTTCGTGCCAGTACCCCCGCCGGAACAAGTACGTCCTCACCGTCCACGCGAGCTGCCAGGCGTGCCGATCCAGGCCGACCGCCGCTGCCTGGCTGATACTGGCCAGGAGCACGTGGTGCTCGGCAGTGAACCACGCCAGTGCGCCGTCAGCGGTCGTCAGATCCTCAGCCGTCGTGCCTGGGGCCGGCTCGGCGAGGTCAATCGGGTCCCGCTCCGGCTTCAGCAGCCGGGCAGCGGTGTGCCCAGTGTGCAGGTAGTGGTCAAGGATGCGGTGGCTGGCCGCCGCCCGACCGGCGGCCGACACCAGGCTGTGCGCTTGCTCGGCGGCATATGCGCGCAGTAGGTCGTGGCTGGTATACCGGTCCGGGCTGTGCTCGGAGAGCAGGTGCGCGCCGGCTAGCTCGGCCAGCAGTGCCTCTGCCCGCCGTGGCGGGATCGCGGCCAGGCTCGCCGCCGCCCGGACGCTGATATCGGGCCCGGGATGCAGCCCCAGCAGCGCGAAAAGCCCGGCCGCATCCTCGCTGAGCAGGTGGCAGGACCAGGAGAATACCGCCCGCACGTCGGTGGCCTGGTCCGTGCCGCCGAACGGGTCCAGGGTCGCGGTGGTGCCGCGCAGCCCGGCCGCGATCGCCGCCAGCGGGAAACCCGGCCTGGCGGCGGCGCGGGCGGCGGCGATGGCCAGCGCCAGCGGCAGCCGCGCGCACCGCTCGATGATCTCGCTGACCGCAGCTGGCTCGCCGGCCACCCGCGCCTCTCCCAGCCGCCGGGCCAGCAGCTCACTGGCCTCGGCCGTGGTCAGCAGGTCCAGGCTCACCGGGCATGCGCCCTCGGTGGCGACCAGGCCAGCCAGGTCGCTGCGGCTGGTCACGACCGCCAGGCAGCCGGGCGAGCCGGGCAGCAGCGGGCGGACCTGCCCGGCGTCCCGCGCGTTGTCCAGCACCACCAGCACCCGCTTGCCCGCCAGCAGACTGCGGAACAGTCCAGCCTGCGCGGCCAGGTCCTCCGGGATCCGCGTCGCGGGCACCCCGAACGCGTCCAGGAACCCGCGCAGCGCCTGCCCCGGGTCCAGGGCGGCCCCGCCGGGGTCGAACCCCCGCAGGTTGACATACAACTGCCCGTCGGGGAACTGCCCGGCCACGCGGTGCGCCCAGTGCACGGCCAAGGCGGTCTTGCCCACGCCGGCGGTGCCGGATACCGCGGAAATGACCACCGCCGCAGGCGATGCCCGGCCGGCCCGGGCAGCCCCCGCCGCGACGGCGTCCAGGCAGGCCAACTCCGCCCCCCGCCCGGTGAAGGCGGCCACGGCCGGGGGTAGCTGCGCGGGAACCGGCGCCACCGGCACTGTCGGCGCGGCCGCCGCCCCCGGCGCCGGCGCGTCCAGGCGGGGATGCTGCCGGAGGATGGCGGTCTCCAGGTCACGCAGGTCCCGGCTGGGGTCGATGCCCAGTTCCTCGCCGAGCGTGTGCCGCAGCCGGTGGTAGACGGCGAGCGCGTCTGCCTGCCGCCCGCTGCGGTACAGAGCCAGCATGAGCTGCCCGTGGACCCGCTCGTTCAGCGGGTGGTCGGCCACCATCTGCTCCAGCTCGGGAACAAGCCGGGCGTGCTCTCCCGCTGCCAGCCTGGCCTCCGACAACTCCTGCCAGATGCGCATCTGGAGCAGGTCCAGGCGCTCCGCCTGCGCCGACAGCCAGCCCAGTTCCGCGACATCGGCCAGCGACCGGCCCCGCCACAGCGCCAGCGCGCCCTGCAGCTGCCGCACCGCGCCGACCGGATCAGCGGACTGCGTGCCCTGCTCCAGGAGCCGTTCGGCCACCTGCACATCGGTACCGTCGCTGGGGAGCGGCAGGACATAACCGGGCGGCCTGGCGAGGATCGCGGTCTTGGCCCCCAGAACGCCGCGCAGGTAGGACACGTGAGCTTGCAGGCTGTTCACCGCGGTCGGCGGCGCGTCCTCGCCCCAGACCGCGTCGGTAAGCTGGCCGGTGCTGACGACCCCGCCGCCGTGAAGCGCCAGAACGGCCAGGACTGCCTTGCGCCGCAGGCCATGCACCGGCCGCAGCTCACCCCCGACCACGACATCGACCGGCCCCAGAAGACGTATCTGCATCTCTCTTGATCCCCGTATGCGTGCAGAGTCCTACTTAGGGCCAACGGACCTGGAGCGCCCTTGGTTCACCGTGGCTGTCCGGCCTGGTCGCCGCGGAGGACGTTGCCGCCGAGGACGGGGTCTACCGACTCACCGAACGACTGGTCCGGCGGCAGCGGCACAGGATCACAGCGCATCGCCGCGGTTGAAACCATGGGTCGGCGGTCGGGAGATGATTGTGGTCATCCCCCGCCCGCCTCCAGGCCGAGCGCGTCGCCCTGCGCAAGGGCATGATCGACCTGCGGCTCGCCGAGCTGCGTGAAGGCCGGCTGACTATCGCATCGCAAGGCCGGGCTCCGACCGCTTACTCAGCCACTCAGCGGCCCGCATAGTGGGCACATGATACGCCATTCATGGGTGCCTATACTGAAGATTATTCGCTAGACAGCCTCGATGACAGGAGGACTTCCTGGTGAAGCGGCACATCGAATTGTCGCGCGAGGTCGCCCCGGATCAGGTGCACGAGGTGCTCGGCCGGCATGTGCTCGCCGACGGCTTCGGGCTGGTCTACGACACCCGCGCCAGCCGCGGCTCCTGGGTGGTCGACGCGCGCTCCGGCGAGAAGTACCTGGACCTGTATACGTTCTTCGCATCCGCGCCGCTGGGGTCCAACCCGCGCGGGCTGGCCGACGACCCGGACTTCATGGCCGTGCTAGCCGAGGCGGCGGCCAACAAGCCGGCCAACCCCGACATGTACACCACGCACTACGCGCAGTTCGTGGAGACGTTCGCCCGGGTGCTGGGGGATCCGGCCTTGCCGCACCTGTTCTTCGTCGAGGGCGGGGCGCTGGCCGTCGAGAACGCGCTCAAGACCGCATTCGACTGGAAGAGCCGGCGCAACGAAGCGGCCGGCCGCCCGGCCGGGCTCGGCGGCAAGGTGCTGCACCTCACCCGCGCGTTTCACGGCCGGTCCGGCTACACGCTCTCGCTGACCAACACCGAGCCGGGCAAGACCGACCGGTTCCCCAAGTTCGACTGGCCCAGGATCGACGTACCCGCAGTCCGGTTCCCGCTGGCGGACCACCGGGCCGAAGTCGAGCGGTCCGAGGCCCGGGCGCTGGCCCAGGCCCAGGCCGCGTTCGAGCGGTACCCGCACGACATCGCCTGCTTCATCGCAGAGCCGATCCAGGGCGAGGGCGGCGACAACCACATGCGGCCGGAGTTCCTGCGCGCCATGCAGGCAATGTGCCGCGAGGGCGACGCGCTGTTCGTGCTCGACGAGGTGCAGACTGGGGTCGGGCTGACCGGCACAGCGTGGGCCTACCAGCAGCTCGGCCTCGAGCCGGACATCGTGGCGTTCGCCAAGAAGGTGCAGCTCGGCGGCATCATGGCAGGCCGGCGCGTGGACGAGGTCGTCGACAATGTATTCGCGGTGTCCGGCCGGATCAACTCGACCTGGGGCGGCGGGCTCGTCGACATGGTCCGTTCCCGCAGGCTCCTGGAGATCATCGAACGCGAGAAGCTGATCGAGCACGCGGCGAAGGGCGGCGACTGGCTCCTCGGCGAGCTGGCGGCGCTCGGCGGGCGGCACGCCGACGTGGCCTCGAACGTCCGCGGCCGCGGGCTCATGTGCGCGTTCGATCTCCCGGACGTCCGGACCCGCGACGTGGCGCTGCGGCTGCTGCGGGAGGACCATGTTCTTGTGCTGCCGTGCGGAGAGCGCTCGATCCGGTTCCGGCCTGCGCTGGACGTCACCGAGCCGGAGCTCGAGTTCGGGCTGGCCGCACTGGACCGCACCCTGACTACCCTGGCCCGCTGACGAACAAGGGATGTTACTGATGGATCAGCGCACCGTCTCCTCCGTGATCGCCGGCCGGCCGGTGGCAGGAGCCCCGGGAGGGCGGATCCGGTCCACCAACCCGGCGCGGCTCGATGAGGTGGTCGCCGACGTCGCGCTGGGCGACGCAACGCTGCTGGTGACCGCGGCCCAGGTGGCGAGCGACGCGCAGCGGGCGTGGGCGGACGTGCCCGCGCCGGTGCGCGGCCGGGCGATCGCGCACATCGGCCGGCTGGTGGAGGACAACAAGCAGGCCCTGGCCGCTCTAGTAACCCGCGAGATCGGGAAGCCGTACCCCGAGGCGCTCGGCGAGGTCCAGGAGATCATCGACACCTGTGACTTTTTCCTTGGCGAGGGCCGGCGGCTGTACGGCCAGACCGTGCCCAGCGAGATGCCGGACAAGCAGCTGTTCACGTTCCGCAACCCGGTCGGCGCGGTGGCGGTGATCACCGCGGGAAACTTCCCGGTCGCGGTGCCCTCCTGGTACATCGTCCCCGCGCTGCTGTGCGGCAACAGCGTCGTGTGGAAGCCGGCCGAGTACTCGGCGGCTACCGCAGCCGCGTTCCATGAGCTGTTCTGCCGCGGCGGCGGGCTGCCGCCCGGCGTGTTCAACGTGGTCTACGCCGACGGCCCAACCACGTTCGCCGGCCTGGAGCAGGCCCTGGACGCAGGCCTGATCGACAAGGTCGGGTTCACCGGGTCCAGCGAGGTCGGCGCCCGGATCGGCGAGCTCGCCGGCCGCCACCTGCAGTCAGCCTGCCTGGAACTAGGCGGGAAGAATCCAATGGTCGTGACCGCCAGCGCCGACATCGACCTCGCGGTCGAGGGGGCGCTGTTCGGCGGGTTCGGCACCGCCGGGCAGCGGTGCACCTCACTCGGCACGGTGATCTGCCACGAGTCGGTGCACGACGAGTTCCTCACCCGTTTCGCCGAGGCGACGGCGGCGGCCGCGGTGGGCGACCCGTTCGCCGACGTGCTCTACGGGCCGATGCTCGACATCCGGTTTTCTGAACGCTTCGAGCGGTTCCTGGCCTGGATCGGCCCGCAGCACAAGATCATGGGCTCGTCGGGCATCGGGCGGATTACCGCGGCCAACCCGCGGGCCCGCTTCGCCGGCGACCCGGAAGCGGGCATCTTCTGCCACCCGACGATCGTCGACGGGGTGCGCCCGGGTGACAAGATCTTCGACCAGGAGACGTTCGGGCCGCTGGTCGGGGTGACGACCTACCGGACCCTGGACCAGGCGGTCGAGCTGGCCAACGCCCCCGGATACGGACTGTCGTCGTCGATCTACACCAGCGACGCCAGCGAAGCGTTCAGGTTCCGGCGCGGGGTGTCGGCCGGGATGGTCAGCGTGAACAACTCGACCTCCGGCGCGGAGGCGCACCTGCCCTTCGGCGGGAACGGCAAGTCCGGCAATGGCTCCCGTCAGTCGGGCCAGTGGGTGCTCGACCAGTTCACCCGGTGGCAAGCGCTGAACTGGGACTACTCGGGCCGCCTGCAGAAGGCGCAGATGGACGTAGCCGAGCTCACGCCAGATCACGACTTCCGGCTGTGACCGCGGCAGGGCGGGTGGGCGCAAGGCAGGCGAGGTGACCACGCCAGCCGAGCTTGACCGGCATTTCAGGGAGGTGGCGGGCTGTGGGGCTCGATTACTGGATCACGCCGGGGAGGGCTGGCGGGCCATCGCCCGGGGCCACCGCGAGGGCGTGAACCACGGGCCGTTCGGTTCAAGACCTTGACTTCCGAACGGCCCGGGGATCAGCGATCTGGGGGTTGGCTGCAGCGCAGGGCGACGCCGTTGCGCTGCCAGTTCCAGATCGGTACCAGACCCGGCTCGGCCCCGAGCACGGAGACGAGGAGCCGCAACTGGCTCTCGGGGAGCGGCGGCTGCTTGATTTCCGGCCGCGGTGCGAAGGTGCGCTTGGGCAGCGAGCAGGGCGACTGCTCGACTTCCTCCGTCGAGTAGGCCTTAAGGAGATCCGTGGCGGTCCGGATGCCGACCCGGCGGAGGTTCAGCCGGGCCACGGCTCCGAATTCGGGGCACGGTTCGGTGTCGGCCGGGGCCGACTGCTGGCCGTTTTTGATCAGCTCATCCCGGAGCGTGTTCAACTCCTTCCGGTCGGTCTTGTCCAAGTGGGTCAGCAGGAAAGCCTGGTCGATCCAGTCAACGAGACGTCCCGGGGGGACCCGCGTGTGCAAAATGACGTCCACGAGGTTCATGGTGGTGAGGTTCTGCATATCCTCCACCCCCTCCTCGGTGAGCCGGGCCTCGTACCAGAGGTTGAATCCGTCGAGCTGGTCGAGGGGATATTCCGAGGTGATAGGCGAAACGACCACATGAAGCGCCTTGGACGTCACTCGTTGCAGCAGCTGGATGCCCGCGACCGGGAAGAATCCGATCACGAAGGCCACCGCGAGCTCCGCGTGGCTCGCCATCTTCGCGGTACCGCCGATCACCTGGTGCAAGACGGCAACGATAAGCAGCACCAGGATGATCCGCAGGACGGCGCTCGCGTAGGCGCTCGGGCGCAGGTCGCTCTGGTAGAAGCGGCGGATCAGCATGCTGGTCACGAACGCGTAGGCGCCGATGAACCCGTACTTGAGGACGTCCCACGCGCCATCGGGGGCACTGATGAATCGGGTGTCCCACAGCACCGCCGACCAGCCTACGGCGAGCACCGTGGTCAGAAGGAATACCGGAAACAGGGATTCGCCGCTGACCCTGAAATCGTCGTTCCGGTCGCCGGCTCGAGCTGGCTTTTCATCCGGTGTGGCATCCGGCTGGCCCTTCGTCGCTTCGCGGGTAACGTCGCGGCCGTAATACGCCTCGAACTTCTGCCGGTAGATGTTGTCGCGGGACAGCTTAGGATCATGCTTTTCCGGCCAGTGGCGATGGAACTCCGACGTCACCGGCGGCTCCGGCAGGTTCTGCGGCCGGTCCCAGCCCAGCCGGTGCAGGTTGAGGACGTACTCATTCCATAGCGCCTTAGCCCGCATCCCGATGAAGCGGATGTAGAGCCATCCGGGCAGGAATGCCAGGCACCACAGCGCGAAAAGCTTGAGCGCGTCGATATCCCAGGTTTGCAGGTCCGGCCAGCGCCCTTGGGCGAGCCGCCCCGCCGTGGCGGCGGTCACCCCGGCGATGACCGCTATCAGGACATTCATCCATGTCGCGACGGCCTTGCGCTGCAGCCATACCCGGGCCCGGTCCTGCCTGAGAAAGGCGTAGACCTTCCCCAGCAGGCGATGAAAGCCGCCGAGCAGAGCCTGGAGCCTCCCGGCTGGCGGGCTAGGTGTCTCAGAGATCGCGGACATGTTCCCCCCGTTTCATGGAATCATCGTGGCGATCGGCCTACTGATAATGTGCCGACCCGGCAGCCAACTGATACACCCGACCGCTACCTGTCATGCTGCCCCTGGATACCGGGCGTCCGGCCGGTTACGGGTCTGGATTCAGTAGACGTTATCCATAACGAATCGCACCTTGACGATTTTCCGGCCAGCGTGAGGGTTCGGTAGAGGGGAATCACCATGAAACGGCTGTCCCTACCGATAGATCAGATGCACGATCACCACAAAGTGGTGATAGTTGGCTCGGGTTACGGGGGAGCAATTGTCACATCACGCATCGCGCGCGCCGGACAGGATGTCTGCGTCCTGGAACGTGTGCGGCTCGATTACTGGATCTTGTACAGCTCGATTACTTGATCTCGCCTCAATGGCTTGCTGGGTTGGAGATCATCGCTGGATGATCTTCTCGGTCGTCTGCTCACGCGTTGCCTGCTCGGCAGCCTGATGGTGCTGGCCCGGCGTGAGGTGGCCAAGGATGCCGAGTTGCTGGTGCTGCGGCATGAGAACGCGGTCTTGCGCCGTCAGGTCCGCCGGGTCCGCTACCAGCCGGGTGACCGGCTGTGGCTCGCGGCGCTGTCGAGATTGGTTCCCGGCATCGCTGGAGAGAGGTGTTCGCCGGGACCCCGGGCGACGCTGCTCGCCTGGCACCGACGGCTCATCGCGCATAAATGGGACTATGCCAGCAAGCGGCGACCCGGACGGCCGTCCACGGCGACCGCGATCCGCAAGCTCGTGATCCGCACCGCCACCGACAATCCCACCTGGGGGCACCGGCGCGTGCAAGGCGAGCTCGTCAGGATCGGCCACCGGATCGCGGCGTCCACGGTCTGGCAGATCCTGCATGACGCCGGGATCGATCCCGCGCCCCGCCGGGCCGGCCCAACCTGGGAGCAGCTCCTGACCGGGCAAGCCCGCGGCATCATCGCAGCCGACTTCGTCCACGTGGACACAGTGCTGCTCCGTCGTCTCTACGCGCTGATCGTCGTCGAGCACCGTACCCGCCGTGTTCATCTGGTCGGCATCACGACGCACCCCGACGGCTCATGGACAACGCAGGCAGCCCGTAACTTCCTGATGGGCCTGCTCGGCCAGCGCGCGATCTCCGTCAAGTTCCTGATCAGGGATCGCGCGGGCCAGTTCACCAGGTCTTTTGACGCCGTATTCCGCGCTGAGGGCATCGGGATTCTGGCCAGCCCGCCGCAGGCGCCCCGGGCGAACGCGATTTGCGAAAGGATCACCGGCACCCTGCGCCGGGAGCTCTTGGACCGGATGCTCATCATCAACGAGCACCACTTGCGACGGGTGCTGACCGAATACCTGGTCCACTACAACACAGCCCGGCCGCACCGTTCCCTCGGCCAGCTCACCCCAGCTCAAGCTGACACCCACCTGCCTGAACCGGTCAACCTCGCCGAGTTCCGGATCCGCCGGAAGCAGGTCCTCGGCGGGCTCACCCACGGGTACTACATCGCCGCCTGACCGCCCACAGGGCCACCTCGAATCGTATTTTCGGGCCCCACAGGGTTCGGCGCTGTTGTGACGGCTTGAAGTGGCCCTGCCTTTGCGGTTTGAGGTGCCGTAGGGCCAGCGGCCGTCGGCGGCCGGGGGTGCGGGGCCGGATCGCCGGCGGGCCTGGTCGGGGCTGGTGGCCAGGGCCTGGGCGATGTCGTGCCCGGTGTGCCCGTTGAGGCGGGCGCTGGTCACGAGTCCGGGCGCGAAGCGCCCGGCCTGGCCGGTGAGGCTGGCGGTCCCGGTGGTGGCGGCCGGGTCGTCGCCGGGCCAGGCACCGCGGCGCTCGGCGAGCTGGCCAAGCGCGTGGCCGGTGAGGTCGCAGGTGCCGCCGCCGCTGTGCGGTCCCTGGCCGGGCCGGAGCGGCGGCGCAGGCGACCCGGCACCGGCCGGGCGAGATCACCGGCTGGGCCGCACGACGCCGCCCGCCGCCGGTTCCGCGGTCAGCTCCGGCGCGCCTTTCACTGATGCACCGCGCCCTTTACAGGTTGCCTGCCGCCGGCAGCGCGGGCCGGTGGATCCAGGCGGCAAGGTCCGCGGGCGCGCATTCGGCGACCCGGGCGGCGTACCGGGGAAGCTCCTGCTCGCTGAGGACCTGCCGCCACTGGCCTGCCGTTCCGCTGTGGAAGAACTGGCTGCGGTCGTGATAGAAGCCGTCGTGGCTGGCTTCGGGCGCGAGCTCGCCGGCCCGGCCCTTCATGACCGCGAACGTGGCGGCCTGGACCAGGTCCGGCCAGGCTGTCTCGGTGATGGCGATCCCGAGCCGGGCGGCTATGTAGCGCATCTGCCCTTCGAGGTCATCAAGGAGGTCCTCGTAGCGCAGCAGCACGATGTTCAGCTGGTCGCGGACCTGCCAGAACGTGTCCAGATGGTGAAGCATGATCTCCAGGTCGGACACGGCCTTTCCGGGCGCGGCCGGATTGACCCAGGACCAGAAGCGCTCGCGCGCGGTCCCGCTCGGCAGGGACGGAGCGGCGGCTAGCAGCTCGTCAAGGACCACGGCGCCCACGGCATCCTCCCGCAATGCGAGGGACACGGCCC
>Ga0335083_10009238_pt1 | contig 11973 bp, 5 predicted proteins | sample Lox_Sample_42_FD_206716 | JGI IMG/M metagenome (GOLD analysis project Ga0335083, IMG submission 206716) | Soil microbial communities from Loxahatchee National Wildlife Refuge, Florida, United States - Lox_Sample_4.2 | ecosystem: Environmental > Terrestrial > Soil > Wetlands | place: USA: Florida... | reverse complement strand
CCGTAGCACTCCTCGCAGAGAACTGTCCGGAATCGAACAGGTCGTTCCGCCGCCGGTCAGCGCGCCGGCCAGGCGACCGCCCGCGTCTCTGGCTCTTCAATGACTTAGCCCTCTGCCCCCCTGGCACGCTTCTCGCCCTTGTCCGCATCCCGTGGACATCATCCGCGAGGACGTCGCCGACAAGAAGCGCAAGAAACGGCTGATCATCGCGGCCGGCTCGGGGGCCGTGATCCTGCTCATCACGCTCGGGCTCTCGCGCCTGAAGCCGGCGGCGCCGACGGTCGACAAGAGCACGGTCTGGACCGACACGGTCAAGCGCGGTCCGATGCTGCGGCAGGTGCGCGGCCCGGGAACGCTCGTCCCCGAGGAAATCCGCTACATCTCGGCGGCGACCGACGGCCGCATCGAACGGCTGGTGCGGCTGCCGGGCAGCACGCCGGTCCAGCCGGACACGATCCTGCTCGAGATGTCGAACCCCGTTCTCGAGCGCGACGCGCTCGACGCCGAGTCGCAGCTGCGCGCGGTGCAGGCGGAGCTCGTCAACGTCCGCGCGCAGGCCGACCGGCAGATCATGGACCAGCAGGCGACGGCCGCGACCGTCCGCTCGGATTTTCATCAGGCCGAGCTGCAGGCGGCGACGAACGAAGGGCTCTACAAGGAAGGCCTCATCGCCGACCTGACCGTGAAGCTCTCGCGCGTGCGCGCCGAGGAGCTCGCGACGCGCAACGCGATCGAGGAGAAGCGCGTCAAGAGCGTCGCCGACGCGGCGGAGGCTCAGGTCGCCGTGCAGGAGGCGCACGTCGAGCAGTTGAAGGCCCTCGCGGCGTTGAAGCGGTCGCAGAAGGACGCGCTGCACGTGCGCGCGGGGATCTCGGGCGTCCTCCAGGAGCTGCCGGTGCAGGTCGGCCAGCAGGTCGCCCCCGGCACGACGCTCGCCAAGGTGGCCGACCCGAAGCGCCTGAAGGCGCAGCTGAAGATCGCCGAGACGCAGGCCAAGGACGTGGTCATCGGCCAGCCCGCCTCGATCGACACGCGCAACGGCGTCGTCGCGGGCAAGGTCTCGCGCATCGACCCGGCCGTGCAGAACGGCACGGTGACGGTGGACGTCGCGCTCGAGGGGGATCTGCCGCTCGGCGCGCGGCCGGACCTCTCCGTCGACGGCACGGTCGAGCTCGACCGCCTGAAGGACGTCCTCTTCGTCGGCCGGCCCGCGTTCGGCCAGGAGAAGGGCCAGGTCGGCCTCTTCCGGTTGAACGAGGACGGCGACGAAGCGACGCGCGTCACGGTCAAGCTGGGAAAGAGCTCCGTCAACACGGTCGAGATCCTCGAAGGTCTGAAGCCCGGCGACAAGGTGATTCTTTCGGACATGAGCGCGTGGGACGCGTACGACAGGGTTCGTCTGAAGTGAGGAGCGAGGGAAAACGATGAGCACGAACGGCAACGAACACCCGGTCATCAAGCTCGACGGCGTCACGAAGGTCTTCTTCACCGACGAGGTCGAGACGCACGCGCTCTCGGGCGTGCACCTCGAGATCGCCCACGGGGAGTACGTGTCGATCGCCGGCCCGTCGGGCTGCGGCAAGTCGACGCTGCTCTCGATGCTCGGCCTCCTCGACTCGCCGACGTCCGGCCGCTACTGGTTGAACGGCAAGCCGGCCGAGTCGCTGACGCTTTCCGAGCGCGCCCGCATCCGCAACCGCGAGATCGGCTTCATCTTTCAGAGCTTCAACCTGATCGGCGATCTCTCGGTCTACGAGAACGTCGAGCTCCCGCTGACCTACCGCGGCATGCCGAACCACGAGCGCAAGAAGCGCGTGCAGGAGTCCCTCGAGAAGGTCGGCATGGCGCACCGGATGAAACACTTCCCGTCGCAGCTGTCGGGCGGCCAGCAGCAGCGCGTCGCAGTGGCGCGCGCGATCGCGGGCTCGCCGCTGATCCTGCTCGCCGACGAGCCCACCGGAAACCTCGACTCGGTCAACGGTGAAGCCGTGATGAACCTGCTCCAGGACCTCCACCGCGCGGGCGCCACGATCTGCATGGTCACGCACGATCCGCGCTTCGCCAAGCACGCCGGGCGGACGATCCATCTCTTCGACGGCCGCGTCGTCGAGGAAGAGAAGGGCGAGGAGAGGCTGCACTCCGAAGAGGAGCTCAAGGAGAGCGGTTACCGGGTGAGCTGATGAACGGCGTCGCGCAGGACCTTCGCTACGCCGTCCGCGGCCTCGCCCGAAATCCCGGGTTTGCGGCGCTCGCGACCCTCACCCTGGGACTCGGCATCGGCGCCAACACGGCGCTCTTCAGCGTGGCCCACGCGGCGCTTCTCCGGCAGCTGCCGGTCCGCGAGCCCGGCCGGCTCGTCCTCTTCGAGTGGCGCGCCGGCGAGACATTTCGCACCTCCGGGCGCCGCGGTTCCGGCATGCCGCTGCCGCCCCACACGACCGGCGCTTCGGTCTTCCGTCCCGACGTCTACGCGCGCCTCGAGGAAGCTCGGACGGGCGCGGGCGCGAAGAGCAGCCCGCTCCAGACCCTCTTCGGCTTCGCGCCGATCTACGAGTTGACCTCCCGCGTCGGGGATCGCGCCGAGATCGTCCACGGGCAAGCCGTCACCGGCAACTACTTCGAGGGCCTCGGCGTGCGGCCGGCGCTCGGGCGCCCGATCGTCGAGTCGGACGACCGGCCCGGCGCCGCTCCCGTCGCCGTCGTCAGCCATGCGTTCTGGAAGAGCGCCTTCGGAGCCGATCCGTCGGTCCTCGGCAAGGTCGTCACGCTCAACCGCACGGCCTTCACGGTCGTCGGCGTGACGCCGCCGGAATTCGCCGGGACGCTCCAGGTCGACTATCAGCCCGCGGTGACCGTGCCGCTTTCCTGCGAACCCGTCCTTCTCGGAGCGGACAGCGGCCTGCGGCCCAACGGCCGGCCGACCCTCTGGTTCCTGAACGTGATGGGGCGGCTGAAGCCCGGCGCGACGCTCGACGAGGCGCGGCAGAGTCTCGACCCGACGTTCCGCGCGGCGGCTCTGGAAGTCATGCCGCCGCCGCGCCGAGACGGCGAGCCGGCCCGGCTCGAGCCGAAGGACGAGCCCCGGTTGACCACGCGCCCGGGCGGCCTCGGCCTGATGGAGAGCCGCCAGATGTACTCCCGGCCGATCTACGCCCTGTTCGGCGTGGTCGGCGTGGTCCTCCTGATCGCCTGCGCCAACCTCGCGAACCTGCTGCTCGCCCGGGCCACGCGGCGCCGCGGCGAGATCCGCACGCGGCTCGCGATCGGCGCGAGCCGCGGCCGGCTGATCCGCCAGCTCCTGACCGAGAGCCTTCTGATCGCGATGCTCGGCGGTCTCGCGGGGATTCTGTTCGCGGTCTGGGGCGACGGCGCCCTGGCCGCGATTTCCGGCGAGGACGCCCGGATCCTGCCCAACGGCGTCTCGGCCGGCTTGAGCGCGCCGGTCATCGCCTTCGCGATCGCCCTGACGGTCGTGACCTCGCTCCTCTTCGGGCTCGTCCCGGCGTGGGGGACGAGCCGCGTCGACCTGAGCCGTGAGCTCGCCCAGAGCCGCCGCACCGCCTCGCGCTCGCGCCTGGGAGGCGGGTTGATCGTGCTGCAGGTCGCGCTCTCCGTCGTTCTCCTCTCGGGCGCGGGACTGCTCCTCCGAACGCTCCACAACCTGCAGGCGGTCCCGCTCGGCTTCGACCAGGAGCGGCTCCTCGTTTTCGGACTGCGCCCCGAGCAGGGCGGCTACCGGGAGGAGCGCCTGGCGCAGTTCTACGACGCGCTCCTGGCCCGCCTCGACGCGCTGCCCGGCGTGGCTGCCGTGACGTTCGGACGCATTCCGCTGATCGCCGAGTACTCGTGGAACACGAACGTCCTGTTGCCGGGCGAGTCCGTTCGCTCCGCCGCGCACCACGTCGTCAACCGCCAGATGGTCCGCGAGAACTACTTCGACGCGCTCCGGATCCCGAAGCTGCGGGGCCGCACCTTCACCGCCGGGGACGACGAGCGCGCGCCGCGCGTCGCGATCGTCAACGCGACCCTCGCCCGCCGCCTCTTCCCCGGAGGAGACCCGATCGGGCAGCGCATCTCCGATCCGGACGAGAAGTGGCAGGCCGAGATCGTCGGCGTCGTCGGCGACACGAAGTACGACAGCCAGCGGAGCGCGGTCGAGCCCCTGCTCTACACGCCCTGGCGGCAGGACCTCCGGAACGTCGGCGAGATGTACTTCGCGCTTCGCGCGGCGGAAGACCCGGCGGCGCTGACGCCCACCGTCGAGCGCGCGGTCCACGACCTCGACCGCGGGCTCCCCCTGACCGACGTCGGCACCCAGGAAGAGAGGTCGCGCGCGACCGTCGGTCGCGAGCGCATCTACACGCAGATCCTGACGTTCTTCGGCGGCCTGGCGCTCCTGCTCGCCGCGACCGGCCTCTTCGGCGTGCTGGCCTACTCGGTCGCCCAGCGCACGCGGGAAATCGGCATCCGCATGGCGCTCGGAGCCCGCCAGGCGAACGTCGTGCGGATGATCGTCGCCCAGGGCCTCCGGCCCGCGGCCGCCGGGCTGGTCCTCGGCCTCGGCGCCGCTCTCGCGCTCGGGCGGACCGTCGCCGATCTCGTGTACGGAATTCCGGCGTCGGATCCCGGCACGCTCGCGGGCGTCGGCGCGTTGCTGCTCGGCATCGCGGGTCTGGCCGCGTTCATCCCGGCCCGCCGGGCCGCGCGCGTCGATCCGAGCGTCGCCCTGAGGAGCGACTAGAGACCGATGAGCACGCTCGTCCAGGACCTGCGCTACGCCCTGCGGGGCTTCGCGCGCGCGCCCCGATTCACGGCCGCCGCCATCGCGACGCTCGCGCTCGGCATCGGCTCGAATGCCGCGCTCTTCTCGGTGGTGAACACGATGGCGCTGCGGCCGATGCCCGGCCTGGCCGACCCGCACCGCCTCGTCTGGATCGTCCACAACGGCCGCCGCGTCTCCTACCCCGACGCCCTCGCGTACGCTGCCGAGACGCGGATCTTCTCGGGCGTGGCCGCGTTCGATCGCACGCCCGTCCACGTGACCGCGGCCGGAGAGACCGAACGCCTCGAGGCCCACGTCGCGGGCGGCGACTACTTCCGCGTGCTGGGCGTCGTCCCGGCGGCCGGTCGCGTCTTCACGGCGGACGACGATCGGGCCCGGCGCCCCGTCGCGGTGGTCTCGGCCGCGTTCGCCGAGCGGCGGTTCGGCTCCGCGTCGGCCGCCGTCGGCGGCGCGGTCCTCCTGAGCGGGCGCCCCTTCACGATCGTCGGCGTCGCGTCGCGAACCTTCCGCGGCCTCGATCTCGAGGAGCCGGCCGACGTCTACGTCCCGCTCGAGACCTGGGTCTCCGGCAGAGGCGCCGGAGGCGCCGCGACGCTGTCGGAGCGCCGCCGCGAGAGGTACATGGTCATCGCCCGGCTCCAGCGAGGAGTGTCGGTCGCCTCCGCGAACGCGGCCGTCACCGCCGTCGCGGCGCGCCACGCGGCCGAGCGCGATCCGGATCGGGGTCCCGTGAGCGCCGGCGTCGAAGCGCCGCGCGGTTGGGTGCCTCCGGGCCACCTCGGCGAGATCCTGCCGCTGGCGGCGATCGGCTTTGCCGCCACCGGCGTCGTGCTCCTCGTCGCCGCGGCGAACGTGGCGAACCTCCTGCTCGCCCGGGGCACGCTCCGCCGCCGCGAGATCGGCATCCGCCTGGCGATCGGCGCCTCGCGCGGGCGCCTCGTGCGTCAGCTGCTCACCGAGAGCGTCCTGCTCGCCGCCTTCGGCACCGCGGCGGGCGTCCTGCTCTCGTCGTGGCTCGTCGACGTCGCCCTCGCGCGATTCGACGCGCCGGGACTCCTGCGCCCCGTCCTCGACGGACGCATGCTCGCCTACGCCGTGGCCGCCTCGCTCGCGACCGGGATCCTCTTCGGCCTCGCCCCGGCGTGGACCTCGGCGCGGCATCGCCTGGGCGCCGCGCTCCGGGAGTCCGGAACCGGCGCCTCGCCCGCGGGCCGGCGCTTCCAGAGCGCCCTCGTGGTGTCTCAGCTGGCGCTGTCCCTCGTCCTGCTCGCGGCGGGCGGGCTCCTGCTGCGGAGTCTCGTCAAGGCCGGCCGCGTCCCGGTCGGTTTCGATCGCGACACCGCGGGCGACGTCCTCACGGTGTCGTTCGACCCGGCGACGCAGGGCTACTCCCCCGAAAAGGCGCGGCGCTTTCGCGAGGATCTGTTGGAACGGGCGCGCGCTCTTCCCGGGGTCCGCGCGGCCGCGTTGACGGAGGTCGTGCCGCTCGGCCGGCGCGCGATCTCGGAGGACTACGCGCCCGAGGGGGCGGCGCCCGACGCGCAGCAGCACGCCTTCCTGACGAGCACCTCGCCCGGCTATCTCGCCACGATGGGGATCGCACTCGTCGCCGGCCGGGACTTCCGGCCGGGCGACCGGGAAGGCGCGCCCCGCATCGCGATCGTCAACGAGACGTTCGCCCGGCGCGCGTGGCCGGGGCGGAGCCCCGTCGGTCAGCGCTTCGCCGTCGCCACCGATCCCGCGGCGCGCTACGAGGTGATCGGCGTGGCCTCCGACGGCAAGTACGTGAACCTGACCGAGGAACCGCTCCCCTTCGTCTACTTCTCGATCGCCCAGGAAACGCACCTCGACGACGCCGTCCTGATGGTCCGCACGTCCGCCGGTTCCGCGACCGCGGCGGCCCTGCGCGCCGCCGTGAAGGAGCTCGATCCCTCCATGCCGCTCTTCCGGAGCGGCACGCTGGCCGCGTCCCTGGAGGAGAAGGCGGGCGATCGCCGCGCCGGCACCCTCATTCTCGCTTTCTTCGGGGGCCTGGCGCTCGCGCTCGCCGCGGTCGGCCTTTACGGCGTCGTCGCGCTCGCCGTCGGCGCGCGGCGCCGCGAGATCGGGATCCGCATCGCGCTCGGCGCGTCGCGCCGGGAGGTCGTCCGGCTCTTCCTGCGCCAGGGAGCGCGGCTGACCGCCGCCGGCCTGGCCGCCGGTCTGCTGATCTCGGCCGCGGCGACGCGGCTGCTCTCGGGATTCCTCTTCGGCGTCACCCCGATGGACCTGACCGCGCTCGGCGGCGTCTCGGCGCTTCTCGGCGCCGTCGCTCTCGCCGCGAGCGCTCTTCCAGCGCTTCGCGCCGCGTCGACCGATCCGGTCGAGGCCCTGCGGCACGAGTGACGAAAGGTGCACCCATGACGACCTTCCTTCAGGACCTCCGCTACGCCGCCCGCTGGCTCGCGAAGAATCCCGGCTTCACGGGGATCGCCGTCGCGACGCTCGCGCTCGGCATCGGCGCGAACACGGCGATCTTCAGCGTCGTCCGGGGCATTCTGCTCGAGCCGCTCCCGTACTCGAACGCGGACCGCCTCGTGCAGGTCTGGATGACGGGCGAGCGGCAGGGCCAGGTGCGCCGGGAGATTCCGTTCGCTCCGCCCGTCCTGCGCGACTGGCGCGCGCGCAATCGCTCCTTCGAGTCCGTCGCGGGATACACGGACTGGACGTTCAACTTGACCGGCGGCGCGGCGCCCGAGCGCCTGCGCGCGGCCCTCGTGTCGTCCGAGTTCTTCGGCCTCCTCGGCGTCCGCCCCGTCGCCGGACGGACGTTCGCCGCGGGCGAGGACGTCGCGGGACACGACGCGGTCGCGGTCATCTCCTCGAACCTCTGGACGCGGCGCTTCGGCCGGGATCCCCGGACCGTCGGCTCCTCGATCACGCTGGACGGCCAGAGCTACGTGGTCATCGGGGTCGTCCCCTCGGGTCTTCCCCTGGCGAACCTCGATCCCGGAAACGAGGTCTACGCTCCGACCTCGCACGGATTCGCGCTCGAGAACCGCAACGGCCACTACCTCGCAGCGATCGGCCGCCTCAAGCCGGGCGTGACGCTCGCGGCCGCGCGCGCGGACCTCGCCGCCGTCGCCGAGGCCCTCGGGCGGGAGCACGGGGACTCCGACCGCGGGTACGCCGCGAACCTGCTCCCGGCGCGCGAGCAGATGGTCGGCGAGGTGCGGCCGGCCCTCTACGCGATGCTCGGCGCCGTCGTCCTCGTCCTGCTCATCGCGTCGGCGAACGTCGCCAACATGCTCCTCGCGCGGGCGACCGCCCGCGAGAAGGAGATCGCGGTTCGCACCGCCCTCGGCGCCTCCCGCGGCCGGCTGTGGCGGCAGCTCCTGACCGAGAGCCTCCTGCTCGCGCTCGGCGGATCCGTGCTCGGCCTGCTCCTCGCGGCCTGGGGCGTCGACCTCCTCAAGAGCCTCGCGCCGCCGGGAATCCCGCGCCTGTCCGAGGTGCGCGTCGACCTGGGCGTCGCCGGATTCGCGTTCGCCGTGGCCGTCCTCACCGGTCTCGCGTTCGGCGCCGCCCCGGCGTGGCAGATCTCCCGGACCGCGCTCGCCGACGGCCTCCGAGACCGGGGAACGTCCTCGGGACGCCGCGGCGGCCGGCTGCGCAGCGTCCTCGTGGCGGCGGAGCTCGCCCTCTCGCTCGTGCTCGTCGTCGGAGCGGCGCTGCTGCTCCAGAGCTTCTCGCGCCTGGCGCACGCGCGGCTGGGCTTCGAGGCCTCGGACGTCCTGACGTTCCAGCTCGACCTCCCGGATGCCAGGTACCAGGCGGACGCCGACGCCGCCCGGTTCCACGAGCGCGTGCTCGCGGGGCTGCGGCGCCTTCCGGGCGTCGACTCCGCGGCCTCGATCAGCGGCCTCCCGCTCACGGACGATCGCCGGATGAACCTCGCCTTCCGCATCGAGGGTCAGACGCCCGATCCGGCCCGCGTGTCGAGCGCGCGCTACAACTCCGTCAGCCCCGGGCTCTTCGCGGCGCTCCGCATCCCGGTGCGGCGCGGCCGGGGAATCATCGACGGCGACACGGCCGACCATCCGCCCGTCGCCGTCATCAGCGAGTCGATGGCGAAGCGCTACTTCCCGGGCCAGGATCCGCTCGGGAAGCGGATCTCGCTCGCCGGCATCGACACGGCCGAGAAGGACTGGCGGACGATCGTGGGCGTCGTCGGCGACGTCCGAGACACGAGCCCCGAGCGGCCGGGGGATCCCCAGATGTACATGCCGTTTGCGCAGCGTCCGCTCGGAGGCATCGCGTTCGTCGTGCGCTCGAGGCGCGACGTCCGGACCCTCTCGACGGAGGCGCGCGCCGTCGTGTCGGCCGTCGATCCCGAGCAGCCGATCTACGGCATCCGGACGATGGACGACGTGATCGGAGAGTCCCTCGGACAGCCGCGCTTCCGCACGCTGCTGCTCACCCTCCTCGGAGTCGTGGCGCTCGCCCTCGCCTCGATCGGCATCTACGGCGTCATGGCGTATTCGGTCTCGCAGCGAACGCAGGAGATCGGGATCCGCATGGCCCTCGGCGCCGGCGCCGGCCAGGTGCTCCGCCTCGTCCTCGGCCAGGCCCTGCGCCTCGCGGGCGCGGCGGTCGCCGTGGGACTCGTGGGCGCGCTCGCCGCCTCCCGCTCCCTCGCGTCGCTGCTCTACGGCGTCACGCCCACCGACCCGCCGACGTTCGCCGCGACCGCGGCGCTCCTCGTCGGCGTCGCGGGGCTCGCGGCCTGGGTCCCGGCGCGGCGCGCCGCCCGCGTCGACCCGACCGTCGCCCTCAGGAACGAAGGATGACCGCCCTGCTGCAGGACCTCCGCTACGCGCTCCGCTCGCTCGCGAAGAGCCCCGGCTTCGCCGGCGCGGCCATCCTCATCCTCGCGCTCGGCATCGGGGCGAACACCGCCCTCTTCAGCCTGGTGGACGCCGTGGTCCTGCATCCGCTGCCCGGCGTCGCTCACCCGGAGTCGCTCGTCGACGTGACCGGCCAGGTCGTCTCGTATCCCTGGTATCGGTCCGTCCGCGACGAGACCTCCGGCGCGTTCGACGGTCTCGCCGCGTGGCGCCAGCGCGCGCTCTCCCTCTCGACGGACGACGGGGCGCAGCCGGCCCTCGGCGCGGTCGTCTCCGGCAACTACTTCGCCGTGCTCGGCGCGCGGCCGGCCGCTCCAACCGGCGGACGAGACCTCGGGCGAGGCCGTCGCCGTGATGAACGGCGCCCTCTGGCGCTCGCGGTTCGGCGCCGACCCCGCGATCGTCGGCAAGGCCGTCCGATTGAACGGCGCGCCGGTCACGATCGTCGGGGTCTCGGCCGACGGGTTCCGCGGCACCGCGTTCGGCGTCGCGCCCGACTTCTGGATCCCGATCGGCGCGTGGCCGAAGCTCGCCGCCGGCAACTTCCACGGGCTGAACCTCGAGTCGCGCGGCTGGGCCTGGCTCTCTCTCTTCGGCCGCGTCCCGCCCGGCGCCGCGACGTCGCATGCGCAGGCGGCGCTCGACCTCGCCCGCCGCCACGAGGCCGCCGCCCATCCCGACGACCTGCTCGACGGACCGGGGCTCGTGCTCCAGCCGACCCTGCGCGGCGCCGCCGGCTACGGGCAGTCCGGCAACCCGGTCGGATTCCTGTTCCTGCTCGTCTCGGCCGTCGCCGTCGCGCTCGCGATCGCGTGCGCGAACCTGGCCAACCTCCTGCTCGCCCGCGCCGCGGCGCGGCAGAAGGAGATCGCCGTCCGCCAGGCGCTCGGCGCGACCCGGGGACGCCTGGTGCGGCAGCTGCTCACCGAGTCGGTCCTGCTCGCGGCCCTCGGCGGCGGCGCCGGCGTCCTTCTCGCGGCCTGGGCGATCGGCGCGCTCGCCCGCGTGCCGCTGCCGGGCGACGTCACGCTCGCCACGTTCGCGCCGGCGCTCGACGGGCGCGTCCTCGGCTTCGCGGCCGGACTCTCGGCCGCCGCGGCGCTGGCGTTCGGGCTGCTGCCCGCCGTGCAGGCCGCGCGCCGCCCGGCGAGCTTCGGGCTGAAAGCCGGCGCCGCGACGCTCTCGGCGACGCGGGCGCGCGGCGCCTTCCTCATCGCGCAGGTCTCGCTCTGCCTCGTGCTGCTGCTCGGCGCCGGCCTCCTCGGCCGAAGCCTCCAGCGGGCGCTCGCCTCGGACGTCGGCTTCCAGCCTCGCGGCCTCACGCTCGCGTCGTTCCAGCTGGGCCTCCAGCGGTACGAGGCGCCGCGCGCCGCGGCGTTCCTCCGCGACCTGCGGCAGGACGTCGCGAGCGCCCCCGGCGTCGGCGCGGCCGCCTGGATGGCGTTGCCGCCGCTCTCCGGAGGCCAGTGGTCGGAGACCTTCCAGATCGAGGGCGCGCCCGCGACGACGCCCCTCCCCGAGGTCTCGATCAACGTCGTCGGCATGGACTTCTTCCGGACGCTCCAGATCCCGATCGCCGCCGGCCGCGAGTTCCGCGACGACCTCGACCGGGAGGGCGCGCCCGGGGTCGCCGTGATCAACGAGGCCATGGCCCGCCGGTACTTCGGGAGCGAGAGTCCGATCGGGCGCCGCATCGACGTCGCCCGCGCCGTCCACACCATCGTCGGCGTCTGCCGCGACTTCCGCTCGGAATCGCTGCGCGACGCGCCCATCCCGCAGGTCTACCTTCCTCTCGCCCAGACCACCGACCAGAGCCTCGGCGGCCTGGCGCTCGCCGTCCGCGGCCCGTCGGAGGGCGCCTCGGCCGAGCGGATCCGACGCGCGGTCCGCAAGCTCGATGCCTCCGTGGCGATCTTCGAGCTCGCGTCCTACGACGAGCTCCTCGGCGGCCAGCTCCTGGCGCAGCGGCTGGGATCGGCTCTGCTCGGGCTCTTCGGACTCCTGTCGCTGGTGCTCGCCGCCGTCGGCATCTACGCCGTCGTCGCCTACTCGGTCGAGCGCAGGACCCGCGAGATCGGCATCCGCGTCGCGCTCGGGGCTCGCGCGGCCGACGTCAAGGCGCTCGTCCTCGCGCAGAGCGCGAAGCCGCTCGTCTGGGGCCTCGCGCTCGGCCTGGCCCTCGGCGCCGCGGCCGCCCGCCTGCTGCGCGGATTCCTGTTCGGCATCTCGGCCTGGGATCCGCCGACCTTCGCCGGCGTCGCCGCGGTTCTCGGCCTCTGCGCGCTCGCCGCGGCGTGGCTTCCG
>Ga0335083_10009237_pt1 | contig 11973 bp, 9 predicted proteins | sample Lox_Sample_42_FD_206716 | JGI IMG/M metagenome (GOLD analysis project Ga0335083, IMG submission 206716) | Soil microbial communities from Loxahatchee National Wildlife Refuge, Florida, United States - Lox_Sample_4.2 | ecosystem: Environmental > Terrestrial > Soil > Wetlands | place: USA: Florida... | reverse complement strand
GCAACTCGCGTCGCCGGGACAGGGCGGAACCGGGAGTTTGCCCCGCGCCTGCCAGCTCACGCCGCCGTCGAGCGACTCGAACACGGAGCCGGTGTCGGCCCCGACCGCCAGCGCGGCGAGCCCGGCCGCGCCCAAGAGCGCGCGCTCCGGCGGCGCCCCGGCATGCAGCACCCGGCCGTCGGCGTCGACCACGACGAGCGCCGACGCGCCGCGCCGCCCCCCGAGCAAGAGCGACACCGTGCCGTCGCGTCCCGGGGTGAGCGGCACGCCGCTGTCCATGTCCTGGTCGCGCGTCGCTTCACCGAGATCGTGGGCTTCGAAGCTTTGGCCCCGATCGCGCGAGGTGAAGAGCGTGAGCGTCGCGCCTTTGGTGCTCTCGGCGAGCGCGAACGCGGTCCGCCCGTCGTCGTCGAACGCGAGCTCGACCGTGCCCGCGTCGGCGAGCGACGGGACGCGCGCGACGGCGAGCTCGAAGCCGGACTCGCTCTCCACGCCCGCGTCCTTCGCCGCGTCCGTGGCGGCCGCATCGCGCTCGGGCGAAACCGGACGCCGGAACACGATGCCCGACGGCCCGCAACCCGGCCCTTCCACGTTCGGCGGACAGGCTCCGGAAAGCAGGAGCGCGCCGTCGCGCCCGACGGCGATGCGAAAGCGCCCGAGCCGGCCCCAGAAATCGGGAGCGACGCGCGCGAACGACCGCCCGGCGTCCGTGCTCTCGTAGAGCTCGACGCGTTGCGTGGACGAGGGCTGCCCGCGAAAGCACGCGAAGAAGGCGTGCTGCTCGAAGCTTGCGAGCCTGACGAACGCGCACCCCTTCGCGACCGGGAGCGGCCACGCCTCGAGCGGACCTCCGAACGGCCCCGCGACGACCTGCCACTCCCGCTTGCCTTCGCCGACGGGACGAAGCTCGAGGTAGCGCCCGGACGTGACGGCGGCCTCGTCGTCGACGAGCGCGCCTCCGTCTTCACCGAGCGGAAGCGGCACGCCCTTTTTGAGGATGTCGGCGAGGTCGGGCAGCGCCTTCAGCGCCGCGTCGTCGCTGCCGAAACGGTTCGTGCCGAGCAAGCTCACGATGCGGATGCCGGCGCCGCTCGGCTCCGGAACGAGCGCGAGAGCGCCGCTCGGCCGCACGTCGCTCGCGCGAAAGCTCGCGCCCGCGTCGTCGCTCTGCCAGATCGCTTCGGGCGAAGCGAGAGCGAGCGCGTGGCCACGCGCGTCGAGCGCCACGTCGACGAACGCCGTGTCGGGCGGCCCGGCGGGAAGCCAGGTCCGTCCGTCGTCGGTGCTCCGCGTGAGCCTGCGGTCCCGGCCGACGCCGAGCAGAATGCTGCCGCTCGCCGAAACGTGCGCGAGCGGCGCGAGCGGGACCGTCACGTCGACGAACGGACCGAGCGGCGTGAGCGCGCGGTAGCTCGCACCGGAGCGCCCGACGAACCAATGCCCGCCGCCGGGATCGCGCGTGACCGCGACGAGATCCTCGGGAGCGGGCAGCGCGGCCGAGAGGCGCTCGGCGGCGGGATCGAAGAGCCAGCGCTCGCCACGGCGCCCCGCCCAGAGCAGGGCGCCGCCGTCGACTTCCGCGGTCGCGAGCATCGCGGCCGCCTCGTGCGGGTGAAAGCGCCAGCTCGCCGCCGCGGGTCCGGGGATCCGCGGACGGGCAACGGGCAGAACCCCGCTCGGCGCGGGACGCGTGCCCGCGCACGCGAACAGCATCAGGCCGAGGGCTACGGGAAGCGACGCGGCCGGCCGAAAACGCACCGGCCGCGCCCGACCCTCACGCTTCGACGAGCGCGAGGAGCTTCTGCTTCGTCGTGAGCCCAACGTGCTGAGCCGCGCGTTGGCCGTTCTTGAAGACCATCACGGTCGGAACGCCGCGGACGCCGTACTTGCCCGCGGTGAGCGGGGAATCGTCCACGTCGAGCTTGCCGACCTTGACCTTCCCATCGAGCTCGTTCGCGATTTGATCGACGATGGGCGAGAGTGCCTTGCAGGGGCCGCACCAGGTGGCGGTAAAATCGACGAGGACGGGAACGCCCGCGCCGAGCACCTCGGTGTCGAAGTTGAGATCGTTGAACACGTGGATCTTATCGGATGCCATGGGCCTCTCCAGAGTCCCTACAACATAATGCCCCCCGCACACCAAGCAACCCCGGCCCGCGGCCCCGCCGCGCTACCCCACGACCCTGGCTCGCTCCTCACTCCGGGACGGCCGACCTTACCGCCTGAGTGGACACCCGAAGGCGTGATTCGGGTGCTCGAGCCGTTCGCGGAGGAGCGCCGCCGGGCGCGGATGCTCGAGGTCACGCGGCAACGTGTCGGGAGCGTCACCCTGCTCATGGACATGCCGCGCGATCCGCACAACGGCGCCGCGGTGGTGCGTTCCGCGGACGCGTTCGGCGTGCCCGAAGTGCACGCGGTGCTGCGTGAGGAAGCGTTCGTCGTCGGACATCGCGTGGCGCAGGGAGCGGAGCGCTGGGTCGAGGTGATTCCCCATCGCGCGCCGGACGACGCCGTGCGTGCGCTCCGCGAGCGCGGGTTTCGACTCGTCGCCACGCATCCGAAAGGCGCGCTCGTGCCGGCGGACCTCGCCGCGCTCGACCGGGTGTGCCTCGTGCTCGGTAACGAACACGACGGCATCAGCGAGGCGTTGACGGCCGCCGCCGACGACAGCGTGCGCATCCCGATGCGCGGCTACGTCGAAAGCTTGAACCTGAGCGTCGCCGCCGCGGTGCTGCTCGCCGCCGCGGTCGCGGGACGAAAGGGCGATCTCGGTCCGACCGACGAACGGCGGCTCTACGCGGTCGGACTCTTCCGCTCCGTGCCGCGCGCCGACGAGATCCTCCGCGCGCTCGCGCCCTGCTGACGAAATCGAGCGAATTTTCCGGGCGGCGCACGTCCGTCTTTTTGGCTGGGGCAATTGGACGGCTAGTGCTAGCTTCGCCCGCCGAATCGCGATGATGAGGCACAGTTCCGAAGGCAGCGTGCTCGGCCCGTCCACCCGCATCACGGGCAGGATCAGCGGCGAGGGCGCCATCCGCGTCGAGGGCGGCTTGAAGGGCGACGTCTCGGTGAGCGGCCCGGCGGAAATCGCCGAGGGCGCGAGCGTGGAGGGCAGCGTGCACGCCGAAAGCCTCGAGATCGCGGGCTCTCTGCTCGGCGACGCGGTCACGCGCGGGCCCATCGCGGTGCGCGCGGGCGCCGTCGTGCGCGGCGACCTCCGCGGCAGCGAAATTTCGATCGAACCGGGCTCGCGCGTCTCCGTGCGGCTCGACACCCAGGTCGAGCTCGACCTCGGGGCGCCGCGTCGGCGCTAAGAACCAACGGAAGAGGATTTGACGATGGCAGGCACGGTGATTGGTGAAGGGCTCAGCATCGAAGGCGACGTGAGCAGCGAAGAAGAGGTCGTCGTGCAAGGCAACCTGCGCGGCAAGCTCACGACCACGGACGCCGTCTCGGTCGGGAGCTCGGCCGTGATCGAAGCCGACGTGAGCGCGCAGAGCCTCACCATCGCGGGCCAGGTGACCGGCGACGTGACGGCCGCCGAACGCGTCGATTTGCAGGCCGGCGGACGCCTCATCGGCGACGTGAAGGCGTCGCGTCTCACGATCGCGGACGGTGCCTCGTTCAAGGGCAACGTCGACATGGACGTGTGACGGAGCGACGATGAACGGCTCGGTCATCGGACGTGGAACGGTCGTGCGCGGCAACGTGCGCGGCACGGGCAGTCTCGAAATTTTCGGACGCGTCGAGGGCGACGTGAGCGTGAGCGGAGAGCTCGTGCTCGGCGAGGAGAGCGCCGTGAAAGGCAGCGTCTCGGGCTCGCACATCACCGTCTCGGGCGCCGTGCAAGGCGACGTGCGCGGGAGCGAAGCGGTGCTGCTCGAGCGCGGCGCGCGCGTCGTCGGCGACCTCACGGCGCCGCGCATCGGCGTCGCGACGGGAGCGCTCGTGAAGGGCCTCGTCCGAACGGACGGCGAGCCGGCGCTCGGCGCGCCTCGCCGCGCGGCGACGGGCGGCGCCCGGCCCATGGCGTTCCCGGCCCGGCCCGCGGCACCCGCGCCGAAACCGGCCGAACGCGCCGAGCCGCGCGAGGAGTCCGAGTCGGACGCGCCGCCGCCCATGAAAGAGCCGAAAGCGGCCCGCGAAGCGCCTCCGCCGCCGGTCGTTCCAGCCCTGGCGAAGGGCGCGAAAGCAAAAAAGAAGAAGCGCGAGGATTGAGCCGCCCGTGATAGGTTGAGGGGCGATGCGCGGTGTTCGGGTCGCGGTCGCACTCATCGGCGCGGGGGCGTGCTTGCTCGCGGGCGCGACGGCGGCGCACGCGGCGCCCGACAACAAAGAGCGCCCCCTCACGACGAGCGAGATCGAGGGCTGGCTCGAGGCCGAACCGGGCGCGACGCCCGCCGACAAGGGCGCGGCTCCCGGCTCGGAAGTGCCGCTCGTCGCGCCGCGCCGCCACGGCTTCGTGGTCGAGAGCGGCCTCGGCTTCGTGAGCCAAATCGGCGCGCTCGAACACATCGCGCCCACGGCACCGGATTTTCAGCTGCACTTCGGTTACGAGGTGCTGCACTGGCTCATGCCGTTCGTGGAGGCGGACGTCGCGTTCGCCTCCACCGCGTACGCGAGCGAGCCGCCGCCGCCGCGTTCGTATTTTCATTACGGCGCCGGCGCGGGCCTGAGGTTCACCGTGCCGATCGGCCGTATCTTCGCCATTCTTGCGCAAGGGAGCGCCGGCTTCGCCCGCGTCTCCGAGCAAAACGTGCTCTCGGTCTACGGCTTTCCGAATGCCGACGCGCTCAATCTCTACCTCGACGGCGAGCTCGGCTTCGAGTGGTACCAGGTGAATCCCCACCTCGCGCTCGCCGTGCACGGCGGTATCCGGGACTACGGCAAGGGCCTCACCCGCGATCGCGGCGGGCAGGCGCCGATCGCGCTCGTCGGGAGTGCGGCGCTCCGTTACGCCTTTTGACGGCCGTCTCGCGGGCCGGAACGCGGAACGGCTTGCGTCCGGAAAGAACGGCAGTAAAAAGGGGGCTTCTTGCTCTAAAGCGTTCCCCGGCGCTCGCCGCGCCGCACGCCTGAAGGTCCCGGCGACGTGGATAGCGATCTCGCCGAATCGTTACAAGCCCTCAAAGCCTCGTTCGAGCGCCGTGTGCTGCCGGCCCAGTTCGGCAAGGCCGAGCAAGCGCGCGTGGACGCGCTCCGCTCGACGCTGCGCGTCCCGCGCCGATTTCGCGAGTTCCTGCTCGCGGCCGATCCGCTCGACGTGGAGACGCGGACGCCGGCGGAGCGGGTGCGGCTGGTCCCGTCCGAACGCTTGCTCGAGGAGCAGCGCGGCTTCGCGCTCGCGGAAGACGGCTCGACGCGCTCCGGACCGGCGCCGTCCGGCTGGCGTCCCGGGTGGGTCGTCATCGCGCACAGCGCGCTCCTCGGCGACCCCTACTTCCTCGACGTGGCGAGCCCCGACGCCGAAGGCGACTGTCCGGTGTTCACCGCGATGAGCGGCACGGAGACGTGGAAGCCGCGCTTGTGCGCGTCGAGCTTCGCGACGTTCCTGCGCATCCTCGCCATCGGAATGGAAGTCGCGAAGAATTTCCCGGACCGCGACGTCGACATGGACGACGAGCAGGTGTTCCGTGAGGCGCTCGGACCGCGCATCCGCGAATACGATCCGGCGGCGGCCAAAGCAGGGCACTGGACGTGAGCGCGCAGGGTGAGCTCTTCAAGGCGGTCGTCGAAGGCACCGCCGAGTTCGACGCGTTGCTCGAGGCGCTCCGGCGCCGGGGTGAAGCCGACCTCGGGCGCGTCGAGCCCGCCGTCCGCGAGATCCTCGACGCGGTGAAGGCCGACGGCGATCGCGCGCTCGCTCGCCTGGTCGAACGCTTCGAAGGGCGCCGTCCGGAGCGCTTTTTCGTCCGCGACTACGGAGGCGCGGCGGCGCTCGCCGGACTCGGCAAAGAAGTGCGCGCGGCGCTCGAGCTCGCGGCGGAGCGCATTCGCCGCTACCACGAGCGTCAGCGCGAAGGTCTCTTCGGCTTCGAATACGAAGAGGGCGGCGTACGACTCGGAAGCCGCGTGCTGCCGCTCGCGCGCGTCGGCGTGTACGTGCCGGGCGGCAAGGCGCGTTACCCGTCGAGCGTGCTCATGGCGGCGATTCCCGCCGCCGTCGCGGGGGTTAAAGAAATCATCGTCGCGTCGCCGGACACGAGCGCCGACGTCCGCGCGGCGTGTCACTTGGCCGGCGTTCACGCGTTGCTCGACGCGGGCGGGGCGCAAGCGGTCGCCGCGCTCGCGTACGGAACCGCCAGCGTGCCGCGCGTCGACAAGATCGTCGGGCCCGGGAACATCTACGTCGCGGCCGCCAAGCGTCTCGTGTTCGGCGAAGTGTCGATCGACAGCATCGCCGGTCCGAGCGAAATCCTCGTGGTCGCCGACGACGGCGCCGAGCCCGCCGTCATCGCCGCCGATTTGTTGTCGCAAGCGGAGCACGACGAGGCCGCCTACCCGTTGCTCCTCACGACGAGCCGCGCGCTCGTGGACGCGGTGCGGCGCGAGCTCGCCGCGCAACTCGCGACCCAGCCCCGACGAAGCATCGCTGAAACGTCGTTGCGGGAGCACGGCGCGGCGCTCGTCGTCGGCTCGAGCGAGCGGCTCGCGAGCGTCGCGAACGAGCTTGCCGCCGAACACGTCGCCGTTCAGACGCGCGACGCGCGGGCGCTCGCGGGGGCGATTCGGGCCGCCGGCGCGCTGTTCGTGGGTTCGAGCACGCCCGAGGCGGCGGGCGATTACGTCGCCGGTCCGTCGCACGTGCTGCCGACAGGGGGTGCAGCTCGTCACGCCTCTCCGCTCGGCGTCTACGACTTCGTCGCGCGTAGCTCGATAATTGAATACACACGCGAGGCGCTCGCCGCGCACGGTGAAGCGATCGCCGCGTTCGCGCGCGCCGAGGGTCTCGAAGCACACGCTCGCGCGGTCGAAGTGCGCACGAAGACCTGAAGGAAAAATCCGCGTCGTCGCGCGAGGCGAGTCCCGGGTAGCGACCGGGGCTGCGGCAGATTATCGTTCGACACCCCTCTCGGAGGAGCCATGAAGCTTCCCTCTCGTCTCGTCTCGTCCTTTGCTTTGTCGGTGCTCGCCGTCACGCTGCTCGGGAGTTGCGCCGAGGAGCGCGCTCCCATCAACCGGGTCCAGCCCGACGCGCTCGACAAGGCGTTTTTCGTGGGCAAGCTCGACGACGACAGCGACGACCCCGAATTTTACAAGCGCGGGACGGTCATCAACGTGGACTACGGCGCGTCCCAAGACGGCCTCTTCACCGCCACGTACGGTCAGCCGCTTTCGCGCATTCGCTGGGAGATCACCGAAGACACGTTGAACGCGCGTCTCTCTTACGAGCGCGTCGCCGGCACGGACTCGACGGGCCTCAGCGTGAACGGCGCGGGGCTGCCGACCACCGCCGGCCAGATCGTCGCAAGCTACGCGATCACGAGCCACTTCGACATCAAGCGCGATTACAACCCGACGACCGGCGAGCCGCTCAACATCGTGGTCGAGAACACCACGGATCGACCCTGGTACGAACGCCAGTACATGCGCGTCGACTGGTCGAAGAACCTCATCACCGACGTTTACGACTACGACACGCTCGCGCAGACCGGCATCTTCGGCGGCGTCACCTACGAGCCCACGAGCTACACCGTGCTCGATCCGTCGGATCCGGACGCGCCCGTGTTCGACACCGACGCGGGCTACTTCGACGTGACGAACAAGGTGTACGCGACGCCGCAGAGCGTCGACGTTTCGAGCCTCGGCATCGGCGTCGACACGTTGCCGGCGTGCTGGCTCGACGGCGCGTTCCAGGGCGGCACGGCTCCGGCGGGCAACTGCAACCCGGTCGAGCTCACGATCCGCGAGTCCTTCCGCAAGGTGGTCGATACCGATTACCAAGCGTTCGACGAGGACGGCTACCGCTTCCAGGCGCTCGGCTCGTTCAACGTCGAGCGGCAGGGTTACGATCGCAGCTACGGCCAGATCGACACGAATTGGCACCGCTTCCAATCGCGTTACAACATCTGGGAGCGCAGCCATTTCTACGCCGATCCCGCCAACATGACGGGACCCATCGCGTGCGACACGGAGGAGACGACGGAGACGCCGACGTCGGATCCGAACGCCGATCCGAACCGCGACGTCGACGGCAACGGCACGGCGGACGAGTGCGAAGCCGCCGGGCCCGGCTCGCAGTGCGACGTGTTCACGCAAAAATGCACGCTGCCGTACATGGAGCGGCAGGCGGTCACCATCCCCTGGTATCTCACGGGGGACACGAGCTACTTCGAGCCGACCGACTGGGCGGTGCAGGAGTGGGACCTCGCGCTGAAGACGGCCGTCCAAACGTCGCGCCTCACCGAGTGCCGCAAGGTCGGCGGCACGAACTGCGACAACATGTACCCGATGTGGCGCGGGCAGGAGGACGACAACGAAGAGGCCGTCGCCATCTCGCGGGATTTCAACGCCTGCCAGCGCTCGCGCGGCTGGGGCGCCCAGAGTTGCGCCGACGACGCGAAGAACGCGGCCGCGGCGCTCGCCGCCACGCGCGGCAACGAAAATGACGCGAGCACGCTCGCGATCGGCGACGTCGTGTCGATGCCCCCGGTGCTGACGCTCTGCCACGACCCGGTCATCGACAGCGACCACCCCGTGTGCGGCCCGCGCGGTCTCGCGCCGCGCCTCGGCGACATTCGCTATCACCTGGTCGACGCGATCGAGAACCCGCAGACGCCGAGCCCGTGGGGCATCATGGTCGACGCCGACGATCCGCTCACCGGTGAGAAGGTGGCGGGCTCGATGAACATCTGGACGCACGTCACCGATCTCGCGTCGCAGACGCTCGTGGATCTCGTGCGCTACGTGAACGGCGAGCTCACCACGGCGCAGATCACGAACGGGCAGTACGTGGAGAATTTCGCGACCGCCGCCAAGCTCGCCGGCGCGGGCGGCCTGCCGACGATGACCAAGGCGCAAATCAACGAGCGCCTCGCCGCGGCCACGAACCTCGACGTGAACACGTTCGCGAAGATCGCGGCGGCGACGCCCTCGGACGACGTGGCGGCGCTCCTGAACTCGACCAAGGCGCGCGTGCTCGACGTCGCGGCGAGCTCGGTCGTGGCCTCGCCCGCGCTCGCCAAGGAGGCGACGACGCTCGCGATCGGCCGCGGCACGCCGGTCGAATCGGCGCTGCTCAACACGCCGATGCTGCAGATCGCGGGCATCGCCGGCACGGCGCCCGTCGGCGGCGATCTCCTGAAAGCGGCCTCACCGCTCGCCTTCAACAACCCGCAGATGCGCGCGCGTCTGGCGGAGATGCGCGAAAATGCGCTCGCCTCGCGCGGCGCCTGCATCATCGACGAAGCGCCCGAGCCGTCGTCGTTGTCCGGCCTCGCCGACATCATGGCGAAGAAGTTCCCGCCCGGCGCGAACGAAACGCCGGAGGACACGAGCAACCGCAACACGCGGATGTTCGATTACATCCGGCGTCGCTATCACTACGGCGTGCTCGCCCACGAGATGGGCCACTCCGTGGGCCTCAGGCACAACTTCGTGAGCAGCGCGGCGCCCCTCTTCTACCGGCCGCAATACTGGCAACTTCGAACCAAGAACGGCCAGGTCACCACGCAGTGCACGGACGCGGTGAGCGACGGCTCGACCTGCGTCGGCCCGCGTTACTACGACCCGGTGACGGACGAGGAGCAGTCGCAGCTCATCTGGATGTTCATGCAGTCCACCGTGATGGACTACCCGGGTGAGACGTCGCAGGACACGCTCGGGCTCGGCGTGACCGATTTCGCGGCCGCGCGTTTCTTCTACGGCGACACGACTTCCGTTTACGCCGATCCGCGCTTCAACGCGGGCACGGCCGTCGGAACGGGCATTTCCGCGGCCACGGACACGTTCGGCGGGCTCATCGGCATCCGTTACGGCGTGCGCGCGGCGGGCATCGGCTCGACCGGCGTGAGCGAGTTTCACTACTCGAACCTGCAGAAGGCGTATCAGCTGATCGGCAATTGCTACTCGGTGTCGCCCGCGCCGCCCGCGACCTGGAACGCGGACGTGGACGGCAATTGGGATCCGGTGCTCGACGGTCACGTCGTGTCGATCGACGGACAGCCGACCAAGTGCCGCGAGCAGCAGGTGGACTACATGCCGTACACGAGCCTACGCCTGCCGACGACGACGGAGCTCAACAACGCGTTTTATCGCGGGGCGCCGAGCGTCGATCCGTCGGGCCGCACGCGCGTGCCCTACGCGTTCGCGACGGATACGTGGGCCGACCTCGGCAACGTCTCGGTCTACCGCCACGACAACGGCGGCGACCCCTACGAGATGGCGAACTTCCTCATCACGACGCAGGAGACGCGCCACATCCTCGACAACTTCCGGCGCGACCGCACGACCTTCAGCATCCTGTCGGCCGCCGATCGCTCCTTCACCCGCTACAACGAGAAGCTCATGCACACGGGCGCCGCGCTCGGCTTCTTGAGCTCGATCTACGAAGATCTAGCCACGAATCAGGGCTACAGCTTCCAGACGCTCTGGCCGCAGATCGTCGCGAGTCAGGCGCCCGACAACATGCTCGCCGCGACCGTGATCATGGATCACTTCACGCGCGAGCTCTCCCGGCCGGAGCCGGGCCAGCACTACTACCGGGCCGCCGCGTTTCAGGATCCGGTGCTGCATTCGGCGAGCGACCCGGACGACTACGGGCCCACCGGACAGCCCATCTTGATGATCCCGAACGGCGCGACCGGCTACCTGAAGGACGTGGGGTTCGGCGGCCATCCGCTCGAAAACGCGCTCTCCGACAGCAACGGCGACTTCGACGTGGATTACACGGAGAACGCGGGCTCGTATTACGACAAGGTCAACGTCGCGCTGCTCCTCGCCGAGTCGGAGGATCGCTTCGTGAGCCAGTCGCGCCGCGATTTCTACGACGCCCGCTTCCGCGCGGTCGGCATGGCGGACATCGTGCCCGACGCGTTCCGGCGCGCCATCGCCAACGGCCTGACCGGCGACCGCTCGATCCTCGCGCCGCGCGTCGCGACCGACTCGCGAGGCAACCCGCTGCTCGATCAGAACGGCAACACCGCGCTCGATCCGAACGCGAACCTCTACCCCGCTCAATCGCTCGGCTGGCCGAGCTTGTGGCCGGCGTCGGGTCCGGAAATCTGCTTCGCGAGCCTCGGGCGCAACGCGTGCACGAACCCGCTCGGCAACAATTCGCTCGCGCCAATCCCGCCGACGAACAGCGCGGCGGTCGACCCGCAGATCGGCTGGGAAGTGCAGAAGTTTTTGATCGCGTGGACGGTGAGCTACATCAAGGCGAACGAAAAGAGCCAATGGCTCGACATGCTCCGCATCTATCGTGACGGCGCGAACCCCGATCCGGGCCTCGGCCAACAGATCGAGTGGGAAGACCCGGTTTCCGGCGAGGTTTATCACGCGTCCTCGTACGGCGAGGAGTGCTTCTACGGCACGGACGCCAACTGCACGGGCGGCAAGCTCGTGGAGAAGGGCATCGCGGCCCGCGTCCTCGAGTACGCGAACGAGCTCACCGCTCAAGGCTACGTGCTCGACACGGCGAATTACCCGGCGAGCGACGGCAGCGACGGCAACCCGCCGCACCCGGCCGGTTACAAGCCGTTCGGGCATGCGGTCGTGCTGCGCCAACCGGACGGCACGCCCGTCGTCGCGCTCGATCCGGCGATCCGAAAAGTGAACGAACAGGGGCAGCTCGTGCCGAACGTCGCGTGCGACCAGAACCAGGATCCGACGTGCACGCCGCTCCAGGCGACGGACAACCACTGGGCCTACGAGCTCCAGAGTTACAAATCGGTGCCTGATTTCCTGTGGCTCACCGACTCGACCTACGGCCTCTTGCCGTCACCGACCGAGAAGGGCACCTACTGACGCGTCACT
>Ga0335083_10009236_pt1 | contig 11973 bp, 12 predicted proteins | sample Lox_Sample_42_FD_206716 | JGI IMG/M metagenome (GOLD analysis project Ga0335083, IMG submission 206716) | Soil microbial communities from Loxahatchee National Wildlife Refuge, Florida, United States - Lox_Sample_4.2 | ecosystem: Environmental > Terrestrial > Soil > Wetlands | place: USA... | reverse complement strand
GAACTCGGCGTCTGCCGCGACCTTGAAAAATTCGACAAACTGTTGCGGGGCGACCTGCAGGTAAAAACCGAACAACTGGCCGTCCTTGAGAAAGTTAAAATGCTGTTTGAACCCGAGCATGTCGCAATAAAAGCTCCGGGTACGTTCGAGGTCCTTCGTGAAGATGCAGAGATGGGCGAGGGCTTTGATCATGGCTTGATTGAACTAAAAGTTTCCCGAACGGAAAGGAAAAAGTTTAGCCGGCAAAGAGCGTCACAAATCCAGCAGCCCGGAAATGGCTGTCGTTAGTAAATGCCTTGGATATTCCCAGTCGCCGCATGATCGTAAATGAAATCTGATCCACAATGCCCGCATTATCGGCTTCGCCACGCTCGTAAGCCTGCCACGCCGATTGCCAATCTTCGTTGGTTGGCACAACCAGGCATTGGGTTATTTCCATTTGTTTGCGCAGTCTGCTGACTGCGGAACGATATGGCCTGCGGGCAGCCGCGTTGCCACATTCGAGCAGGACAAAACTGGTTGTGACCAAATCGGCCCGGCTTGCCAGCAATTCTGAAAAGGAAACTGTTGATGGACGATGCCACTGGTCGCTTTCATCCCAAAGGGCTAATAGGCCGACCGTGTCTAAAAACACCGTCATGGCTGGTGCTCATTATGGCGGGCAGCCGTGTCGCGTTCGCCGGACTGATAACGTTCCGATAAAATGGCATAAATGCCATCCAAACTTGCGTTACGATCCTCTGATTGTGCTACCGGGCGCGGCTCAAACTCCACTTCCGTGCGTTCCGGCAGCTCGACGGTTTCCAATGGCCGGAATACGCCGCTTTCATAAACTGCATGGATCGTTTTCATGAGTTATTTTTACCACATCGCCATCAGGGATGCCAGTTTCTTCTCTGGGGCTATAAACATAAGCCGTCACCAGGCACCCGAATGTAACACGGCCACTGTTGACAAACCTATTTAAATTCCCCAAAGTCATAACGCTTCTTAAAACAATCCTAAAAAATGACTGCTAAAATTATTAGCGTTTTTCTGGCCGGATGGATGGCCTTAATCTTCAGCGCCGGCGCCCAGGACAATCAGTTGACTGACGCCCAAATCCAGGACCTCGCCAAGGGCCTGCATTATCAACAGGGACAAATCAAAATCCAGGACAGCCTGGCCACGCTGGATGTCCCGACGAATTTTTATTATCTCAATGCGCAGGATGCGAAAACTGTGCTGGTGAAACTTTGGGGAAATCCTCCATCCCAGGTGGAGGATACCCTCGGCCTGTTGATGCCGTCCAATGTGACTCCGCTGGATCCCGCCTGCTGGGCGGTCATCATTTCATACGCCAACGACGGCTATGTCAAAGACGACGATGCCAGTAAAATCAATTACGACGATTTGTTGAAAAAAATGCAGGCGGGTACCCGCGAAAACAACAAGGCCCGCACGGACAAGGGGTATCCGGCCATGGAACTGGTCGGCTGGGCCACGCCTCCGCATTATGACGCGGCAACGCACAAGCTGTATTGGGCCAAAGAATTAAAAATTGAAGGCGCGAGTGAAGACACGTTGAACTATGACATCCGCATCCTGGGCCGGCACGGCGTGCTGGTTTTGACTGCCGTTGCCGGGATGACGCAATTGCCCGAAATCGAAAAGCAGACGCCTGGCATCTTGAGCATGGTCAACTTCGACCAGGGCAATCGCTACGCGGATTTTGATCCTAAAGTGGACAAAGTAGCCACGTATGGCATTGCCGCGCTGGTGGCCGGCGGCATCGCGGCCAAGCTCGGGCTTTTCAAGTTAATCTGGGTATTTATCCTCGCAGCGAAGAAATTTATCATCATTGGCCTGGCGGCGATCGCAGCGTGGTTCAAGAAACTTTTCGGGCGGCAAAAAACGCCTCCGCCAACGGCATAATTTGTTTCTAAACGCAAACCCAAAAACGTCATGGTAAAAATTATCATCGGAATCGTAATGATCGTCGGCGGCTTATCCGGAAAGCTCGTCCTCATCGGAACCCAAAGCGGCACCGCATTGGCGGTGTTGGGCGCAGTCCTCATCGTTTGGGGAATCTTCAATCTCGTTCGCCAAAGGCGGGGACCCCAGGGGCCGTCGGGACCACAACAATAATTGCCCGTAAAATGCCGAAAGCCACGCTTGCCGCTATCGTCGCCTATTGCGACAAAATCCTTCGCACGGCTGAAATCGGCGATTACGACAATGCCGCGAATGGCCTGCAGGTGGCAAATCGCGGCGCGGTTAAAAAAATCGCCGCGGCGGTGGATGGCAGTGTGTCCACAGTCAAACTGGCCATTGCGGCCAGGGCGGATTTGTTAATCGTGCATCACGGATTGTTTTGGGGCGCGCGGCATCCCTGGGCGGGGAAAAATTACGAGTTGCTGCGGCTGCTCGTGGAAAATGACCTGGCCGTTTATAGTTCGCACCTGCCGCTGGATGCGCATCCTAAATTGGGCAATAACGCGCAGCTTTGCGCGGCGCTTGGGTTGAAGAATTTAAAGCCGTTTTTTCACAGCCACGGCCAGATGCTTGGCTTCAAATCAAAGTCCAATCTTCCCCGGCAGGAATTGGTCAGGCGATTGGAACGCGCTACCGGCTTTAAGTCCAAAATCATCCCCGGCGGGGAGGCGATTTGTCGGAATATCGGCGTAGTGACCGGCGGGGCGGGAGGAGAGCTGAAACAAGCCGCCGGTGAAGGTGTGGACACGTTTATCACGGGCGAAGGGCCGCATTGGACGTTTGCCATGGCAGAGGAATTAGGCCTGAACGTGCTCTACGGCGGGCATTACGCGACGGAGACCTTTGGGGTCAAAGCGCTGGCATCGCATTTAAGCCGGAAATTTGGCGTCCCCTGGGTGTTTTTGCCCTACCCAACAGGCATGTAACGTGCTTGTAACGTCTTTATATTTGATAACGTAAAAACACGGTGGTAAGTTCAAAAAAAGGCAGAAAACGCCCTTGACAGTGTTTGCGTGTATCGGATAAATTATTGAGTACAAATAATATTATGATTTCCACCTACGACTCGCTTGGCGGCACCGCTCGTGCCAAAAAGGTATTTTTAGGAAATTCACCCTGGTCGAAGCCCGGTCACATCGGCGTGCGCGCTGGTTGCCGCTGGCCCCACTTCGAGCTGGCGATTTCCCCATACATGCCCTTTCCGTTTTACCTCGCCTATTGCGCCGCCCTCCTGAAGAAAAATGGTTTCGAAGTCATGATGATCGACGCCATCGCCGAAAAGATGGACGAACCCACCTATTTCAAGAAGCTGAAAGCGTTTGAACCGGACCTGGTCATCCATGAAATCGCCACGGCCTCCATCCATACGGATTTCCGCCATGCGAAAATGGTGAAGGAGATGTTGCCGGAATGTAAGTTGTTTTTCGGTGGCCCTCACCACTTGATGTATAAGCCCGAGTTCCTGAACGAACATCCGGAAATCGATTTCACGGTCGAAGGCGAATACGAAGTCGTGGCCCTCAAGGTCGCGCAAAATTTGTACGATCATAAGACCCTTGAGACGCTCCCGGGTTTGGGCGTTCGCAAATTAGACGGCACGCCGACCTGCAACGGCCGCGCGCCATTGGTTGACCTCGCGGAACTTCCCTGGCCGGCTCGCGAATATCTGCCGATGGATGTGTATTGGGATAACCAGGGCAACATGCCCACTCCCTGCCTCCAGGTTCATGCCAGCCGTGGCTGCCCCTTCACGTGCAATTTCTGCCAGTGGCCGCAATTGATGTACGGTGGCAATAAATATCGCGTGCGCGATCCCAAGGACGTGGCGGATGAAATCCAGCATTGCCGCGATACCTACGGTAGCAAGTCGTTTTACTTTGACGACGATACTTTCAACATCGGCAAGAAGCGCATCGTCGGCCTGTGTGACGAATTCATTAAGCACAAGCTGAATATGCCTTGGTCGGCGATGTCCCGCGCGGACACGACCGATATCGAAACCCTCCACAAGATGCGCGAAGCCGGCATGGTCGCCATCAAGTACGGTGTGGAATCGGCCGACCAGAAGATCGTTGATGATTGCGGCAAGAAGCTCGACCTCGAAGTCGCCACCCGCAACATCAAGGAAACTATCCGCATCGGCATCAAGTGCCATCTCTCCATGACCGTCGGTTTGCCCGGCGAAACCAAGGAGACCGTGAAGAAGACCATGGACTGGGTGGACGATGTGAATCCGGATTCCATTCAATTTTCTATCGCCACGCCGTACCCCGGCAGTGTGCTCTATGATCAATTGCTCGCCTCGGGCCACCTGACCAGCGGCGACTTTGACGAATATGACGGCGCGAACCGCTCGGTCATCCGCACGGACGCGATGACGTCCAAGGAAATCGAAGAAGCGCATCACCAACTCGTGTCCCGCTGGCATCGCAAACGTTTCGTCACCAAATTGTGGCGCAACAAGATTCACTACACCAAGGAATGCCTCAAGCACCCCGTCGTGGCTATGAACGTGGTGGGCAATGCCTTCAAGAAAATGGCGAACATCGGTGCTGTGGACAAGAGCCCGGCCCAATAAGCTTTTGAATCATTCGAACCCGTTTTACCGGAAGGTAAGACGGGTTTTTTTATTGTGGGCGTGATTTTTTGAACGCTGACGGCACTTTTTAAGTTATGAATGCTAAAAGAGCAACCGCTGATGAGCTTCTTCCGCACATTTTTAAGTTTGTAGGTTCATCGGGCGGCGGTCAGTGGTGTTTGTTATGTAAATTTTGCCGAGATAAGGGGACGATATCAACGGCCAGGCATAGTATTGATGACCCAAAAGCGCTGAGAAAAGCTGCGGAGGCTTTCGTAGAGCAAGGATGGTGGATAGATAACATTCCGATTTGTCCAAAATGTTATATACGAAAACGGTATAAAACCTTGTTGAAACGCAAAGCTCAAATGATTCGAGCTTAGTAATTTTACCGTACGGAATTATATAAACGTGGTAGGGCTGCACTCCTGTGCAGCCGTCTTTGTTTTCTACTCCAGCCGAGTCCGCGAGGCTCTGACTGAAGCCCTGTAAGGGCGACCGATGATAGCCCAGGGCAAAGCGCGAATCCGTGATCGCGTCGCCCTGGGTAAATGCGGGACACATACCGCCGCATTTTGCGGAGCCGCGCGAAGCGCGAATCTGGTCTGGGGTCTTCCCCATTCTTGCTCCACAAACGAACATGCCAATCCCCTTACGTATAAAAATCCACAAAACCATCCCAGGCTTTGGCTTCGTTCCATTTGGGAACGAGTTCGCTGGCCGGTTCGGTGTTCACGCGGTTCATCGGTTCGCTGAAATCTTCCTGCTTCGCCAGTTTCAATTCGCACTTCCATCCCATCCGCTCTTCGACTTCCCGGGCCACGCGCTTGGCAAATTCACCCTGCTTTTCGGCGTAGCCGCTGGGATTGATCTTCGTGCCGCCGGATTTCATTGCTGCCACGCGCTTGGCAAACAGCACGTAAACCGCCGCGAGCAAATCCACGTGGATGTTATCGCGCAAATAATCGGGCGTTTTGACTTCGGCCGTCTTTCCTTCGCGCCAGTGGCGCATGAGATGGGCGGTGAAACGCGGCTCTTCAAACGGGCCGAACGGATTAGGAATCACAAATTTCCCGAGCGGCACGCCGGCTTCATGGCAGTAATGCCGGAAATATTGGAAGGTCATGCCCTTGGACAGGCCGTAGGGTGAAAACGCGCGCAGCCCTTCGCCTTCCGTTTTTCCCTTCGTCTTGCCTTGTTGCGGGTCGGCGCCTTCATCATTTTCAAAAACGCTGCCGGTGAGGACGACCGGGCAATCCAGGGTCTTTAACACGGCGCGCAAATGCAGGACGTTGCCCGCCAGCGCGGACATCGCGTCAAAGCTCGGGCTTTTGTAATCGGTCACTTCCGCCGCGTGATGGCAGAGCAAATCGAATTTCTCCTGCCGCGCCAGCTTCAAAAAATTTTCCGAACCGAACGGCGCGGACGGCAAAAAATGGCAGGCGGCCTGCAATTGTTCCACCCGCTGCCTGCGCACGCCGTCATATTTCTCAACGGCGCCGCGCAGCGGGCAAATCATCTGGTGCCCGGCGGCCACCAGCGTTTTGACGAACCAAAAGCCGGTGAACGAGCTGGCGCCGGTAAAAAGAATTTTCATTTCAATTGCCTCAATTAAGAAAATATTCCATACGCAAACGACCTCGCCCTGTAGTGAATCGCGGTAGGGCCGCGGTCCACCGCGGCCGTTCACGTCTCCCTCGCCCCCATTGGGGGTGAGGGGGCATGACACCGCGTTGCCGCACGGCCATTTTTAGTAAATGCATAGTCCCGCTTATTTTAAATGCGTTTCCGGATTAAAATCCTTCAAGTTCCGGTCCTTGTCCGAAATCACCGCCGGTTCCATAGGCCAGCGGATGTCAAATTTCGGGTCGTTGTAGCGGATGCCGCGCTCGTGTTCCGGCGAGTAAAATTGCGTCACGAAATAAAAGACCTCCGTATTTTCGGTGAGCGTCATAAAACCGTGGGCAAACCCTTTGGGAATATACAGCGCCAGCCGGTTTTCCGCGGTCAATTCCACGGTAAAACTTTTCAGAAACGTCGGCGATTCCGGGCGCAAATCAATGATGACGTCAAAAATGCCGCCGCGAATCGAGCGGAAAATTTTGTCCTCGGCCATGGGGGCAAGCTGGTAATGCATCCCGCGCAATGTGCCTTTGATGGCGCTGAAAGAGGTGTTCGCCTGGACGATGTGATGGTTCAGGCCGTGCGCCTGATATTCCCGCTCGCAAAAGGCGCGGGCAAACCAGCCGCGCTCGTCACCGCGTTTTTCCAGTTCGATGACGAAGGCCCCTTTGAGCGGCGTTTCGGTAAATTTCATTTTTTACCCGCGAGCCAGGGTGGGTTGCCGGACTCGACCATTTTTACGAGCTGCTCGCGGTCACGCTGCGTGTCCATGCTCTGCCAGAAGCCGCGGTGCTTGTGGACCGTGAGTTGCCCATCGCGGGCGAGCTTGACCAGCGGATCGCGCTCGAGGACGCAGCTTTCGTCATCGGAAAGATACTCGCGAAAATCTCGATGAAAGAAAAAGAAACCGCCGTTGATCCAGTGGTTGTCCAAATCGGGTTTTTCGGAAAATTCAACTACGCGGTCGTCCTGCACTTTGATCTCGCCAAAACGCGACGGCGGATTAACTCCCAGGACGGTGCCGATTTTCTTTTGCGAAAGATGATAACGAAATTCATCCGCGAGGTTGGCGTCGGTCAGGCCGTCGCCGTAAGTGACCGCAAAATGTTCCGCCGCGCCGAGATACTTCCGCGTGGCCTGGGCGACGCGGCTGCCGGTCATGTTCTTTTCCCCGGTGTACGCGAGGGTGACATTCAGGTCCCAGTCCACACGCGCTTCGTGGACTTCCACCTTGTTCGTCTTGAGCTCAATGGTGCAGTCGTTGTTGTGCAGGTGGAAATTGCTGAAATAATCCTTCACCACGTCCGCCTTGAAGCCCAGGCACAGCACAAACTTGCGAAAGCCGTGCCGCTCGTAAATGCGCATGATGTGCCAGAGAATGGGATGCTCGCCGATGGGCACCATCGGTTTGGGGCGAAATTCCGTTTCCTCCTTGATGCGCGTGCCCAGGCCGCCGCAGAGGATAAAAACGGGAATTTTGGCCAAATCAATCCGCTGTTTCATTCCGAAAGTGTGAACAAATACCGTGCCATTTTCAACCGCTGAAAGACTTAAAAATACGGTTTCTCAAGCCGGGGCTCATTTTCATCTATCAGAGCCGCGTGTTTGTCTCAACGCCAATTCGAACAAAGCGCTTTCAAGCTGTTGTTGAAACTTCCCGGTATAACGATTTTTGGCAGCCACCGAGAAAAGCCCCATGGATGAACCGAAATAAACAATGGTGATGTCATTGCGCGGTTCATGCCAGGCAAAGCAAAAACTGCCAGGAACAGCCCCGTCATGTCCGAAAAACCAGGGTGCGGCCGATAAGGGGACGGTTCGGGGCGCGCCACGGTGGAACGTCACCCCAAAATCATAACCAAACACCGGGTCCCATGAATTCGTCTCATTGCCCGGGCGAACTTCGCTGCGCAAAAGTTCTTTTGTCGCGCTATCCAGCAAATTATTCGTCCCTCCAATAGCCCGCACAAATATAGCCAGGTCCGAAACCGTGCTGACCAATCCGGCATTTCCGCCCGTGATGGGAGTCCAATCATAAGTGTCGCTGCGGCAGCCAAGCATCGTTTCATACCCATGCGCGCGTTCGCCGCGCGGTGGTTCATAGCCTTCGTAATAAGTGTTCGTCAGTTGCAGTGGTTCAAGGATCTCCTTTCGGATCGCGGCTGAATGGTGCGCGCCGGTCACCTGGTCGATAATGAGTCCCAGCAACAAAAAATTTGAATCGGAATATTCCCAGCCTTCGCCGGGCGGAAATCGCGCGGGTTGGTCATAAGCATATTTTAATTCCTGCAATGGCGGCCAGTCTCCGCGCCGGTCAAAAACAAACGCATTCAGGCGATACCCAAAATCATCGTCATAATTGTAAATACCGCTTTGATGCCGGAGGAGCATCCGAACGGTGATTTTATCGCTGTTGCGAATATGGCCGGTAATGGAGGCCGGCAAATAGTTGGTGATGATCAGGTCTGTATCCAAAAGGCCCTGGGTTTGCAACCGGGCAGCGGTGATGCCAGTGAATGTTTTAGTAATACTGCCAATGCGAAACTCTTCGTTGGTTTGCATCGGCACTTTCCGCTTCAAGTCCGCCCAGCCAACCGCGCCAATGAAGTTCGTTTTGGGAGTTTGCACGAGCAGGATGGCGCCCGGCATTCCGTTTTGATGAGTCCATTCCAGGATGGATTGATAAGAACGCTCTCCCGCCGGCGGCAACGGCGTAAGTCCGGAACGGCAACCGCTGATAAAAACGGCCAGCCACAATACGCACGCTGATTGCAGAAGCCGGATTTTCATCGCAGGGATTTATCCGCTGCCACCGGTTTTGACCAGTAAAATGATGTGCTTTGCGGCCCGATCCCTGCTCTTGCCCGGCTCACGCATTGTTTGATATGTTTCACTTGATTTCACCAGTTTTATGAATCTCCTAACGAGAATTCTATCCGTTCTGACGGTAGCCTTTCTTATCGCATTCTCTGCGTTTGCTGACGATAAACAAATCATCACCATGGAAGACGGGACGAAGCTGACGCTGCTGGGCACGACGTTTGGGCGTCGCCACATGGCGCCGGGCTTCGAAAATTTGCGCACGGCGAACCCGATTTACACCGCCCCGGATACAACCGTTGTCTGGATAGAAGAAGAATCCGGACCCCCCAGGCCCCCAACCTACGAGCTGCTGGTTTCTGACCGGGCAAACACGGGTAGCGTCAATATCGAGGCGCAGAGACCATTTGTAAAACCCGGCGTATTGCTTCAGGCCTTTGTGTTAAATGCGTTTCCCCGTTGGGACGCGGAAACAATCCTGCGCGTCAGGCCGTATCGGGGCTCCCTTGCCAGGGGGGAATTTGCTATTACCAATCCGGCGCCCGCAACGTTTGCGCAGTGGACGCCAAAGCCGCTGCCGGACACAGAATCCGACGGCGATCTTGAGGTGACACTCACTAAAATGATTGCCGGCGCGCCGGTACCCCACTACCAGAACGCCACTAATCGTCCAGTTGGTGACCCGGCAAACCAATGCATTCACCTCGATTTTAATTTCTTCGAGAACGGCCAGCCTACTACAAACTGGTATCCCTGGCCAGTGCAGACGACCGATGCGTTTGGTAATTGGTCACGTGGTCTCATTTACCGTTACCCTAAAAACGGCGTCTCTCCCGGCTCTCCATATCGTATTCAACAAACCTCTCTACCAGAGTATGATGGCTATTTTTTCCAACCGGGATTGTGGCCGGATGAGCCGTGGAAAGTGCGCCTGGAATTTATCCGCCGGTCGAATTATAGTAATGATGAGCTGGTTACGTTCACGAATATTCCCGTGAAGGCAGGCAGCCAGCAGGATGCAGACGCCGAGTGGACCGCGTGGGATGTTACCAAAACCAATTTTCCGTTCACGGTCATCCCGGCAACGGTCAACGGTGTGCATTTGCAATTGCTTCCGCCGTTGCTGGTTAATAATCGCTGGCAAAGCAGTGAAAAAGACATCAGCATCATCATTGGTGCCGACCCCGGTTTCAACCCGAAAGGCATGAACATGACGGTCGTGGCAGCCACTGATGATCACGGGCGCAATCTTTGGAGCTTCGAGCGGCCAGCCTGGGCCGGTCACTATTCGATAGAGTTTGCGCGTGTTCACGACGACGTCAAATCGTTGAACTTGAAACTGGCCTTGCATAAAAGCCGGTTCGTAGAGTTTATCGTAAAACCCGAAAGGGCCGAAGAGACAGTTGCTCGTTAAAGCAGGAATTCTTTTCTGTTTCCTTTTCTTATTTACTGGCAGTTGAAACCCACAGGTTTATTCTCAGCCTCACCCCGACTATGAAAACATTCCTCTGTCTCATCATTGCCATGCTGGGCCATTCGCTGATGGCCCAAACGAATTCGCCTGCGCCGGCCGCGTCCAGAAAATTGACCTTCGCCGTTTACGACTGGGAAAAAATGAAACCGGTCTCCGTTACCAACGGTGTGCGCCGCCTGGTGTTTGATGGCCCTACCGCCACGCTGAACGAGCTGAATTGCCACATCACCACGCTCAACCCCGGCGCAGTCAGCGGGCCGCCGCGCCTCCATATGCAGGAGGAAGTCACCATCGTCAAGGAAGGCACTCTCGAGGTGGTGTCCGACGGCAAGGTGGAAACCGCCGGTCCGGGTTCGGTGATATTTTTCCAAAGCCACGCGGTCACGCAATTGCGCAATCCGGGCAAAGTTCCCGCCACCTACACGGTCATCTATTATTATACACCGCTGACACCGAAGAACTGACCCGCTCCCGGTCCACGAGCCTCGCTATCTTCGATTCCCGGCCATAGCCCGGCGCCTTGGTGCCGAGTAAAGCTAACCCAATTATTCAAAGCCCGTTGTCTGCCTTGTCTGGCATGGCGGCTGCTCATTAAGCCTTGGGGTTATCCGGTTCAATGCCGTCAATACGAGGGTTTTGTGCATTCAGGATAGCTTCGCTCAAGAGCATGAAAAGAAACATTCAGCGAAAAACTAGCGTCTTTTTTGGTTTGTGCGCCGCCCTGGTGGCAGGCTTCGTCTCTGCCTGCGCGCACAGGAGCCCCGTCCAGGCCACCAACTCCGCAGCTTCAGAAAAATCATTCAACGGGTCGCGTGGCACTGCTGCGGCGCAGCGCGGTGAATTCCCCACCGACTCCATCGATGCGGCCTCCAAAAACACGATGACTGATCCGGCTGCCCAGGTTGCCGCCGCCGGAACTCCGGTGGCTCCCGTGATAACTACTTCCGTAAATGAAGCTCCCATCAATGATGTTCCGGCTTCGACCAATGAAACTCCAGTTGCCGAAGTTTCCACCAACGAATCTCCCGCTGTGGCGGATATTTCTACCAATGTAACTCCCGCAGTGACTGAAACCACTACCAATGAAGCTCCTGCCGTTGCTGAAACTTCCACGAACGACGTTTCTGCCGCTGCCGCTCCGGTAGCCGCGGCTCCTGCTGATCAATCTTCCGCCGCCGATACCACGACCACCGCGGCGGGGGCTGCGACTGTTGCCGCTCCCGTAGTTGCCGCATCCATGAGTGAAGCTTCGACTAACGAATCTCCGACGGCGGACGTCGCTACCAATGAGGCCCCGGTGGCTGCTGAAGCTTCCACGAATGAAGCTCCGGCTGTTGCGGAAGTCACGACCAATGATGTTTCGGCGGCTGCCATCAATTCTACTAACGAGAGCCCTGATGTGGCCATCGCTTCCACTAACGAATCTCCCGCAGTTGCCGAGAACATTACAAATGAAACTCCTGCGGTTGCTGACGTTGCCACCAACGAAGCCCCGGCAGCTTCC
>Ga0335083_10009235_pt1 | contig 11974 bp, 11 predicted proteins | sample Lox_Sample_42_FD_206716 | JGI IMG/M metagenome (GOLD analysis project Ga0335083, IMG submission 206716) | Soil microbial communities from Loxahatchee National Wildlife Refuge, Florida, United States - Lox_Sample_4.2 | ecosystem: Environmental > Terrestrial > Soil > Wetlands | place: USA... | reverse complement strand
GGTGAAGGCGCTGCTCGACCACAAGCGCCAGGTCAGCTACGCGGAAATCGACGCGCCGCACGGCCACGACGCGTTCCTGCTCGACGACGCGCGCTACCACAACCTGATGCGCGCCTACTACGAACGCATTGCCACCGAGGTGAACGCATGAACCCGCGCGCGCTCGACTACCTTGCCCAGCGCCCCGACTTCCGCGCGATCGCCCGCTGGGTCGAACCGCGCGCGACGGTGCTCGATCTGGGCTGCGGCGACGGCTCGCTGCTGTCGCTCTTGACCGAAGAACTCGAGGTGTCCGGCTACGGCATCGAAATCAACGACGCCGGCGTGCTCGCCTCGATCAAAAACGGCGTCAACGTGATCCAGCAGAATCTGGAAGACGGCTTGCGCCTGTTCGAGGACGGCAGCTTCGACTTCGCGATCCTGTCGCAGACACTGCAGACCATCCATCAAACCGCCGCGATCCTGCGCGAAACGGTGCGGGTCGGCAAGGAATGCATCGTGTCGTTTCCGAATTTCGGCTACTGGCCGCACCGGCTTTCGGTGTTGCGGGGCCGGATGCCGGTGTCGAAATCGCTGCCTTATCAGTGGCACAACACGCCGAACGTGCGCGTGCTGACCATCAAGGATTTCGAGGCGCTCGCACCGGAGGTCGGCATCGAAATTCTCGACCGCGTCGTGCTGCACGGCGGCCAGGCGGTGCATTGGGGGGTGAACTGGCGTGGTAGTCTTGCGGTCTATCGCGTCAAGAAAAGCTAACTCCACTCGCCCAAATGTCGAACCCGCCGCACGAGGCGCCCGCACTTACCGCTCACGTAGAACATGCCGGCTGGCGTGCCTTTCTGAACAGGCACATGCTGATCTGCGTCTTTCTCGGCTTCACGTCGGGATTGCCGCTGTTCACGCTCGTCTATCTGGTGCAGGCGTGGCTGCGGTCCGAGGGCGTCAATTTGAAGGAAATCGGCCTGTTTGCGCTGATCCAGTTTCCCTATACGTGGAAGTTCGTCTGGGCGCCGCTGATGGACCGCTACGTGCCGCATCTGCCGGGCTGGCGGCCGGGCCGACGACGCGGCTGGATGCTGGTCACGCAGATTCTGGTCGCCGGCGCGATCGCCACGCTCGGTTTCGTGTCGCCGCGCGATGCGATCTGGACCGTCGCTGCGCTGACCGCCCTGGTCGCGTTCTTCGGCGCGAGCCAGGACATTTCGATTGACGCCTACCGGCGCGAGTTGCTGACCGACACTGAGCAGGGTCTCGGCAACGCGGTGCACGTCAATGCGTACAAGATCGCCGCGCTGGTGCCGGGATCGCTCGCGCTGATCCTGTCCGACCATCTGCCGTGGACGACCGTGTTCGTCGTGACGGCCGCGTTCATGGTGCCGGGCATGATCATGACACTCGTCGTGCGCGAACCCGAAGTGCACGGCGCACCGCCGAAGAACCTGCGCGAAGCGATCGTCGAGCCGTTCCGCGAATTCATCCTGCGCGACGGCTGGCGCGGCGCACTCTTCGTGCTCGGCTTTATCTTCCTGTACAAGCTCGGCGATACGATGGCGACCAACCTGTCGACGTCGTTCTTTCTCGACATCGGCTATTCGCGCACGCAGATCGGCGTGATCGCCAAAACCACCGCGTTTGGGGCGAGCCTTGCGGGCGGCATTATCGGCGGCATCTGGATGATGCGCATCGGCATTGGCCGCGGCTTGTGGGTGTTCGGCGTCCTGCAGATGCTGTCGACGCTCGGCTTCGCGTGGCTCGCGCACCTTGGGCCGACCTCGCCGGGGCTCACGGCGATCTACGATTTCGCGGTCTTTGCGAGCCAGGCCGTGACGAAGCTGCTGTCCGTATTCGGCGTCGACTGGACGGTGCAACTGGATCCGCGCTCGGTCGCACTCGCGCTCGTCTACGGTCTCGAGACCTTCGCGACCGGCCTGACGATGGCGGCCTTCACCGCCTACATCGCCAGCACCACCGATCCGCGCTACACCGCGACCCAGTTCGCGCTGTTTACGAGCCTCGCGTCGGTGCCGCGCACGCTCGCATCGGCGGCGAGCGGCTACGTCGTCGCGCAGATCGGCTGGTTCGACTACTTCCTCGCGTGCACCGCGCTCGCGCTGCCAGGCATGCTGCTGTTGCTACGCATCGCGCCGTGGAGAGCGCAGTCGTGAAGTTCACCGTGACTCCGCAGGCATCTGTTGCGCCGACGCCGCGCGCGACGGCGGCCAGCGCGCGGCGCGTGCTGCGTGCGGCGCTTGCGCTTGTCTGCGCTGGCGGCACGCTCGGGCTGCCGTGGTGCGCGTACGCGACCGATATGCCTGCTGTGGCGGCCAGTGCACCGGCGCCCGCGAGCGCGCCCGTGCCGAAGTCGGCGCCGAACGCGGCGCCGCCGGAAAGTCCTGCGCTGGCGGCAGCGAACAACGCGAGCGGCGCCGGCGTCAACAGCGCCAGTGCCAGTGCCAGTGCCAGTGCCGCGCCGCCTGCCAACCCCGCCGTCTCCGCCCCAACTGCGCCGTCGAACCTGCCGGTGACAGCCAGGCAGCCGGCGCGAGCCGCCCTGGCCGCACCACCGCCCTACGCGCCGAACCAGCAACTGCGTTTCGGCAGCTACGCGGTGTTCCGCAACCTGATTCCTTCACCGGCGCTCGAAGCGCAAGCCGCCGAAGAGTTCCAGCAGATTACATACGGCGCTCAGCATGCCGACCGGCTCTACCCCGACACCGACGCGCGCGTCATCCGCGTGCGCTCGCTCGTGGACAACCTGATTCCGTATTCGCTGAAGTGGAACGACCGGGCAAAGAGCTGGAAGTGGGACATTGCGATCGTCCGCTCGCCCGATATCCGCATGTACTGCTTGCCGGGCGGCAAGATCGTGATTTACAGCGGCATTCTCGACCGCGTGCACCTGAACGACAACGAACTCGGCATGCTGCTCGGCCACGAGATCGCGCACGCGCTGCGCGAGCACGCACGCGAGCGCCTCGGCGAGCGGCAGGCGGCGCAACTCGATTCGTCCGGCACGATTCCGCAACTGTTCGGGCTCGCCGATCTGGGCGTGGCGCCGCTCGGCATCGGCTCGCAACTGCTCGAGATGAAATACTCGAATACCGACGAAACGGAAGCGGACGTCATCGGCAGCGATATCGCGTCACGCGCCGGTTACGATCCGCGCGCCGCGATCACGTTGTGGGACAAGCTCGCTGCGGCGACGCGCGGCAATCGCGATCAGGGCTACATCTACGTTCATCCCTACACGCCGCAACGCCGTCAGGACATCATCAAGCGGCTGCCGGACATGTTGCCGCTGTACGCGAAAGCGATCGGCAAAACGGTCGATGCGCTGCCCGACTATGCTGGCATCGGCCGCCCGCGCCGCACTTTGGCGCGCGGCAACTGAAGCGCGCGGCGCGCTCCTGAAACGCCCGAACCCTGCGGATCGGGCCGCGCCCGACACCTTACTTCTTGAGCTTGTGGTCGTAATCGACCGTCAACGGCGCGTGGTCGCTGAACTTGATGTCGCGGAACACGTCGGTGCGCTTCGCCTTGCCAGCAATGCCGGGGGTGGCAATCTGGTAGTCGATGCGCCACCCGACGTTCTTCGCATACGCCTGGCCGCGATTGCTCCACCAGGTGTACTGCTCGGGCCGCGGGTCGAGCGTGCGGAACACGTCGACGTAGCCCACCTCGTCGAACAGCGTAGTCAGCCACGCGCGTTCTTCCGGCAGGCAGCCTGAATTCTTCTGGTTGCTCTTCCAGTTCTTGATGTCGATTTCCTTGTGGACGATGTTGACGTCGCCGCACACGATCACTTCGCGCTCCTTGCTGAGTTCAGCCAGGTGCGGCATGAACTCGTCCATGAAGCGAAACTTGGCCTGTTGACGATCCTCGCCGCTCGACCCCGACGGCACATACACCGAGACCACCGACAGCTTGCCGAAGCGCAGTTCGACATAGCGCCCTTCCGGGTCGAACTCCTCGCTGCCGAAACCAATCACCACCTCGTCCGGCTCGTGACGCGTGTACACGCCTGCGCCGCTATAGCCCTTCTTCACCGCATGCTGGAAGTAGCCGGTGAAATCGTGCGGCGCGAGGAATTCGGGGGTCATGTCGTCCTGCGAGCATTTGATTTCCTGCACGCACAGCACGTCCGCTTTCTGCTCGCCGAACCATTCGAAAAAGCCCTTCTTCGCCGCAGAGCGGATGCCGTTCAGGTTGGCGGTAATGACACGCAACATGTCGTTCCTTTGTTGTCGATTCGTTGTTGAGTCCTGGCTAGGCCGAAGCCGCAGCGAGTCTTATTCGACTTTCACACCCTTGAGCGACTCCTTCGCAGGCGGATATTCGAGGTTCAATTGCTCGAAGGCGCGCAGCAGCAGTTCGGCGACCATCAGGTTGCGATGTGACTTCGAATCGGCCGGGATGACGTACCACGGCGCGTACGGCGTGGAGGTCGCCGCGAGCGCCTCGCGATACGCGACCTGATACTGATCCCACTGCTTGCGCGCTTCGAGGTCCGAAACGTCGAACTTCCAGTGCTTGGTCGGATCGTCGATGCGCGCTTGCAGACGCACACGCTGCTCGTCTTTCGAAAGGTGCAACATGCATTTGATGATCGTCGTACCGCTATCGGCCAGCATCGCTTCGAATTCGCGGATGTGCCGGTAGCGCTGCTCGCAGGCGGCCTTGTCCAGTTGCCCCAGCACGACCGGCACCAGCACGTCTTCATAGTGACTGCGGTTGAAGACGGTCAGTTCGCCGGCGGCGGGCGCCTGAGCGTGCACGCGCCATAGAAAATCGTGCGCGCCCTCGGTCGCGGTCGGCGCCCTGAACGGCACGATGCGCAGGCCGAGCGGATCCACGTCGTGAAACACCGCGCGGACCGTGCCGTCCTTGCCGCTCGTATCCATGCCCTGCAGCACCAGCAGCACCCGCTGCACGCGCTGCGCGTGCAGGCGTTCCTGCAATCCATCGAGCCGCGCGCCGATCTCGGCGAGACGATCGCGATCGCCCTCCTTGGATCCCGTCGAAAACGGCTTCGCGCCCGGGTCGAAATCGGCGAGCGCGAATTTTTCGACCTTCTTGCCTTCGCCGAAATACGGCACACGGTAATTGTCGAGTTCCGGCTTTTTCACCATCCAATGCCTCCAGTGTTTGCTCGAGCAGCACGCCCGCAAATGAAACGGGCCGCTGCCCTACTTTCGTCCGGCAACGGCCCGTTGTGACCGAAGCCGCGTGTCCATCAACGCGCATCCTTCGGCAATTGCATCACATCGCTCAGGACAGCTTTTTCTTCAGCAGTTCGTTGACCTGCTGCGGATTGGCCTTGCCCTTGGTCGCCTTCATGGCCTGGCCGATCAGCGCATTGAACGCCTTTTCCTTGCCAGCGCGGAATTCCTCGACCGACTTCTGATTGGCCGCCAGCACCTCGTCGATGATCGCTTCCAGCGCGCCGGTGTCGGAAATCTGCTTGAGACCCTTCGCTTCGATGATGCGGTCCGCGGCGGCTTCGTCGGTGGCTTTCTCATCCCAGATCGCAACGAAGATTTCTTTCGCAATCTTGTTGGAGATCGTGCCGTCGGCGATGCGTTGCAGCAGCAGCGCGAGCTGCGCGGCGGCAACCGGGCTGTCGGCGATCTCGAGGCCCTCGCGGTTCAGCAACGAAGACACTTCGCCCATCATCCAGTTCGCCGCGACCTTGGCTTGCGCCGCCCCCACCTTCGCGACCACCGCTTCATAGTAAGCGGCCATCGCCTTGCTCGACGTCAGCACGCCGGCGTCGTAAGGCGTCAGGCCGTACTGGTCGACAAAGCGCTTCTGGATCGCCACCGGCAGTTCCGGCATCTCGCTCTTTACGCGCTCGACCCAGGCCGCGTCGATCACCAAGGGCATCAGATCCGGATCGGGGAAATAACGGTAATCGTGCGCGTCTTCCTTGCTGCGCATCGAACGCGTTTCGCGCTTGTCCGGATCGTACAGACGCGTTTCCTGCACCACGGTGCCCCCCTCCTCGATCAGTTCGATCTGGCGGCGCACTTCGTACTGGATCGCTTCTTCGAGGAAGCGGAACGAGTTCAGGTTCTTGATCTCGGCGCGCGTGCCGAATTCCACTTGCCCGACCGGGCGCACCGACACGTTCGCGTCGCAGCGGAATGAGCCTTCCTGCATGTTGCCGTCGCAGATGCCGAGCCAGGTGACGAGCGTATGCAAGGTCTTGGCATACGCGACCGCTTCCGCGGCGCTGCGCATTTCCGGCTCGGTGACGATCTCGAGCAGCGGCGTGCCGGCACGATTCAGGTCGATGCCCGTCATGCCCGCGAAGTCCTCGTGCAGCGACTTGCCGGCATCTTCTTCGAGGTGCGCGCGCGTCAGGGTAATGGTCTTTTCGTACGCTTCCTTGCCGGTCTTTTCATTGGCCGGCACCTGGATCGTGATCTGGCCGCCCTGCACGACAGGAATCTCATACTGGCTGATCTGATAACCCTTCGGCAGATCCGGGTAGAAATAATTCTTGCGCGCGAAGATGCTGCGCGGCGCGATCGTCGCGCCGATCGCGAGGCCGAATTCGATCGCGCGCTGCACGGCGCCGCGATTCATCACCGGCAGCGTGCCCGGCAACGCGAGATCGACGGGGCAGGCTTGCGTGTTGGGTTCAGCGCCGAACTGCGTAGGCGCGCCCGAGAAGATCTTCGAGACGGTCGACAGTTGCGTGTGCGTCTCGAGACCGATGACGACTTCCCATTGTTTGGTCATGTGTTCACACTCCTGCCGGTGCTTTGCGATGCCAGTCCGTGGCACGCTGGAACGCGTCTGCAACCTGCAGCATGCGGGCTTCGTTGAAATAGTTGCCGATGATCTGCAGACCCACCGGACGTTGCGCATTCGCCCCCGCGCCGAAACCGCACGGCACGCTCATGCCGGGCAAGCCGGCGAGGCTCACCGACAGCGTGTAGATATCGGCCAGGTACATCTGCACCGGATCGTCGCCCTTCGCACCGAGATCCCACGCAACCGACGGCGCGACCGGCCCCATGATCACGTCGCACTGCTTGAACGCTTGCTGGAAGTCCTGCGCGATGATGCGGCGGATCTTCTGCGCCTGCAGGTAATACGCGTCGTAATAGCCGTGCGACAGTACATAGGTGCCGACCAGAATACGGCGCTTCACTTCGGGGCCGAAGCCCTCGGCGCGCGACTTCTTGTACATGTCGAGCAGATCGCGGTACTCCGCGGCACGGTGGCCATAGCGCACGCCGTCGAAGCGCGACAGGTTCGACGAGGCTTCGGCCGGGGCGATCACGTAGTACACGGGGATCGACAGTTCGGTCTTCGGCAGCGATACCTCGACCAGCGTCGCGCCGAGCGCTTCATACTGCTTCAGTGCCGCATCGATCGCGGCGCGTACGTCGTCGGCAAGACCCGCGCCGAAGTACTCCTTCGGCAAGCCGATGCGCAGGCCGGCGAGCGGCTTGCCGGCAGTGTCGGCAGACCAGTTCTGGCCGAGATAGCGCGTGTAGTCTTCATCGTCGCGCACGAGGCTGGTCGAGTCGCGCCCGTCGAAGCCGGCCATCGCGTTGAGCAGGGTCGCGCAGTCCGCGGCGCTTCGCGCCATCGGGCCGCCCTGATCGAGCGACGACGCGAACGCGATCATCCCGTAGCGCGACACGCGGCCGTAGGTCGGCTTGATGCCGGTAATGCCCGAGAACGACGCGGGCTGGCGGATCGAGCCGCCGGTGTCCGTGCCGGTCGCAGCGGGCGCGAGGCGCGCGGCCACTGCCGCGGCCGAACCGCCCGACGAGCCCCCCGGCACCGCCTTGCGGTCCCACGGGTTTTGCACCGGGCCGAAGTACGAATTCTCGTTGGACGAGCCCATCGCGAATTCGTCCATATTGGTCTTGCCGACGCACACCATGCCGGCGCGATTCAGACGCTCGACCACCGTCGCATCGAACGGGCTCGCATAATTGGCGAGCATCTTCGAGCCGGCGGTGGAACGCCAGCCGCGCGTGACGAACACGTCCTTGTGCGCGATCGGCAGGCCGACCAGCGGACCGGCGTGGCCGCTGTGCAGCAGCGCATCGGCGGCCTTGGCCTGTGCGAGCGTGAGATCTTCGTCGACCTGCACGAAGGCGTTCAGGCCATTGGCTGCATCGATCCGCTTCAGATACAGCTGCGCCAGTTCGACTGCGGAGCATTCCTTCGCAGCGAGTGCAGCACGCAGTTCGGTCAAGCTTTTTTCATGCATTGCGTTTTTCCTGAAGAGCGCGGCAGCGCTGGCAGCACTGCCGTCTAGGCGTCCGGCCAGGCCGCCGGCAAGCCATGCCGAGGAGACCGGAGAACGACGATACGGACGGCTTGCGGGCGGAACACGCAGGCGCGCGGGGCGCTGCGCGCCGGACCCGGGTTTTTATTCAATCACCTTCGGCACCAGGTACAGCCCGTCCTGCACGGCCGGAGCGGGCCGCTGGAATTCGTCGCGCTGCACGATTTCCGTGACGGCGTCTTCACGCAGACGCAGTGCAACATCCTCGATCTGCTCGATCGGGTGGGCGAGCGGTTCAATGCCCTTGGTATCGACGGCTTGCATCTGCTCGACGAGGCCGAAGAAATCGTTGAGCTGGGCAAGCGTGTGCTCAGCGTCGGCGTCGGCCAGTTCGAGCCGCGCAAGATGCGCGATACGCTTAACATCGGTCAGGGTCAGAGCCATGCAGTCACCGGAAAATGTGGTGGACTGTCACAGGGCGAAAACATTGCTGTGACAGCGGGTTACGACACTGGAGGGAGCCCTCGAAAAAGGGGCCATTGGAGGCAAAAACTGCCAACCGTTTCCTTCAAATCAAGCAAAATTATAAGGTATCATTACGCGTTCGACCCAAACCCGGACCGTCTTACCAAGGCCTTTCGGTCATTTCCCACAAATGATCCGGAGATAGAGGCAGCCTGGTTCCGGCCTCCGGTAGATTCCCTCGCAGCTTCAAGCCTCTGTGGCGCGGCATCCGCCCGGTTGAAGCTGTTATTTTTTCCGCTGCCGCCCTGCGCATGATTTGCTAGGCCCGGCCCCCAGCGAGACAGGATTTTGAATGTTCGGTTTTTTGCGCAGCTACTTCTCCAACGATCTGGCGATTGACCTCGGCACCGCCAACACGCTCATCTACATGCGTGGCAAGGGCATCGTTCTCGACGAACCGTCGGTCGTTTCCATCCGCCAGGAAGGCGGTCCCAACGGCAAGAAGACCATTCAGGCAGTCGGTAAGGAAGCCAAGCAGATGCTTGGCAAGGTGCCGGGCAATATCGAGGCGATCCGCCCGATGAAAGACGGCGTGATCGCCGACTTCACCGTCACCGAGCAGATGATCAAGCAGTTCATCAAGACGGCGCACGAATCGCGTATGTTCTCGCCGTCGCCGCGCATCATCATCTGCGTGCCCTGCGGTTCGACCCAGGTCGAACGTCGCGCCATCAAGGAAGCGGCTCACGGCGCGGGCGCGTCGCAGGTTTATCTGATCGAAGAACCGATGGCAGCGGCGATCGGCGCCGGCCTGCCGGTGTCGGAAGCCACCGGCTCGATGGTGGTCGACATCGGCGGCGGCACGACCGAAGTCGGCGTGATCTCGCTCGGCGGCATCGTCTACAAGGGTTCGGTGCGCGTCGGCGGCGACAAGTTCGACGAAGCGATCGTCAACTACATCCGCCGCAACTACGGCATGCTGATCGGCGAACAAACCGCCGAAGCCATCAAGAAGGAAATCGGCTCCGCGTTCCCGGGCTCTGAAGTCAAGAAGGGCCGCAACCTGTCGGAAGGCATTCCGCGCAGCTTCACGATCTCCAGCAACGAAATTCTCGAAGCCCTCACCGATCCGCTGAACCAGATCGTGTCGTCGGTGAAGATCGCGCTCGAACAGACGCCGCCGGAACTCGGCGCCGACATCGCGGAACGCGGCATGATGCTGACAGGTGGCGGCGCCCTGCTGCGCGACCTGGACCGTCTGCTCGCCGAAGAGACCGGCCTGCCGGTGCTCGTCGCCGAAGACCCGCTGACTTGCGTCGTGCGCGGCTCGGGCATGGCGCTCGAGCGCATGGACAAGCTCGGCAGCATCTTCTCGTACGAGTAAAGCAGAGCTCATCTCCATGTCAGCAGCGCGGATCGGACGGCTAGCCTTCTTCGGGCCGGCCTGTTTGGGGCTGGACCACCCAGCCGCCGCGCGCTGAGCGCGCGTTTTCGCGCCAAAGCCACACCCAACCGCTCACGCCCCCGGCGCCGACCATGGAATACAGTCCGCCGCCTCTGTTCAAGCAAGGCCCATCCGCACTCGCACGGCTGCTCTTCTTCGTGCTGCTGGCGCTCGCCTTGCTGATCTCGGACGCACGCTTCAAGACGCTCGAGATCGTTCGCGGCGTGCTCGGCGCAGGTCTCTATCCGTTGCAGCGCGCCGCGCTCGTGCCGCGCGATATCTTCATGGGCGCGGCAAATCTGGCCGTCAGCAGCACCACGCTGCGCGGTGAAAATGACGCATTGCGCAAGAAGAACCTGCAGCTCTCGCTGCAGGCCAATACCAACACTGAACTGAATACCGAGAACGCGCATCTGCGCTCGCTGCTGCAACTCTCGCAGCGCATGACCACGCAATCGATCCCGGCCGAAATCCAGTACGACACGCGCGACCCGTTTACGCAGAAGGTCATCATTGGCCGCGGCGCGCAGCAAGGCATTCAGGACGGCTCGCCGGTCGTCAATGAAGACGGCGTGATCGGTCAGGTGACCAGAGTGTTCCCGCTGCAGGCGGAAGTCACGCTGCTGACCGACAAGGATCAGGCCGTGCCCGTACAGATCGTGCGCACCGGGCTGCGCAGTGTGATCTACGGCACGCCGAAGGGTGACACGCTCGATCTGCGTTTCGTGCCTATCAGCGCGGACGTCCAGGCCGGCGACGAGCTCGTGACAAGCGGCCTCGACGGCACCTATCCGCCCGGCTTGCCGGTCGCGAAGGTGGTGCGGGTCGACAAGCAGGCGGATACCGCGTTCGCACGCGTGGTTTGCCTGCCGGTCGCACCGGTGCGCGGCGCGCGCCAGTTGCTGGTGCTGCACTACCAGAACACCGTGCTGCCGCGTCCCGCGGACGAACCGGATGCAGCCAGCGCAGTCAAAGACGCGAAGGGCAAGAAAGGCGGGAAGCCCGCAGAAAAGACCGCTGCGAAGCCAGCCGACAAAGCCGCGCCAGACAAGAACGCCGCTGACAAAGGCGCCACGGACAAGAACGCGAAGGCCGCTGCGCCCGCGTCGGCTGCGGCAGCGAGGCCAGCCGAGCAAAAGAAGGCCGCGAGCGAGAAAAAGCCGCCCGCTGGGAAGAACGCGAGGCAGCCAGCCGCGCAGGGGAGTCAGCCTTGAACCGCCCGCAATACATCCTGCAGCCGGTCAATCCGTACTTCATCGCGTTCAGCCTGGCCTCAGCCTTCCTGCTGAACCTGATGCCGTGGGGGCGCCTGATCGGCATCCCCGACTTCGTCGCGCTGGTGCTGCTGTTCTGGAACGTGCACCAGCCGCGTAAGGTCGGCATGGGCATTGCGTTCCTGCTCGGCATATTGATGGACGTGCACAACGCCAGCCTGCTCGGTGAGCATGCGCTGGCCTATACGCTGCTGTCGTACGGCGCGATTACCATTCACCGGCGGGTATTGTGGATGCCCATGGGCCTGCAGACCTTTGCGGTCATGCCGCTTTTCGTGGTCGCGCAACTCGTGCCGTTCCTGATCCGTCTGCTGATAGGCGCGGCGTTTCCCGGCTGGGGCTACCTGATCGACGGGTTCGTCGAAGCGGCCCTGTGGCCCATCGCGAGTGTGCTGCTGCTGATGCCGCAGCGCCGGCCGGCCGATCCGGACGACACCCGCCCCATTTAGCGCAGCGCGCGCGTCGAGTCCTCCCTTGAATACGCTGCACACGCGTTTCCCCGGACGGCTCGACCCGCGTTGCTCGAGCCTTCCGGCT
>Ga0335083_10009234_pt1 | contig 11974 bp, 6 predicted proteins | sample Lox_Sample_42_FD_206716 | JGI IMG/M metagenome (GOLD analysis project Ga0335083, IMG submission 206716) | Soil microbial communities from Loxahatchee National Wildlife Refuge, Florida, United States - Lox_Sample_4.2 | ecosystem: Environmental > Terrestrial > Soil > Wetlands | place: USA: Florida... | reverse complement strand
GCCGCCGTGCTGACGGCGGCGCTGCTGGTCTATCTGGTGTGGGTGCTGTTGTTCCCGGAGGATTTCTCATGACCAACCAGGCGCTGTTGCAATTGGCGATCTACCTCGTGGTGTTGATCGCGCTGGCGTGGCCGCTTGGTCGCGCCATCGTCGCCGTCATGGAAGGCCGCTTCGAACTCGGCAAAAAACTGGAAGCGCCGCTGTATGCGCTGGCCGGCATCAAGCCGAACGTCGAATCCAACTGGGTGCGCTATGCGCTCGGCCTCGTGCTGTTCAATGGCCTGGGCGTCGCCGCGGTCTATGCGTTGCAGCGGTTGCAGCACGTGTTGCCGCTGAATCCGCGGCAGATGACGGCGGTGTCGCCGGATTCGGCGTTCAACACGGCGGTCAGTTTCGTCACCAACACCAACTGGCAGGGCTATGGCGGCGAAAGCACGCTGAGCTACCTGACGCAGATGTTGGCGCTGACAGTGCAGAACTTCTTCTCCGCCGCCACCGGCATCGTCGTCGTCATCGCGCTGATCCGCGGCTTCGTGCGGCGCAACGCCGGCGCACTCGGCAACGTGTGGGTCGATCTGACCCGCTGTACGCTGTGGATCCTGCTACCGCTGTCGCTGGTGTTCGCGCTGTTCTTCGCGTCGCAGGGCGTGCTGCAGAATTTCGCTGCCTACCAGGATGCGCAAACGCTGGAGCCGCAGACAGTGCAGGTGCCGAGCGATCCGGCCGATCCCAAATCCGCACCCAAGGACCAGACCTTCACCACGCAATCGATAGCGATGGGGCCGGTGGCGTCGCAGTTGGCGATCAAGATGCTCGGCACCAACGGCGGCGGTTTCTTCAACGCCAACTCGGCGCATCCGTACGAGAACCCGACGCCGCTGTCGAACTTCTGGCAGGAGATCGCCATCTTTTTGATTCCGGCCGCGCTGGTGTTCGCGTTCGGCCGCATGGTGGGCGACCTGCGCCAGGGCTGGGCGGTGCTGGCGGCGATGACGATCCTGTTTGTGGTGGCAGTGGTGGCCGCGAGTCATTACGAACAACAAGGCAATCCGGCATTGACGCCGCTCGACGTCGATCAGGCGGCGAGTTCGACGCAGGCTGGCGGCAACATGGAAGGCAAGGAAGTGCGCTTCGGCATTTCGGCGTCGGCACTGTTTGCGGCGATCACCACCGCGGCGTCATGCGGTGCCGTCAACGCGATGCACGATTCATTTACGCCGCTTGGCGGCGCAGTGCCGTTGGTGCTGATTCAACTGGGAGAAGTGGTGTTCGGCGGCGTCGGCTCCGGTCTGTACGGCATGCTGGTGTTCGCGCTGCTGGCGGTGTTCATCGCCGGCCTGATGATAGGCCGCACGCCGGAATATCTCGGCAAGAAAATCGAAGTGTTTGAAATGAAGATGCTGGCGATCGCCATCCTGGTGACGCCGCTGGTGGTGCTGATCGGTACTGCCATTGCAGTGCTGGCCGAAGGGGGCAAGGCCGGCATCGCCAATCCCAGCGCGCACGGTTTCAGCGAAATCCTCTATGCGTTGAGCTCGGCCGCCAACAACAACGGCAGCGCGTTCGCGGGACTCTCCGCCAACACGCCGTTCTACAACATCCTGCTTGGCGTCGCGGTGTGGCTCGGCCGCTTCGGCGTCATCGTGCCGGTGCTGGCAATGGCAGGCTCGCTGGCCGGCAAGCAGCGCCTTACTGTGACATCGGGCACGTTGCCGACGCACGGCCCTTTGTTCGTCGTGCTGTTGATCGGCGTGGTGTTGCTGGTGGGCCTGTTGAACTACGTGCCGGCACTGGCGCTGGGCCCGGTGGTGGAACACCTGCAACTGTGGCATTCGTGAGGAGCGTGTCATGACTCGTCAAACTTTGGCGTTGTTCGATCCGGTGTTGATGAAACCCGCCTTGCTGGATGCGCTGCGCAAACTGGATCCGTGCCAGCAGGTGCGCAACCCGGTGATGTTCGTGGTCTATGTCGGAAGCATGCTGACCACGGCGCTGGCGGTGCAGGGCCATACCGCGTTCACCATCAACGTTGCGCTGTGGTTGTGGGCCACGGTGCTGTTCGCCAACTTCGCCGAGGCGCTGGCGGAAGGCCGCAGCAAGGCGCAGGCCGCCAGCCTGCGCAAGATGAAGAAGACGCATCAGGCCTTGCGCCTGCAAGGCGAGTTTCGTGCTGGCGTTGCGCCGGCGCAGCAGTACTGGGAACAGGTCGGCGCCGATGCGCTGCGCAAGGGGCAGGTCGTATTGGTGAACGCAAACCAGTTCATCCCGGCCGACGGCATCGTCATCGACGGCGCCGCCACCGTCGATGAGAGCGCCATCACCGGCGAATCGGCCCCGGTGATCCGCGAATCCGGCGGCGATCTGTCCGGCGTCACCGGCGGCACGCGGGTGCTGTCGGACTGGATCGTGGTCAAGGTCAGCGTCAATCCCGGCGAGACTTTCGTCGACCGCATGATCGCGATGGTGGAGAGCGCCAAACGCCAGAAAACGCCGAACGAAATCGCGCTGACCATCCTGCTGGTGTCGCTGACTATCGTGTTTCTCGGCGTCACCGCCACGCTGCTGCCGTTCTCGGTGTTCAGCGTCGAAGCCGCCGGTGCCGGCGAACCGGTCAGCATCGTCGTGCTGGTGGCGCTGCTGGTGTGCCTGATTCCGACCACGATCGCCGGGCTGCTGTCGGCGATCGGTGTCGCCGGCATGAGCCGCATGCTGGCCGCCAACGTCATCGCCACTTCGGGTCGCGCGGTGGAAGCCGCCGGCGATGTCGATGTGCTGTTGCTCGACAAGACCGGCACCATCACGCTCGGCAACCGCCAGGCCAGTGCCTTGGTGCCGGCACCGGGTGTCGACGCCAACGTGTTCGCGCAAGCGGCGTTGCTGGGTTCGCTCAGCGACGAAACGCCGGAAGGCCGCAGCATCGTCGCGCTGCTGAAACAGAAATATCCGTTGCTGACCGGTGCGGCCGCGCCGGCCGACGCCGTGTTCATGCCGTTCACCGCGCACACCCGCATGAGCGGCGTCGATTTCGCCGGCCGCGTCATCCGCAAGGGAGCGGCCGATGCGGTGAAGCGTCACGTCGAAGCGCTGGGCGGCAGCATGCCGCAGCCGGTGCTGGTTGCCGTCAACGACATCGCCCGCCGCGGCAGCACGCCGCTGGTGGTGGCGAAGGGCAAGGACGTGCTCGGCGTGATCGAGCTGAAGGACATCATCAAGCAGGGCATTCGCGAACGCTTCGCCGAGCTGCGCCGCATGGGCATCAAGACGGTGATGGTCACCGGCGACAATCAGCTGACGGCGGCAGCGATCGCCGCCGAAGCCGGCGTCGATGACTTTCTGGCCGAAGCCAAGCCGGAAGACAAACTGAAACTGATCCGCGACCATCAGGCCGCCGGCCGGTTGGTGGCGATGACCGGCGACGGCACCAACGATGCACCGGCGCTGGCGCAGGCCGATGTGGCGGTGGCGATGAACAGCGGCACCCAGGCCGCGCGCGAAGCCGGCAACATGGTCGATCTCGACAGCAATCCGACCAAGCTGATCGAGATCGTCGAAACCGGCAAGCAGATGCTGATGACGCGCGGTGCGCTGACCACGTTCAGCATCGCCAACGACGTCGCCAAATATTTCGCCATCATTCCGGCCGCGTTCGTCGCCACGTATCCGCAGTTGAATGCGCTCAACGTGATGCACCTGGCGAGTCCGTCGAGCGCAATCCTGAGCGCGGTGATTTTCAACGCCATCATCATCGTGTTGCTGATTCCGCTGGCGTTGAAGGGCGTCACTTACCGGCCGGTCGGCGCAGCGGCGCTGCTGCGGCGCAATCTGCTGGTGTACGGTCTGGGCGGCATCATCGCGCCGTTCATCGGCATCAAGCTGATCGATGTCGGGCTGGCCGCCATCGGTCTGGTGTGAGGAGGAGTGTTCATGAAAAACGTCACCGATCACAATGACGCCACCGCACGCGCTGTCGTGGCCGAAGGCCTGTGGCGGCCGGCACTGGTGCTGTTCGTGCTGCTGTCGCTGCTCACCGGCCTCGTTTATCCCTTCATCATCACTGGCGTGGCGCAGAAAATTTTTCCGGATCAGGCCAACGGCAGCCTGATCGTGCGTGACGGCAAGCTGGTCGGCTCGCGCCTGATCGGCCAGGCCTTCAGCGATCCTGGCCATTTCTGGAGCCGGCCATCGGCGACCAGTCCGAATGCCTACAACGCAGCGGCGTCGAGTGGCAGCAACCAGGGGCCGCTCAACCCGATGTTGGCCAGTGCAGTCGGCGATCGTATCAAGGCGCTGCGCGATGCCGATCCCGACAACACGGCGCCGGTGCCGGTCGATCTCGTCACCGCGTCGGCCAGCGGACTCGATCCGCACATCAGCGTCGCGGCCGCGCAGTACCAGATTGCGCGCGTGGCGAAGGCGAAAGGTTTTCCAGTCGAGCAAGTGAGCGCACTGGTCGCTGCGCACACCAAGGGAAAATGGTTGAATTGGCTCGGCGAAGCACGCGTCAACGTACTCGAGTTGAATCTTGCGCTCGATGCGCTTGCGACCCGCTGAAGCAGGAATCCGCATGAATGGCGAACGTCCCGATCCCGATGCCTTGCTGGCCCGCGTGCAGGATGAAGCTGCGCGCGCACGGCGCGGGCGGCTGAAGATCTTCTTCGGCGCTTGCGCCGGTGTCGGCAAGACTTACGCGATGCTGAGCGCGGCACGCGATGCGCAGACGCAGGGCAAGAACGTCGTCATCGGCTACATCGAACCGCACGGCCGCCGCGACACCGAAGCATTGCTGCAAGGATTGCCGTGGTTGGCGCTGCGCAAGATCGCGCATCGCGACCGCACGTTGCAGGAGTTCGACCCCGACGCCGCGCTGGCATGGGCCGCCGCACATCCGCAGGCACTGGTACTGATCGACGAACTGGCGCATACCAATGCGCCGGACTCGCGCCATCCCAAGCGCTGGCAGGACGTCGAGGAGTTGCTCGCCGCCGGCATCGACGTGTGGACCACCGTCAACGTGCAGCACCTGGAAAGTCTCAACGATATCGTCAGCGGCATCACCCAGGTGAAGGTGTGGGAGAAGGTGCCGGATCACGTGTTCGATCGCGCCGACGAAGTGGTGGTGGTCGATCTGCCGCCGGACGAACTGCTGCTGCGGCTGAAGCAAGGCAAGGTGTACATGCCGCAGCAGGCCGAGCAGGCGATGAAGAATTTCTTCCGCAAGGGCAACCTGTTGGCGCTGCGCGAGCTGGCACTGCGTCGCACCGCCGATCGCGTCGATGGCCAGATGCAGGCGTTCCGGCGCGAACACCAGGCCATCGCCACCGTGTGGCCCAACCGCGAATCGCTGCTGGCCTGCATCGGTCCCGACGATCACGCCGAGCAGATAGTGCACAAATGCGCGCGGCTGGCCTCGCAACTGGAAGTGCACTGGCACGCGGTGCACGTGGAAACGCCGGCGCTGCAACGTTTGTCGCAGGCCCGGCAGGACAGGATATTGAAGGCGCTTAACCTGGCGCAGGAACTCGGCGCCACCACCGCCACGCTGGCGGCGCCGGATCCGGCCTCGGCGCTGATCCGTTATGCGCGCGCCAACAACCTGGCGCGGCTGGTGCTGGGCCGGCCGGCGCAGCAGCGGCGCTGGCCGTGGCAGCCGCGGCTGAGCAAGGCAATCCAGACTCGCGCACCCGATCTCGACGTGATGCTGGTGGCGGAGCGCTCGGACGCTTCCAGCCGGATCGCCCGCACCGAAACGCAGACGGAGCGGCAACCTATCGCGTGGCGCGGTTACATCGCCGCCGTGCTGGTGTGCAGTGCGGTGACGTTGCTGGCGACGCCGCTGGCGGATACGTTCGAGCTGACCAACATCGTCATGCTGTTCCTGCTGGCGGTGCTCGGCGTTGGTCTGCGCTACGGAAGAGGGCCGGCCATCGTCGCTGCCTTCGTCGGCGTCGGCTGCTTCGATTTTTTCTTCGTGCCGCCGCGTTTCAACTTTGCCGTGTCGGATGCGCAGTACCTGCTGACGTTCGCGGTGATGCTGCTGGTGGCGCTGGTGATAGGCCAGCTCACCGCGGGCCTGAAAGTGCAGGCCGAAGCCGCCACCGAGCGCGAGCAGCGCATGCGCAGCCTGTACGAAATGTCGCGCGATCTGTCGGCGGCGCTGCTGCCGTTGCAGGTGGCGGAAATCGGCGGCAAGTTTCTGCAGCGCGAATTCCAGGCCGGCTCGACGCTGCTGGTGGCGGATGACAACGGCCAGTTGCAGGTGATGCCGGGCGGCACCGCCGCGGTCGATCAGGCAGTGGCGCAGTGGAGTTTCGATCACGGCCAGCCGGCCGGGCTCGGCACCGACACGTTGCCGGCCGGCACCTGCCTGGTGTTGCCGCTGAAAGCGACGATGCGCCTGCGCGGCGTCATCGCGGTGGCGCCGGGTAGCGGCTTGCTGCATCCGGAACAACGGCGTCTGCTCGACACCTGCGCCTCGCTGCTGGCGATTTCGCTCGAACGCATCCACTACATCGATGTGGCGCAATCGACCACGGTGCAGATGGAGTCGGAGCGTTTGCGCAATTCGTTGCTGACGGCGATCTCGCACGACCTGCGCACGCCGCTGGCGTCGCTGGTCGGTCTGGCCGACACGCTGCAGCTCGGCAGCGTGCCGGAAGGCGAGCAGAAACAGATCGTGCAGTCCATTCGCAAATCGGCGCTGCACATGAGCGCGCTGGTCAACAACCTGCTCGACATGGCGCGGCTCGAAGCCGGCAAGGTGCAGCTCAACAAACAATGGCAGCCGCTGGAAGAAGTGATAGGCAGTGCGCTGGCGCAATGCAACCAGATACTGGCGGGACGTGCGGTGACAGTGAAACTCGCCGACGACCTGCCGCTGTTGCAGCTCGATGCGGTGCTGATGGAGCGCGTGTTGGTCAACCTGCTGGAGAATGCCGCCAAGTACACGCCGGCCGGCACCGCCATCGCCATCGCCGCCCACGTCGATGGCGACAACGTCGTCGTCACGCTCGACGATCACGGCCCCGGACTGCCGCCGGGCCGCGAACAAGCGATCTTCGAAAAATTTGAACGCGGTCAGAAGGAGCCGGCCACCGCCGGCGTCGGACTGGGGCTGGCGATCTGCCGCGCCATCGTGCGCGTGCACGGCGGCAGCATCCGCGGCGAAACCCGCCTCGAAGGCGGCGCGCGTTTCACGCTGGTACTGCCGCGCGGCAAGCCGCCCAGCGACGATGGCAGCGCGGCCGGCGCTACAATGACGTGACTGATCGGCGCGGAACCTCGGCGTGAGCGAACTGAAGCCCAACATCCTGGTGATCGAAGACGAAACGGAAATCCGCCGCTTCGTGCGGCTGTCGCTCGAAGCCGAAGGCTATCACGTGTGCGAAAGCGATTCGGTACAACGCGGCCTGATCGATGCCGCGACGCGCCGGCCCGATCTCGTCGTGCTCGATCTCGGTTTGCCCGATGGCGACGGCGTCGATTTCATCCGCGATCTGCGCGGCTGGTCGCAGTTGCCGGTGATAGTGCTGTCGGCGCGCAGCCTCGAGAGCGACAAGATCGCCGCGCTCGATGCCGGTGCCGACGATTACCTGGTCAAGCCGTTCGGCGCCGGCGAGCTGATGGCGCGCGTGCGCGCGCAGCTGCGCAGCCATGCCCATCACGGCGAACCGGGCGCGACGCTGATCCGCTTCGGCGACGTCAGCATCGATCTGGCGCGGCGCGTGGTCGAACGCGGCAAGCAAGTGTTACATCTGACGCCTATCGAATACCGCCTGTTGACGCACCTGGCGACGCAGCCCGATCGCGTGCTCACCTACAAGCAGTTGCTGAAGACGGTGTGGGGGCCCGGCAATGTGAATGATACGCATTACGTGCGCGTGCACATGGCCAACCTGCGCAAGAAAATTGAAATCGATCCGTCGCAACCGAAACATCTGATCACCGAGAGCGGAGTCGGCTATCGCTTCGTGCAATAATCCGGGCATGACGCCGATCCGCTCGTTATCCGTTTCCGCTCTCGCACTCGTCGCCGGGTTGACCGGCAGCGTCGCACGCGCCGAGCTGGACGATGAAATCCAGGTCTATGCCGACGAAATCAACGACCCTGGCCAGTTCGGTGTCGAGTTGCATGCGATCACGTTTCCGTCGGCGCGCTCGGTGCCGGACTACGCGGGCGAAGTGACGCCGAACCATGCGCTTTATCTCACCACCGAGCTGTCGTGGGGTTTGAGCAAGACTTTCGAAGCCGGCATGTACATTCCGTTCGCGCGCGACAGCGACGGCGGGTTTTATTCCGGCGGCGTCAAGGGCCGTCTCAAGTGGTTGCCGGTCAAGGAAGACGAAGCCGTCGGCGGTTGGTATGCCGGCGCCAACGTCGAATATGGCTACGAGCCGCGCCGCTTCAGCGACGTTGCCTACCATGCGGAATTGCGCACGATGTTCGGCTGGCGCGACCACGACTGGTTGCTCGGCATCAATCCGACTTTCGGCTGGGACCTGTCGAACGGCGCATCGGGACAGGGCGATTTCAATTTCGGCTTCAAGGGCACGCGCCGCGTGGCGGAAGGTCTGGCGATGGGGATCGAGTACTACGCCGACACCGGGCCGCTCGCCAATATGCTGCCGCGCCAGCAGCAGGACCAGAAACTGTTCTTCGTCATCGACGTCGATCGCGCGCCGTGGGTGTTCAACTTCGGCATCGGCACCGGCTTGACCGCTGCCACCGCCGACACCACGATCAAGTTCATCTTCGAATTGCCTATCTAGATTATCGACCCGACGCGCGAGTGGATCGCGGCCAGCAGTTCGGCCGGCGTCACGCGCGACTTCAGCAATATCGAATCCACCTTGTCCAGGTCCAGCGGCGTGGTGTCGGTGCCGGTCAGGATGATCAGCCGCGCGTCCGGTTGCCGCGCGTGGATGTCGGGCAGCAAATCCCAGCCGGTGCCGTCCGGCAGCACCAGGTCGAGGATGATGGCGGTGAAACGGTCCTGCACCAGATGCTGCCGCGCCGAGTGCAACGTCGTGGCCAGGCTGAATTCGCAATTGCCGCCGACCATGCCGCGGATCACCGTGTGCAGATCGACGTCGTCTTCCACATGCAGCACGCGGCACGGCAGCGAATCGGTCTTCGCCACGATCTGGTTGATTTCCTGCAACAGATGCGCGTGATCCACCGGCTTGGCTAGCCAGACGATGCCGGAGAAATCGCCGTTGATCGTCAGCCTGCCGTCTTCGGCGCGAGCCGATACCACGACGATGGGCAACGCGGCGGTGGCGGCTTGCGATTTCATCCGGCGGATGATGTCGATGCCGTTCATGTCCGGCAGCAGCAGGTCGAGCACCACCGCCGCATACGCGTGCGACTCCAGCGCCTGCAGCGAGGCGGCGCCGGTATGGGCGACGTCCACCGCGTAGCCGGCATCCGTCAGCATTTTGCGGATCAGCAACGCCGCATCGTGATCGTCCTCGACCACCAGCAGGCGGGCACCGTTGGCGGTCGCGGCCGTGCCTGTCGGTTGCGGCACGAACCGGCTATGAATGACGGGGAGTTCGAGATGGAAGCACGCGCCCTCGATGACGGTGGAATCGAAATTGAGCGAGCCGCTCATGCGTTCGGCCAGTTCGCGGCTGATCGCCAGACCGAGGCCGGTGCCGCTTTGTTTGCGCGAGTCCGAAGCATCGGCCTGGGCGAATTTCTGGAAGATGCGGTTGCGGAATTCTTCCGGAATGCCACGGCCGTGATCGCGCACGCTGATGCGTACCTTGTCGGCCTTCCGCGCCACGGTCACTTCGACCGTGCCGCCTTCCGGCGAAAACTTGATCGCGTTCGACAACAGGTTGCCGAGAATCTGCAGCAGGCGCTGGCTGTCCACCCGCACTTCGATATCGGATACGCGTTCGACGATGGCGAGTCCGACCTTGTGCTCGCTGCCATAGGAGCGGGTTCCTTCGACGATCTGCTCCACCAACGGCATCAGCGGCTGGATTTGCAGGTCGAAGTGCACTTTGCCGGCGGCGAGCTTTTCGATGTCGAGCAGATCGTTGATGAGATAGGTCAGGCGTTTGCTGTTCTTCAGCGCGATATCGACCATTTCCATCAACGCCGGCGGCACTTCGCCCAGCGCGCCGCCGCTGACGAGGCCCAGCGCGCCGGAAATCGACGTGAGCGGCGTGCGCAACTCGTGGCTCACGGTGGAGACGAATTCGCTCTTCATCTGTTCGATGCGCTTGCGCTGCGTGATGTCGCGCATCATCGCGACGAAGCGCGGTTTTTCGTCGGCCGGCGCGATGTATTGCAGGAAACATTCGACCGGCAAGCCGTCGCCCTGGTTGCGCAGAACCATGTCGAACGTGGTCGCGGCGACTTCGTGGCGGATGAGGGGAGCGCTGCGCTCGATGAACTGCTCTTCGCTCAGATCGGTGCTCACGTCCCACGGCCGTTTGCCGTACAACTGGTCCGGGGTGTAGCCCAGCGTGCGCAAGGCGCCGTCGTTGCCGTAGATGAAGTTGAGCGAATTGGCGTCGATGATGAAGACGCAGTCGAGCGTGTGGTCGAGCGTGGTGCGGAACTGGTTGAGTTGCCTGCGGCTCGCTTCCAGCGCGACGTTGGCGCGGCCGGCCTGCAGCAAGTGGCGGCGCGAACGACCCCACAAGCCCAGCACGGCGGCGAAGAACGCGGCCAGCACCAGTCCCACGCCCAGCACCACCTCTGGCAACAGGTTGCGCATGCCGGCTCTCAGCTCGGCGCTGTCCAGCACCTGCAACGACCAGCCGCCGTCGGTCAGCGACAGCGGCGAGCTGGCGGAAATGTAGCGGATGCCGGCGAGGTCGCGCGTCAGCGGATTGCGGTAGTAGGTGGAGCCACCGAAGTTCACCATGAACGGAATCGTCGGATCCTGGGCGCCGATCTGTTCAAACAACGCGGAAGCGCGGAATTCGGTGACGATGCAACCGTCGAAACGGTTGCCGACAAACAGGGGCCGCAGCACGTAGAAGCGGACGTCGTCGGCCGCGACGGCATCCGGCTTCGTGAACGAGGTTTTGTGGCTGTCGCGTGCTCGCAGGAAGCCGGCGGCCAGTTCCGGTTGCGTCGCCACGTCGGTAACGGCGGCGAGGCTGCTGTCGTCGGTCGGCATCTTCCATTGCACGCGCCCGTTGCCGTCTATCCAGTACATGGCGCGCACGCCGGACAGCGAATCGAGATACGAGCGCGTGTCCGATTCCCACACCATCTTCGGGGTGCCGTTGCCGGTTTCCCAGCGGCGTCCCATGCGTTCGAGAATGTTGACGTGCTCCTGGTACAACGCGTTGATGCCGATGCCGAGCTGGCGCAGGTCGGCATCGAGCCCGTTCTGCATCTGTTCGTCGCGCTGGCGGACGAGTCCGCTCCACAGCAACAGCGTGGCGCTGGCGACGACGATGAAACCGGCGGCGGCCAACGGCAGATAACTCTCTTCGCCGTTGTCTTCGTTGACGTGCAGGCTGCAGGTCAGCAGGCCGAGCGCCAGCAGAAAGATGCCGAGCGCGGATTGCGGCGCCATGTAGGTGTTCGCGCTCCAGCCGAACAACGGCCGCAGATCCGCCTTGTAACCGATGACGGTGGCGATCACTGCCGCAATGGCGAGCGCGCCGCAGGTCGTGGCCAACACGCGCGCGGACCAATTGCCGTGATGCAACGTGAACAGCAGCAGACCGGTGTCGAGTATCAGGTAGCTGAAGGCGGTCGTCAGCGCCATGCGGCCCGGCGCCGAGCCCGGCGTGGAGACATAGTGCTGCATCAACAGTTGGTCCAGGCCCAGGTCGGTGCCGGTGAAGTATTGCGTCATCGTCAATGCGCTGAGCAGCAGGCCCGCGCTGGCGGCGATCCGCCCGGGAGTGATCAGGCGGCGGGCGATGGCGACGAGCGCCGCGCCGGTGAGCAGCATCAAGAGTGCCGAGTTGTAGGGAATCGCCGCATAATCGGTGCGCAGCA
>Ga0335083_10009232_pt1 | contig 11974 bp, 6 predicted proteins | sample Lox_Sample_42_FD_206716 | JGI IMG/M metagenome (GOLD analysis project Ga0335083, IMG submission 206716) | Soil microbial communities from Loxahatchee National Wildlife Refuge, Florida, United States - Lox_Sample_4.2 | ecosystem: Environmental > Terrestrial > Soil > Wetlands | place: USA: Florida... | reverse complement strand
AACGTTTCCGCATTCTTGCCGGGACCTTGCGCCTGACCCTGTCCCACGGCGAGGTCCGCCCCGCCCCCGATCGCGATGCGCACGCGATGCCCCGCGGGCACGACGTAGGCGGTCGGCAACAATCGCAACGTGAACGGCCGCGCCACACCGGGCACCATCGGTACTGGCGGCGCGATCACGGGATCGGAATGCGTGTAGGCCTCGCGCGGTCCGTTCAGGTAACCCTGGATGATCAGGCTGGAAGTGCCATCCGGCGCGACATCGGTGAGGCTGGCGACGAAATCGGCATCGTCGGTGGACGACGCCGCCCAGAACTTCAGCACCGGATTGCCCGTGATTTCCATCGGCTGGTCGAGCGTACCGCTGGTCCAGGTGACCACCTTGCGGTCATCGTCGGCCATGTTCCCTTTCACAGGCGAACCGTTGTAGACCGGCTTGCCGGACGCCGCGGCCGCCGGCGCGCGCGGGGGTCCACCGCCCTGGCCTCCGACCATGACGTGCAGGAACGGCCCGTTCACCGGATCGTAGTCGTAGCGCGCCGGTGCGCCCGCGACGGCGCTGCCCACCTGCAGCGAGCCATCGTTGCGGCTGCTGATCGTGCCGCTGTTCGCGGCGGAGAGTTGCAGCGTGACGTGATGCGTATCGGCGATCGGCCACGCCTGCTCGGCGCGCCAGCGATCGGCGTTGCGGACGTAGATCAGCACGGGCGGTTGCGCGATCTGGTCGACTTCACCCTTCAGGTACTTCGCCATCCACTGGATGACCAGCGGCCGGTACAGCCACTCCGGCATCGTGTGGCCGGTGGGTGAAACCACCAGGCGCTTGTTGGTGACGCCAGCCAGCGCATTGAACGCCTCGTAGGCCGCGAGATTGCCGGGCGAGTTGTACTCATACCAGCCGCCCGTGAACAGCACCGCGAGCTTGCGTGACGCGGCGGCGCGCAGCTGACCGGAGGATATCTGGATGTCCTGCCAGAACGCATCGAAATCGCGATGGCCGGGATAGTTGCTTGCCAATTCCTGACCCGGACGCGTGATGCGTTGTGGACCGGGCAGCATGCCGCCCGGATACCACAGCGTCGAATACGTCAGGTGATTGATGCCGGGCGAATCCGGCGCGATGGCCTTCAGCGCCGGCGGGAATTCGGAGCGTCCCACCACGGCCCATTGCGAACCGCCCACCAGCGACGCGCCCACCATGCCGATTCTTGCGGTGTCGGGATTGTTGCCCGTCATGCCGCAGCCATAGCGACGCACCATCTCGTTGATGATCGCGACCCCGTCTTCGCCGTAATGCGTGTAGTAACCATTGAGCCCGACCTGGCTGCTTTGCGGTTCGCTGGACGCCTGGCGCAGCGCGACGTTCACGCCGGTATAGCCTTGCGCCACCAATGCATGGAGCGGACCGCCGCCCTCATCACCGCCCGGCGCGGCACCGGGCGCTCCGCCGGGAGGACCCCCGGGTGCACCCGCCGGGGCGCCACCGGGTCCGCCGCCTGGCGCACCCGCCGGCGGTGCGCCTCCGACGCCGTAGCCGTCCGTGACCAGGATGCATGGCAGCGTGCGATCCAGCTTGCCGTCCGGCACGTACACGCGTGCGGGCAGCGTCAGCGGGTCGGTACGTACCACGCCCGTGTAGTTGAGATTGGTGGGCGCGTAATCGGGATCGCCGAGCCGCGGCACTGGAATGCCCCACACCTTCGTGACGCTGTCGTAGTTGAGATTGGCCGCGGCTTCCTTGAGCTCCACCACGGCGCGTGGCGTCGCAGCGGCGGACAGCAATGAAACCGGCGTCTGGTCGGGCGCAAGCCATTGCCGGTTTTCCGTGCCGGCGCCCATTTCGCCCGCCTGCGCTGCCTGCGCGATCACGGCCGATACGATCAGGACCTGATGGATTTTCATGCTTGCGCCCCTCCGACGCCAGTTCAGTTGGAAGCCACGATGGAAGACGGGCGGGTTTCCCGCAACCGGATCACGGCGAGCAGCGAGACCAGGATGCACCCTGCGACGTAATAGTAGTAGCCCTGCTCCCAACCCGCGTGCTTGAACCGGAGGCCCACCCATTCGCTCGATCCGCCGAAGATCGCGACCACGATGGCGTACGGAATGCCGATGCCCGCCGCACGAACCTCGACCGGGAACAGCTCGGCCTTCACCAGCGCGTTCACCGCGGAGTAGCCGCTGGTGATGAGCAACGCCAGCAGGATGAACCCCATCGCGCGCGCCGGATCGTGCGCGCCCGCGATCGCCGCGAGCAGCGGCGCGGCGCACAGCGTGCCGAGCACACCGAAGCCGATCAGCACCGGTTTGCGGCCGACCCGGTCGGACAGCGCGCCGACTGCGGGCTGCATCGCCATGAACCCCACGATCAGCCCCAGCGACATCAGGGTCGATTGCTCGTTGCTGAACCCGGCGGTGTTGACCAGGAACTTCGGCATGTAGACGCTGAAGGTGTTGACCGCGAGCGTGCCGCCCAGCGTCATCGCGGCCACCAGCACGATCTGTCGCGGATAGCGCAGCAGCAGCCGCAGCGGATTGAGGCGCGCAGCGCCCGCCCCCTGTCGCGCGAATTCCGGGCTTTCCAGGATGCCGCGGCGGATCCACAGTGCGGCCAGCGCCAGCACGGAGCCGACCACAAAGGGAATACGCCAGCCCCAGGCGCCGAGCTGCGCTGGCGTGAGCAGCCAGTACTGCAGCACCACCAGCACCAGGATCGCCACCAGCTGACCCCCGAGCAACGTCAGGTAGTGGAAGCTCACGAAGAACCCGCGCCTCGACACTGGCGACACTTCCATCAGATACGCCGCACTGGTGCCGTATTCACCACCCACGCTCAGCCCCTGCAACAGCCGCGCCAGCACCAGCAGGCCAGGCGCCGCGATGCCGATCGAGGTGTAGCCCGGCGTCACCGCCACCAGCAGCGAGCCGCCGCACATCAGGAAGATCGACAGCGTGAGCGCCGAGCGCCGTCCGCGGCGATCCGCGTACCAGCCGAACAGCAGCGCGCCCAGCGGCCGCATGACGTAGCCCACGGCAAACACCGCCGCCGCGTTCATGAGCTGCGCCGTGCGATCGCCGGCCGGGAAGAACGCCTTGGCGAAGTACAGCGAAAACGTCGAATACGCCAGCCAGTCGTACCACTCGATCAGGTTGCCGATCGAGCCGCCGAGCAGCGAGCGCAGGCGAGTGCCTTCCATGAGCTGGCGAACTGTCAGCGCGCGCTGGCAACGACCAGTTTGCCGTCCTGCACCCGGTAGCTCTTCTGGTTGTCGGGGCCGATCAGTTGCGTGGCCTCGCTGCCGAACGCTTCGGGCAGTTTCACGGGGCTGATGATCTGCTCGTAGCTGGCGGCGTCCTTCGGATCGCCTTTGCCGGTGTAGTGCGGAATGTAAGGATATGGGTACACGGGACGCGTCGCCGTGAAGACGGGCGCCGCATCCGCGACCGGACCTGGCATGCGCATGCCGCCAGGCGGAGGTCCACCACCCACAGGCCCACCACCCGGGCCGCCCTGCGCCTGCGCAGTTTTGCCGGCGATGAGTTGCGTGGGCGCGCGCTTCAATTCCGTCCACGCCATCAGCGGGCTGAGCAGATCGATCTGGTCGTAGCCATCGCCGCCTCCGCAATGGCCGACGCCCGGCAGCAGGAACAGGCGCATGAAGCGGTCCGTGGCCGCCTTGCCCACGAACTTCTGCACGCCCTGGTAGTACGCGATCGAGACACCCGGCGTGATGGAAGTATCGGACCAGCCATGCCAGAGAATCAGCTTGCCACCGTGCGCGGCGTAAGGCTTGAGGTTGGTGTTGGTGGCGTCGTAAAGAGGGGCGAGTTGCGACACCCGCTGCAGATTGGCGTCGTTGATTGCGAACTTCGAGACATCGGCCTCGGCCGGACTCACCGTGGGCAGGATGACCATCGAAATCGAACGCGCGGCCATGCCTTCGCTCATCGACGTGCCCTTGGCATCATTCGGCAGACCCCACTGCTGTTCACTGCCGCGCTGCGCGCCGAAGGTATAGACGTGCCCCTGGCCATCGCCCGCGCCGTCGTACAGCTTCTGGACCACCGCGACTTCCTCATCGGTCAGGCAGCGCGACGTATCCGCGGCTCCGGCGGCGCAACGCAGCGCGGCCGGCTTGAAATCGCAGGCACGCGGATCCTGCAGCAGCCCGTCCTGGACTCCCGACAGCGTGTCGCATCGGGCGATGACGGCGTCGTGCACCAGCTGGCGCTTGGCCGGCAGCAGGATGTTGCTGCCATCGGCGCGCCGGTCGGAAAGCACGTTCCAGGCGTGATAGAAGGAGTTCTGCAGCTGGAACAGCGCCGCGGGGTCGCCGGCCGAGATGCCGTCGAAGTCCTCGGGAAAACGCTGGGCTTCCATCAGCGCTTCGCGGCCACCGTCCGAACAGCCCATGAAATACGAATAGCGCGGCGCCTGTCCGTAGTAGGCCTTGATGAGCGCCTTGGCCACCCGCGCCGTGGCGTGGTTGCCCCGATACGCGAAATCGATGCGCAACTGCGGATCGCGCGCGAACTCGGCTTCACCCGGACCGCCCATCTTGGCCTCGTGGCCCATGTCATCGCCGGCGACCACGAACTCGCCGTTCAGCGCCGGTGCGCAGCGACTCGCGTTGCTGATGCCCGCGGCGCGCATGCCGCACAGGCCGCCGCAGCCGCCCTGGAAGTAACGCTGTGTCCAGTGCTGCACCGGCAGGTCGACTTCGAAGCCGATGCTGGGTTCGATGTTGCCGAGCACCTTGCAGAACGGGCCCTTGGCGGTCTCGATCACCGTCGCCGACTGCACCCTGGCCGGTGTGTCGGCGACGTGATCCAGTGGCGTTCCGGCCAGCGCGGCGCAGTCCTGCACCGGCTTGACCACCGGCAGGTTGGCGTAGCCTTGCGCCGCGCTGGCAGCGTCGGCCACGCCGCCGGCACTGGCCAGCGTCAGCCACGCCAGCGCCGCGCAGGCCAGGCCGGTCGCAATTCGTCTTGCGGTATCTTTCTTCCCTGACATTTCAATCCCCCTGTTGAAGCCGTGCCGATCTACAGATGCCCGCTCACCGTGATGCCGTAGGTCCGCGGTTCGCCGATGCCACCCGTGCCCGCCACGAAGTTGGTCTTCTCCGCATAGTTGGCCAGGTTCCTGCCCCACAGCGCCAGGCTCCATTTGCCGTCGGCGGCACTGTAGGTGCTCGACAGATCATACTTCTGGAACGCCGGCTGATACGAATACACGCTCTCCAGCGGATTGACGTAATAGCCGCTGGTGATACGCACCGCCGGCCGCAGCGCGAGATTGCCGCCATCACTGAACGTGAAGCGGTGCTCCAGGCTCAGGCTGCCGGCCAGCGTCGGAGAATGCGGCTGCACCGCGTCGGAGATTTCCTGTGCCAGCACCGTGTTGGTCTCGGTGGCGTCCAGTCCCTGCAGGTAGGCCTGGCAGTTGGTGACCGGGTTGTAGTACACCGTGCCCGCGCTGGTGAACTTGTTGTCGAGGTAGGTCACCGAGGCGTTGATCGTGTCGTGCTGCGTGGCGACCCACGCCGCCGACAGATCGGCGCCCAGGTTGCGCGCCTGGAAGTTCTCGTAGTCCGAGATTGGCGGTCCGCTCGCGACGTTGAGCGCATTGTTACAGTACAGCGAGGCACCTTGGTAGAAGTCGTTGAGCTGGTAGTTCTTGTAGTCATAATAGAACGCATCGACGTTGAGCTGCAGCCTGTCGTCGAGGAAGCGGTTCTTGAGGCCGACTTCGTAGTCGGTCACCTGCTCGCTCTGGTACGTGGTCACCACCGGTGCGGACGTGTTGTAACCACCCGGCCGATAGCCGGTCGCCACCGTCGCGTACAACATGGACTCGGGCGCGACGTCGAATTCGGCGCCCACGCGGTAATCGAAGTGGTGGAAGGTGAGCGTGGTGGCGGCGCCGCTCTGGTTCTTCCAGTCGCGACTCTCGCGCACGCCGGCCTTGAGGCGCAGCGCATCGCCGACGGGATAGGTCAGCTCGCCGAACGCCGCATCGCTGCTCTGCCAGACCGAGCCGCTGGGACCCGCGCCGAAGGTGTACTGCGAATAACCCCAGTGGTAGAGGCCGAGCGCCCACTGCAATCTGGAACCGTCCGCCTGCGTCAGCTTGAGTTCCTCCGAGCTCTGGCTCAGCTTGCCCGGATCGCCGCCATAGGTGCACAAGCCCATGCCGCAGGCATTGTCGGTGGCGCGGTCCAGTTTGTACGCGGGCGTGAATGAGAGCTTGCCGAAGCCCAGGTCCCACTTCACATCGGCCCAGTACTTGTCCGAGTGGTAGTTGACCCACTGGTTGGTGTCGCTCTCCACGGTATCCGCGGCGTTGGTGCCGCCGGTGGCGATGCCGTACACCGGGCTCGTGAGATCGGTCCAGCAATCCTTGAGGTAGGTGGTCGTACCCGTGTACGGGTTGTAGACGTGGTGGCAATCGCTGCCGGCGTAAGCGGCGACGTCACCCGACCCCTTGCCGCCGATCTTCGCCATCTCGTAGCCCACCAGCAGCGAGAACTGGTCGCTGGGCTGCCACAGGAACTTGGCGCGCGCGCCCTGCGAGACGTTGTCGCTGGCGCCGGTGTCGAGGAAGCCGTCGCGGCTGGTCGAAGACACCGCAATCCGCAGCGCGGCGCTGCCGCCCACCGGCAGGTTGAGGGCGGCCTGCCCCTGCGCGAGATGATCGCTGCCGAAGGTCAGGGAACCGTTGGCGTCGTATTTGCCGAGCAGGGGGTTGTTGGTGATGATGTTGGCGACGCCGCCATCGGAATTCACCCCGTACAGGGTGCCCTGCGGGCCGGCCAGCACTTCCACGCGCTGCAGGTCGTAGTAACCCACCGTGCCCGATTCGGCGCGGATGTCATAGACGCCATCGGCTTCGACCGCGACCGTGCCCTGCGCACTGCCAGGCGGCAGGTCGGTGCCCAGGCCGCGCACCGTGATGTTGAAGCCGCGCACCTGGCCCTGCACCGTCACACCGGGCACGTTCTGCAGGATCTCCTGCATGTCGGTCAGGCCCTGCTGCTGGATGGTGTCGCCCGAGATCACCGTGACGTTCATCGGCGTCTTCTGCAGGCTTTCCTCGTGCCGCTCGGCGGTCACCACCACCTCTTCCAGCGTGTCGCTGTCGCCGGCGGCCCGGGCCGCCGTGGCGCCCAGCGCTCCGCACCATCCGATCAGAAACGCCCCGATCCCCACATAACCCGCGATGGTCGATTTCATGGTCCCCTCGTTGAATTGCATTCGGGTAGCCATGACCCCGGCGCGCAATCCAGCGTGGAGCGACGCGGTGGCCATGGGCCTTGTTGTCCGGCGTCCCTGCACGAAGGGCGGCAGTCTAGGACGCGTTTTTTCCAGAAATATGTCGTTGTGTGTTAGCTTTTTGCCAGTCACGACAATCCCTTGCTGTCGCACCGTGCTTAACTTGCGGCGTGAATGCGCCGAACATTTCAATGGATCTGAAGTCAAAGCTGCTGGTGGTGGATGACGATCAGGAGCTGCGGCGACTGGTGTCGGATTTCCTCGCCGGCCATGGCTATCGGGTGCAGGCCGTGGCCGATGCCGCGCAGATGCAGCAGGCGCTGGCCGAATTCCAGCCCGACGTCATCATCCTGGATGTCATGATGCCCGGCGAGGACGGCCTGAGCGTGGCGCGCAGGCTCGCGGCCGAGCGCGGTCCGGCGGTGATCATATTGAGCGCGCTGGCGAGCGACACCGACAAGATCATCGGCCTGGAAGTCGGCGCCGACGACTACCTGCCCAAGCCCTGCAACCCGCGCGAACTGCTGGCGCGCATCCGCGCCGTGCTGCGCCGGCACCAGGCGGTCGCCGCGGCGGAACCGCAGCTCGATGCAACGCGGCTCGAATTCGCCGGCTGGCAGCTCGACCTGAAGCGACGCGAACTGCGCGACCCGAGCGGCACCTTCATCAACCTCTCCAGCGGGGAGTTCGTATTGCTGCGCACTTTCGTCGAACACCCGCAGCGTGTGCTGTCACGCGACCAGCTGCTGGAATTCACGCGCGGCCGGCAGGCGGAAACCTTCGATCGCGCCATCGACAGCCAGATCAGCCGCCTGCGCCGCAAGCTCAACGAGCGATCGGAGACCGATCTCATCCGCACGGTCCGCAACGAGGGCTACATGCTCACGCCCAAGGTCTCGCGCCTGTGAAGCTGCCGGGCGGCGAGCGGCGGTTGTCGATCTTCGCGCGCACCTTCCTGCTGAACCTGGCGTCGCTGCTGCTGGCGGAGTGCATCGGCCTCGCGCTTTATGCCGCCCAGCCGGTCGCCAACACGGCGTCGCTGCGCGTCGCGGACATCGCGCGCGCCCTCACCAGCCTGCCGCGCGATAGCGGCCCCGAGCGGGGCGGCCCGGACTCGCCGCTGCAGGACACTGGCGGTCCCGGTGGACCTGGCGGCCCGGGAGGATCCCAAGGCGATTCACCCATGGGACCCCCGCCCAACCAGAGCCGCGGTGCGCCACTCGGCCCGCCCCCGGACGATCGCTTCGAAGGCCTCGAGGACCTGCAGCGCAACTGGAGCTTCCACGATGCGGCCGAAGCGCCGGCGCAACCTTCGAATGCCGACCGCGCCGCTTCCTCACGGCTGAGCGCGCTGCTCGCCGCCCGCGTCGGCACCAGCACCGCGCGCGTGCGGTTGTTCGTGACCGAGCGGTCCTTGCCGTGGTTCGGCAACAGCACCACCGTGGGCAGCGACACTGCCCGGCTGCGCCGTGGCTTCGTGGCCGGCTGGCAGAAGACCGCTGGACAGTGGCGCGTGCTCGAGGCCGGTCCGGTCGATCAGCCCGGGATCCTCTCGCGCCAGACCTTGCTGCTGTTCGCGCTCGGCATCATCGCCATCGTTCCGATTTCCTGGGTGTTCGCGCGCGCGCTGTCCACGCCGATCGGCCGCTTCGCCGAGGCGGCACGGCGCCTGGGCACGGATCCGCACGCCATCCCGCTGGCGCACGACGGCCCCGCGGAAATGTCCGCCGCCATCGATTCCTTCAACGTCATGCAGGGCCGCATCACGCGCCTGCTGGAGGAGCGCTCGCAGATGGTGGGCGCGATCGCGCACGACCTGCGCACGCCGTTGATGCGCGTCGCATTCCGCGTCGACGCCATCGCCTCCCCGCTCAAGGAGAAGATCGAGTCCGACCTGCAGGAAATGCAGCTCATGATCGCGGCCGCGCTGGACTTCGTGCGCGACCAGTCGCGCACCGGCGTGCGCGAGCGACTGGATTTCCGCCTGCTGGTGGAGAGCGTGGTCGACGACCAGTGCGATGTCGGCCACGACGTGACGCTGCAGGGCGGCGAGCCAGTGATCCTGCACGGCGACCCGGTGGCGCTGCGGCGCGCGGTCGGCAACCTGGTGGACAACGCGCTCAAGTACGGCGAGCGGGCGCGCCTGCGGCTGCGCAGCGCCGACGGCTACTGCACGCTCGAGATCGACGACGACGGTCCGGGCGTGCCGGACACCCTGCAGGAACGCGTGTTCGAACCGTTCTTCCGCGCCGAAGCCTCGCGCAACCGCGACACCGGCGGCATCGGCCTCGGCCTCACCGCGGTGCGCGGCATCGTGCTCGATCACGGCGGCAGCGTCACGCTGCGCAATCGCAAGGATCGGGGCCTGCGCGTGATCATCTCGCTGCCGGTGCAACCGGGGCAGGACTGAGCGTCCGCCTCAGGATGTGATCGGGAGCGAGATGGTGACGTCCGCGCTGTAGCCGGCGCTGTTGCTGCCGGTCAGCGTCATCAGCATCTCGCCGTGCGTCTGGTCCGTGTAGACCCGGTCGGCCGCGTTGGTGGTGGGATTGGTGCCCTCCGATGCATACGGCGCGACGCTGGTCTCGAGCTCGTCCACCAGGTCCTGCGGGAAGAACACCTGCGTCGTGTTCGATCCATCGGAGGTCGAGGAGGCCTCGTTGTAGCTGGAGCGCAGGCGCAGGTGGATGTGGGTGGTGCGCCCCGAGTACCAGCCCGGAATGATGGTGGTGAAGCTCACCAGTCCGTTGGCATCGGTCAGCTGGTAACCGCGCAACCAGGTCTGGCCCGTGGTGCTCTCGGCGGCAATATCGGAATAGACGCCCGCGGCGTTGCAGTGCCAGATGTCGACCTGCACCCCTTGCATCGGAGCGCAGCTGTTCTCCGAGTCGACCACCGTGATGTTCAGCGTGAAGGCAATGCCCGTCTGCGTTTCGCTGCCGTCGAGATTGGAGAGGATGTTGCTGCGGTTGAACCCGCTGGCGCTGTCGTCCGCGAAGTACGGGCCGATCTCGCCCTCGGGTGTCACTGAGCACAGCGAACTGCCGCCCGACGACGAACTGGAAGAGCTTGACGAGCTCGATGAGCTGGAACTGCTGCCGGAGGAACTGCCGCCGCCGCACGCGGCCAGACCGAGCGCGAACGAACCTCCGAGGAAACCCAGCGCGGACCGTCGGGTCACGCTCGCTGCCGGGCGGCCGCCGGCCTCCACCCTGTGCAGGGTACCTGCGGCCGGGCCCGGCAACCTGTCGCGCGCAATCAGAGCCAGGTAGTGGGCAAAACCGTGGTCGTCGTCATGATCCTGCTCGTGTCGGTGCGATTCCATACAGCCTCCGGTGCAATCTGAGGACCGGAGTCTAGCGGTCGAGTTTCACCGCAGTTTGTCAGCCGCCCGTCAGTTCGTGACGGCGGCGTCGGTGATTCCCGACAGGGAACTTTGCCACGGCAGCCGGTGTCCCGGACTGCCGCTTCACGCCGCGCTGGCAGCCACCTCGGGCGCGCCGCTGCGGATCAGGTGATCGAACGCCGCGAGCGATGCCTTCGCGCCCTCGCCCATGGCCACGATGATCTGCTTGTAAGGCGCCGTCGTGACGTCTCCGGCCGCGAACACGCCCGGCACGGAAGTCTGCCCGCGCGCGTCCACTTCCACTTCACCGCGTTTGCTCAGCGCCACGGTGCCCTTCAGCCAGTCGGTGTTGGGCAGCAGGCCGATCTGCACGAACACGCCTTCCAGCTCGATGCGATGCGGTTCGTTCGTGAGACGGTCGCGGTAGCTGAGCGCGTTCACCTTGCCGTCCGCGCCGTGCACTTCGGTCGACTGCGCCGACGTCAGCACGCGCACGTTGCCGAGGCTGCGCAGTTTCCGCTGCAGCACCTCGTCCGCGCGCAGCTTGCCGTCGAACTCGAGCAGCGTGACCTGCGACACGATGCCCGCCAGGTCGATGGCCGCCTCGACGCCGGAATTGCCGCCGCCGATCACGGCGACACGCTTGCCCTTGAACAGCGGCCCGTCGCAATGCGGGCAATAGGCAACACCGCGGCCGCGATATTCGCGCTCACCCGGCACCTGCATCTCGCGCCAGCGCGCGCCGGTTGCCAGGATGACCGAGCGGCTCTTCAAGGTCGCGCCGCTGGCGAGTTTCACCTGCAGCAGCTCGCCGGGCACCAGGCTGGCCGCGCGCTGCAGGTTCATGATGTCCACTTCGTAGCCGCGCACGTGCTCTTCCAGCGCGGCGGCCAGCTGCGGGCCCTCGGTTTCCTTCACCGAAATGAAATTCTCGATGCCCAGCGTGTCGAGCACCTGGCCGCCGAAGCGTTCCGCGAGCAAGCCGGTGCGGATACCCTTGCGGGCGGCGTAAATCGCGGCCGCGGCGCCCGCCGGGCCGCCGCCGACCACCAACACATCGTACGGTTCGCGTGCGTCGAGTTCGGCAGCCTGGCGCTCAGCGCTGCCGGTATCGAGCTTCGCGACGATCTCCTCCAGCGACATGCGCCCCTGGCCAAACGGCTGGCCGTTCAGGTACACGCTGGGCACCGCCATGATCTTCCGCTCGCTGACTTCCTGCTGGAACAACGCCCCGTCGATCATGACGTGGCGGATGCGCGGATTGGTGATGGCCATGAGATTCAGGGCTTGCACCACGTCCGGGCAGTTCTGGCAGGTCAACGAGATGAAGGTTTCGAAATTCAGTTCGCCGGGCAGC
>Ga0335083_10009231_pt1 | contig 11976 bp, 13 predicted proteins | sample Lox_Sample_42_FD_206716 | JGI IMG/M metagenome (GOLD analysis project Ga0335083, IMG submission 206716) | Soil microbial communities from Loxahatchee National Wildlife Refuge, Florida, United States - Lox_Sample_4.2 | ecosystem: Environmental > Terrestrial > Soil > Wetlands | place: USA... | reverse complement strand
AAATCTCTCGGACGAAGAGATCTTAACCCAACTCAACAACGATCTTTGCCGGAGAAACTGCACGCTCACCGATTCGGAGACTCGCGAGTTGGTTCAACGGCAGCTCCGACTGGAGGGCACGTACGTCTTGCATTCGGAGACGGCAAAGAAGAACGGCGGCGATTTTGATTTCGACTGGGTTTGCGTGGTCGAGGAGGACCGGTTCCCGCGGTTTGTAAAGGATCGGTTTTCCCGAGGTCTCGGAAAGCAACAGGGCAAAAACAAGGCCAGCAAGGCCAAAGACCCCTGGTTCAATCTGGAGCACGTGGCCATGAAGGCCCGAGGGAATCACATCGGCTCGATCACCGACTTGATGACCTCCTGCCGGGCAGTAGGCCAGGAAGAACTGGCTGCGCAATTGGCCAAAGAACTTCAGAACGCACTCGACAGCCTCAAGTGGCAGGTCCAGCCCGATCTGAAGCTGGTCGCCGAAATACGCCAGCAGGTACGTCAGGCGCCCTGGCTTCGTTACAAGAACGAACGCCGGGTTTCTGATCTGCCTCTGCATCTGGAGGTGGAGAGGACTGATCGTGTCGGCCACCTCTACAACCATGTTCGTAAGCAGATCGAAGACTTGCTGATCAACAAGGCTCCGATTGAGGCATTTAAGGCGCTCGTGGTGGGCGAACAGGTCAGCCGCGAGATGCTCGAAGATTGCCGTTTCGTCAATCGGGTGTACGCCGCGATGGTCGGCAAGATCGCAGAAAGACGAGAGCAACTCAAAGAACAACTCGAGAAGGCAAAGGCCGAATGGGAAACGATACGGCAGAGTTCCGACAAGGAGCTGCGTAGGCAGAAGCTGTTTGCCATGAACCAGGCATACGGCGCATGCCGCGGTGACGAAGAACGGGGCAGGTACGAGATGAAGGCGGTTCTCGCTTTCATCCGGATCTGGGCACAAAACAAGGCGGAGAATCGTATGGGATGGCTGCAGGCCCTGAACCGGATTGTGTGTGCCGGCCAGCGCTCCAGTGGCTCGATTCTCTTTCTTGCTTTTCCGCAGGAGCTGATCCTGAAGCTTGCGGAGCGCACGGGCGGCAAGCCCGTCCGGGTGCACGTTCCAAAGCTCTACGACGGACTCGTTCGTACCGACTCGGCAGGTCGAGCTTTCCTGGTTGATCCACTTAAAGGAGGGGGACAGAAACATACGTTCCTGTTCAAGTACCGGGACGGCAAGATCCTCCTTGATGACGATAAGACCGAGCAGGCTCAGGCAGAAACATCAACCGAAGCTTGCGCTGAATCGGAGACAGCGGAGGCCGTAAACCGAGCCGCCGTGGTCGATGAGGCCGTGGAATTTAATCCCGGCGCTTTCAGTGATGAGGATGTGAGCGATGCTCCCTGGGTCATGTGAGGCACGAACCCCTTTGAGCGGAATCCTTCTGGATTCCGCTCAGGGCCTTAAGAAGGGACTATGAATAGAACTGTTTCTCTCATCCTTATATATAGCTTCTGTGCGATCGCTGCATTGTCCCAACAGTCGGTCACTCCCAGCCCGAACGCCGTCGTCCACGTTGCGACCGCCCTGAACCACCTGACGGTCCTGGAATTTCATGAGCCGGTCACGATGGCGGCTGCTGGGAGTTCGGATTTCCAGATTGAGCGAGAGGCAAACAAGGTCTTCGTCAAGCCAATCAAGTCAGGAGCGGCGACGGATCTGTTCGTTTGGACGGCCTCCCGCCGCTTTGCCTACGAACTCGAAATCACGCAGGAGGCAAAGGATATGAATTTCGCGATTGATACCGCCCAACCGGCACCCGCGCCAGATCCAAAGCCTGTTGTGGCGACTGACACAGATCAGTTTGCCGACGTTGTGCTTACCCGTGCGCTCATGGGAGCCGAGGAGATCAAACAAAAAAGTCCGCGCAAGGCGAAAGGTCAGGTTAGCGTACGCGTGGAACAGGTGTTTCGCACGCGGAACACTGTCTATGTCCATTACACGATCGAGAACCACAGCAACCTCTTCTATCGCCTCAATACGCCACAGGCATACCAATTACAACCAGACGAATCGGCCATTCCGCTGGCGACTCTCGCGCATACTCAGTTGGACCGAGCCACTCTCGAAGAACTGGGCGATATGCAGGAGTTCGCCCTGCCTGTCGCTCACGCCGAAGCTGAACTCGACAACCTTCATCCGGGCGAAACGACACAGGGGGTGATTTCCATTCGGAAAGATCTTAAATCTCCGGCAGTCGTTCAACTGGTATTTGCCGACGGCGTGAAGGCAGCGTTCGTGCTTTAGCCATGAAGCATCAAGAACAAATCGCGATAGTCGCACGTTTGCGCAGCTTCCATGCAAAGGACCAAGCGGAACGGCTTGTAGGTGCGTTGCGGCGCTGGATCGAAGATCCCATTAAGCCTAAGACGGACAAAGGAAACCTTCGTATTAACCCCATCCTGGTTTTGCTGACAGCGATGGCCATACTAACGGGAGGAACGTTTCTGCTTTTCAGTTTGGTTCCGCTATGACTTATGCCAATGAATATCGCCTCGGACGGCGCGCCTATCATCACGACCGAGAGGAGAGTCTTGCCTTCGTCCTGTTGGTTGTTGCTGTCATCGTGCTGGCAGCCGGCTACTATATCCTCGCGACCCGATTTCATATCCGCCCCGCTCAACTCATCGAACTATCTTTGTACGCGCTGTACGGCTTAGTCTCTGTCGCTTCACTCATCTGGCATTTCGTCACTTTGCGCCGAAGACGCGAAGCCAACTGGCCTCATCCTCCTTTATTCGTCAGCCAAGCCAAAGATCGGAAGGCCATCGTAGCGGCGTACAACCAGAACTCGATCGTGCTCGGTTACAACGTCCACCGCGAGCCCTGGTTCTGGTCCGACGCGACCCGCGTGATGCAGTCGATCGTGTTCGGAGCGACCGGCTCGGGCAAGACAACTCTGCTCAAGAACATCATCACCCAGGATGTGTTCCGGGTCGTCGGTCCGCCAGGTGACCAGCACCACATCCCGATGCTGATTTTCGACGGCAAGGGCGACAAAGAGTTTCTTTCCGACCTTCTCCCTGCCATCGAGACGGCCGGCCGCATGCACCAGTTGCGAGTCCTCGATCCCTCCCGGCCCGACATTTCCTCACGTTATAACCCATTCTTTAGCGAACACGGGCTGTACCAGGAGCACGCGAATTTCATCTTCGAATCCTTCGACCTGAAGGAAGACTTCTTCCACGGTCACCAGGCCACCTATCTGAGTGATCTTGTCCGCGTGCTGGCTCACACACGTAAGCGCTTCAATATCCACGATGTGCTCGTCCTGGCGCTGGACCCCAGGGTCCTGAACGAACAGATCGCGCTGGCCCGATCCTGTCTCGATGCAGAAGTTGGAGTGAACCATCAGCGACGCTTGAATCTTGAGATGTCCGTCCGGAACCTCCAGCAATCATTTCAAGACCGGGAGCGCGTGCCCAAGATCCAGGGACTGTTGAATGAGCTGATGACGTTCCTTGAGGACGACCTTTCTTTTGTCACCGGCGCCTACGATGACCTGCTTTCTCTCGACGAAGTGATCGACAAGGAACTGATTCTTTTCGTCTCCTTGAATACCAACAAGAACTCAAAGGCCGTCACCGCCCTCGGTCGGATGTTGCTCCAGAACATGCAATTGATCATTGGCAAGCGATATGAGAATGAGCAGGAGCGTCGTCGCCAGAATCGACCCATGGTCAGCGTCATCCTCGACGAGTTCGCGCCGTTCGCTTATTCCAATTTCGCCCAGATCCTGCAAACTGCGCGCGGCACCAACACGGCGTTTCTGTTCGCGCTCCAATCGCTGCCCCAGCTATTGAAGGTGGGCCGCGGCTTCAAGGACGACGTCTCTTCGGCGCCCAATACCACCATGCTCTTGCACACCCGTGACGAGGAGACAACGCAGTATTTTCTGAAGGCGTCAGCCCGAGTGCGCCAGAAGCGGCGAACCCTGACCGTCCAGCGCACCGGTGTCTTTGAAGATAAATACGAGCCCATCGGTTTCGGCAGCGAGACTGACATCAAAGAAACTCGCGCCCAGGACGAGCACATCAAGAACTTGCCGGTCGGACAAATGGAAATCCTGATGACCGACCCACTGCAAGGAACTTTGCACTCTCATCTGCATGTGCGCGCGCCGAGGAACTACCGGTGTCCCGGGCTTGAGCCAACCATCTATCCACGGCTGTACTCCCCTTCGCATCTTGACGGGGCCAACCTTCGCTTCAAAGACTCGGATTTGGTGCGGCGTCACGGGCGCATCGGGGTCAGAAATGGGCAGCTGGCCTGGATATGAAGCGTTCACGTCGGATTACCGTGGCCGCCCTCTTGATTGCGATCTTGTCGCCTATCCTGGTTGCGCAATCCGGCCACTCCGGCTACGACCCCGCCGCAGATCAACGGTCCTCGCACCCACGGGACGGCTTTCTCGATTACACGCTCAAGCGCATCAACCCTTCAGACGCAAACTATGGTCAGTGCCTCGGTGAAGGCCGCACGATGCTGCTCGAAGAGACTGTAAGGAACGTCTACTTCTGGTCAAACATCGTTGCTTTGGGCCTCCTTGGGTGTCTATTCATCATCATTGTTTATCAGCACAGGATTCAGGCCAAACGGGAGTGGACAACAGCGGAGATGGTTAGGCAACTCGAGCAGTCTCTCTCGCGCTCGCGTGCACAGGTTGAGGAGGCTACACAAAAGAATCATCGCCTAATGGAGACGTTAGCAGCGCTGAGAGAGTCGGCTTCACGATCAGCTTCGTCGCCTATCGACTCTGCCGGCTGTGCCGCTTCGTCTGCGGCGAAATCTCGCGCACCCAGCGCACAACCTGCGCCGTCAGCAACGTTGAAGACCAACTCTGCTAAGCCCACCAACGGAGGCGCCGCACGTACTACGGCGACTGCGGTGCCGGCGAGTCAAATGCGACTCTTCACGCCGGACGCGGACTTCATCATGAAACTCAATTCTTTGGAACAGCAACTCGCACACTCGCAGGAAGACAACAAGCAGCTGCGTCGCCGGATCGCCGATGGCGATCGGCGACTCGAAGCGGAACAAGAGAGAAATCGCCAGCTCAAGGGCGCGTGAATCTGTGCCGCGCGAAAACAGGAGTCAAAGAATGGCTATGGATGACAAGAAACGACCAACGCTGAGCCCAGCGCCGCACACGCCCAAGTCCGAGCCCGGCGGGGCGCCGAACGAGGAGAAGGAACTTGCCGAGGTTTGCGCTCGGTTTGCCGATCTTTGCCAGTACTTTTCGCAGCAGAGCATGGATCTACCACCGCAGATTGTCGACGAAGTTCGGCTGGTGTCAAAGCTGGAAGTCAAGGGGCGAATTGCCAAAATGAAACGCCTTAGCCAAGACCTGATGGAGTACCTCAATGATGCTGGTCCAGATTCTCAACTTCGGCAGTAACTGGTGGGCTCGCTTCGGCTCTGATCCGGCTGACCGCTACCGGTTCACCCGTCGCGCGGCATATTTCAATTCCACTGGGTTGCGGTTCGGAAAAAAGATCAGACGCCATTGGATTGTTCCCGGGTTGATTCGCTTCAACGGTTTCGGGGACTTCAATCCACAATTCCCATATCGCTCCGTCGGGGCAGTGTTTGAATGCACAGACCTGATCTTTGCCTTCGGTGGAAATCGGGTTTTGTTTCAGAGAAGAGCCGCCCATTCCGTGCTATCCGATTATTTTCTTGCCGTCTTCTCCAACGACCAATTTGGCACGCTTGACTGTCAGAGGAGCGACTGGAAAGCAGCTTCTGTTCTGCCAATCGCGGTCAGCGAATCGCGTGAGAAACAAGAAGCAATGCTGCTCATGAAACCGCTCGATTGGGTGCGGACGACGCTCGGAGTGTGGCAACTGAAGACCGGGCCAACGCCGCGGCACCGTGCACGGCTGGAACTGCTGGAGGATGGTGTTATCGGGTAAAGGTATTGGGTATGCGCTACGTCAAGAACAGCGTTGTTATCCAGGCGGAACGCGACATTCCCTTGCTGCGGCAGCTCCGCAACTCGAAATTTGCCAGCCATAGCCAGCTGTTCGAGCTGATGAGATTTGGCGGCTCCGAGAGTTCCCGCGACAGTTTCGGTTGGCGTGTTCGACGGCTGCTTAAGACTGGCTTCCTGTCAATCTGCAAGGGAGCGTTTGGCGCCGAATCTGCGGTTTATCGGATCACCCGTGAGGGGATTGCCCTCCTCGAACATCACGGTCAATTTACGACCGTTCTGCACTCCAGGACCGAACATCTCCCCCACGCTTCGCAGGTGTTTCATTCGCTGGAATTGAACCGGATCCAGCTGGCATTGGCGACCGAGAATGTGCTTGCCAACTGGCAATCGGAGATCGAACTTGCATCCTTCAATACCATCTCCTGCTCACCCTATCAAAAGGACTATGACGCCATTGTCGACGTGTGGGTTGGGGAGAAGACGGCAAGGTTTGCACTCGAATATGAACGCTGTCTCAAGAGTTACAGACAATACGACCGCATTAGGGCCGCGCTCCAAGCGGAGCGGCAAGTCGGCTGGGTCCTGTTCTTAACTTCGGGGATGGAAGTGCTGGTCCATCTCGTTCACGAACTCAATCCGGTGCCCAACAAACTTGCATTTGCCAATGCCCGGGATTTTGAGCGAATGCTTCTTGAGACTAGGGTGGTCACCGCCCGCAATCTCGCCGGCACCAACTTTCGGGAGCTCTTGCAATGATAAGAGGGCCGTTGTCCCGGCGCACGGTTGTCGTTTCCCGGCTATTGAATTGGCTCTGCCTTCGTTATGGCTTCGCTAAGCCTTCGGTTTGGCTTTGCAGGAAGGCATGCAAGCCGTGTCAATTCAACGGCTTTGCTTCTGACTACCCTCTGACTTTAGGTTGCTTTATGTTCCCGAATTTGCGTGTTCTTGAGAACTGGTATGTGGGCACGGTTCGAGCACTCCGCTCCGAACGTAGTCGTAGGGTCGGTAAGTTATCCCAGTCTTGGTCGCACTCTCCAGGAAGTGTTTCTGGCTTTTGCCATAGTCTCTCTAGTGTTGGCATACGTTGTAAGCACTGCCGTTCGTCATCGTCTGGCGGTCGCCGGCTTGGAACGCCGTTCCCTTCAGAACATGCCGGATGTCTCCTCCCAGCAGAACGTCCTCTGCACGTTGCTGCGCGCGCTTGTTGGCTGAACCTGCAGCGCATGTCCTGGTTGAACCTGAAGAACATGTGCGCGTTTGCAGTCGAAGCGCACGGAGCGTTGGTGCCACGGATCACAAGTCCAGAAGGACAGAAAGGAACCCATTATGCATCAAAGTCGAGGAGCAGTAAGTTTCACACCGTTGTTTACAACCGACGATATCGGATTGCGCAAAGATGCGAGCGTCGAGCACGTCGTCAAGGTTTTCCTGAATGTAGGCGAGGCCATAGCGGCGCGCTGGATCGAAATGCCAAGAGGCATTTTGCTCTTGCAAGCGGTGCCGGACGAGGCTGCTTCCGGCGCTATCTACCTCTATGACCGAGAGCGTCACATCTTCTTCTTTGTCGATTTCGTTGACGGGCGGGACGACACTCTGACCGCTGCGGAATTCGATCAACTTGTCGCGGAATACGACTTGGTTTCGTGGACTGCGAATCCGGCATTTCTTCCAGGTAGGATCGGCAACACGGCAATGGCGTGATGGAGATGACCGTATGAATGGAGTAGACCAAGCGACGATGGAAATGGCAGGACGATACTTCGATTTGTTTGTGAATCGCTTGGCCTACACCATGCAGTCGCACAAGCCAAACGGAAACGGCAAACACTACTATTACCGTCCGCGAAACGACCGGAGACTGTCGCTGGAGACCGTCCGAGAGCACCTCAACGGGCAGCTCACAATCGGTATCTATGCTCTGAACCCAAGAACACAACGCTCCAAGTGGGTGGCGATTGATGCCGACTATGAGAATGCCTTGGACGACTTGCTCAAGTTGCAGTGGGAACTCCGCCAGGATGGGGTTGAGGGGGCACTGGAGAAGTCGCGCCGTGGCGCTCACCTCTGGATCTTTGCCGACAAGCCACTGCTGGCGCGACACTGCCGCATCTACATCTACAATCTCGCCCTCCGCCTTAAGGTGCCGGTAAAGGGAGGCTCCGGTCTCGCCGAAGGGATTGAGATCTTTCCGCGCCAGGATCAACTTGAGCCACACGAATTTGGCAATGGCATTCGCGGGCCGCTGGGCGTCCATCGGGCCACCGGGAAGCGGTACTGGTTCTACGGTGCTGACTACCATCTTGAAGCTCAATTGAGTTATTTGGAGCGCCTGCGAAGGATTACAGAAGCCGAGATGGGTCGGTTCATCACCGGCCTCGAAATGCCCGAGGAATTCCGGCGCAAGCCAAAGATTGAGTTGCCGCCTTACGACCCCACACGGCGGGAATTTCGCATTTTGGACCATGTCCGACCCACCCGTAAACGGTCAGGAAATTACTGGACCCAATGCCCGTCGTGTGCAGAGCAAGGGCGCGACCAGGGTGGAGATAACCTGGCAATCTCTGTTGCAGATCCGCGCAAGTACAAGTGCTGGGCTGGCTGCACGAAGGAAATGATACGTGCCGCGCTCGGTCACCCGATTCGAGTCAGGAGGCAGGTTCAAAATGAGTTCTCCGTCAGCAACGCACGATAATGGCCAAGCAGTGGATGTGTTGGCAAGACAGGGTCTGCGGTTCCCGCAAGTCGTCCTGAAACGTTTGCGAAATGCCGGCATTTACTGCCAGCCAACCGTGTCAGTGGAGCACCAGAATCTGGCCAAGAAATATGTCGTTCGCGGAGTGGAGTCGGGCGGGGCCGTGGCGGCCTTGGGAGCGTATTCGAGTTTCGTCGGCGAACGCGGCGAGACTTTGCCTTGGCTGCAGCGCGTGGACAGTATCGGCGTGAACGGCGTGCATGCCATCGTGGTCGCGCCAGTACTCATCCGCCTCGAAATGCTGCGGATTGAACGGACCTACGATCTGCTAATCACCCGGCATTCCTTGGCAGCCTCGGGATGCAATGCAAGGCCGCGGCTCGAGAGTTCGATCCTCTTCTATGGACGAAGAGGAAGCCTGGAGATGGAGCTCTGGGGAAACGATGTCGCATTCCGCGGAGCCGTCTCGCCCGTTTTCTACACCCGGGGAGGGGAACGTGTGGTGTTGCCAAACGACTTCCTAGATGCTGCCGCCCGAATCACATCTGCAGTGTGCTGCCTCGGATGTCGGCACTGTCATTTGCTCGGACCTAGGCTGACTGCCTCGCTCCAGACGGAGGATCAGAACGCGCTTGATGCAAGAGACGAGCGGAGCGCCACGGTCGACGTAGTTGCGAGCGGAGCAGCGTGAGGAGCTTCGGAATGCGCGACGGACCGAGGGCCGGTGATCTGCCAGGTATTGATGACGTTCTTGCGGACCCTGCCGCTTCCTATTGGCTTAAGACGGCGCTTTGTTGCGCGCTGAATCGCGACCCTGTAGATGCCGCCCACGATGCTGTGATCTTGGCGCGCCTGCTGGAAGAAAGGTGCGACCGAATCCTGTCTGGGAGTTGACTACATCTGTTCGCTCATTTCTTTCCCAGCCACGTCTCGGCTTCGGGAGTTATTCTGCCTCTGCGACGGGCGATTGTCGGGATCACCGGGCAGTCCACAAAATTCACAGGTCTGTTCTGCGTTATATATAATGTGCCGTCCACAGATCGGGCAGCTCTCGCGGCCGCACAAACAGGAACTCTCTAGGTCGCCGGGAAAGAAGGACCCCTATGCCTGATACCAAAGTTGGGAATCGCAGGCGAGATAAGCAACAAATTCCACGCATCGCATCAAAAGAGGCAGAGCAAATCTTCGCACGTTGTGAGCACCTGCTGGGCAATCCCGATTCTCTGTGTCGGAACCTAAGCCAAGCGGGCTTTTCACGGTTCCTGGCCCAGTTCGACGAGAAGATCCTGGAACTCGCAGTGCAGCCGGACTCCTGGGGCGAGCGCACCAGGGCCCGCCTCATCTCGGAAGTCTTCACCGGGTTCAGGGGGAGTCCTGCCGAAGATGCGAGTGTGGAGGAAATCACGGAGATCTCCAATGTTGTGATCCCGTGTTTTCTACTCGAACTGGGACGTCGAAGGCGGCACATTGAGATCGAGTTTCCGGTTAATCCCTCCGCTCCCGCCGCACGCTTTGGGCTCCGCACCGGGCCGTCCCATCCCACCTATTGCATCAGCAGCGAGCAGCTAATTCGGCTAGTCGCTGCAACCGGCGAGGAACTGGTCGGTCTTTGCTATTTCGGAGACCAGCAGAGTCGTGAGCACATTGAGGCGCAGCTGGCTCTTAAGGGCGGCGCGACGCCGAATTCCAAAACAGGGCCCTCCGATTCGTCATCTCCTTCCAAAACCAAGCATTAGAACAACTCCAAGAAATCCCGCGGCTCAATCGACCGATTCTCGCTTCCTGATGTCCTGTCCTTATGTCATGTCCTTCTCGCCATCGCGAGAGAGAATCTGGCCGTTCTCTTGCGAACCCATGACACCCGCGCCGTCAGATCGTCGCGCGAGTGATTGAACGCTGGAAGTCGCTGGAGATGCGAAATCCCGGCCCACAAAAGGTCGATCAGCGCAATCACTCGCGGGACAATCTGACAGCAAAACGGTGATTTCTGTCGTTTTCCTGCAAGTGCGCTTAGATCGGGGGTAGAGAAATGCCAAAGAGCGTAAACAAAGTGATCCTCGTGGGGAACGTTGGCAAAGACCCTGAGGTCCGGTATTCCCAGAGCGGCACTCCAGTCGCGAATTTCAGCCTCGCCACCAACGAAAGGTTCAAAGACCGCAACGACGAATGGCAAGAGCGGACCGAATGGCACAGCATCGTGGCCTGGCAGCGCTTGGCGGAGATCGTTGGGGAGTACGTTGCCAAAGGCTCCAAACTCTACGTCGAGGGAAAGATTCAGACCTCGAGCTGGGAGGATCGGCAAAGCGGGGAGAGGAAATATCGCACCGAGATCGTCGCCCGCGAATTGCTGCTGCTCGGCCCGCGGGAAAATGGTGGCGGCGACCACCAGAGCCCGACCTCAGACGACCACGAGCATCAACGGTCCCAAGCCAGCTCTAGCGAGAGCGTCGACGAGGATATTCCGTTCTGAACGTCTACGAAGATCCCCGCACATCCTCACGAAGGGAGAACCGTCATGACCCCAACCAATGGACACCCGAATGACCCGGCAAATGGCTCCACCAACTCCGTCCAGCAGTTTGCTCCACCGGTTGGCGACACAACCATCCCCACTACCCTGATCCCGAACGCGGCAAAGATCAAGGAACTGATCGCTAGTCTGGAGGTACCATTTCATCCCTCCGTGATCGAATGGCGCGTCACGAACACCAGCAAAGGTGGATCGCCGCGTGGCCAGGTTATGCCTTACGCCGACCAGCGAGCTTACACAGATCGTCTGAACGCGCTGTTCACTCCCGCGGGCTGGACCCGCAGGTACACCATTCATACCAGCGCAAACTTTGAACGAAGCAGAGACCAGAAGATCGTCGCGAAAGTCTTGGTGACGTGTGAGCTAACCATTTTCGGCATTGGGTCGCACTCTGCGACGGGAGAAGAATTTGCCGACGATGAAAATGCAGGTACAAGCGCGGAAGCCCAGGCGTTCAAACGGGCCTGTTCCTGTTTTGGACTCGGGCGGTATCTGTACTACTTCACGGGCACGTGGGTTGATTTGGATGAGCGGAAGCGACCTAAGACTATTCCGAAACTGGACGGCTGGGCGACACCGGAAGGATGGCGGCAGGGGCTGCGGCCCAACGCGGAAGTTGCCGCTAGGCTGCCCGACCAAACAACTGCGGGCAATCATGGAAATGGCGATGGCCATGACGGCGGCAACTCAGCGAACGACATAGCCGAGAGGCTCGTGCGCGAGATCGAACAGATGGAACGATCAGTGGGCAAGCGCATGTATCGCGGACTGCTGAAGACGGT
>Ga0335083_10009230_pt1 | contig 11977 bp, 9 predicted proteins | sample Lox_Sample_42_FD_206716 | JGI IMG/M metagenome (GOLD analysis project Ga0335083, IMG submission 206716) | Soil microbial communities from Loxahatchee National Wildlife Refuge, Florida, United States - Lox_Sample_4.2 | ecosystem: Environmental > Terrestrial > Soil > Wetlands | place: USA: Florida... | reverse complement strand
TGGTTGCGGGGGGTGGATTTGAACCACCGACCTTTGGGTTATGAGCCCAACGAGCTACCAGACTGCTCCACCCCGCAACCATATGCTACCTCACCTGCACGGGGAGGTCAAATCCGTTACAATCCCGATACCTTCGCCAGGTCCGCCGCCATGCCCGCGCCCCGTTCCATACTGGAGTGAAGGAGGATCTCGAAATGACCATCAGCCGGCTTGTCTGGGGAGTCGCGGCCCTGGCGTGGGCGGGCCTGCCGTCCACTGTAAAACTGCAGAATCCGCGCGTCATCGTGACCGAGGTTACCTCGGCTCCCGGCGCCGTACGCCCGCGCGGCGTGCGCGCGCACGACCAGGTAATCGTCTTCCTGGACGATTGCCGCTATGAGCGTACCGATCCCCAGAGCGGCGCCAAGACAATCCGCGAACGCAAGTCCGGCGACGTGATCTGGCACTCCCAAGGCGAAGATGCGCCGCAGTTGATCAACAAGGGCGACAAACCTTATCGCACCCTGGTCATAGAGCTAAAGTAGGGGAGGAGGCTTTATGGCCCAATCCCGCGCCGCGGTGCTCTTGGCGATGGCTTGCGGCATGCTGGCGATCCCACCCGGCGAGCCGCAGAACAATCCGCCCGCGGCGCCCGGGCCGGCTATACGCGCCACAGCCAACCAGGTGGCTCTCGACCTGGTGGTGCGCGACAAAAAAGGCCGGCTCGTCAAGAACCTCAAACCCGGGGACGTGGAAATCTACGAGGATGGGGTTCGCCAGCAGATCCTGAGCTTTCGCATGGTGACGGGTGGGTCGGCGGCGACAGCCACCACCGTTCCGGGCGCGCCCGCCGCAGGGGCGCTCAACGTGCTGCCCATCCCTCTGCGCAGCACCAACCTGGTCTGCATCGTGTTTCACAATCTGGATTCGCAGACCCGGAAATGGGGCGTGGAGGCGGCGCAGGAGTTCATCAAGGATCACGTGCCGCCCGGCACCTGGGTAGGCGTATTCAATCTGGACTCACGGCTCACGCCGTTGCAGCCCTTCACCACCAATCGCGATGCGCTGCTGCGGGCGGCGTCGAACGCGTTCACCGGATCGAGCGTGGATATCGCCCGGGCGGCGGAAGCGGTTTTGAACTCCACGCCCAACGTGCAATTGATTCAGGGGTTCGTGGCCCCGGGTGGGAGATCCGGAGGTGCGCAGGACCTCTCCACTACCGGTTCGGTCAGCATGGCCGCCATCACCGGAGCGGATGTGGACAATGGCCCCGGCGCCAACTCGCAGCGCGGCGACTTGGTCATCCAGCGCGAACAATTCATCGGCATCGAAGGTGCGCGCCAGATGGACCAGATGAACCTGCTGATCCGCCAGATCGGGACTTTTCCGGGTCACAAGACGGTGCTGCTGCTCAGCTCGGGATTTACCAGCACCGGCGATCCGGATCAGTTTCAGGCCATGCTCAACAAGGCCAACGCAACCGGAATCACCGTGTACGCCGCGGACGCCAACGGACTCAGCCAGAACTCGACCGCGCAGGCCTCCACCATCGCGATGCAGCACGTAAGCTCGCTGAGCCAGCAGCAGAGTCAACTGGCGCCGGGGGAAGGCAGCCCCAACACCACGGCTACCGGGGCGGGGGGCGTCATGATGGAGCGGATGCGGCAGCAGGAATACCAGCGCGACGCGGTGCGTACCTCCGATCCGCAGGCCAGCCTGCGCGCGCTGGCGGAAGGCACGGGCGGCTTCCTGATCGCCAATACCAACGACGTCGCCAAACCGCTGCAGCGCATCATCGAGGACGTAAACACCTACTACGAAGCCGATTACCATCCGACGTCCGGAAAGTACGACGGCCGGTTCCGTAAGATCGAAGTCAAGCTGGCGCGCGCGGATCTGCGGGTCGAATCCCGCGACGGGTATTTCGCCATACCGGATGTCGGCGGTCCCTTGCTGCCCTTCGAGATGGCCGGGCTCATGACTCTGAATGCCAGGCCGCAGCCGCACGCTTTCGATTTTCAAACCGCCGCTTACCAGTTCCGTCCCGCCGGCGGGGAAGCCGCAGCGGCTGTGCTCTTCGAATTGCCGGCCTCCGGGTTGACGGCTACACCCGAGCCCGCTTTCCATAAGCACCGCATCCATGCCTCCCTGTTTGCCGTGGTGAAAGACTCCGCCGGAAACATCGTGGACAGGTTCGGCCGGGACTTCCCATACCAGATTCCGGACGCGCAACTATCCGGGATCCAGGCCATGCCGATCGACTACACGCACACGTTCCGGCTGCCGCCCGGCCGCTACACCGTCGAGAGCGTGCTCCTCGATCGCGAGTCCCGGCGCGCCAGCACCAGCACGCTGGAGTTCGAAGATCCGCAGCCGAAGGGAGTGGGCTTGAGCAGCATCGTACTGGTGCGGCGGGCCGACCCCATCACCGAGGAGCCCGAGGAGGACGACCCCTTTGTGTTTCACGACCGCAAGCTGATCCCCGCCCTGAGGGAGCACGTCAAGGCATCGCCCCAGCCCCTGCTCTATTTTGTCGTATATCCGGATAGATCGTTGTCGGAACGAGTCAGAATTCGCGTCGAGTTCTCCGTGGGCGGCCAGGAATTAGCCGAGAAGCAGATGGAACTGCCGGCGCCGGACTCCTCGGGCGCGATTCCCATGCTGGTGAAGGCCGACGCGCGCCCGGGGAAGTGCCAGATCAAAATCACCGCGCTGCAGGGTTTTGAATCGGACGCGCGCACCGTCGCCTACACGGTGGACGGACCGTAGTCGCGCTAGCGCCTGGTCCGCCGGAGTTCCCTCTGCGCGCGCAGCCAGTCCTCCTGCGGCGACCCGTTCCGAAAGCCTCTCGCGAGCCATAACGCAAAAGCCCGCGTCGCGATCTGTCGCTGTGTCGCCGGCCGGGTGTCGCCCGGCAGGGCCAACTGGTCGCATGTCATCTTGGGATTCGTGTGCTTTACCATGTCTGGCCTTTCTATCGCCAAATTCCCGGAGTTGCTACGGGTAGTTAGTAGGGATTATATAAAATTGTTGCCGCGAATTCAGCGGGATTTCGGCGAAATCCAGGGCGCGGTCAATCGCCCTGCACCGTGTGGCGGCGGATGGAGAGCGCCCGTCCGGTGGCCTCGTCCGCTTCGAGGATCACTGCGTGCAGCTCCGGCGACCCCTTGGCGGCTTCCATCCGGAAGGGCAGCGAAGTGAGGAACCGGGACAGGATCAGCTCTTTCTTCACGCCGATCACCGATTCGTACGGCCCGGTCATCCCTACGTCGGTCTGATACGCGGCGCCGCCCGGCAGAATGCGTGTGTCCGCGGTGGGGATGTGCGTGTGGGTGCCGATTACGGCAGAGACGCGCCCATCCAGATGCCAGCCCATGGCCATCTTCTCGCTGGTCACTTCCGCGTGGAAATCCACGAACCGGATCTTGACGCTGGCATCCAACGCGCCCAGGATCTGGTCCGCCGTGCGGAAAGGGCAATCCGTATCCGGCATGTACGTGCGGCCCTGCAGATTGATGACGGCATACGGAATACCCTGCGGCGTGTGGCCGGTGAAGACGCCATGTCCCGCCGTCCCGGGAGGATAATTCGCGGGGCGCAGCAGCCGGGGCTGCCGCGACAGGTAATCGTAGATCTCCTTCTTATCCCAGATGTGATTGCCGGAGGTGAGGACGTCGATTCCCAGGGCGAACAGTTCCTCGGCTATCGATGGCGTGACGCCAAAGCCGCCGGCGGCATTCTCGGTATTGGCGATGGCCAGGTCTATGCCGTTGGTCTGTTTGATATCTTGCAGGTGATCGGCGACGATATGCCGTCCCGCGGAGCCGAAGATGTCGCCCACGAAAAGGATGCGCATGCGTAAACGCCAAGGTAGCATGGCGCCTAGGCGCGCTTTCCGGGCAGCGCTATCAGGCGTTGGCGTCTACTTCGTTTCGGTCTTTGCCGCGGCGGAGCCGACCTCTTTGCTGTTGGCGGTGGCGGGTTCCTGGCCGTAGTTCTCCCTGACCACCAGGGTCTGGTCCGAGTAGAAGGTACGCGATCCCGTGGAGTTGAACACCGTGGGCACCGCCGAGATTGTGTATCCGGCCGGCGTGCCCGTGACGGTGAACTTGTAGCCCTGCTTTTCGCCGCTGGCCAGATCTCCGCCGATCAGATCCGCGGCCGAGGCGTTTTGCGTTCCGCTGGCCGGCGGGCCGAGCTCGGTCAGCGACTGCGCGAAGCGGTTGTACGTGGAATTGTACTGCACCTGCGCGGTGTTGATGGTCTGAATGGCCTTCAGCGCGGCGGTCTCTTGCGCGTACATCTTGGCCTTATTCAACTTCGGTAACGCCACGGTCACGATGATGAGGATGATCGCGATCACGATCAACAGCTCGATGAGCGAAAAACCTTTTCGCCGGTTGCGGCTCATACGGATCTCCTGTCTCAACCATTGTATGACGCTTACGGTGGCGAGAACGTGGAGTACCCGTGACACTGAACTTGTACGTTCTGCGTTCCGCTGGCTGGCGGCCCGGGCTCGGCCAGCGACTCCGCGAGGTTGTACCTGGAGAGAAAGCTCGGAGTTACACCCCCGCGAAGCCGGACTTCACTAACGCGTCGATGGCCTGCAGGCGGCGCCAAAGCTCCGGCAGCAGATCCAGTCGCAAAGCATTGGGGCCATCCGACAAAGCCCGTTCCGGCGCATCGTGCACCTCGACGAACAGGCCGTCGATCCCCACCGCGACCGCGGCCCGCGCCAGCGGTTCGATGAATTGCGGCTGCCCGCCGGATGCGGCCCCGCCGCCGCTGGGCAACTGCACGCTATGCGTGGCGTCGAAGATCACCGGCCAGCCGGCTTCGCGCATGATCTGCAAGCCGCGCATATCGACCACCAGGTTGTGATAGCCGAACGACGAGCCCCGTTCCGTCAGCAGCACCTGCGAATTGCCGGTGGAGGCGACCTTCTCCGCCGCGCGCGCGATATCCTGCGGAGCTACGAACTGTCCTTTTTTGATATTCACGATGCGGCCGGTGCGGCCGGCCTCCAGCAGCAGATCCGTCTGCCGGCAGAGGAACGCCGGGATCTGCAGGATGTCCGCCACCTGGGCCACCTGCCCGGCTTGCGCCGCTTCGTGAATGTCGGTGAGGATGGTGTAGCCTTCCCGTTTCAACCCCTCCAGAATCCGCAGTCCCTCCTGCAAGCCCGGCCCGCGATAACCGCTCAGGCTGGTCCGGTTGGCTTTGTCGAAGGAGGCCTTAAAGACGAAAGGTCCGGCGGCCGCGCCGATGGCGTCCGCCATCCGGTGCACGTGCTCCTCGCTCTCGATCACGCAGGGGCCGGCGATCAACACCAGGGGCCGTCCGCCGCCGAAGCTGGAAAATGTGATCGTTGGCATAGTAACCGGCATCTCTTCGCCCTATAATCAATAGCACAATGCGCGTATTATCCGGGACCGTCATCTGGCTGTCTGTGATAGTCTTGGCGCCCGGCGAAAGCCGCGGCCAAACCCTTTTCTCCACCTTCGGTCCGGCCGAGACATTTGTGGCCGGAGCGCCCGGCCTGTCGGTCGGCGCCGGTGTGTTAGGAGGCTTTCCGGCGTCGGACGGCGGCATCTCGCTGGCGTTCGCCTTTACGCCCTCGGCCACCGCTAACTTATCGCGCGTGGACCTGGGCATGACTTACATACATGATCCGGTCAAAGCGTCCGGTCCGGCGAGCCTCAACATCGTTGTCGCGGGCGACGACGCGGGACAGCCCGGCGCCACGATCGAAGCCATTCCGCTCACTGGTGTGTTGGGGAGTCTACCTTCGGCCGCGGGGATTGTCTCGGCGTATTCGGTTACGCATCCCTTACTTAAGGCGGGAACGCAGTATTGGCTCCTGGTCGCGCCGCCCGATCTGCGCAACACGACTTTCGACTGGATGTTGAGTCCGCAGCAGGGCCTGAAAGTCCCGATGACCAGTAAGCTCGCCGGGATCTACTGGGCAGCCGCGACGTGGAATACTCCCTTGGCTTACGGAGTGTTTGGAGACCAGAACGCCGGACCGCAACCAGGTGTGGCTACTGGAGGTGTGGTGGATGCGGCCAGCTTCCGCGCCACCGTTTCGGCGGGCTCCCGGATGTCGATCTTCGGCGCGCATCTTTCCGGCACGACGCGTCCCTGGCAGGCGTCCGATTTTGTGGGCAGCGCGCTGCCGCTTTCGCTCGACGGCGTGGCGGTGCAGGTAAACGGCTACCCGGCGGCGGTCAGTTATGTCAGTCCGGGCCAGATCAACGCGCAGGTGCCCGACGGGGTCAACCCGGGTACCGCCAACGTGCAGGTGATTACCGCGGCCGGGGCCAGCGCACTGGGCCAGGTGAACGCGCAGCCGGTTGCGCCCGGTTTCTTCACCTTCGGATCCGGCGGGACCGCCTACGTGGCGGCCACCGGCACGGATGGAACCGCCCTTAGCCCGAACCGGCCGGCGCATCCGGGAGAGATGGTTTCGCTGTATGCGTCCGGCTTCGGACCGACCACTCCAGGCGTGGCATCCGGACAGATGTTCGACGGCGCCGCCCCTTTGACGGCTCCGGACCAGCTAACGGTGACCATCGGCAGCGTGACCGCGGCCGTCCAGTTCGCCGGAATCTCCGCCGCCGGCCTGTACCAGTTCAACCTGTGGGTGCCCAGCCTGCCGGACGGCAATCAACCGGTGATGGCTCAGATCGAAGGGGCGTCTACGCAGCAGCCGGTATTTTTGACGGTTCAAAGCCAATAAGTCCAATCGTACCAATCACGACACCAAGGCTTGGGCGACGTTGCTGGCCAACTGATCGAAGGTCAGGATCTCGTAGAGCGAGGGATCGGACATAATGCGCGCCACCAGGGCGGTGTGCATGGCATGGCCGGCCCGCTCCGCGATCACGTGGCCCAACAGCGGCTTGCCCAGCAGCGCCAGGTCGCCGATCAGGTCCAGGGCCTTGTGGCGGCAGCATTCGTCGGTAAAACGCAAGCCCCCCGGGTTCATGACGCCATCCCGGCTGAAGCAGACGGCATTGTCGAGCGACGCGCCGCGGATCAACCCCATGTTGCGCATCTGGTCGAGCTCGTAGGCGAAGCCGAAAGTGCGCGCGGGGGCTATTTCGGCCGCATACCGTTCGGGCGTGACTTCCATTTCGAGCGTCTGGCGTCCGGCGAGCGGATGGCTATAATCGGTCTCGCAGGTCAGGCAGAAGGTCTCCGCGGGCAGGATCGAGATGCGCTTGCCGCGCTCCTCCACGAAGATGGGGCGGCGGATGCGAAGATATCTTCGTTTGCGGCGATACTGGCGGATGCCGGCCTGGCGGATCAGTTCCACGAAAGGTTGCCCGCTGCCATCCAGGATGGGGACCTCCAGGTTGTCGATCTCCACGATAGCGTTGTCGATTCCCATGCTATAGAACACGCTGAGCAGGTGCTCGGTGGTGGAGATCAGGACGCCCTGGCGCATCAGGCTGGTCGCATAGCTGACACGAGCCACGTGCCGCCAACTGGCGGGGATCGGGAAATTATCCAGATCAGTTCGCTGGAAAACGATGCCAGTCGAGATGGGCGCGGGAAGAATCCGGATGGAAACCTTGCCGCCACTGTGCAAGCCGACGCCCGCGGCCTGGACGGCTTTCTTGATGGTGGTCTCAAAACGCAAGGCACATCTCCGCTAAACGCATAGCCACCGGTAAGCACGCCGTACGCCAATACGAAGTTATTTTGTATCAATCATTTCGGAATTTCGGACTGTGGTCAGAATGCCACAGTTCAGGCGCCAGGATGTGGCCAAATTACAGCCGGAGGGCTACTCGTTGCGAAGAGCGGTCATGGGATCGATGCGGGAAGCCCGCCACGCGGGGACCAGTCCGGCGGCGGCCGCTACACCGGCGATCAGCAGGCTAGCTACGGTGAATACGGCCGGATCGTTGCCGGTCACGTTGTAGAGTTGCGCCTGTACCAGCCGGCTGAGCGCATAGGCGGCGGGTACCGCAACACCGACTCCGATCACGGCCAGCAGACCCACTTCCCGCATCACCATGGCAAGCACCTCCGACCGGGCGGCGCCCAGAGCCATGCGCAGTCCGATTTCGCGCGTGCGGCGGGAGACCGTATAGGCCATCACCCCGTAGAGGCCGACGGCCGCCAGCAGCGTCGCCAGGCCGCCGAAGAAGACAGACAGCGCGGCCACCAGGCGATCGGTGGATACATCCTCATCTATCTGCCGATCCATGGTTTTCATGTCGAAGATGGGCAGGTTGGGATCCGCCCGGCGCACTTCGGCGCGCAAGGCCGCGGCCAGCCCCGCCGGGTCCTGCGCGGTACGCACATAGAAATTCATGCGCATGATGCTGTCGTGCTGGGTGTAGGGGAAGTACAGGAAAGGTCCGGGATCCTCGCGCAGATCGGCGTGCTTGCTGTCGCGCACGACTCCGATAATTTCGAAGCCGGGATCGTCCTTGGCGGCGCGGGCCAAGTGGAACCGGCGGCCGATCGGATCCTGGCCTTGAAAGTACTTGCGGGCGAACTGTTCGTTGACTACTGCAACTTTGGGCGCGTCTGGCCCGTCCTGCGCCGTAATCTCACGGCCCCTCACCACGGGAATGCCCATGCCGGACAAGTAGCCCGGACCCACGTAGTTATCGCGTACGCTGTTACGCTCGCCTTCCTTCGGCACATAGCCGGGCACATCGATCCCCATCATGTCTACGTCGCCGGCGAGCAGCGCCACTTCGGCCATGGCCACGTTGCGGACTTGCGGCAGGGCGGCGATCTCCGCGCGCAGCCGGCCGTACAGCGCCAGGGTGCGCGCCGCGTCGTAGCCGTTCAGGGAAGGCTGCACGGCAAAGCTCAGAAGGTTGCCGGCGCGAAAACCTGGATCGATCTGTTTCAGGTTGAAGAGGCTGCGCGCGAACAGTCCCGCGCCGATCAACAGGACCAGCGAGAGCCCCACCTGGGCGACTACCAACGCTTTGCGGAAACGCACCTGCGAGGTGCTGCCCAGGGTGCTCGCCACCTGTTCTTTCAGGCTGGCGGCGACATCCGTACGAAAGGTCTCCCAAGCCGGCGCCAGGCCGAAGATCACACCGGTCAGGACCGTGAGAGCCAACGCGAAGAGCAGCACCCGCGGATCCGGCTGCGACGTGAGCCCTCGCGTGGAGGGGTCGGACGGCAGAAAACCGAGCAGCAGGTCGCCGCTCCACTCTGCGGTGAGGACTCCCAGCAGGCCGCCGGCCAGTGAGAGCGTAAGGCCCTCCAGCAGCATCTGGCGCAGCAGCTTTCGCCGGCCGGCGCCGATGGCCAGGCGGATGGCGATCTCCTTCTGGCGGCCCGCCGCACGGGCGATGAGCAGACTGGCGATGTTGGCGCAGGCGATCAGCAACAGCAGGCCGGCCATGGAGCTGAGAACCAACAGCGGACCGGAAGCCTGCTCGCGCACGGCAGAAATGCCGCGCGCGCCCGGCAGCAAAGTCAGGTGGCGGGCGGCAAATTCCCGCCGATACCTTTCGGAGGCATGCGGCGTGTTGCGGGCCTCCTCTTCCAGGATGGGCCGCCAAAACACGTTCAAGGCGCTCTCCGCCTGCCGGCGCGGGACGCCGGGCCGCAGGCGGGCAAAGATATTGAGCCAGTAGCCCCGGCGCTGCGCCAGGCCGTCGAACATCTGGGTCAGGCTGTGTTGTAGCGTAATGGGCAGGAAGACGTCGGTGGATTCAGCGGCACCCACACCGTGGAATCCGGGCTGCGCCACGCCTACAATCGTCATGGCCCGCCCGTTGATCCGCAGATTCTGATTCAGCGCCGCAGGGGACCCTCCAAACCGGTTCTTCCAGAGGTTGTAGCTGATTACGATCACGTCGTTCGGGCGGCCCAGGCGATCGTCCTCCGGCGACAGGGGACGGCCCAAAACGGTCCCGGCGCCCAGCACGCCGAAATAATTGCCGCTGACCAGCTCACCCGCCACCACGTCCGTGCGATCGCCGGACGCCATACTGAGACGGATAGGGAAGCGCGCGATCACTCCGGCTACGGCGGGGGCCCGGTCGCGGAAGTCACAGTACATGGGATAGGAGAAGGCGTAATTGTCGTCGTAGCTGGTCTCCACAAAACCGCTTTTGCGGCCCAGCGCACTGAAAAGGACAAGCTGCGCCGCATCGTGAACGGGCAAGTTACGCAGCAGTATCTGGTCGGTGAGGCTGAAGATGGCGGTATTGGCGCCGATCCCCAGGGCCAATGTCAACAGCGCGGCGCCGGTCAGTACGGGATGCTTACGAAATCCGCGGAGGACGTAACGAAGGTCCTTCAGAACGCTGGGCATAGGGGCGTCCTTAGCAAACCGGATGCCAGCCAGGCCCGCGCAAAATCAATCGGCAGCAGCAGGCGGACGTCCGTATGTGGGATTGGGTGTCTGGGAATGAGAACGAAAACCGCGCGCCAGGGGTACGATCTCCTTCGTCGGTCTGCGGGCACCTGGGCCAAGCTGTGCTACTCGGCACGTAACGCGCTCACCGGATCCACCGCGCTAATGCGCAATGCCGGCAGGTAGCTGGCCGCCAGGGCAGCCGCGATCAAACAGACGGACATGGCGAGGTAGGTGAGTGGATCGACGGCCTTGACTTCGAACAACAGCTTGGCCATCAGGCGCATGAGCAAGGCGGCGGCGACCAGGCCGCAGGCCACCCCGATCAGCGCGAGGCGCAATCCGTCGCGCAGGAACAGGCCCGTCAGTTCGAGCCGTTGCGCACCGAGCGCCATGCGGATGCCAATCTCGCGGGTACGCTGCGCCACCGTATACGAGATCACACCGTAAATGCCGACCATTCCCAGCAGCAGCGCCATGGCGCCGGCGATGGCCAGTATCACCAGGGTGAAAGAGGTGCGGGCGATGGACTTGTCATAGATCTGGCGCATGGTCCGCACGTTGGCGAGCGGCAGATTGGGATCCACCGACCAGACGGCTCGCCGTACCTCGTTCAGAAAGCCCTCAGTTCCGATGCGGTCGCCGCGAATCAGGTAGAACAGCGAGCGCCAGACAAACACCGGGTTGTCGGCGAACTGGTTGATCAGGATGGGCCAGAACACAGTAGAGGAGGCCTCCCTATCCAGGCCGTCGTCGTGTTCGTCCTCCACCACGCCGACGACTTCATGCCAGGAATTTTGGGGGGATTCGCGCAGCCGTTTGCCGATGGCGGCTTGCGGCGTCCCCCACAGCTCGCGCGCCAGGTTCTCGGACACCATAGCCACGCGCCTCCTATCGAACACATCCGTCCAGTTGAAATCGCGGCCGGCCACCAGGCGGGTGCCCGTGGCGTGCAGGGCGCCCGGCGAAACGAACCGGTAGCGCCGCAAGGGCGGCATCTGGCCTTCCCGATAAGCGCGGCCTTCGGGGTAAACCGGGTCGCGCCAGCCGAGCCCATCCAGCGGCACGGTGCTCGATAACGCCGCGGACTCAACACCGGGGATGGATGCCAGCTTCTGGAGGATCTCCTGTTCCATGCGTACCACGGCGACCTCGTCTTTCACTTGCGCCGCGGGAATGGAGATGCGCAGGGTCTGTACTCGCTCCGGATGGGTGAATCCCGGCCGGACGTTGCGCAAAGCCCGGAAGGAGCGGATCATCAAGCCAGAGCTGACCAGCAGGACCAGCGCCAGGGCCACTTGCACCACCACCAGAATGCTGCGTGTGCGATGTCTCTCGCGGCTTTGACTGGACGTGCGGCCACCGCCATGCAGCGCCCCGGACAGGTTCGGGCCGGCATACTTCCATACTGGAATCGCGCCGAAGAGCAGGCCGGCCGCCAGCGAAACCACCAGGGTAAAGAGCAGTACCCAGCTATCGATGCGGATCTCGCTCAGGCGCGGCAGGTTGACTGGTCCGATGTAAACCAGCAAGCGCAGTGCTCCATACGCCAGTCCCAGCCCGGCCACGCCGGCCAAAACCCCCAGTGTGAGGCTTTCCGCGATCAGCTCCCAGGCAATGGTCTTTGTGCTCGCGCCGAGGGCGGCGCGGATG
>Ga0335083_10009229_pt1 | contig 11978 bp, 14 predicted proteins | sample Lox_Sample_42_FD_206716 | JGI IMG/M metagenome (GOLD analysis project Ga0335083, IMG submission 206716) | Soil microbial communities from Loxahatchee National Wildlife Refuge, Florida, United States - Lox_Sample_4.2 | ecosystem: Environmental > Terrestrial > Soil > Wetlands | place: USA... | reverse complement strand
GGAGGAACTGTGGCAGCAGGTCCAGGCGATCTGGTCGCTGGCCTGGTCCGCGAACTATGCGGCGCTGACGTCCGTGCAGGACGCGGGCCTCAGCCGGTTCTCGCCGGCCAGGCCGCAGCGCTGGGTCGTAGCGTCCTTCGAGCACCACCGCGGCCCGCACGGCCGTCCGCATCCCCACATCCACAACATCGTCATCACCACCTTGACGACCGGAGCCTGCTGCGGGCGCTTACCCGGCGGTGGTGGCCTTGTGCCGTGATCCCCGGCGGATCCGGTGCTCGCCGCGATATTCCGCGTGACGTTCGGCTCGCCAGCTCAACCCCAGCGCCGCGGACAGGCCGGCCAGGGCGACGCCGGCGATGGCCATCAGGACGACCGCGGCCGCCATCAGCGACCCGCCCCGCACCTGCGGTTCGCACGGCCAGGCGGGCACCCGGGTCCCGCTGGCTGTTCCGGGGCAGCCGTGGTGAGCGGCCAGGCGAGTGTGATCCGGCGGCCGGTCATCGCGGCTTCTGCCTGAAGCCGCTGCGAAGAAGTTCCTCAACGTCAGCGCGCCGGTACCGGGGCCTGTCGTCTCCGTTGCGGACCTCGGGCAGCAGCCCGCGCCGCGCCCATTTCGCCACCGCTGCTGAGGTATCCCGGAACAGGTAGGCCACCTGCTGGCGGGTCATCAGTTCCTCACCGACATCGCCGATGCTGACGGTCATCGCAGCAACCCACCTCCCGTGAGTGCGGTACCCGGCACCCAGCCCGGGCGCGGCCCTGAGGCTACGAGATGCCAGTTGCGAAGAAAATATTAATGCAAATTGCAGAAAACCGGCACTACCCGACTGGGCTATCACGGACTACGCGAAGGCGGGCTGGAGCATAGCGTCTCGGGGAATTAGCCGCCAAGCGCACAGCACTGGCTGGCGCCGGGCCGGGCCGCTCGCGGGCCCGGCCCGACGCCAGCTTGCGGGGCTTGGCGCAGCTCCGCGCCGAGGCTGTCTCAGCTCGCCAGGACGAGCTTTCCGAGCAGGCCATGGGCCTCGTCATCGGGCCCGGAGGAGAAGATCAGCTCGTTGGTCTTGGCGGCGTTCCCGTTGCCGAAACGCAGGCTCCACAGGCCGTCGATGGCGATCGGCCGGCCGTTGACCCCGCGCAGCTGGCCCAGGTAAAGCCCGGTGGCCGGGTCATAGGCGTTGATGTGACCATCGCCGAAGTTGCCGACGAGCAGCGCTCCGCTGAACCTGCCGAAGCTGGCCGGGGCCATGGCGAGCCCCCACGGCGAGTTCAGTGCGCCCCGGGTGGCCACCCGGCGAAGGATCGTGCCGTTGTTGGAAAATACGTCCACGAACCCGTGACCAGGCCCGGCCACGTCATCTTCGCGGGCTGCGTCTGGCTTCGCATAGGTCACGTAGAGCCTGCCCCCCAATTCCGCGATGTCGAAGGGCGCGTAACCGCGCGGGAGCAGAGGATCCACGAACCGGCCGCCGGGCAGTACGACCGGATTGAAGTCACTGTTGTAGACCTCTACCCGCCCGGACCGGAAGTTGGTGGCGTACAGATAGGTCTTGCCGTCCGCCGCCTGGGCCTGGGCCAGGCCCTTGTAGACCGCGTTGGCGCCGCTGTCATGCGCGACCTCGGTCACCGTGGACGGAGGTTTGGCGCCCGCGGCCACGCCGACGTTGGGGTTCCAGCCGTCGATCCCGCCGTTTTCCGAGACGAAGATGAAGGCCGCCGGACCCGAGTGGCCGGCCGCGTCACGCACGACGAAGTCGTTCGGGTTGGTGTCGGCGTTGGATACCTGGCCGGTCGGCGCGCCCGAGGTGATCGTGACCACCAGGCCGGCCTTGCTGACGGCCGTGGCGGTTCCCGAGGTATAGAGGGTGGTCTTGTCCTTCCCGTTGTCCGACACCCACAGCGCTCCGCCCGGTGCCTGGTCGGTGCCCGGACCGGCGGAAACTCCCCAGGAGTTCACCAGGTCCGGGTCGGTCACCGCGGCCAGGCCGGGAATGTCGGAGACCAGGTTGACCTGCCGGTACACCGAGTCGTGCACACCCGCCGAGGCGGCGCCGGCCGTCGCCGGCAGCATGCCCCCGGCGGCCACGAGCACGGCCAGTGGCCACAGGCGCCGCGCCCCCCGCGCGACGGCATTCGCCGGGGTTTTCACGTGCATCATCTGCTGAGCCCTCCCATATAGGCGTCTGCGAGGACATGTCGTGCTCCCCGTCGCGGTCCTCGTGCCGCCACGATGCCTTGCGCCGCTGGAACGGCGCTGAAACGCGCGAACTGCCTATGCAGGTCAGACCGCCCGGTAATCACCCCGAGGACACCGGTGCACTACATGCTCATCTGCAATAACTCCCGGGCGCACGCACCCGGTCAGCGTCTGACCTCTTCGGCAATCACGCGATTGCGTGGCGTGCTTACCCTTGCTGGCAAGGGACGCGGGAGCTGGAGATGGACGCTGCTGAGTTCGTGGTGCCGGCCGTGCTGCGCGCGGCCATGTTCGTGCCCGGTCAGGCCGCCGGCCGGCCTGGACCCGCGCGGGTTACCGCGAGCGCCTTCCGGGCAGCGGGCCTGCCAGTGCCCGGGCACCCCGCGCAGCGGAACATCTACCAGCTCACCGGGCGGCAGGGCCTGCCCTGGACGCCGGGTCTTGACGCGCATATCGGCCGCCGCGGCGGCGAACTGCTCGGCCACGGAAGGCTGATCCTAGTGGACATCGACACCCCGGCGGCGGCGGACGGCACCCCGATGGCCGACCCGCTGCGGTGGCTGGCTGACCGGGCCGTCGAGGCCGGGGCGCTGCTTGACCTGTCCGCCGCGGTGTCGGTACGCACGCCGGGCCACCCCGGCCGGGGGCACCTGCCCGGGTGGCACCTGTGGTACCGGGCCGATCCCGCCTGTCCTGTGCGCATGGGGCCGCTGGCGCGCTGCCATGCCGTCGAGTTGCGTGCCCGCGGCACTTGCCCCGGCTCGCCCGGCTATGCGGTCCGGTCGAGGCCAGGCCAGCTGCCGGTTCTCCCGCGGTGGATCGCCGTCCTGGCCGGCCCGCCCCCCGCGGCGGCGGCCGGTACCAGGACCGGCCGTGGCGGCGGGAGCGGGCAGGCCAGGCTCCACGGGATCACCGGGCGGCTGCTGGCCGCCCGGCGCGGGGAACGCAACCGGCTGCTGTTCTGGGCCAGCCTGCGGGTCGGCGAGATGGTCGCTGACGGGGACCTGGAAGCCGCGGCAGCCGGGCAGGCGCTGACCGATGCCGCCGCACGGATCGGCCTGGTCCGCGAGGACGGGCCGCAAGCCGTCGCGGCCACGATCAGGTCGGGGTTCGAGCGCATGGGAGTAACGCATGAGCCACCGCCCTAACCACCGCGCCACGGTCGGCGCCTGAGCCGCGCGGCCTCTGGCCGGGGTGTGCTCTGGGCGCCGGACCAGATCGCCCGTCACCTGCTCGAGGACTCGTGCCTCGCCGGACACCAGGACCTTGTCGGCTACGCAGATCGAGCCGCCTGGCTGGCGGGGCTGTTGACTCTTCCTTGCCGGAAATCCTAAGGTGAGCGATAGCAGCGGCGTGTAAGCGCTTAGATGGGTGATCTGCGGTTATCGCCGCTATGCGGGCACGTTGCCGCCGGCCAGGGAGACGGCATTTAGGGGGGACGGCTGAACGGGTTCGGCGTTTCTCCGGCCGCGACGCTCTACGACGTCGCGCGGGAGGCGGGAGTCTCCACGGCTACGGTCTCCCGGGTGGTCCACGGCCTGGACCGGGTCCGCCCGTCCACCCGGGCGCGCGTCCTGGAGGCGATCGAGGCGCTCGGCTACGTTCCCGACAGCGCGGCGCAGAGCATGGTCCGGCAGCGCAAGGAGGTGATCGGGCTCCTGGCGGTGGAAAGCCGCAGCCCGGATACCGATGTCGAGCAGCAGGGCCTGCTGTTCATCGAAGAGGTGCTGCGCGGTGTGGAGTCCTCGCTGGGCGAGATCGAATGGTCGCTGCTGATCGCTTTGCTGCGGGACGACGACCCGGCCGGCGCCTACCGGCGGATGCAGAAGATCTCGGCCAAGGTCGACGGGCTGCTCATCGCCGAGGGGATTGTCAGCTCAGAGTACCTGGCGCGGGTGGCGGCCCGTGTCCCGGTCGTGCTGATCGCCGGTTCCCCCGGCGAGCCGCACGCGGACGTCTTCGGCGCTGACAACCGCGCCGGGACCAGGGCGCTGGTCAGCCACCTGGTCGAACGGCACGGCAGGACCAGGCTGTTCGGGATAGCCGGGCCACCAGAGGCGCCGGACGCGCAGGAACGGCGCAGCGCCCTGGAGGAGGCAGTCGCCGGGCACCCGGGCGCGGTGCTGGCGGGGTCCTTCCAAGGCTGGTTCGCTGCCGTGAGCGGCCAGCTGGCTGTGCGTGAGATCCTCACCCGGCCGCGTCGGGACCGGCCTGACGCGATCGTCTGCGCCAACGACCAGATGGCGATCGGAGCCATCCGCGAGCTGCAGAGGGCAGGGGTGGGGGTCCCGGCCGACATCGCCGTCGTCGGCTTCGATGACATGCACGCTGGCGCGCTGCTCATGCCGCCGCTGACCACGGTCCGCCAGCCGATGCGGCTGCTGGGCGAGCGCGCCTGCGCGCGCCTGCTGCAGCGGATCGCCCAGCCGGACCTGCCGCGCCATGTCGAGCGGCTGCCCGCCGAACTCGTCATCAGGGAAAGCTGCGGCTGCCGCGCGCAACCGCCCAGGCAGCCAGGCCTGGCGCGAGCGGGTCATGAGCAGGCGATCACATCGGGGTGACGCCCGGCTCGGACCCCTCCTCGTCGGACGGCGGCCAGGTACCGATCACCGGCAGCTTGTACAGGCTGTCCAGGTTTAGCTGCTGCGCGTCCTTCAGCACGACGTCCTGCTGTTCCTGCGCCTTCTCGGCGGTCTGCTTGGCCAGCTCGGAGGCCAGCCCGCCGAGCTGGCGCACGCCGGTGTCGTTGACGACCTCGTGGCTGCTGGCGAAGATGACGATGCCCTCGACCTGCCGTTTGTCCTGCTCGGGGGGCGACAGCGCGGCGCCCACCCGCGCCCCCTCGGCCGGGTTCGCGGCGCGGGCAGCGAGCTTGTCGCGCTCCTCGAGAACCCACTCGTGGAACTTCATCACCGCGCCCTGCAGGGGCAGCTCCTTGACGTTCTCGGTGGCCAGGGCGAACCGCCTGCCCTTGCTGAAGCAGCGGCCGTAGGCGAGCACGGCGGACGACCACAGCGCCAGCGGCATCAGCGGGTCCCGCTCCTCGTCCGGCTTGGCCAGCTCGGGGAGCAGCCGCTTGCAGCAGTCCATGACGAACTGCAGCTCGGCGATGATCGACGCCTGGTCGGCGAGCACGCGCGCTGACGGCACATCGAGGGCAACGGTCGGCATCGGCATCCTCAGATCTTCGCACCGCCCGCGGCCCGCGACTGTCTCACAAAATGACAAAATCCAGGCTCGGCCGGCCCCTGATTCAGCTGGCCTTCGCCTCCGGCGGGGCGCTGGTCGCCCAGCGGATGGCGCGCACCATCGCGCGGCCGGCCGGGCGGACGAGCACGGTCTCGGTGACCGGCAGCCGCGGCAGCCGCAGCGGCTGCCGCGCCCACCCGGGCAGCAGCGACACCGCGGCCGCGGCCAGCACGCCGTAAGGGGCCCGGGCGACCACGGGCAGCGGGGGATTGAACAGCAGGAACCGGGCCGCGTCGCGGGCCTCGGGCGTGGCGGCCAGCTCGGCCCGGTACCGGCCGATCTTCATCGCAAGCTCGGCCTCGGTGCGCGGCGGGTCAGGGACGCCTAGTTCGGTGCCGATCCGCGCCATGTCAGCCACGTAGCCGTCGCGTCCGGCCTGGTCCAGCGGCTCGGTGCCGAACCGGCTGTGCGCCCGCAGGAAGCTGTCCACCTCGGCGATGTGCACCCAGGTCAGCAGGTGCGGATCGGCGGCGGCGTAGGGCCGCCCGTCGGGCGCGGTCCCGGTGACGCGGGCGTGGACCGCGCGCACCCGCGCGATGGCCGCCATCGCGTCCTCGGTCCGGCCGAACGTGGTGACGGCCAGGAAGTAGCTGGTCCGCTGCAGCCGTCCCCACGGGTCGCCCCGGTAGTCGGAGTGCTGCGCGACGGCCGCCATGGCCAGCGGGTGCAGCGACTGCAGCAGCAGCGCCCGGATCCCGCCGACGAACATCGACGAGTCACCCTGGACCCGGCGGATCGGGCGGTCCTCGGCGAACCAGCGCTCGCCAGCGGAGGCGTGGATGTGCCGCCGCCGGTCCCGGCCCTGCGGGCCGGCGACCCGCTCGAAGATGGCAGCGCCGATCCGGGTCCGGAATGTGTCCACCTCCCCATTATCGTCCCTGCGGAGCGGGGCAGGCAGAATCGAGCCGTGGCAGAAACTCACCCGTTCGGCATACTCCCGGTCGTCGACGTGTCACCGTTGCTCGCTCCCCGGCCCGTCCCCGGTCTTCTGGCCGAGGTGGCCAGGCAGATCGAGGCGGCCTGCCGTGAGCACGGCTTCTTCTACGTCACCGGTCACGGCGTGCCGCCCGAGCTGCAGTCCCGGCTGGCCGCGGCCTGCACGGCGTTCTTCGCGCTGCCGCCCGCCGACAAGGCGGAGATCGCCATGGCCCGCGGCGGACCGGCCTGGCGCGGCTGGTTCCCGGTCGGCGCCGAGCTCACCTCCGGCCAGCCGGACCAGAAGGAAGGGCTCTACTTCGGCACCGAACTCGGCGAGGAGGATCCCCGGGTCAGGGCCGGGCTCCCGCTGCACGGCCGCAACCTGTTCCCGCGGCAGGTGCCCGGGATGCGCGCCGCCGTGCTCGGCTACCTCGGGGCGCTGACCGTCCTCGGCCAGGCGGTGCTGCGCGGCGTGGCGCTGAGCCTCGGCCTGGACCCGGAGTACTTCGCCGCCGGGTACACGGCCAGCCCTACCGTCCTGTTCCGGGTGTTCCGCTACCCGGCGGTGCCGGCGCAGGAGGCCGGCTGGGGCGTGGGGGAGCACACCGACTACGGCCTGCTGACCCTGCTGGCCCAGGATGATGCCGGGGGATTGCAGGTCAGGACGCCGAACGGGTGGGCCGACGCGCCCCCGCTACCGGGCACGTTCGTCGCCAACATCGGCGACATGCTGGACCGGCTGACTGGCGGCTGGTACCGCTCGACCCCGCACCGGGTGCGTAACACCAGCGGCCGGGACCGGCTGTCGTACCCGTTCTTCCTCGATCCTGGCTTCGCCGACGAGATCCCGCCACTGCCCGCCCTGACTGCGGTCGGTTCAGGCGGCGAGCCGCGCTGGGACGGGCAGAACCTGCACGCGTTCACCGGCACCTACGGCGACTACCTGCTCGGCAAGGTGGGCAAGGTGTTCCCGCACCTGCGCCGCGAGGTGCTGACCGACGAGACGCCGCCTTAGGCGGGCTGCTCGGCCTGCAGCTTCTTGACCACCTCGAGGGCCTCGCCGACGTGCCCGTCGATGTTGGTCATCGAGTTGAAGACGTGCCTGACCGTCCCGGTCCGGTCGATGACGTAGGTGACCCGGCCGGGGATGAACCCGAGCGCGGTCGGCACCCCGTAGGTCTTGCGGACCTTGGCGCCCTGGTCGGCCAGCAGCGTGAACGGCAGCCGGTGCTTGCTCGCGAAGCCCGCGTGCTTATCCGCCGAGTCGGAGCTGACCCCGATGACCTCGGCGCCCGCGTCGCTGAAGGCCTCGTGGCTGTCGCGGAACGCGCACGCCTCGGCGGTGCAGCCGCTGGTGTTGTCCTTGGGGTAGAAGTACAGGACGACTACCCGCTCGCCGATCCGGTCCTGCAGCCGGACCTGCTCGCCGGACTGGGACGGGAGGGTGAAGTCGGGAGCCTTGTCGCCGACCTGGATGCCGCGTGCCACGCTGGGCCTGCCTCTCTGTGGTCCCCCCTCAGGCTCAAGTGTAATTAAGCTCGGAGCATGATCGTCAATGACGCGGCCGCGGCCTTCGCCCGCGACGGCGTAACCTGCGTGCGGTCGGTCCTGGACCCCGGCGAGGTCGCGGAGGCAGCCGCCGCCATCGACGCGGTGCTGGCCCGGCCTAGCCCACTGGCCCAGGTGGCCAGCGCCCCCAACGACCCTGGCGCGTTCACCGAGGACTTCCGCCGCTGGCAGGAGATCCCGCAGATCGAACGGCTGGCCCGTCACTCCCGGGTGCCGGCCGTGGCCGCCGCCCTGATGGCCACGCCGCGGGTCCGCTTCTACCACGATCACGTCCTGGTCAAGGAGGGCGGGACCAGGCAGCGCACGCCCTGGCACCAGGACCAGCCCTACTACAACGTGGACGGCCGGGGCGTCAGCGCCTGGATCCCGGTGGATCCGGTGCCCGCGGACGGGTGCCTGGAGCTGGTCGCGGGTACCCATCGCGGCCCCTGGCTGATGCCGCGCACGTTCCTGGCCAAGGAGGCGCGCTGGTTCCCCGAGGGCAGCCTGGCCGAGCTGCCCGATATCGACGCCGATCCAGCTCGCTTCGACATCCGCCGGTTCGAGCTTCAGCCGGGCGACGCCATCTTCTTCGACTTCCTGACCGTGCACGGCGCCCCCGGGTTCCCGCACCGGGGCCGCCGCCGCATCCTGTCCCTGCGCTACCTGTCCGCGGACGCCAGGCACGCCCCGCGGACCTGGCGTACCTCCCCGCCGTTCGACGACCTGGACGCCGAGCTCCCGGCCGGCGCCGACATGGACCATCCGCTGTTCCCCGTGGTCTGGCCAGACCCCGTGACCTGAGGGCGTCCTCATGACGAGGTGAACACGATGTGCCCTTCGGGGTGCGCGATGGCCGGCCCGGCGGCCACGTACCGGACAGTACACGCCGCCGCGCAGCGCACGTCGATGGTCCTGGCCCCGCCCTCGGTGGCGACCAGGAGGTCCCCGCCCCGGATCCCGGCGCGGGCCAGGCCGGCTGCCGACAGCCGCAAGATGGCATCGTCGCCCGGGTGCCGGTTCCCCGCCGAGAAGCGATCGGCCAGGTAGGCGGCGGTGGCGCCGGGCGGAACGAATCCCGCCGACTCGACGCCGACGTCCCCGCCAGCCGGCTGCCCGGACCGCGCCAGGGTGGCAACCCGGCCTGCCGGGTCCACCGAGTACACCAGGCCGCTGTTCTCGTCCGGCGCGATCAGGTCACCGCCGAACCGGCCGAACGTGGCCGGCGCCACAGCGATGCCGCCCTCCATATGCGGCGCCCCCGCCGCGATAACCGTCAGGCGGCCGTCGCAGCCGATCCCGTACACCGTGGTCCGGCCCCGGAACCCGGCCGTGACCAGCAGCCGGTGCCCGAACCGGCCGCCGCCGTCGAACGTGATGCCGGACGGCGAGCTGCCCCGCGGCAAGCTGGTGAAACGTCGCGCCCGGCCCGGCGGGGTGATCATGATGACGCCCGGCTGCGCCCCCGGCTCGATGGCGAAGGCGTAATTTTCGCCGAACGAGCAGCGGTCTGCCTGGTCCCGGACCGCGCTTGTCATGGTGAGGTAGGGCTCGGTGCCCGTCGCGGTCAGGTACCCGTACGCCCCCCGCGCGAACGGGCGCGGCGCGCCGTCACGTCCCAGCGTGAACAGCCGCCCGGCCGCCGCGACCACGAACGATCCGCCCGTTCCCGGCCCGGCCAGGTCCACCACGCCAGGCAGGTGCCGGAAGACAGTCCAGGCCGCGGGCGCCGGCGGGCTGGGTGGCGCGGGGGGATTACCTCCGCAGGCCGCCAGCGTGATCGCCGTCAGCCCGAGCACGAGATTCTGCCGCCAGCGCACGGATACCTAACGTACGCGGCCGTGCCGTGGTTATCACCTTGTTCCGATCCAGCTCCCCGGCAGCGGCCGTCCGGGATTCCATGGCGCGGGTCCCCGGGGCGGCGTGAGCGGCGGCTGCGGCTCGGCGGGGTAGCCGAGCCGGTTCTCGCGCCAGGAACGCATCGGCTCGGGCAGGCCCATGGCGGCGAATGCAGCCGGCCAGTCGGCCGGGCCGTATCCGGTGCCGAGGTCGCTGTGGTGCAGTTCCACTTCGACCAGCCGCCTGATCAGCAGCCCGGCCGCGGGGAACGGGGCCAGTCCGGGGACCCGCACCGGGACCTGCCACCGATCGTCGGGCAGCCGGCGGGCGACGGTCCGCAGCGCCATCGCCGCGTCTGCCAGGTCCGCCACGAGCTGCTCGGGCCGCTGGCCCTCGGCCTGGTTGAGGCCGGCCGCGTGCGCCTCGGCACTGGGGCCAGGACGGTCCTGGCCGTCCCGCACCCCGGCCAGCAGGTCCCGCATCGCGTCGGCGCCCAGGGCTACATGCGCGAGGACCCGGGCCCGCGTCCATCCCGGCAGCAGCGACGGTGCCCGCAGATCCGGTTGGGTGATGACCCGGGCGCGGTCGATCAGCCGCTGCGTGGCCTGGTCGATCTGGTCGCTCAGCTCCCGTTGCGCGCTATCCACCAGCTCATCTTGCCAACCGGCCTCGTCACCGGGAATGCTGGCCCGTGTGATCGACCCAGACTCGGCGGTACCGCCGTATGAGCAAGTCGCCAAGATGATGCGTGACGAGATCACCGAAGGGACCATGACCGGCCGGATCCCTTCGGTGCACACGATCGCCGAGCATCACCACGTCTCGCACCGCGTGGCCGCCCGGGCACTCGAGATGCTGAAGGGCGAGGGCATGATCGTCAGCCGGCCCGGCGAGGGCGACTTCGTCCGCCATCCCCGCGAGGCGTAGCGACCCGGCGTCACCGCCAGGTGAAAACGCTGGCTTCCTCCACGCAGCGGAACCACCACTCGAGGTTGTACTCATCGGGGCGCTCCAGCGCGATCTCGTACTCCAGGGTGCCGAAATTGCGGCCGGTCTGGACCGCGCCCACGGTGCGGAGCAACATGCCCATCGGCACGTTCTCGGAGGCCACCACCGCGGTGAACCGGCCGATGCCTTCCTCCCGGGCCCGCTGTGACAGCCGGGCAAGCAGTTCGGTCCCCAGCCCCCGGCCCTGCCAGTCGTCGGCGATGGTGAGGGCGATCTCGGCGGCCTGCCGGTCGTCGGCGTCCCGGACATAGCGCGCGACGCCCACGCCGCGCCCGCTACCGGGGTCCAGCGCGCCGAGCGCCTCGTGGTCGTGGTGGTCCACGTTGGCGTAGTAGTGCAGTTCGGCCGCCGTCAGCTCGTCCTTCTTGCCCAGGAAGCGCATCCGGCGGGACCGCTCGCTCAGCCGGGCGAACCCCTCTGCGATGAGCGAGGCGTCCGTGCTGCGTACCGGGCGGATCAGTACCCGTGACCCGTCGCGCAGCCGGACGTTCGTTCCCTCCGCCGCCGGCCTGGACTCGTCATCTGGCTGGCCGCCACCCCGGCCGCGACCCTGGCCTGGCCGCAGCCAGTTCGCCAGCCAGCGCCGCGCCGGCGCCTTGTGAACGGGATGACTGGTCATGGGGACTGCTCCTTGGGCCGGCACACACCAAGGGCGCAGCGGCGGGACGGGATCTGTTATCTCACTGTGCGCGGTACCACTGAAGCGCCGCTGATCCCGTACTGGAACTGCCGAGACGTTCGAGTCAGCCGGTGCCTACGTCATGGGGCGGCGAATGGCCGACGGCGGCGAGATCCCCTGGGGAGACGAGCCCCCGTTCCGGGCCCCGGTATTCGTGGTGACCCACCGGCCCCGGCCGGTGCTGCACCGGCCGGGCGGCACCAGCTTCACGTACGTCACCGGCGGCATCGCCGACGCCATCAGCCGGGCCCGCGCCGCGGCGAACGGGAAGAACGTCGCTATCGCTGGCGGCGGCACGCTGCTCCGCCAGGTCATCGAGCTCGGGCTGCTGGACGAACTGGAACTCCACGTCGTGCCGGTGATCCTCGGTGACGGGATGCGCCTGCTCAGCCCCGATCTCGCCCTGGACGGTAAGGAAGCGATCGAGCTGACCCCGGCCCGCGTCATCGCCACCCCCGACGTCACGCACATCCGCTACAAGATCGAGGGCCGCCGTCCGCTCGTGCTCGATGACCGGGGACGGGAGCCCGAACCCGC
>Ga0335083_10009226_pt1 | contig 11979 bp, 10 predicted proteins | sample Lox_Sample_42_FD_206716 | JGI IMG/M metagenome (GOLD analysis project Ga0335083, IMG submission 206716) | Soil microbial communities from Loxahatchee National Wildlife Refuge, Florida, United States - Lox_Sample_4.2 | ecosystem: Environmental > Terrestrial > Soil > Wetlands | place: USA... | reverse complement strand
GCCTCCGATTCGGGGCTGGCGAGCGTCACCCGCCACTTGCCGCCGCGGCGCGCGGCGCCGGAATCCGGCGCGATCTCGGTCTGCCGCGACCAGTCGGCCAGCTGCTCCGGCGACACGAAGCCGACCGGCTGCGTGACGCCGCCCTCGCGGCGGTAGAACTGGCGCGGCTGGTCCATGGCCACCGGCGCCTCGCCCTGCGCGCCGACCTCGACCTTGCCTTCGATCAGGCACACCACCTGGCGCTGCGCCTCGGACTTGCCCCACAGGTCGGTGCCGCGCACCCCCGCGACCACCGTCCCGACGGTGATGCTGACCTCGCGCTTGCGCGGCTTGGAGAGCAGCCCGGTGGTGAAGCGGAACGCGCCCTCGACCACGTCGAGCACGGCGCGGAAGACGCCGGACTCCGGCCGCGCCTGCTGGATCTTGAGCGTCGCGCCTTCGCCGAGCTTGACGCTGCTGCCCTCGGGCAGCTTCAGCAGCACGCGCGAGCCTCCGCCCGTCCGGACCGCGTCTCCGCCCTTCAGCCGCATGCCGGGCGCGAGCGGCTCGCGCGACCCGCCGCGCTCGACCCAGGCGGGCATCTTCACCCCTTCTACGGTCGCGCCCTGCTGCGCCAGCGCGGGCGCCGCGGCGGCGAGGCCGGCGGCGAGGACAACGGCGTGGATCTGTCTCATGCATGACCTCCGAGCGTGGTGCTGCAGCGATATACGCCGCCGTCCGGCGGCCGGATGCGCGCCCTTATAATTCGCAGCTTTCGCCAACTTCGTCACATGCAGGAACGCTACGAGCCCCGCAGCGTCGAGCGCGAAGCCCAGGAGTTCTGGGCGGCGCGGCGCTCGTTCCGGGTCACCGAAGATGCGGGGCGCAGCAAATTCTACTGCCTCTCGATGTTCCCCTATCCGTCGGGGAAGCTGCACATGGGGCATGTGCGCAACTACACCATCGGCGACGTGCTGACCCGCTACTACCGCATGCGCGGCAGGAACGTGCTGCAGCCGATGGGCTGGGACGCGTTCGGCCTGCCGGCGGAGAACGCGGCGATGGCGAACCGGGTGCCGCCGGCGAAGTGGACGCGCGACAACATCGCGTACATGAAGCGGCAGCTGCAGAGCCTCGGCTTCGCGCTGGACTGGGAGCGCGAGCTGGCGACCTGCGATCCGTCGTACTACCGGTGGAACCAGTGGCTGTTCACGCGCCTGTTCAGGAAGGGCGTCGCCTACAAGAAGACGGGCGTGGTGAACTGGGACCCGGTCGACCAGACCGTGCTCGCCAACGAGCAGGTGATCGACGGCCGCGGCTGGCGCACCGGCGCGCCGGTGGAGAAGCGCGAGATCCCGATGTACTTCCTGCGCATCACGCAGTACGCCGAGGAGCTGCTCGCGGCGCTCGACGAGCTGCCGGGGTGGCCCGAGCAGGTGAAGCTGATGCAGAAGAACTGGATCGGGAGGTCGGAGGGCGTCCGGATCGGCTTCGAGTACGCGCTGGAGAACGAGAAGCGGGTCCTGTGGGTCTTCACCACCCGGGCCGACACGCTGATGGGCGCGACCTTCATGGCGGTGGCGCCCGAGCACCCGATCGCCGAGTTCGCCGCGCGCAGGGACGCGAAGGCGCGCGCGTTCGTCGAGGAATGCCGCAGGACCACGGTGATGGAGGCCGACCTGGCGCAGATCGAGAAGCAGGGCGTGCCGGCCGGCATCGAGGTCGAGCACCCGCTCACCGGCGCCAAGATCCCGGTGTGGATCGGCAACTACGTCCTGATGGGCTACGGCGAAGGCGCGGTCATGGGCGTGCCGGCCCACGACGAGCGCGACTTCGCCTTCGCTTTGAAGTACGGGCTGGAAGTGAAGCAAGTAATTCAAGTCCCCGTGCCCTCGGAGAGAGAAGAGGATTTGGAGTACCGCAGATTCAGCAATACGCAGTGGAAACCCTGGTATGAAGAAAAGGAAAAAGGAATCTGCGTCAATTCCGGCAAATATGACGGCCTGACGTATCGCGCGGCGGTCGACGCGATCGCCGCCGACCTGGGCGCGAAGGGCCTGGGCGAAAAGCAGGTGCAGTGGCGGCTGCGCGACTGGGGCATCTCGCGCCAGCGCTACTGGGGCTGCCCGATCCCGATCGTGCATTGCCCCGCCTGCGGCGACGTGCCGGTGCCCGACGCGCAGCTCCCGGTGGTGCTGCCGGAGCACCTGGTGCCCGACGGCACCGGCAACCCGCTCAACAAGCTGCCGGAGTTCGTCGACACTGCCTGCCCGTCGTGCGGCAAGCCCGCCAAGCGCGAGACCGACACCATGGACACCTTCGTCGACTCGTCCTGGTACTTCGCGCGCTACGCCTGCCCGGACCAGGGCGGCGCGATGATCGACGAGCGCGCGCGCTACTGGATGCCGGTCGACCAGTACATCGGCGGCATCGAGCACGCGATCCTGCACCTGCTGTACTCGCGGTTCTTCCAGCGCGCCATGATCGACGAGGGCCTGTACGGCGAGGTCCCGGCGGCGCGCCGGCGGACGCTCTCGGAGCCGTTCGCCGACCTGCTCACCCAGGGCATGGTGCTCGCCGAGTCGTACTACACCGACGCCGGCGGCCGCCGCGAGTGGGTCAACCCGGCGGAAGTCTCGGTGGAACGGGACGCGAAGGGCAAGATTGTCGCTGCGAAGCGGGTCTCGGACGGCGCGGCCGTGGTCTACGACGGCCTGGGCACGATGTCGAAATCGAAGAACAACGGCGTCGATCCCCAGGCGCTGATCGAGAAGTACGGCGCCGACACCGCGCGCTTCTACACCATGTTCGCCTCGCCCCCGACCAACACGCTGGAATGGAGCGACGAGAGCGTGGAAGGCTCGTTCCGGTTCCTGAAGCGCGTATGGGCGTATTGCCTGAAATGCCGCGGCGCGAGCGGCTCGTCGGCCGACGAGGCGGCGCGCAAGGCGGCGCGCTTCGAGATCCACTCGGTCCTGAAGCAGGTCAACTACGACATCGAGAAGCGCCAGCTGAACACCGTCGCCTCGGGCGCGATGAAGATCCTGAACGCGCTCGAGCGGCTCGACGGCTTCCCCGCCGAGGCCGGCGAGGGCCTGCGGATCCTGCTGCGGGTGCTCTCGCCGATCACGCCGCACCTCGCGCACCACCTCTGGCGCGAGCTCGGCTTCGGCGAGGACGTGATGCAGGCAGCCTGGCCCGACCCGGACCCGGCCGCGCTGGCGCAGGACGAGATCAAGTACGTCGTGCAGGTCAACGGCAAGACGCGCGGCACGGTGTCCGTGCCCGCAGGGCTGAGCGACGAGCAGACCGCGAAGCTCGCAATTTCGGCGGTGGACAAATATATTGGCGGCAAGGAAGTCCGCAGGAAGATCGTGGTCCCCGGAAAGCTGGTTAACATCGTGCTATGACTCGCGCCCTCCTCGCTCTCTCGGCGGCACTGCTCGCCGGCTGCGGCTTCCACCTGCGCGGCACCGCGGTGCTGCCCTTCGACACCATCTACCTGCCGGCGACCACGGCGCCGGGCATCGTGCTCGACCTGCGCCGCAACATCCTGGCGGGCACCAAGACCAGGGTGGTCGACGACCCCAAGAAGGCCGAGGCGGTGATGGAGTTCACCCAGGAGGCGCGCGACAAGGTGATCCTGTCGCTCGGCGCCGACGGCCGCGTGCGCGAGTACGAGCTGCGCTACCGTGTGGGCTTCCGTGTGCGCGACCCCAAGGGGGGCGAGTTCGTCCCGACCAGCACCGTGCAGCTGCAGCGCGACGTTACCTTCAACGACTCGGCGGTGCTGTCCAAGGAAATCGAGGACCAGCAGCTCTACCGCGACATGCAGTCCGACATGGTGCGCCAGATCATGGCGCGCCTCGCCGCCGCGGAGCGGCCGAAGACCCAGTAGCCGTGCGGCTGCGCGCGGCGCAGGTTCCCGAGCAGCTCGAGGCGCGGGGCGGCGGCGGCCTCGCCCCGGTGTGGCTGATCCATGGCGACGAGCCGTTGCTGGTGCTCGAGGCGGCGGACGCGGTACGCGCCGCGGCGCGGCGCGCGGGCTACACCGAGCGCGAGGTGCTGTTCGTCGAGCGCGGCTTCGACTGGAGCCGGTTCGCCGGCGCCGCCGCCAGCCAGTCGCTGTTCGGAGAGAAGAAGATCGTCGAGCTGCGCCTGGCGAGCGGGCGGCCGCCGGCCGCCGCGGCGCAGGCGCTCGAGCGCTACTGCGCGCGCCCGAGCCCCGAGGTGCTGCTGCTCGTGATGATGCCGCGGCCCGAGGGCGCCGGCTGGTGGAAGGCGGGCTGGTTCGCCGCGCTGGAGCGCGCCGGCGTCGTCGCCGAGGCGCTGCCGGTGGCGCGCAGCGAGCTGCCGCGCTGGATCTCGCAGCGCCTCGCGCGCCAGCGCCAGCGCGCCTCGGCCGAGACGCTCGAGCTGATGGCCGACCGGGTCGAGGGCAACCTGCTCGCCGCGCACCAGGAGATCGCCAAGCTCGCGCTGCTGGCGCCCGAGGGCGAGCTCGCGCCCGAGGCGGTCGAGCGCGCGGTGGCGAGCGTCGCTCGCTTCGATTTCGAGACGCTGGCGGCGTCGCTCTACGCCGGCGACGCCGCGCGCTACGCACGCGCCCTCGCCGGCCTGCGCGGCGAGGGCGAGAGCGCGGCCGGGCTGGCGTGGCGGCTCGGCGACGAGCTCGCGGCGCTCGCGCGCATCAAGCGCCGGCACGCGCGCGGCGCCTCGCTGGAGAAGCTGTTCGCCGAGAACCGCATCTGGCGCGGCGCGCAGGCCCGCTGCGAGGCCGCGCTCGCCCGCCTCGACGCCGAGCGGCTCGACGCCGCGGTGCTCGCGGTGGCGCGCGCCGAGCGCGCGGCGAAGGGCGTCGGCAGGGGCGAAGCGTGGGATGCGCTGCTCGCGCTGGGGTTAGAATTGCGCGATGGGAATCATGCCGCAGGCGCAGCTGCGCGCTGAGGCCGCCGATGCCGCGGCGGCGATGCGGGCGCTCGGCCGCGCGGCGCGCGAGGCCGCGAAGTCGCTCGCCCGCGCCTCGAGCGCGGCGAAGGACGGCGCGCTGCGCGCGACCGCGGCCGAGATCCGCGCGCGGGCCGCGGAGCTGCTCGCCGCCAACCGCACCGACGTCGAGGAAGCGAAGCGCGCCGCGAGCGACGGCGCCTTCGTCGACCGGCTGACGCTGACGCCGGCGCGCATCGAGCAGATGGCGGCGGGCGTGGAGGCGGTCGCGGCGCTGCCCGACCCGGTCGGGCGCGTTTCCGAGCGCCGGCGCCAGCCCTCCGGCATCGAAGTGGCGAAGATGCGCGTGCCGCTCGGCGTGGTCGGAATCATCTACGAGTCGCGCCCCAACGTGACGGCCGACGCCGCGGCGCTGTGCCTGAAGGCGGGCAATGCCTGCATCCTGCGCGGCGGCTCGGAAGCGCTGCGCTCGAACCTCGCCATCGCGGCCTGCGTGCGCGCGGGCCTCGCCGCCGCCGGGCTGCCGGAAGCGGCGGTGCAGGTGGTGCCGACGGCCGACCGCGCCGCGGTCGGCGAGATGATCCGCATGAACGAGTACATCGACATCCTCGTGCCGCGCGGCGGCAAGGGGCTGATCGAGCGCCTGGCGAGGGAGTCGCGCATCCCGATGATCAAGCACCTCGACGGCGTATGCCACCTGTACGTCGACGACCGCGCCGACCCGGAGATGGCGGTGCGCATCGCCGACAACGCGAAGACGCAGCGCTACGGCACCTGCAACACGATGGAGACGCTGCTGGTCGCAGAGGGAATCGCCGAGAGAGTCCTGCCCGCGATCGTCTCGATCTTCGAGCGCAAGGGTGTCGAGATTCGCGGCGACGAAAGGACCCGGACTTTCGCGCCGAGGGCGAAGGCGGCGGGCGAACCGGATTTCTACACCGAGTGGCTCGCGCCGGTGGTGTCGATCCGCGTGGTGAAGGACCTCGACGAGGCGATGGCGCACATCGCCAAGTACGGCTCGCAGCACACCGACGCGATCGTCACCGCGGACCCGGCGCGCGCCGAGCGCTTCCTGCGCGAGGTCGACTCCAGCTCGGTGCTGGTGAACGCCTCGACGCGCTTCGCCGACGGCTTCGAGTACGGCCTCGGCGCCGAGATCGGCATCTCGACCGACAAGCTGCACGCGCGCGGCCCGGTCGGCCTCGAGGGCCTCACCACGGAGAAGTACGTGGTCTACGGCCACGGAGAAGTCCGCGCCTAGTGGCGCAGCCGATCCTCCTGTTCGGCGGCACCTTCGATCCGGTCCACAACGCCCATCTGGCGGTGGCGCGCCGCGCGCTCGAGGCGCTCGGCGCCGCGCGCCTGCTGTGGATCCCGACGGGCGCCCCGCCCTACCGCGAGCGCCCGGTCGCCGCGGCCGCCGACCGGCTGGCGATGCTGCGGCTCGCGCTCGCCGGCGAGCCGCGCCACGCGATCGACGAGCGCGAGCTCGCCCCGGGCGCGAGCGGCTACACCCTCGACACCGTCGCCTCCCTGCAAGAGGAGCTCCCCGGGCACGAGCTCGTCCTGCTGATGGGCGCCGACCAGTACGCGAAGCGCGGGTCCTGGCATCGCTGGGCCGACCTGGAGAAGCTCGTTCGCGTCGCGGTGGTGGCGCGTCCCGGCTGGACTGCGGCGGGCGGCAGCGCGACCGTGGTGCCGATGCCGCCGATGGAGGTGTCGGCGAGCGACATCCGGGCGCGCCTGGCGCGCGGCGCCGAGGTCGCGGCGCTGCTGCCCGCCCCGGTGCTCGCCTATGTGCGCGAGCGCGGGCTGTACCGCTGATGGACCTGCGCCGGAAGCAGCGCGCCGTGGTCGAGGCGCTGGAGGACGTCAAGGGGCGCGACATCGTGCTCTACAACGTGGCGCGGCAGTCGGCGCTCTTCGAGCGCGTCGTGATCGCGAGCGGTGACTCCAGCCGCCAGGTCAACGCGCTCGCCGCAAGCGTGCAGGAAAAGCTGCAAGCGCTCGGCGCCCGGGTGTTCGGCGTCGAAGGGCGGCGCAACGGCGAGTGGGTGCTGGTCGACCTCGGCGACATCGTGGTGCACGTGATGCATCCCGCGGTGCGCAGCTACTACAACCTGGAAGAGCTCTGGGGCGGCAAGGAAGTCAAACTGAAGCGCCATGGCGCGGCTGCTCGTCCTCGCCGTAGCAAGTAGCCTGCCGCCGTGGGCAAGGAGCGCCCGCGACACGTATCTTCGACGCATGCCGCGGGGCTACGAGGTGGAGCTTCGGGAAGTGAAGGCGGCGAGAATGAAGATACCCGAGAGGACGCGCCTGGTGGCGCTCGACGAGCACGGCGAGGACCTGACGACCCGGCGGTTCGCCGCGCTCCTGGACCGGCCCACGACTTTCGCCATCGGCGGCGCCGACGGGCTGGATGCCGCCCTGAAGCAGCGCGCGGCGCTGCTGCTGCGCCTCTCGTCGCTGACGCTGCCGCACGCGCTGGCGCAGGTGGTGCTGTGCGAGCAGCTGTATCGCGCCGCAACACTGCGCCTCAGCCATCCGTACCACCGGGAATAGCCTTAAACTTCGCGCCTCCGTGATCACCCAGCTCGACCGCAGCATCTACCTCGCGTCGCGCAGCCCGCGACGCCGCGAGCTGCTGGCGCAGATCGGCGTGCGCTTCCACCTGCTGCTGTTCCGCAACGAGCCCGAGGGCGACCCCGACCTCGACGAGACGGTGCTGACCGGCGAGTCGCCCGCCGCCTACGTCGAGCGCGTGGCGCGCGCCAAGGCGCAGGCCGGCTGGAAGCGCCTCGAGCTGCGCAACCTGCCGCGTGCCGCGGTGCTCGCCGCCGACACCACGGTCGCGCTCGAGGGCCGCATCCTCGGCAAGCCGGCCGATCGGCGCGAGGCGGCCGACATGCTCGCGGCGCTTTCCGGGCGCGGCCACGAGGTGCTGACCGCGGTCGCGCTCAAGCTCGACGAGCGCCTCGAGACCGCGCGGTCGGTCTCGCGCGTCAGCTTCCGCGTCGTGACGCCGGAGGAGATCGGCCAGTACGTCGCCACAGGCGAAGCCGACGACAAGGCGGGCGCCTACGGCATCCAGGGGCGCGCCGCCCAGTTCGTCTCGGAGCTGCGCGGCAGCCATTCCGGCGTCGCCGGGCTGCCGCTCTACGAGACCGCGCAGCTGCTGGAGAAGATGGGAGCGGGCAAGGAGCGCAGAAGTCCCCGCTGAAGAACGGCGTGAACGAAGAAATCCTCGTCAACGTCACGCCCCAGGAAACGCGCGTCGCGGTGCTCGCCTCGGGGCAGGTGCAGGAGCTGCTGGTCGAGCGCGCCGCGAGCCGGGGACTGGTGGGCAACATCTACGTGGGACGCGTGGCGCGCGTGCTGCCGGGGATGCAGTCGGCCTTCGTCGACGTGGGCCTGGAGCGGGCCGCCTTCCTGCACGTCGCCGACATCTGGGAGCATCGCCGCAACGGCGACGGGCCCGCGGTGCCGATCGAGCGGATCCTCGCCGAGGGGCAGCCGCTGCTGGTGCAGGTGGTGAAGGACCCGATCGGCGGCAAGGGCGCGCGGCTCTCGACGCAGGTCTCGGTCGCGGGGCGGCTGCTGGTATACCTCCCGGCCGCTTCCCCCGAGGGCTGCCCGCACATCGGCATTTCGCAGCGGATCGAGGACGAGGCCGGACGCGCGCAGCTGCGAGAGCGGGTGAAGGAGTTGCTCCCGGCAGAGGAGCCGGGCGGCTTCATCGTGCGCACGCTCGCCGAAGGCGCGAGCGACGACGAGCTGCGCGCCGACGTCGGCTACCTGAAGAACCTCTGGCGCGACGTGCACGAGCGCTCGCTCGGCGCGCGGCCGCCGCGGCTCGTCTACCAGGACCTGTCGCTCGCACAGCGCGTGCTGCGCGACATGGTCACGCCCGATACCGCGGCGGTGCGCGTCGACTCGCGCGAGAACTTCGCCGCGCTCGCCGCGTTCGCCGAGGCCTACATGCCGCAGCTGCGCCCGCGCCTGGAGCACTACGCCGGCGAGCGGCCGCTGTTCGAGCTGCACGGCGTCGAGGCCGAGATCGAGAAAGCTCTCGCACGCCGGGTGGAGCTCAAGTCCGGCGGCTTCCTGGTGTTCGACCAGACCGAGGCGATGACCACCATCGACGTCAACACCGGGGGCTTCGTCGGCAGCCGCAACTTCGACGACACCGTATTCAAGACCAACCTGGAGGCGGCGCAGGCGATCGCGCGCCAGCTGCGGCTGCGCAACCTCGGCGGCATCATCGTCGCGGACTTCATCGACATGGATACTGAGGAGCGCCGCGCCGCGGTGCTGGCGGAGCTGAGGCGCGCGCTGGCGCGCGACCGCGCGCGCATGAGCGTCAGCGGGTTTACGGCGCTCGGGCTGGTCGAGATGACGCGCAAGCGCACCCGCGAGTCGCTCGCGCGCGTGTTGTGCGAGCCCTGCCCGACCTGCGACGGCCGCGGCTCGATCAAGACCGCGCGCACGGTGTGCTACGAGGTGCTGCGCGAGATCCTGCGCGAGGCACGCGCCTTCAGCGCGCGCGAGTTCAGGGTGCTCGCCTCGCAGCCGGTGTGCGACCTGTTCCTCGAGGAGGAGTCGGGCGCGCTCGCCATGCTGTCGGACTTCATCGGCAAGCCGGTCTCGCTGCAGGTCGAGAGCGGCTACACCCAGGAGCAATACGACATCGTCCTACTGTGAGGTTGCCTTGAGCGACATCGAGCTCTGCTACACGCCCGCGCGAGCGCTCGCGCGCATGATCCACGCCCGCAAGATCTCCGCGGCCGAGGCGATGCGCGCCTTCATCGCGCAGGTCGAGCGCGCCAACCCGAAGGTAAACGCCGTCGTCACCTTCCTGCCCGAGCAGGCGCTGGCGGCGGCGAAGAAATTCGACCGCGTGAAGGACAAGAGGGCGTACCCGCTGGCGGGCCTGCCGATCGCCTACAAGGACCTGGTCGCCACCAAGGGCGTGCGCACGACGCTGGGCTCGCTCGTCTACCGGGACCACGTGCCGGGGGAGGACGCGCTCCTGGTCGAGCGGCTGAAGGCGGCCGGCGCCATCACGCTGGGCAAGACCAACACGCCGGAGTTCGGCGCCGGCAGCAATACCTTCAACCGGGTGTTCGGCGCGACGCGCAATCCGTACGACCTCTCGAAGACGGCCGGCGGCTCGTCGGGCGGCGCGGCGGCAGCGGTGGCGTGCGGCATGCTCCCCTTCGCCGACGGCTCGGACCTCGCGGCGAGCCTGCGCAACCCGGGCAACTATTGCAACGTCGTCGGCTTCCGCCCGACCCCGGGCCGCGTGCCGTCGTATCCGGCGCACGACGCCTGGGACACGCAGCCGGTGCTCGGTCCCATCGCGCGCACCGTCGCGGACGCCGCGTTCCTGCTCTCGGCGATGGCGGGCCCGGACCGGCGCGCCCCGGTATCGATCGGCGAGCCGGGCTCGGTCTTCGCCAGGCCGCTCGGGCGCTCGTTCAGGAAGGTGCGCGTCGCGTGGACGAGGGACTTCGGCGGCCTGCCCGTCGAGCCCGCCGTCACCGCGGTGCTGGAAGCGCAGCGGCAGGTGTTCGGCAAACTGGGCTGCGTGGTCGAGGAAGCCTGCCCGGATTTCACCGGGGCGACGGAGGCCTTCGAGACGCTGCGTGCCGTCTCCTTCGCCGGGCGCTTTGCGCCGTTGCTGAAGACGCACCGGTCCGAGCTGAAGGACACCGTGATCTGGAACATCGAGCGGGGCCTCGCGCTCGACGGCGCAAAAGTCGCGCGCGCGCAGGCGCTGCGCACTGAGCTCTACCAGCGCATGCGGGCGTTCCTGGAGAACTACGAGTTTCTGCTCGCGCCGGTGAACCAGCTTCCGCCCTTCCCCGTAGAGACCGAGTACCCCACCGAGATCGCGAGCGTGAAGCTGGGCAACTACCTCGACTGGATGAAGAGCTGCTATTACGTGACGATCACCAGCCACCCCGCGATCTCGGTGCCGGCGGGCTTCACGCCCGGCGGCCTGCCGGTGGGCCTGCAGATCGTGGGCCGCTACCGCGACGACTTCGGCGTGCTGCAGCTCGCGCACGCCTTCGAGCAGGCAACGCAGGTGTGGCGCCGGCGTCCGTCGCCGCTCTAGCGGCGGCCGCCCTATTTCGGTGCCATCCGCGAAAGTTGCTGCGGCGCGGCAGATACGCGGAAGCTGAAGCTTCAGCTTTCCTTAAGCCGCCCCCACTAGTAGGATGCATTTCCGCCGGCTAGTCAGCCGGCAAGCTCCGCCGCGCAGGGAGGCGTGCGCGGAAGTCTCGTCGATCGCACATTGGAGGAGGGTTAGACCATGGTAAGGACCAAGTCGAAAGTCGCTGCGCGGGCAGGACGCGTCGCCGCGTCGCGCCGCAAGTTCCTAAAGCATGCCGGCGCGGGCGCGGGAATCGCCGCGCTCGGTTCCACGTCCGCGGCGTCGTTCATATTCGTGCGCGATGCGCTGGCCGCCGACAAGGCGCTGTCGATCGTGCAGTGGAGCCACTTCGTCCCGGAATACGACACCTGGTTCGACAAGTTCGCCAAGGAGTGGGGCGAAAAGAACAAGGTCTCGGTCACGGTCGACCACATCCCGGTGCAGGACATTCCGGCGCGCGCGGCCGCCGAGGCGTCGGCCGGATCGGGGCACGATCTGTTCGGGTTCAACGGCTCCGGCGGCGCGCACCTCTACCGCAAGTTCTTCATCAACGTCGCCGACCTGGTGAAGGAAACCGAGAAGAAATACGGCAAGGTTACGACCATCGGCAAGCAGCTCGGCTACAACGCCGACGACGGCAGCTGGTCCGCCTTCCCCGATTTCTACATCAACTTCCCGGGCATGTACCAGAAGAGCCTGTGGGGCGAGATCGGAATGGTCCCCGATACGTGGGAAAACCTCCGCAAGGGCGGCGCCAAGCTGAAGGCGAAAGGCCACCCGGTCGGCATCCCGCTCGGCCACAGCAACGACCCGAACGCGAACTGGCGCGGCCTGTTGTGGAGCTTCGGCGCCGCCGTTCAGGACGAGCATGGCAAGCGAATCACCCTCAACAGCAA